>Ga0187872_10000963_pt1 | contig 31024 bp, 18 predicted proteins | sample June2016WEW_16_4_FD_132973 | JGI IMG/M metagenome (GOLD analysis project Ga0187872, IMG submission 132973) | Peatland microbial communities from SPRUCE experiment site at the Marcell Experimental Forest, Minnesota, USA - June2016WEW_16_40 | ecosystem: Environmental > Terrestrial > Soil >...
CCTCGATGGCCGCGACGATGATCTCCGGTTCGATGTGCTTTTCCCGGCTGATCTGCTCGATTGTCTGGTACAGCAGACTCGCCATGCCCGCTTCTCCTAACTCCCCCCACTACAGTTCAACCATCAGATTCGCTTTTCGGATCCCCGCGTACGGCACGGAAATCTCGCGATCTTTCACGCCGAGCTTCACGATCCCATCCGCGTACCCCGCCAGGCGCCCCTCGAGGTACTTCTGGTTCTCGACCGGCTCGCTGAGCCAGATGCGCGCCAGGCGCCCAGCGAACCGTTCGTAATCCGCCGGCTTGATCAACTTGCGATCGAGCCCGGGCGAGCTCACCTCGAGAACGTAGCCCGGTCCCGGCACCAGATCCTCGACGTCCAGGATCACGCTCAACTGCTCGCTTACCCGCTCGCAATCCTTGTGGCTGATGCCAAGGTTTCCCGGGTTTGACGGGCCCGGCAACCGGTCGATGTAGACCCGCAGCAACCGCTGCTTGCCTACCTTCCATTCCACGTCGAATACATCGAGGCCCTCCGAGCGAGCCACCCGCTCCGCAGCCTCTCGAATCCTGTCCAGGTCCATGCTCTTCTAAGGGCGGCATTTATCCCCCGTAGGGATGCCTGCGCCCGCGCCGCTTGTCGCGCCCAACAAAAAAGTGGGCTCGCGCCCACTGGTTTGTGCGACCCATTCTGGAAGCAACCCAGTATAGTCTGCGTCGCCCCGGAAACGCAAGACCGGCTCAGAGGAGGCCCGGAACCGACCTGCGCGGCAACCGGAAGCGCGATTTGCTACCATACACCCGGTCTTGGAATTGGGATCGGACGATGACTCTGCGCGAAGTGGTCGAAAAGTACCTGGCGGCGGCGGGCGGTTACGGAAAGTCGGTCGCGCTGGCGTCGCTCGGGCTGTCGCGCGAGGACACGGAACGCGTGCTCAGCCTATACGACGAGGATTACCACATTAGCCGGTTCTTTCACTTCCAGAGCGCCGCCGGCGCGAACTATCAGATCAACGGGTTTCCGCAGACGCACGTTTCCATCGACGCCGAGATTCAGAGCATCCTCTAGTTTCTGGCTTTACCGCACGGGCGGGGAAAACGAAAATTCCGGGTCGATGTCGACGGGGATGTCAGACCCCTTGGCGAGCGCGGCGGTCAGATCGGGCGGCATCACGGCGTATTTAGCGAACCACTTTTCGGCGCGGTCGCGGTCGCCGGTGGCTTCCTGCTCGAGCAATTCCTTGGTGAGCGACGCGAAGGCCGCGGGTATGCGGTCGAAGTCGACGTCGTAGCGCGCCGTCGAAGGGTTCCGCCGGATCGCGCCCTGCTCGGCGAGATAGCCCAACTCCATCATCGCCGCCTGGCCGTGCGCCTCGGCGATGCCGAAGCGGATGGTGCGGAAGGTTTCCGCCAGGTAGGAGCTGTAAATCCCGTTCAGCTTGTCTTTGGGCACGGCGCTGTGGTCGACGAGCCACTTCACGCAGAACATTCCGGTGACGTCGGCTTTGGCTTCTTCGAGCGAGGAGTATTGCGGCCCGATTGCCTCACGAACATCGGTCTTACCGGCGGCAGTGCGGGCGTAGGCTGGGCCGAGGCCGTGCGAGATTTCGTGCAGGATCACGAAATCCATGAGACCTTCGCCACTGGCAAGCGACGCCTGGTCGGAACGCATCAATTGCTGAGCGAGCGGCAAGATGATGTAGTTGACGCGCGCGTCCATGAAGTTCTTCCAGAAGATTTTCTTCGAGCCTTTTTCCTCGTGGACGCGGGGATCGTTCGGAAGATTGTCCGCGACGGCTTGATAGCCATGAAGCAAGTCGCCTGCCCGATAAATTGCATCCACCACTTCCATCGGCGATTGCTTGCCGCGCTTCGAGGGCAGGTCGGCGGCGGAGAGAGGAAGCGATTCCTGCAAGTCGGGTACATATTTCTGGAAGACAGCAAGCTTCTTACTCTCTTCCTCATCGCGGATCATGATGGACGCGCCGTAGGAGGTTTTCACGCCGAGCAGGCCGTCGAGATAGGTCTCATAGGGCGCGAAGATGACATCGAATTTTGGGTTTCCGAGATCGAGCCAGGTGATGTCGCTCTGGTAGTAGTCGTCGGTGAGGAGTGCGTCGGCGCGCAGGCGCAGGAATTTCGCGAATGCGGGTTCGCCGCTTAAGTCGGCTGCGTCACGCAAGTCCCGCGCCATCGGCACGACAAAGGTTCGGTATGCGACGTGGTAGGGAATGGCTTCGAGCGCGTCGCCCTTGCGGCGAACGATTGTCTGGGGAGCGTAAAGCGCAGCTTTTTGAGCGGGGTGAGCGGCGACGTACGCGTCGAATTGAACCTTTGTCAAATCCTGGGGAAAGAATTCAACTCCGGGCGGTGCCCGCTTCGTGCCGACGAAAGGCTTGTTGTCGTCGATCAGATCGAAGCGGCCGCCATTGATTTTCAGATATTCGCGCAGCATTCGATCTCGCGGGTCTTTGCTATTCGCGAGCGAGAGGTAGAGTTTTAGACCTGCAGGATCGCTCTGGCGCCAGTAGACGCAGTCAAGCAGACCCGCGGCGTCCACGAGCTTATCGACCATTTTCTTTTCGCGCGCCGTAAGACCCTTGGAATCGAAAGGCATCTTCACGGGCTTGAATTTCGCGATGCGCTGCGCGAGGTCCGGAGCCACGGCGAGTTGCGACGATGTGGTCTGCGGCCACGCGCTCATCCCGGTGAAGAGAATCAGTCCACCTGCCACCAAGAGCAGGCCTTGCCGCTGCGGTTTGAATTTCATGCCGCCATCTTAGTGCAGAAGGGCGGAAGTGCAAGCGTGCACTTTTCTGGAGGCATCTTCGAAAGGTCCCCGTCGGTGCCCTGGCTGGTTCTAGGCCGTTCCGGAAAACCCGTAGAACCGACCGCAGACCCTAGATAACACAGCCTCTAGATCGTACCTTCCGTCGACGTGCACCGGCGGGGATGGTAAGGAGATTGCCAGTACGTCAGGACGAGGCATCCGGGGGGAGCAAATGATTCGAGGATGGCGGAAAGAGTCTGGTCAGGCTGGCTCCAATCCCAAGGAAAGGCGGGGCGTGTTGCGCTACCCGCTCAAGGCCGCCGCCTACGTGGTGGATGCACAATCGAACGCACGAGTGATTTCGCGCGCATCCGACTTGAATCTGGGTGGCTGCCGCATTGATGCCGTCATCTGCTTCCCGGCCGGGAGCGCCGTCTGGCTGCGTCTGACTAAGGCGGACCTGGCGTTCGTCTCGACCGAACCCGAGCAACTTTGGGTCGCCAAGAAATGGGTCGATGAGATTCGTCGGGAAGAGCGCCCGGCGGAGCCCGTCGCGAGCAGAAGCAAGATGGCATAGAGGCGGCCTTCGATCGGGAACCGACCGAGATCATGAAGTACCTGATTCTGATGCTGGTGCAAAAGTCAGTGCTGAACGAGGCGGAGGGAAGCGTCTTACTTCAAAAGCTTCTGAGTTTGTCCTGACAAGATCGCCCTACACGCTGTGAACCTGCGAACTGCACGCCGTAGCGTGCCCATCCTAAGCACCGCCCGAGCGGGCGTTTCCAATTGCGATCGCTCCTACCGATCCTTCCCCGAAAACGGACGCAATCTCAAAAAAACAGCGGCCCCGACGGGATGCGAGCCGTAGATCGGCTTTAGTATGTCCGGGACGCCGTACGTGGTGACCTGCGCGCCGAGGGCCGAGCCCAGGTCAGGAATCCAATCGAAGTCGTGGTCGTACCCGAAAGTGTAGGCCTGCACATGCCCAATCGGTTTTTCGACGAAACCGGGCGGCAACGGATTCTCGCCCACGATGAGCTCGTTCGATCTTTCGGCACTCTCGATGCGCGTCCAGGCGTAATTGCGCGCGCGGAAACGCACGAGAGATTCGAAGAGGTAGCTGTTGAAGATTGCATAGCCCTGAAGCGAGCGCGTGCGTCCCCAGAGCAGAGTGTTGGCCCAATTTCCGTCATGGAGCGGGCGGTTGTACAGGGCTGACGCCGTCATGCGTTCCTGATCTTCGGCGGGGAACAGGGCTTCCGGACTCGTGATGCGCCCGTAGGAATACTGCCCGCTCCAATTCTTTTCTGGTTGGATGGTGAGGCGCGTGGACCACGAATCGATTTTTCCCTGGTCGATGTCCCAGCGGAATTCATCCGGCTCGCGACCGTGGAAGCCGGACGCTTCGATGCGGACGATGCCGTAGGTCAAACCTGCCGTAACAACATCCGCAGCGATGTGTGTGGAATCTTCTTGATGATGGCCGAGGGCGGCAACCGGGTCCTCCGCGGCGGAGGCGCGATGAGGATACGCGGTAGGGCCGAGCGCGGGGTCACCGGTCGGAGCGGCATAGAAGGAGAGGAGTCCTTTATCGCCAAGCTTGAGATCGTAGAGCGCTGCAAGCTCCATGACGAAATTGTGCGGGTGCTGGCCGTCCGCAATGGGGACGCCGTACGCGGTCTCGCCCTGCTGAAAGAGGAGCGGGTAACGGCGATCCGTGATCGTCGCAGGCTCGAGCGTGAGCATGTTTCGAATGGTGAAGACGCCGGGGCCGAGGGCGTGCTGCGCCATGCTCATGAACCAATTTGTGGAGAAGAATTTGTCGCCACCGCGCGGGCTGGATTGCTGTTCGTCGAGAATGAAGACGTTTGCGTGAAACATGAGCGTCCAATTGTGGGAGGTTTTCATAAGCATCGGCACCGGAGTGGAGTCCGGCTCGGCGCTGGTGCCAGAAGTATTGTGGGCGAGGATTTCCTGCACGAAAGTTTCCGGACGCATGTTCATTTGGCCGTTCCGGCCCATTTGCATGCCCGGCATCTGGCTCATGTTCATGCCGGGCATGTTCTGCATGTCGCTTTGCGGCGCCGGAGGAGTAGATTTCTGATTCGGATTCTGCTGGGCCGCGGACACCGCGGGAAACAGAAGTAACAACAGCAAGGCTACGCACAATAGCCTCATAACACTATCCCCCGATCGAGATTCATGAACGACTGCTGCCTGGACGCACGCAATCGCGCTCAAATACTGAGCAAACGGAGACGCCGGCGCCGGTACGGGCCGGGTACGGACGGTTGGAAAGGCGGCTAGATTCTGAGACTCACAAAGAGGGGATTCGTGGCTTTGTTCCGGGATGACGGAGTTTCTTCGTCTGTGCCAGACGGGCGCACGATGGACTGGAGAGGTCGGGCGGCAGCAACCGCCAAACCGCGATCGTCGCCGAGCCAAGGACGCTCCGGGCCGCCCGCCACGGCTGCGATTTGACGCCCAGCCTCGCGTTTGCATGGGAGCAGAGAATCGGTTTTCGGCGGAAGCTGGCCGAGGGGTTGGCAACGTCTGCGCCGGGCTTGTATGTTCGCGCGGGCGGACATGCCATTCGAGTTTTCCGGCATCTTCGTGCCCTCGCTCCGGCAGCAGGGACAGCAATGCTGTGAGGAGCAAGACACGTCGCCGGCGAAAGCTCCGGACGACATCCAGAGCAACAAGGCAGAGAGCAGCGCCGCCAATGTTTTCCTGACGCGCATGCGTCGATTGTAGCCTGTCGTTTGTGCCTTGTCGATTGCGCGGCTACCGCGAGCTGAGGGCAAAGAGACGGGCGGCGAGGGCCTTGTGTTCCTGGCGAATGGCGTCGGGGAGGCGATCACCGAACTTCTGGAAAAACTTTCCGACGGCCTGTTCTTCTTCGATCCAATCGGCAGGATTCACGCAGAGCAATTCGTCGAGCGCGTCGCGCGAAATCGAAAGCCCGTCGAGCGTAAGCGAACCCGGCGCGGGAACGCAGCCGATCGGGGTATCGGTGGCGCCGGCGCAGCCTTCGATGCGATCGAGCATCCACTTCAACACGCGCACGTTCTCGCCGTAGCCCGGCCAGAGGAATTTTCCAGCGGCATCGCGGCGGAACCAGTTCACATGAAAAATCTTCGGTGGCTTTTTGAGTTTCGGGCCCATCTCGAGCCAGTGGGCAAAGTAATCGGCCATGTTGTACCCGCAGAACGGCAACATCGCCATAGGGTCGCGGCGCGTGACGCCGACGGCTCCCGTAGCCGCAGCAGTGGTTTCCGATGCCATCGTGGCGCCCACGAAAACGCCGTGCTGCCAGTCGTGCGACTCATAGACGAGCGGTGCGAGGCGCGCACGACGGCCGCCGAATAGAATCGCTGATATTGGCAAGCCCTCGGGGTCCTCCCAGTGTGAGGAAAGTGAGGGCGATTGCGAAGCGGAGACGGTATAGCGCGAATTCGGATGCGCCGCGGCGCCGTTTTGCGCGGACCAGGGTTTGCCGTGCCAGTCGATAAGACCGGCGGGCGGCGCGCTGTCCATGCCCTCCCACCAGGGCTCGCGGGATTCGGTCAGGGCGACGTTGGTAAAAATCGTGTCGTGATGGAGGGCCGCCATGACGTTGGGATTTGTCTTGCCGTTTGTTCCCGGCGCGACACCGAAGAATCCCGCCTCGGGATTGATCGCGCGCAGCGTGCCGTCCGATGCAACGTGCATCCACGCGATGTCATCGCCGACGGTCCAGACGCGGTAGCCCTGGGATTCGAGAGCCGAGACCATCATCGCGAGATTGGTCTTGCCGCAGGCGCTCGGAAACGCGGCCGCCATGTACGTGACGTTGCCCGAAGGATCTTCGAGGCCGAGGATCAGCATGTGGTCGGCCATCCAGCCCTGTTCGCGGGCCATCCAGCTCGCGATCCGCAGGGCGAAGCACTTTTTCCCGAGCAACGCGTTGCCGCCGTAGCCCGAGCCGACGCTCCAGATTAGTTTTTCTTCGGGGAAGTGAAGGATGAAGCGGCGATCGGGGCTCAGGTTTCCGAGCGAGTGCAGGCCTGGGACAAAGTCGTCCGAACCGCCGAGCCGATCCAGCGCGACCTTGCCCATGCGCGACATGATGCGCATGCTCGCGGCCACGTAGGCGCTGTCTGTGATCTCGACGCCAATCTTGCTGTACGGAGACTTCGCCGGCCCCATGATGTAGGGCACCACATACATCGTGCGGCCCTTCATGGCGCCATCGAAGAGCGCCCAAACTTTGCCCTTGGCTTCGGACGGGGCCATCCAGTTGTTGGTAGGGCCGGCGTCATCCTTCTTGCGAGTGCAGATGAAAGTGAGGCCTTCGGTGCGGGCCACATCATTGGGGTTACTGCGGTGGAGGTAACAGCGAGGGTAAGTTTTCTGGTTGAGCTCGAGGAACGTGCCGTCGCCGAGCATTTCCTCGGTCAAGCGCTGGTTCTCGGCTTCGGAGCCGTCGCACCAGACAATCTTCGAGGGCTTCGTCAGGCGCGCCGATTCGTCTACCCATCGCTCCAGCGGTGTGGACACCTAGCCTCCGACAATTGCGCGCGGGGATACCGCCTTGTTTTTGTGCAGCCGAGTTACGTTAGAGAAAATAAACTCATTCTATGAAGAAAAATTCTAGGACACGCCGCCTCGAAATGCAAGGCGAGCGCCCGCCCTAAACGCCGCGGAAGTGCCTGATGTTATACTCGGCCGGAATGTACGCGCGGAAACTGCACGCGGAGATGACGATCGGCGCCGAACGGCGGCTTGTACCCCTCGAATGGCTCGATAGTTTCTGCATGCGGAGTTTCACCGGGTCAGCCGACTTCGTCGATACGTTGCCGACCGAAGAAGGGCGCCTCGAAGCCGGACTGCGCGTCGATCCGGGGCGGCTGGCGGCTGCGATGAGCGAGTGGTTCACAAAAAGAGGCAAGGGGAACGGCCAGCCTGTCGTGGTAGAACTGCGCGAGACCGATTGAAAGTCTGCACGAGCCCTTGGGAAAGAAAGGAGCCGAATCCGCCCGCGGATGATTTGGGGCGTTGCAGCGGTCATCGCCGGGAGTCCGGCTCCTCACAGATGTTCGACGCCCGCCGCCGGAGATGGTTAGCAGTCAGCCGGCAAACCCGCACGGCGCGGATTTTCTCAGCGGTCTCCAAATCTCCCGGAACGCGCGGCGCGTCTCTCAGGACCGGAGTAGGTAGGTTCGAGTCGCCCGCTGAGGAGGCCCTTGATTTTCGGCAGCGCCGCGCGCGCGGCCTCTTCTCCGGCGGATACGAGCAGCGGCGTCTTCGCGAATTCATACCACAAGACGTGATGGACGTCCGGCTCAATCAGGACGTCGGTCATCGTCCGCCACGGCTGAATGACGTTCGTCTGCATGATCGAGAACGAGCGGCTGATGATCTCGATCGTGTTGCGTGGTTGATCGTCGAGCAGACCGGGATCGAGGTAGACCGAGATCACGAGCTCCGCACCGAGTTCCCGAACGGCCTCCGCGGGAGACGCCTCCGTCAGGAATCCGTCCGCGAGGATGTAGCCGCGATACTCGACAGGCATGAAAAGCCCCGGATAAGCGCAAGAAGCGCGCAACGGCGGCGCGATCTCGCCATCGGTGAAGTGGACCGACTTCCCGCTGAGAAGATCGGTTGCAACGATGCTGAGCGGAATTTTCATGTCGCTGAAGTAGCGCGCGGGGGTGAATTTGTGCAGGAACTCCTCGAGGCGCTCGTTCGAGGCCATGCCGTAGCGCGAGAGCGTCCAGCGGCCGAAATCGCGGAAGTGAGTTTCTCTGCCCTGGCGTTCCATGTCTGCGAGGGAAGTTCCGCTGGCGTACGTGGCGGCAACCAGAGCGCCGACGCTGGTCCCGGCGATAAAATCGATCGGGATTTCGTGCTCCTCGAAGGCGCGCAGAACGCCGATGTGCGCGATCCCGCGGGCGAATCCGCCTCCGAGAGCAAGGCCCACCTTCGGACGCTCCCCGCCATAGGCGAACGAGCGCAAGCCCTGGACAGCCTTCGTCAACCATGTGGATGCCGGACTCATGAAGCGCCTCTGTGTCTACTGCAACTTTAGCACTTCACGCACAGAAGGGGCATTTCCGGTTGACCCGCGTTGGCGCTTTTGCAACCATGTGAGCCGGAAATGCCGCCGCGCCGAGAGCCATCACGATGAGACGCCCAATCGAAAAAGCAGCGGTGCTCGGAGCAGGGACGATGGGCGCGCGAATCGCCGCTCACCTCGCCAATGCCGGCATCCCTTGTTATCTGCTCGATATCGTCCCGCCGGAATTAAAAGCCGAGGAAAAGCGCAAGGGCCTCACACTCGAAAGCCCCACGGTGCGCAACCGGATCGTGCTCGCCGGGCTTGAAGCCGCGAAGAAAGCGCGGCCGGCTGCGTTCTTCACGCCGGAGGTGGCGCGGCTGATCACGCCGGGGAATTTCGACGACAACCTGGCGTGGTGCGGCGACGCGGACTGGATCATCGAAGCGGTCGCCGAGAATCTCGAAATCAAACGCAGGCTTTTCGAGCGCGTCGAGGCCGCGCGCAAGCCCGGAACGATGGTATCGACGAACACCTCGGGCCTGCCCATCCGTTTGATCGCACAGGGACGCTCCGAGGATTTTCAGAAACACTTTGCGGGAACGCATTTCTTCAATCCGCCGCGCTACATGAAATTGGTCGAGCTGATTCCGGGGCCGAGGACGTCGCCCGAGGTGCTCGGGGCACTCGAGAAGATTTGCGACCTGCGGCTAGGCAAGGGCGTCGTGGTCGCGAAGGACACGCCGAACTTCATCGCCAACCGCATCGGCACGTTCTCGATGCTGAAGGCCATCCACGAGATGCAGTCGCTCGACATGACGGTCGAGGAAGTGGATGCGTGCACGGGGCCGGCTGTCGGCTGGCCGAATTCGGCCACGTTCCGCACGGCCGACATCGTCGGGCTGGACGTGCTCGTCCACGTGATCCGCAACATTTACGAGAGCATTCCTGATGACGAGTCGCGCGAAATATTTCGCGTTCCCGCGCTCGTCGAAGAAATGATGAAACGCGGGTGGCTCGGCGAGAAGACCGGCAGCGGCTTCTATCAGCGCGTCAAGAAGGGCGGCGACTCGGAAATCCTGACGCTCGACTGGCACAAGATGGAATACCGCCCGCGAGAGAAAACAAGACTCGGCTCGATTGAAGCCGGCAAAACCATCGAGGACACGCGAGAGCGACTGCGGATGCTCGTCGGGCCGGCGCTTGAAGGCAAAGGCGGCGACAAGGCGAACCGCTTCCTTTGGGCGTGCGTGGGGGACACATGCCTCTATGCTGCGCGGCGCATTCCGGAAATTGCAAACAGCGTGGTGGACCTAGACCGCGCGATGCGCTGGGGATTTGGTTGGGAGCTCGGGCCGTTCGAGATTTGGGACGCGATCGGCGCAGAGCGGATGGCGAAGGCGCCCGAACAGGAAGGGAAGCAGATGCCGCCGCTCGTCGCGAAGGTACTCGCCTCAACGAAGAAATCATTCTACGAAACGGAAAAGGGGAGCATGCGGTATTTCGATTTCGCGTCGGCCGCGCTCGCACCGCTCGAAGAGCCCACCGGAATCATCCTTCTGAAATCGCTCAAGGACCGCACGCCGGTGGTGCAGGAAAATCCCGGCGCCAGCCTGATCGACCTCGGCGACGGCGTGCTGTGCTGCGAGTTTCACGCGAAAATGAACGCCATCGGCGGCGACATCGTCGCGATGCTGCCAGCGGGCGTCGCGCGCCTCGAGACCGAATTCGAAGCCATGGTGATCGCGAACCAGGCGCCGAACTTTTCCGCGGGCGCAAACCTGATGCTCCTGCTCATGACCGCGCAAGAAGGCGAGTGGGATGACATTCACCTCGCCGTGCGCCAATTCCAGCGCGCGAACATGGCGCTCAAGTACGCGCCGAGGCCGGTGGTGGCCGCGCCGCAGGGGATGGCGCTCGGAGGCGGCTGCGAAATCAACCTGCACTCCGCCCGGATTCATGCCGCGGCCGAGGCCTACATCGGGCTGGTCGAGGCCGGAGTGGGATTGATCCCGGCGGGCGGCGGAACTAAGGAGATGCTGATTCGCGCAAACGAACAGGCGGCCGGCGGCGACAGCTTGGACCTGATGCACGCGTTCCGGCGGGTCTTCGAGAATATCGCGATGGCAAAGGTCTCAACGAGCGCAGAAGAGGCGCGCTCGCTCGGGTACCTGCGCCCGGCGGACCTGATCGCCATGAACCGCGACCGTCAGGTTGCCGACGCGAAGCAGACCGCGCTCGCGTTGGTGCGCGCCGGATATCACGCACCGGCTCCGGCGGAGATCCGCGTGCTCGGCGAGGAGTTTCTCGCGGTCGCGAAGCTCGGCATCCACATGCTGATCCGTGGCGAATACGCGACCGAATACGACGGCGTGGTGGCGCGGAAGCTGGCGTACGCCATGGCCGGCGGAGGCATCACGTCGCCGCAGGCGGTCCCCGAGCAATACGTCCTCGACCTCGAAAGAGAGGCCTTCGTGAGCCTCTGCGGCGAGCGCAAGACGCAGGAGCGCATCGCGCACACACTCAAGACCGGCAAACCTCTCCGGAATTGACCGATGTTCTCCCAGGCAACTCTTTCATTCTCGACGCGTTCTTAGGTAGCGGGTGAATCCCGCGCCGGGGATGTGTATGCTGGGAGTCCGCGTGGCAGGTTCGGGGATAGCCATTCGCGGTTCTCGTGACTGGGCGATGAACTCAGAAGCCGCTCCATAAACTTCACCGATCGCACAAGCGGTGAACTCATTCTGAATTTCGGGGTTACTGACATGATGACGCGACAAAGGATCGAGCTTCTTTCACTCGCGACGATTGCCGCCGCGGCACTGCTCGTTTTGGCCGCCTGTGGAGGCGGTAGCAGTACGACACCAACACCACCTCCTCCTCCGAGCGCGTCGGGCCCCGTGACGATCTTTCCGGGGACAGCGACCGTGCCGGTGAATGGCACCGCGCACTTCCAGGCATTCCTTGCGAGCGCGCCGACAGCGACATTCACGTGGAGCGTTTCATCTGGGTCGGGCAACGGAACGATCGACAGCAACGGCGTCTACGCCGCTCCGTCGTCGATACCCAGCCCCGCAGCCGTGACCATCACGGCTACCAGCTCGGGCGCGACGGGCACGGCGACGATCAACATCGTGGCTGCGCCCAGCGGAGGTCTGGCGATCGATCCCTCTGTGGTGGTGGTGCCAGCGGGCCAAACGTTCACGTTCTCCGCGACCGCGAACGGCAACCCCGTGACACCGACTTGGCAAGTCAATGCCATCACGGGCGGCGATTCCGCCAACGGACTCATCAGCGCGAGCGGCGTCTACACGGCTCCATTCACACCGCCGTCGGGCGGGTCGACCATCGTCACCGCCGAGAGCGGGGGTAATTCGGCGACGGCGACCGTGGTCGTGGTGTTCTCGAATGCGTCGCTGAGCGGACAGTACGCTTTCTCGTATTCCGGACAGGATAGCAAAGGTCCGTTGCTCGTCGCCGGCAGCTTCACGGCGAATTCGTCGGCGGCATCGATCAGCGGGATCGAGGACTACAACAGCACAGAGCAGGCTCCGGCGCAGGCGTCGCCGGTGAGCGGAACTTTTTCCGTGAACCCGGATGGCAGCGCGACCGCTACGTTGACCGATACCGCGGCCGGCGGCTCGGAGACCTGGGATCTCGCACTGGTGGCGAGCCCGCAAGGACAGGCGTCGCCGCGCGCGCTGCTGGTCCGATTCGACAAGACGGCAACAGGCAGCGGCGAGGCCGACCTGCAAAACACCACAAAGTTCGCGCTTTCGGCGTTCGACGGGAATTACGCGTTCAATCTCTCGGGCAACAACGGGAGCGGCAAGCCGCTACAGATCACGGGGATGCTCCAGGCCGACGGCTTCGGAACGATCCCGGTGAATTTTGCCGAGGAAGACATTAACGACGCAGGCACGAACACCGAAGATGGGGCCGACCTGTCGCTGCACGGGACTTTCGTCGGAAGCGCGAATTTGGGCGCAAACGGGCGCGGCACGCTCACGTTGACCAACACCAGCACTGAGATCGCCGGCACGTATACGTTTGCGTTCTATATCGTCGATAACACGCACCTGAAGGTGGTCGAAACGGACGCGAAGGCGACGGCGCAACTTTCGGGCGATCTCTTCAGTGCGCCGAACACAGATGGATCGTTCTCGACGTCGATTCTGAAGGGGAGTTATGCGTTCACGCTCGGCGGCGCGAATGTGGGCGGCACGGCGTCGTATGCCATCGGCGGCGTTCTTGTGACGAACGGAACCGGCAGCATCAGCGGGGGAGTGTTCGATGTGAATTCGGGCGGGTCGGTGACGGCGGATACCAGCGTCACGTCGTCGTACTCGGTCGCCTCCAGCCTGGGGCGAATTACCTTCACGCTGACCAATGGGTCGACGACGCGCAACTTCGCCGGGTACGCGACTTCGAGCGGATCGGTCGAGATCATCGAGCTCGATACGGACATCCTGGCAAACGGCACGGCGTATTTGCAGACGAGCACGGGGATCCCGGAGGGGAGCTTCGCGCTGAATTTGACGAGCAATGCGAACACAAGCGGGTTCACGGAAGAAGACGTGATCGGCCAGGTTGCAGTGCCGGGCGGCGTGGTCGTCCCACAGGGGAATATCGATATCGACGACAAGGGCACGGTGACAACGGGAGCGCCGATCGAGACCACGAGCACGATTGGGGCACCCGACTCGAACGGGCGCGGGACGACGATGCTCGAAACGCACTCGGCGAATTACTCGCTGGCGTATTACGTGGTGAGCAACGGCGCCGCGCTCGCGATTGAAATTGATGGGCAGCGCGTGGCGGCGGGCATCGCTGTGCGACAGTTCTAAGGTTCCTGCGCGAGATTCCTGCGTTGTCATAAGGGAAGACCCCCAAGTACGAACGTACTATTGCCGTATCCCCGGCCACGACCGAAAATCGTAATAGCGAAACAGAATCAATGTCTTCCGGGGGGAGCGGCGCACCGCCGTTCGTACTACCGACGATGACAACATTGAAGGAAACGCTGGAGGTCGGCGAGTCCCCTGTTTCACAGGGAAACAGCCGCCCAGAGTCAGGCCATCTCCGTTCCGACGCAGTCTCTTTGGACGTTCCCGTAAGGGTGCATGGGTCGCGTGTGACCGAAGTCGTGCGCGGGACTACACCCCACACCGATCCCTTCGAAGAGGAGACGACCACGCTGATCGTGTTTCCTCAAGGCGGTGTTCTGAGGATGTCCACGGTGGTCAGCGCGGGGCAAGCGGTGGTTCTGACGAACCTGAAGTCGCGGCAAGACGCTATTTGCCGGGTCGTGAAGGTTCGCACGAACCCGAACCTGCATTCCTACGTCGAGATCGAATTCACCCACCCCCAGCCGGGATATTGGGGCGTTTATTTCCCATCGGATGGACCTGAGCTGGCGAAGAAAACTGCGCCTCCGGTCCCGCCCGCTGCGTCGATTCCAGCAGCGCCCGTCATTCCTCTTGTGGTGCCGAAGACTCAAGTCGTTGCGAAGGACAAGTTGGTCCTCGAGGCTCCCGCGCCGCTTGAGCCAGTGCCACACACGCCGCTCGCGGGTCCTCGCGACGCGACCGTCGAGAGCGAAAAACAGATTCACCCCTTCGAAGCGCCAAGCAAGAGAACGAGTTTCGAGCGTCCGACGGTGGCCCCTCCGGCTTCACCGCCCGCTCTTTCGCTGACAGAATTGCGCGGAGACGCCTCGGCAGTGTCTGCGAAGCCTTCTTCGGGCGCTAACGTGGCAGAAGAATTGGACGCCAGATCGCAGGTTATCGGGGAATCGTCGTCGGACAAAGAATCCGCCACGTTCGGGCGGTTTGCGGCCAGCTCCGGCCTTGGCGCTCCGCGCGCAGCATCGCGCGAGTTCGGCTCGCGTCTGGACTACGGGACGCTGGGAGCCGCAAGCCCGGCCGCAGAAACCCATCAGGACGCAGGCCGAAACTGGTTCCTGATTGCGGCTTCGGTGGTGTTGTTCGCGGCGGTGGGAGGGGGGGCCTTCTACTTCTACGCACGACCTGCCACGCGGCTCGCAACCCCTGCACCTGCGGCGCCCGAGCTGCCTGGCCGCACAAACGCCGTGGAGAGTCTTGTTTCGGCTCCCTCGCCTGCGAGCGAATCCGCGAGCCAACGTGTGAGCACGCCGAGCCCAGCACCCGCGATCGCGGTTCATACGACCGAAGTGGTGCCATCAAGGCCCGGCAAGTCTATCCCTAGCGAAAATAAACCGAACGCTTCGACCAAGGAGAAAGCTCCGAGCGCAGCGCCTGCGGTACCCGACATGTTTGGCGCTCTGAACGCCCACCCGGTGTCCTCCGCGCGAGCGACTGAGGGGCCGCGCGAAGCGGCGCCTTCGATCGACCCCGGCATGGCAGCCGGCAGCGAGACTAGCGCGCTCCCGGCACTGGGCGCTTCTTCGGTGACTTTGGCTCCGCCGGCACAACCTGTCCCTGATGGGCCCGTCTCTGTCGGCGGCGAAGTAAAGCCCCCGAAAGTGGTTTCGGCGGCGTTGCCTGTCTACCCGGCGATTGCTCGGCAAGCGAACGTCGAGGGAAACGTAGTCGTCCGAGTGGTGATCGACAAAGCGGGCAATGTGTCTGATGTGCACGCCATTTCCGGCCCTCCGCTCCTCCGCCAGGCAGCCGTGGACGCACTGCGCCAGCGGAAGTATGAGCCGTCGAGGTTGAACGGCCAGCCCATATCGATCGAGATGCTGGTGACGATTCAATTTCATCGGTAGCCGCGCTCCGACGGTTTAGAGCGCTCAGCAGCTGTGCGCTGAAACACGTCTTCCGCATGATATCGACGTCAAACTCATCCCGCACGGTTGCTTTTTTGTCCGCGCTGTCATCCAATGGAGTAGTTTCCCGGGACGGAGTGTCTTCTTAGGCTGAGGTGAGCCATGCGAGAAGCGGTGATTGTGAGCTCGGTGCGGACAGCGGTGGGCAAGGCGCCGAAGGGGACGTTGCGCGCGACGCGGCCAGATGACCTGGCCGCGATCACCATCCAGGAAGCACTTGGGCGGGCGAAGGGCCTCGAATCCAAGGATGTCGAGGACGTCATCATCGGCTGCGCCATGCCCGAGGCGGAACAGGGAATGAACGTCGCGCGGATCGCGTCGCTGCGCGCCGGGCTGCCAGTGACCACTGCGGCCATGACCGTCAATCGCTTCTGCTCTTCGGGTTTGCAGGCGATCGCCATCGCAGCGCAACGAATCATGGCGGGACAGGGAGATGTCTTGATCGCGGGCGGCGCGGAGTCCATGAGCATGGTTCCGATGGGAGGGCACAAAGTCTCGCCGAATCCCTGGCTGATGGACAGCTACCCGGACACGTATCTCAACATGGGCCTGACGGCCGAAAACGTCGCGAAAAAGTACGGCATCACGCGCGAGCAGGCCGACGAATTTTCGTTCGCGAGCCACCAGAAGGCGCTGGCCGCCATTTCGGCGGGCAAGTTCAAGGACGAAATCGTGCCCGTCGATGTAAGCTATACAGCTGTGGAAGGTGGCTCCAAGGGTTCTTCCAATGGCGCCCGGCCGAAAGTGCACAAGATTCGATTCGACACGGATGAGGGCCCGCGAGCGGACTCGTCGCTCGAAGCCCTTGCAAAGCTCAAGCCCGTGTTTCACGCGCGCGGCTCAGTGACGGCGGGGAACAGCTCGCAGACGAGCGATGCCGCGGCTGCTTCGGTTCTCACGAGCGCCGAACGGGCGAGCGAACTGGATTTGAAGCCGCTGGCGCGATTTGTGGCTTTTGCTACTGCCGGTTGCCCGCCCGAAGAAATGGGCATCGGACCCATCTACGCGATTCCCAAGGCTTTGAAGTTCGCGGGACTGGACCTGGATCAGATCGACGTGATCGAACTGAACGAGGCGTTTGCCGCACAGTCTCTGGCGGTGATCAAGCTCGTCGGGCTCGACCCGGCCCGCGTGAACGTCAACGGCGGCGCGATCGCGCTCGGCCATCCGCTCGGATGCACGGGCGCGAAGCTCACGGCCACGATTCTGCGCGAGCTTGAACGCCGCCAGGCGCGCTACGGCCTGGTAACCATGTGCATCGGGGGCGGCATGGGAGCGGCGGGGATTTTCGAGCGAGCCGCGTAGGCCGGCCATTGCGTTCGACGTCTCTGGGCGAGACAATCTAGGCAATCAAGTAGCGAAAGCGAAGGGATAGCATGGCGACCACAACAGTTTCGCGATCGCTGAATCGCGGCGGTGCATTCTTAGTTGCGTCCACGGCCCCTGAGGACGTTTTCACACCCGCCGATCTCAACGACGATCAGCGCCTGCTTGGGAAAACCGTCGAGGAGTTCGTCGCCAAAGAGGTCGTCCCGAACATCCCCGAGCTCGAGAAACATAAGGAAGGCCTGATGCCGCAAATGGTCCGCAAGGCCGGCGAGATCGGCCTCCTGGGGGCCGGCATCCCGGAAGCTTACGGCGGAGCGGCGCTCGACAAGGTCTCCATGATCGTCGTCTCGGAAAAACTGAGCGCATACGCCTCGTTCGTGGTTGCGTTCGGCGCCCACACGGGAATCGGCACGGTCCCCATCGTTTACTTCGGTACCGAGGCGCAGAAGCAAAAGTATCTTCCGAAAATCGCTTCCGGCGAGTGGCTCTCCTGTTACGCGCTTTCCGAGTCGCAGGCAGGTTCGGACGCGCTCGCTGCGCGCACGCGCGCGGTCCTTTCACCCGACGGAAAGAGCTGGATCCTGAACGGGCAGAAGATGTGGATTTCGAGCGGCGGATTTTCCGACGTCTATATTGTCTTCGCGAAAGTGGACGGCGAAAAATTTTCGTGCTTCATCGTCGAGCGCGGCACGCCGGGTTTCTCGGTCGGGGCCGAAGAGAACAAGATGGGAATTCACGGGAGCTCGACGGTCCCGTTATTCTTTGAAAACGCGGCGATCCCGAAGGAGAATCTGCTGCACGAGATCGGGCGTGGCCATATCGTCGCGTTCAACACCCTCAACGCCGGGCGCTTTTCGCTGGGCGCCAGTTGCGTGGGCGGCGCCAAGCAAGTCCTCGCCATCGCATCGAAGTACTCGAAGGAGCGCACCGCCTTCGGCAAATCCATCTGCGAGTTTGGCTTGATCAAGGCAAAGCTCGGTGAAATGGCCATCCGCACCTACGCGCTCGAATCGATGATCTACCGGACCGCCGGGACGATCGAGGCAGCCGTCTCCACCGCTGGCAAGGACAAAGTTCAGCAAGCTATGGAGGTTCTCGAGGAATACGCCATCGAAAGCTCGATCAGCAAGGTGGTCGGCAGCGAGACGCTGGACTATTGTGTGGACGAGGCCGTGCAGATTTTCGGGGGCTACGGTTTTCACGAAGACTATCCCGTGGCGCGCGCCTACCGCGATAGCCGTATCAACCGCATCTTCGAAGGTACGAACGAGATCAATCGCCTCGTAATCATTCAGATGCTGATGAAACGCGCCATGGGGGGCATCCTGCCTTTGATCCCGGCGGCCATGAAGCTCGGCGAAGAACTCCTCGCGGGGCCGTCCCTCGAAGAGGCCCCTGCGGGTGCGTTCGCCGAAGAGGAGCGATCGCTCTCGCAGGCGAAAAAGATCTTCCTGCTCGCCGCGGGGGCGGCCGTGCAGAAATTCCGCGATCAACTGGCCAACCAGCAGGAAATCGTCGGTTCGCTCGCGAATATCGTGATGGACGTGTACGCCGTGGAATCTTCCCTGCGACGCGCGCAGAAGGCTGCCGGGGCGCACGGCCAGGCGGCAGCTCTGATGGCCGACGCCACACGCGCCTTCACCTGCGACGCCATGGACCGCATCGAGAAGGAAGCGCGCACCGCACTCGCCGCGACCGTCGAAGGCGACACGCTGGTCACGCAGCTTGCCGCGCTGAGACGTTTTGCGAAGCATGCGCCATTGGATACGATCGCTCTTCGCCGGCGCCTCGCAGACGCCGTGCTCGCACAGGATCGGTATCCCTTCGAAGGGCGCTGATCGCCCGGCGCGAAACAAAAGCGGATCTCGGCTCTTCTCGGACGCAGACTGTCGCCGCAAACTGTCGTACCAAAGCCGCTTAAAGACCCATCCCACTTTCCATATTCGGGAAACAGATTTCCATCGAGGTGGTTCGAGAATTCGCCGAGATCATTGAATCTCCATCGGTTAGTCTCTGTTTCTTGTGGACTCTGCTTTGCATCTAAGTAGCTGGAGGCATGTGGAGAGTCGATGAAGACTGTTTTGACCCGGCTCAAGGCTGTTGCAGGCGTCCTCATTCAGAAGACAAAGGTCCGCAAGGGGTTGTTGTCGATCCTCGCGGCGTTCGTCGTCTTTCAGCTCTATTTTGTGCGCGAACTCCTCGCGGCGGAGTTGATTTTCGGGGTCGGATTCGCAGTGGTGTTGGTCCTGGTTGGAATCTTTTATCTCGTCGGCACGCTTGGCGAGCGGGGCCTCGAATTGACCGAAGCAGGTGCTCGCGTGGCCTTGAGTTCAGCGCGGCGCGGCTACAGTGCTCTCGAGGAAATCAGCAAAAGGCCATTGCGCCATCCACATTCAGAGTCTGCCCAGTAATCAGCAATCGCACTGACCCCATCGAAAACTGGCAAGTCCATTCGCGCCGCGCACGAATGCGAAACCACTTGACAGGGTGCGACGCGGGGACTACCCTCCGCAGTCTTACTACTTGTGTAACCTGTGCGGAGGCAGCATGGCCTTGAAACACAAGGGCCCGGTCGGGGAAAGGTCGGCTTCCGACCGAGATTTCGAAGTCCTGCTGCGCCGCGCCTCCAAATGCCTCGCGGTTCGTCAGCCTCACCCGGTGAGGAGTGGTCGCCCGAGCCGTAAGACCCCTCGTTCGGCGGCCTAGCTACCTTCAGTTACTTCCGGGAAGATCACTGCTTCCGGAGAATTGTCGCCGGGGATCCTGTGCAGGTTCCGCCTAAGTGGCTCCGGGGCCTGGACTCGAACCAGGATAACCAGCTCCAAAGGCTGGCGTGCTACCAATTGCACTACCCCGGAGTAGTGCAAGAAAGTGTAGCAGACATTTTCTCGATTTGTTTTATTCGCCCCGCTGTTCAAGTTCTCTCGTTTGCTGCACTGCCGCCAATTTGTTAGGCTTCTCAAGCCTTTGAACGCGGAGAGGTGTCCGAGCGGTTTAAGGAGCACGCTTGGAAAGCGTGTGTTGGGGAAACTCAACCGTGGGTTCGAATCCCACCCTCTCCGCCATACCTAAAGAAGTCCCATCTCGGGTGACCGGAAAGGTTCCGTCAGGGTTCGATCATACTACGGGCTGCGAAGTGTTCAATTCAGTACAGACGCGTCAGTCCGCAGCGGGTATTTAGTAGGGCAACAAAATACCCCTCAGCTAAACATTCCTGAACCTCCCCCACCCTGAGCCACCAATTCTCAGGGTGTGCGGACGGATTAGACCGGCTGCATGCGCACAGCGCGTGGAACACACTGGCTACAATACAAGCGGGGTTGTAGGAACACCGATTACGAATGTGTGCAGAATGGAACAGATATCCGTACTCGACACATCTATCATGTAGCTGGACGGCATCGAGGGCACGCTTCACATGCAAAACATACAACTCGGTCCGTCAGGCTCTGGCGGTCCGCCTCCGAGTCACGATCAGGCGGGATTAGCGAGTTCGTTCGGCCTCGACGGAATTGGCGTGGTGTTTCGCTTTGGCCGAAACGCGCGGACAGGCGTCAGCCTCAGCTATGGCGGTGTCTCGTCTGGATTAGGGAGGACAGTCGTGGGTGCCCTCTGTAAGTGGGCAGGCAAACTTTGCGCCGCCAATCCGCCACTTTTCTTGCTGACTTCGGAGACTAGGATAAGGCTCGCTCTCGTCTAAACGACAGATTTTCGCAGACCCTAGGATGGCATTGAACGGCGGAGTTTCAACGTGATTTCCAGGGCCCAATTCGCGTGCTCAATTCTTATCTATTTCGCAGCTGGGCCATGTGTTTCGGCTCAGACACAGAGCACAGTTCCAACAGATGAATCTATCGTTGCTCAGATGGCGCAGGCTCAGGCCGAAAACCGCACTCACTTTCGCCCATATATCGTCACGCGCGACTACACACTGTTTGGCCAGGAGACCCATCTTGAGTTGAAGTCCCGCGTTATTGCTGAGATAACCGTCGGGCCTCCCGACTCCAAGAAATACACCATCGAAAATCGCGACGGATCTGGATTGGGAGAAAAAATCGTTCGCAAAATGCTGGACGGCGAGGTGGCTTTCGCGAAAGATCCCGGCTCGACCGACATTACGGGCGACAACTATGATTTCCTGCTCGTCCGCGAGGGCGAGTTGAGCGGTCAACGCTGCTATGTGCTCGAGCTACTTCCCAGGCGAAAATCTAAGAACTTGCTCCGCGGGATTATTTGGGTGGATGCTAACACCTACTTACCTCTCCGCGTCGAGGGCGAACCTGCAAACAGTCCCTCATGGTGGTTGAGGGATGTGCGCATTGTCCTCCTCTATGGCTATGTCGGCCCTATGTGGCTGCAAACGTCCTCGGAAGCTACAGCCAACGTTCGAATACTCGGCCGATCCAGCATGGTTTCGCAGGACGTGAAATATCAAATCGGCGAACTCACTTATGCTGCTTCATTGCCACAGACGATGGCTTCAGCCCGGGAGATGACTACCGAGGGACAGCGGTGATGTGCATCCTCGGCCTGGTATTCGCCTTGAGTGGTTCTGCTCCCACCTCCGCTCACGCTGCGCGACTTAGGTCCAACCGGCTCTGAACCTAGTGAACAACCTCAGAAGGGCCACACCGCGATGTGATCGATGCAGGCATACCCGGGTATGTCGTCAAATCGGATTCGGGCCGCGGTCTCTCGATAGCGCTTGAGAACCTAGCGACCCACAAACCTTCTTACTCGAGCCGCATATCGGATGTTATCGCGAATCCGCTGCGCGAAGACACTGGTGCGGACTTGAAGAAACCCAGGACGCTGGTCACATCGCGTGAAAACGGTGGAACCCCCCCGAGCCAACATCATGCGAAAACTGGAACTGCATACAGTGAGTGAGTTAGTGCGGTACGCCATCCGCAATCAGATCATTGAAGCCTGAAAATCGCCCGCCTAAGCGTGGCGTCGAGTAGGCCTTCACAGCGCTTATCCCAACACGACTCGGATCACATGCACGGCGCCATCGTCTGACAACGGAATATTCGCCGGGCCAGGCAATATCTTGCCATCCAGCTCCATGAGAGCAACCCCGTGAGCGACATTTGAAGGGTTTTCGACCTGGACATCGTATATCGAAGAGTGGTAGCGGAATCTCAGGGAATACTTGGGCCAGTTTCGGGGAATGCAAGGGTCAACGCTGAGGGTCATGCCGCGCACGCGGAATCCCAGAATCCATTCCATGCCAGCTCGATAGAGCCAACCTGCTGAACCCGTATACCACGTCCATCCACCGCGCCCCACGTGCGGAGCTTCCGCGTAAATATCGCCTGCAACGACATATGGCTCTACTTTGTACCGCTGGGCGCTGGCGCGTGAGTTGGAGCGGTTGATCGGATTCAGCATCCGAAAGATCTCGCTCGCCCTGTCGCCGTCCCCCATTGCTGCGAAGGCTATGAGTGTCCAAACCGCGGCATGCGTATATTGTCCGCCATTCTCGCGAATTCCCGGTACATAGCCTTTGATGTATCCAGGATCGCGTGGCGTGTGATCGAAGGGAGGCGTCAAGAGCAAGACCAAACCGTCGGGACGACGAATGAGATGCTGGTCGACGGCCGCCATTGCGCGTGCTCCGCGTGCCGGTTCTGCTGCACCACTGATGATTCCCCAGGATTGAGCGATAGAGTCAATGCGGCATTCGGAGTCCAAGAAAGAGCCCAAGGGGGTGCCATCATCGTAGTACGCCCGGCGGTACCACTCACCGTCCCACCCTGCCCGCTCGAGTGCCGCCTTCAGGGCGCTAACATGAATCCGCCAACTTTCCGCGCGGTTGCGTTCACCGCGCGCATCCGCAATCTTGGCAAACTCCCAGAGGATCGCGTGCAGAAACCAACCGAGCCATATGCTTTCGCCTTTGCCTTGTTGGCCGACGCGGTTCATGCCGTCATTCCAATCGCCGGTGCCCATCAGCGGCAGGCCGTGTTCGCCGACCTTAAGGCTGCGGTCTAGAGCACGCGCGCAATGCTCGAACAATGTTGCGCGAGTTTCCGAGACGCGTGGATCGAAATAGGACTCGTTTTGGCCCTCGGACAGCGCATCGCCTTCGAGAAATGGTACTGCTTCTTCCAGGATAGCCATGTCGCCCGTGGCTTCAATGAAGTGAATGAGGGCATAGGGCAGCCACAAAAGATCGTCGGACATTCGCGTGCGTATGCCACGACCGGAAGGCGCGTGCCACCAATGCTGGACGTCGCCCTCGACAAACTGGCGGGCCGCTGCGCGCAACAAGTGCTCGTGAGCCACCGCTCGTTTCGCAACCGTCAAAGCCATGACATCTTGCAATTGATCGCGGAAACCGTACGCTCCGCTCAACTGATAGAATGCCGCTCGCGCCCAGACGCGACAGGCGAGCGTCTGGTAGAGCAGCCATCGATTGAGCAGCAAGTCCATCTCCCGATCGGGGGTCGTGACCTGCACGGCGCCAAGGATATCATCCCATTGGCGTGTCACCTCATTCAGCGCCTCATCCAGATCCGTGGCGCGATAGCGAGTGAGGAGTTCGCGCGCCTTTTCCCTGCTTTCCGCCTGGCCGAGGAAGAATGGGATTTCTACGCGCGCGCCAGGACGCAGTTCGATTACCGTCTGCAACGCGGCGCACGGATCGAGGGCAGCGCCAAACCTTCCGGAAAGTGGGCGCCCACTTTCCAATGCCGCAGGCCGCTCAAGTGTGCCGTTCCGGCCGAGAAATTCCGTGCGATCGCAAGTGAAGGAACTCGGGCGTCTGCCAATGTCGGCAAAGCTGATGCGTCCTCCGAATTCTCCATTCCACGTGCTTCGGGCCAGAATAGCTCCCGTGCGTGGATCGACCTCCGTGACTATATAAGGAATCGAGGCGGTGCGCGAACTACCCAAAAGCCATTCGACGTATCCCGTGACCGAGATCCGCCGGACACTTCCAGATTCATTTTGCAACGTCAGCCGGGAAATCTTTATGGAGTCGTTCACAGGAACGAATTGAACGAGGTCGACCGAGATACCATGCGACGCGTGGCTAAAACGGCTGTAGCCCTGACCGTGGCGGGCTATGTAGGTGCCGTCTTCATAGCGTATGGGAAGGGCTGTGGGAGTCCATATTTCGCCGGTGCTTTCGTCGCGCAGATAGATTGCCTCGCCTGGGGGATCGACGACATGATCGTTGGACCACGGTGTAATTTGATTCTCATGACTGTCGAGCGACCAAGTGAAGCTTGATCCTGACTCCGAGACCAGGAACCCAAAGTTCGGGTTCGCAATCACATTAATCCAGGGCTCCGGCGTTCGCAGCCCTTCCCCCAGCAGGACTGCATATTCGCGACCATTTTCGGCAAAGCCGCCAAGGCCATTGAAATACTGAAGCTTTTCTTGCGGCACCGGCACGTCTAGACGTCGGGTCGTACGATTTGGCCGGACTCCGGGAGGAGGGGCGGCGGCCTCCCGATGCTGCGATCGTGCGATCTGGTCCGAAAGTGTGCCCCGTCGGCTGAGCAGCACCACTCGCGCCAGCGCTTGGAGCTGAGCTCGCGTCTGCGGCGACAAGAGATCTGCGCGAAGCAGGAAAATCTTTCCGCTCGCGGCGCTCGTGTCTGGCGAGAGCCTCAATTGACTCCCGCGGACGAGCGTTTCAAGGGAGCTTTGGAGCTCCTGCACGTAGGATGTGGGCTTCTCGTTGATAATCACCACATCGGCAGAAAGCTGTTTCACGCGCCAGTATTCATGTGCCCGGAGCAACTGTCGGATCGTGTCGACATCGTCAGCATCATCGATCCGTGCTACGACAACAGGGAGGTCACCCGAGATTCCCTGTCCCCAGAAAGCCGATCGATCGAGAGCGGTGGCGCTGAGAACATCCGAGCTCGGTCGCAGCGTCGCGTCGGAATAGATTATGGCATTCGCGAGCCGCTGGAAGAGATGCGCCTCTTCGGGACTGACGCCGAGGTGGCGCAACTGCACTTGTGCCTGGGTCCATGCAAGCGTTCGACTGCGCTCAAAGGTTCTGGCATCGCGGTATTTGTCGGTGAGGTTCAGCACCTCTTCTCGCATAGAGGCTACAACTGTAGAAAAAACCAGGTGTGTAGTGTGCCCTGGTGGAACATGCACCGTGCGACGGAGGCTCATTATCGGGTCGAGCACGGCGCCCACTGTGTTGGAAAGCGGCATCCCATCGACGATCGAGACCGCATTTCGGAGGTTCTGCGTGCGTCCGATGAATCGCGCCCGATCCGTCTCATATTGCAGCTCGCCGGCTGAATCGCCTTCCACGACAAGCACGTGCGCGGCCCAAATGGAGGCTTCGTCGTCCGACCGCTTCCGGCGTGTCGCAAGGAGTGCTCCTACGCCAGGAACGAACTCCGTCTCAACGAAGAGGTTCGAAAAGGCCGGATGCGCCGTGTCGGTGGCTTGAGTACTGAGTGAGAGCTCTGCGTAAGAAGTCACCTGGATATCCCGCGCGCGCATTCCTGTGTTTGTGATTGAGACTCGGCGCATTTCCGCGTCATCTTCTGATGAAACAACGACTTCGAGCGCCGTTGTCAATGAACGGTCGCGGCGGACGATCTCCGCATGGTCTTCATAAAAAGACACCTCATAGGAATCCGGCTCGATGCCGGTCGGTTGAAAACCAGCCGACCACACGTTACCGGTCTGTTCATCGCGGAGAAAAATGTACGCACCCCAGCAGTCCGTAGTCAGATCTTCGCGCCAGCGCGTAACGGCAATATCGCCCCAACGACTGTAGCCGGAGCCAGCCGACGTCAGCATCACCGCGTAGCGGCCATTGGAAAGGAGTTCGGTGCGTGGCGTGGCATCGTGAGGGGTCGTGAACTGACGTACGGCGGGAGGAACAAGTTCACGCACATGAGATGCCGCGGATACCTCCTCGGCTCTGGGTCGCGCCACCAATACGTCCCTCGGGGTGCGCTCTTGCATAAGAAGTTCAGTGGCTTGCACCATTGGCACCGCATGAAACCGATTGCACATTGCGCCATCGTTGAGGGTGTTGGCGAGCGCGACCAGAAACATGCCCTGATGGTGCGCCATATAGGCGCGCACGATTGCGACGTTCTGTCCTTCGGGCAACCGGGAACTCGTGTAATCGAGTGCCTCATAAAAGCCATAGGTTCCTCGGCCGCCTTCTCGGGTGAGGCGGTCGAGGTTTTGGAGCGCCGCAGATGGGTCAACCATTGCGGCAAGGGCGGTGGCGTATGGTGCGACGACCAGATCTTCGCTCAGTCCTCGCTTGAGTCCCAGGCCCGGCACGCCAAAACTAGAGTACTGATAGACGAAATTAATGTCGCGAACCGCGTAGGCCGATTCCGAGATTCCCCACGGCACACCGCGTTCCTCTCCGTATTCGATCTGGCGCGTCACGACCTGCTGATATGTCTGACTCAACAAACTGTTCGTGGGAGAGCGCATGACGAGCACCGGCATCAAGTACTCAAACATCGAGCCCGACCATGAGACGAGCGCCGAGCCGCGCCCCGCGGGCGTCAAGGCGCGGCCCAGCCGAAACCAGTGCGATGAGGGCACGTCGCCTTTCGCAATCGCAACGAAGCTTGCAAGACGCGCCTCGGAGGCGAGGAGATCGTAGCAGTTGGGATCCAACTCTCCGTCTGCGCTGCGATATCCAATTGAAAACAGCTTGCGAGTAGCGTCGAACAGAAAACTGAAATCCATTGCCTCAAACATCTCTTCCGAACGTTTCGCAATTGCAAGCAACCGGCGGTGCAGAGACGCTGCCTCTGCGGCCGACTGCTGCATCGATTGAATCAGCGCGTCGATCCGCTCGAGCTGGTCTCCCCGCGAAACGGAATCGCCGGCCAAACGCGCACGCAAAGCCGTCAATTGGCGGATGGCGCCATCGCACCTATCGGGGGCGTCGGCGAGCGTGGCGTCGTTGGGGAAGAAAGGCTCAATCGCCGTCCATTCTGGGGCCTTCGCTGCGCGACTTTCAGCAATCGCCGCCGCTCCCTCAGAACTCAGCCTGAGCCAGGGGAGGAGGGTCTTCGCATCCCGCAAATGGCAACTGATGCAGACCTCAAGGGCCTCGGACCAAGCGCGCACTTCCGCATTTGCGGCATTTCCCAGTTCTTGCGCTAGAGTCTGGGCAATGTCGGCAACTGTGCGAGCCCGTCCGTACACCTCCACAATTTTTACCCCCCATCCTGGGGCATGGCTGGGTATGGAACGAACCGACGCAGCCAAAAGATCGACGGCATTGCTGAGTTGCTTCCGCGTCACGGAGTGGACACGCTGCGCATCGGAAACCTCGGTCAGCGCCTCGCGCAGCAGCCCGATCACGTCTTCGATCCCGGCAAACATGCGCGGTTCTACGGACGATCTCTGAATCAGCTCGCGGCAACCACTGGCAAGCGCCAACAGATGTCCTGCAATGTTTCCGCTATCGACCGTGGATATGTATTGGGGATCTAGCGGGCGGAGATCACGCGTGTCGTACCAGTTGTACAAATGGCCGCGGAATTGTTCGAGCTTGCTGATGGTCTCGAACGTGGCCTCAACACGCTCCAAGGTATCATGCGTTCCCAGCCAACCGAAATCGCGCGCAGCAAGCGTGGAGAGCAGATAAAGCCCGATGTTCGTCGGTGAAGTTCGATGAGCGACCGCGGGTTTGGGATCTTCCTGAAAATTGTCCGGCGGCAAGGAATGGTCCTCGGTCGTAACAAACGTCTCGAAGAAGCGCCATGCGCGCCGTGAAGCTGCGCGTAGAGCCCGAGCGTGCGCCGGAGCCAACAGCTCCCGGTCGGTGTGTGGAGGCGGAAGGCTGATCCAATGCGCCACTCCGGGTGCTGATACCCACAGAAGAATGAAAGGGAAGGCGGCGAATAAGGCATGACGATGTCCTGCCCACACGGCTGCGAGCGCTGTGATTGCCAACACCACACCGCCAACCATCCGCCTGAAGACGCTGTAGAGATTCAGGTCGACCCTATATGTGGCTTGCGCGGCAGTGATCCATTCCAACATGTGTTTATGGGTGACAAACAATCGACCAAGCGTTCGCGCAATTGCGTCGGACATCAGCCATGCCTGGTAAGCAAGAAACACAACCGTCAAAGCCGCCTGCGATAGGCCCAGCGACAAATCCGAAGCCACGCCGCGAAAATGACTCCGCTTTGAAATTCCCCCCAGACTCGCATTCATTCCAGCCAAGAAAGGAATGAGCGCCGGAATCGCAATCGTTGCGAGCGCGAATCGTGCCCACAGCCAGGGAGGGAGCTCCGGTGTCAGCCATCCTGCTACGAGCGTTAGAAACATGCAGGGTGCCGAAAGGGACCGGCGGAGGTTGTCCAGCATCTTCCAGCGACCGACTATGGGAATCCTGAATTTCCGGCCACGCTGGGGTCCGGCACTTCCCGAGGCGATCCATGGCAGGAGTTGCCAATCCCCGCGCGCCCAGCGCTGTTGGCGCGCAGCGGCGGCTTCGTAGTGAGAAGGGAACTCATCGAAGAGCTCAATGTCGGTGGCAAGCGCTGTGCGCGCGAAGATTCCCTCAAACAGATCGTGACTTAGCAGAATGTTTTCAGGCACTTTACCAACCAGAGCAGCTTCGAAAACATCGAGGTCGTAAATCCCTTTACCGGTGTAGGAGCCTTCGCGGAAGAGATCCTGGTACACGTCCGAAACAGCCGAAGAATAAACATCGATTCCACTGGGGCCAGAAAAAATTCTTTGAAAGACTGATCCCTCCCGATCCCCCGGCAATGATGGCGTAATCCGGGGTTGAACGATGCTGTAGCCATCCACCACGCGCCCTTCATCTGCATCAAATCTGGGTTGATTCAGCGGGTGAGCCATCGTGCCTACAAGACGGGCTACCGCTCCGCGGGGTAAGCGGGTGTCCGCATCTAGGGTGATGACGTAGCGAACGTCGGGAACTGACTCCGGGGAGCGCCCGGTGGGTGTGATGAATGTCGTGTCTGCAGAGCCGCGAAGTAGCCAGTTCAGTTCGTGGAGCTTGCCGCGCTTCCGCTCCCACCCCATCCACTTTTCCTCCGATTTATTCCAAACGCGCTTTCGGTGAAAGAGAAGGAAGCGGTTGCCGCCTCCGGGCGCAGGCCCGTGACGTCTGTTCAACTCGGCGATGCCATGCGCGGCAGCGGCCAACAAATCATCATCGTTCGGCAGCGTTTCCGTTGTCGCGTCTACCCAATCGGAGAGCAATGCAAACCGCAGATCGCCGTCAGAATTTGCCAAGTAATGAATTTCGAGCCGTTCTACTTGTTTGCTGATTTCATCCTCTGAGATCAGTAAGGTGGGAACCACGACGATTGTTCGCAGACCCTCAGGAACGCCGCGGATTTCGAGTCGCGGAAGGGGGCGCGGGCCGAGCAGGTCCGTGACACCACGGTTGATGAGAGCAATCGCGAGCTCCGATGCCGGAATCGCTGCCAGGAGGCCAAACAACACAAGGTGCGGGATGCTCGCTCCTAATTCCCACGAACGCGCCAGAGGTAACGCAAGAATAATCGTGGTCAGTAGGGCAATCGTACCGAGATAACCTGGCACAGCGGCACGAACGTAAAACCGCAGAAGCCAACGCCTCCATGGAACGTGAAAACCGATTTCGTGCTCGAAAGCCAGACGTCCGTGGGAGATCAGGTAGTACCCGGGGTCCGAGCGGCTTCGCTCTCGGTGCCCGGAGTTGGACGAAGAACTGCTGGCAGCCTGCTTGGCGCAGTCCACAGCGCGCTCCGCAACTTCGACCTCGGAATAGCCTGATCCTTGGGAAAGATCCTCGATAGCGTGCCGATAGGCATCGCGCGTCGCAAAGTCCATGGCACCGAAATTACTTCCGTCACGCAGAACCTGATCGACGAAACTGACACTCTCAAAAAATGCTTGCCAGTCGAATTCAGAGGTCAGGCGCATGCTCGTGATGATGTTGCGCACGGTCACGCTCATTGCTGCCTGCTGTTGATGTTCGGCGCGCACGATTTCGTCGGCGCTCGTTCCCTGCGCTGCCAGGCGCTCGTCGAGCCATAGCAGGATCGGGCCCACCTTCGGATCCAAATCGCGCAAGCGTTGGATCAGCTGGACCGCAAATGCTCGGTCCAAAGGCTTCTTTTCGAACTGGCGGAGGACGGCCGCCGGGGAAACAAGTGACTGGCCCCCCGTGCCAAGAAGCCCATCAGCTAGAACATCAGCTTCTTCGCTCGCATCGCGACTCAATACCATGCGTGCGGAAAGCCGGCGCAGGTTTTCAATCAGCACAATTCGTAACGTGATGGCAACGGCCCAGAGTTCGCCGATCGTGAGCGGTTGCACGCGCTGGTAGGCGGTGACAAAGCGGCGCAAGACATCCGGGTCGAAACGGCTGTCCGTGTGCGCCACGAAAGCCCACGCAACGCCGTAAACTCGTGGATAGCCTTCCAGATGACCCGAAGCAAGTTTGGGTAACTTACGATAGTAACCGACAGGCAAGTCATCCCGGATCTCGCGAAGCTGCTCCTCAACAACGTAAAAATTGTCAACGAGCCACTCTGCGGCGGGCGTGATGGCTTGTTCTCGTTGGATAGCGCGAGCGGTAGCGCGGTAGTATTCGAGTAACAAGCGGCCGTTTTCCGCGACACGGGGAATCAAGGGCTTGCCCGGGCTCGAGTCGGCGGAAATCGCCTGCGCTGCAGCAAGACTCTCTGCATGCTGTTCCAGGCGATCGACGCTAAACAGCTCGCCCAGAATAGGCTCTTCGATCTCGGCGAAGACGCTTATGGGTGGCGCAGAAGGCATCGCTTCCTAGGAGTACCTCCTCCATCACAGCCTGATCATGTTACCGCAATGCCCGCCCGTTCACATCGTCGCTTGAATGCACGACGGGTGTGACTCTCCTCCCCGGAGGTCACGCGCGATTGAATCCGGCATCCCCAGCAAAACGCGCGAATCCAACGGCGTCCGCTCCGCACGCCAAACTTTTGATGTCGGCATCTGGGTGGGCTGATTGCGCAACGCGATCGCTGTTTGGAGTATTCTTTCCAAATCGCTTCGCCGATACGGATGGCAAATGAAATCGAAAGCACGGATGTTCAAGGCTGCCA
>Ga0187872_10000966_pt1 | contig 30920 bp, 22 predicted proteins | sample June2016WEW_16_4_FD_132973 | JGI IMG/M metagenome (GOLD analysis project Ga0187872, IMG submission 132973) | Peatland microbial communities from SPRUCE experiment site at the Marcell Experimental Forest, Minnesota, USA - June2016WEW_16_40 | ecosystem: Environmental > Terrestrial > Soil >...
CGGCGGGCTTCGCCTTCATCTGGGATGTCACCGCCAACCGCGGCTGCCTGCTGAACGATCCCTTGCAAGCCTACGCGCCCATCCCCGCAAACCGCCGGTTCACCAACGTCACGGTCGGCACCGCCCTGAACGGCGCCGCGCCGGAGAAAGTCTCCGGTCATTCGTGCCAACCGGCGGAAGCAACGGTGGCGGCCAGCGATGGGTCCGCAACGGTGTTTCGTCTCTGGCGGGCGACGGATTTGAAAGGCCTCCCGGTGCGCATCACCTGCGCCGCGAACGGAACGCCGATCACTCTCACCTTGTCGAAAGTCCGGCTGGAGACCATGCCGGAGGACCTGTTTCTGCCGCCGAACGGTTTCGTGAAGTATGATAGCGCCGAGGGTTTGATGAACGAGTTGGCCGCGCGGCAACAGAACCTCAAGCGGCGCCCGACTTACCAGACGGAGCAAGGCGAACCCGGCAGCGGACACGATGGCCGCCAGCACACCCGCCCGGAGTAAAGACCCCCGGCCTGGACGGCGGGCGGTCTAAGCCGGTCGGTGAAGCCGGGACAGGGAGGGCGAACGTCCTCGCGAGCCCCACTTTCCGCAGATTCCAGGGCTCGCGAGGAAGCCCGCCCCTCCAGACCACCCGCAAAAGCTGGTGGACGCAGCGGGAGTTGAATCAAGTCCCATTTTTGAGTGACTTTGCGTGATGAGTGGAAATCCCGCGTCATCATTGATGATTGTGCATCTCCGCTTTTTCCGACTTTTCTGAGCCGGAAGTATGCAGTTCGTTTCGGGGAGCACACGCGCCCTCGCGTGTTCCGACCGGCGCTCTCGCCAGTCGGAACCGGGCTGGCTTCGGTCACCAAACGGTGAGCCGTGGAAGCCTCTCCTGTTTTCCGCGAGGGCGCGGAGAATTTTACAAAGGGGCGGCTTTTGTTGCACTATGCCGCCAGTGCAAATGCCCCGGCAACTCAAGACGCTTGACGACCTGCTCGCGCAGGCCGAGCACTACGCAAATTATTCCATGCGCAACATGGGGCGTGTGCCGCCGACACTATTCCTGATCGGCGCCGATGGCCCGGTCATCTTCATCCCGGAGAACCTGGCCGATGACCGCGCGAAGGATGACTTCGCCGCGACCGCGCGCCTCCTGTGCATCGCCCACGCCGCGACCGCGACTGTGATGACGCTGGAAGCCTGGATGAAGTCCGCCACGCCCGGTGAAAAGCTGGACCTGACTGAAGCGCCGTCCGAGGCGTTCGACCGGCAAGAGGTGGTGGTGCTCATGGGTGAATCGCGCAACGGGCAGAAACAAAAGTTCTTGCCCATCATCCGCAGCGACAACGGCAATTTTTTCGGCTTCGGCGAATCCGAAGTGCCCAGCATGGCCGAAATGAAAGGGCGCTTCGCGCAAATTCTCCCGACCAAAGTGCCGGACGATGGGTTGCGGCAAGTTGCCAAGGCCATGCTGAAAGTCAAGTGCGTTAGCTGAAATGAAGTGGGCGTTGTGCAAGGCGTGGCCGGAGCGGGGCGGAGGGAGTTCGGGAGTGGGGTGACGCAATCCGACCGGTTCGTTGAAAGCGGACTTTTGGCAAAGCGGCCAAATGATGAACCTCGTTTGGGGGACTTCTGCGACCAGTTGACTTCATACCATACCGGCGACAACTTTTCGCATGGCCTTTGACCGGGACCAGATGAGAAAAAGGGCGGCGAAACTTTCCGCCAGCGGCGTGTACATCGGCACGTCGAGTTGGAAATACCAAGGCTGGCTTGGCCAGCTCTACACGCCAGCGCGATATGAGTATCGCGGCAAGGTCGCAAAGTCGCGGTTCGAGCGGGATTGCCTGAGCGAATACGCCGAGATGTTCAAGACCGTCTGCGTGGACGCCGCGTATTACGATTTTCCGCGTCGCGAGTATCTGCAAAAACTGGCGGAGGCGGTGCCCGAAGATTTTCGGTTCGGCTTCAAAGTGACCGATGCGGTGACGCTCAAGAAATTCCCCAATCTGCCGCGCTTTGGGATTCGTGCGGGCAAGCCGAACCAGAACTTTCTAAATGCTGGCCTGTTCGCAACCGCGTTCCTCAAACCGTGCGAGGAAATCCGCGACAAGATCGGCGTGCTCATGTTCGAGTTTTCGCGCTTCTGGCCGAGCGACTACGAGCACGGGCGCGATTTTGTCAGCGACCTTGACTCGTTCCTCGGAAAGCTGCCGAGGGGCTGGCCGTATGCGATTGAGATGCGTAACAAACAGTGGCTTCGTGACGAATACCTCAGCTGTCTCGCCCGGCACGGCGTCACGCACGTCTTCAATTCCTGGGATGCGATGCCGCCCGTCAGCGAACAAATGGCGCTGCCGGGCAGCCGGACGAATCCCAATCTCTGTGTTGCGCGCTTTCTTTTGAAGCCGGGCCGCAAATATGAAGAAGCCGTGAAGACGTTCCAACCATACGACAGGGTGAAGGAGCCAAACCCGGAGGCACGGGCGGCGGGCAAAGCTTTAATCGTTGAGGGCAGAGCGTCTGGGCCGGAGCGCAAGACGTTTATCTATGTGAACAATCGTCTGGAGGGCAATGCGCTTGAAACCATTGATGCGATGATTGAGGCGGACAGCGTCAATGAATAAAAAGCAAATTCCTATCAGTAATAAATTTCTGGCGCTGGCTTGGATGTCATTCCTGCCGTTTGCTGCCTGCGGCGGAAATTTCTATGCCGGCACCTCGCCCGCAAACGTCCCGTGGACAAACGGCATTGTGCCTTATGAATTCACGAACACACTGACCGCCGCGCAGCAGCAAACCTATCTCGACGGCCTGCGCGAATGGGAACTGGCCGCGAACGTCAGCTTCGTTCCGCACACCACCGAAACGCGGTGGGTTCTTTTCGCCTACAACACCAACTTTCTCGACTTCGTGGCCGGTGGCTACAGTCCGCAACTGGTTACCGTCTCCAGTCTCAGCCGGGCACAAGTCTGCCACGAGATGGGCCACTCGTTTGGATTCACACACGAAAACATCCGCCCTGATCAAACCAATTATCTCACGGTGGTCACGAACAATATTTCCAACGAGGCGTCGAACATCTTTTGGTTCACGATTGATCCAACCAGTGTGACCAATGGAAATTACGATTTCGAATCGGTGATGCATTTAGGCTGGGACTTTGTCTCTGTGCAGCCGGGCGCGCTCGCCACGCAGCAACCCAAACCGCCTTACTTTCCGCGCTATCAATTTCGCATGGGCAACCTCTGTCTCAGCCCCGGCGACCGTGCGGCGCTCCAATATCTCTACGGCCCGCCCGCTGTGCCGCTCACCAATATCGTCACCACCACCACCGACGCCGGCCCCGGAAGCTTGCGGGCCGCGCTCTATTACGTCACCGATCACCCCGGCTCCATTGTCAAATTCAACATTCCGACGAGCGACGCTGGACACAGCAACGGCGTTTACAACATCCATCTCTCCGGCCACCTGCCGCCGCTTGTCTCAAACGGAATGGTTATTGACGGTTCCACGCAGCCCGGCTTCACGAACAAACCGTTGATCGTGGTGGACGGCTCGCAAATCATCCCCGAAACTTTCACCTCCAATTCCGGCCTGCTGATCTTCTCGGCGAGCAACCAAGTGAAGAATATTTCATTCCAGGGATTCAATTGGAATGGCTTGACGCTGGAATACGCCGACGCGACCAACAACACCATCGCCGGCTGCTGGCTGGGTTTGGATTCCACCGGCAGCAACGCGGCGCCGAACGCGTTTCAGGGAATTCTCTTTGTGCAAGGAGCCAGCCGCAACATCATCGGCGGCACCAACGCCACCGCGCGAAACGTCATTTCCGGCAACAGCCAATACGGCCTCTGGATGTCCGACACGAACACGACCGGCAACGTGATTCTCGGCAATTACATCGGCACTGACGCCAGCGGTTCGTTCTCCGTCCCCAACCCGCTCGGCGGCATCGGCATCTTTACCAATGGCGTCGGCCACGTCATCGGCGGCACCGACGCGGGCGCGCGCAACGTCATCTCCGGCAACGGCGGCGCTGCCATCTGGCTTTCCGGTGCGAGCGTGAGCAATGCTACCGTGCTGGGAAACTACATCGGCCTGAACGCCGCTGGCACGGCCGGAGTGTCCAACACTTCCGACGGAATTCATGTAATCAACGGCGCGAGCGGCAACACCATCGGCGGCGCCGGTGCCGGCGCGCGCAATGTGATCTCCGGCAACCTGCAGTATGGCATCTACATTTCTGATCCGGGTACGAGCAACAATTCTGTGCTCGGGAATTTCATCGGCCCTGATGTCACCGGCACAAACGCCATCGGCAATGGGAGCATGGGCATCGGGATTTTGAGCCACACCAGCGGGAACGCCATTGGCGGCGCAACCCCCGGTGCGGGCAACCTTCTTTCCGGCAATCCCGGTTACGGGATTGCGGTGATCGGCGCGAGTAGCAATGTAATTCAGGGCAATGACATCGGCACCGACAGCAGCGGCAAAAGGGCGCTGGCCAATAGTGATCAAACGGACGGTATCGGCTTGTGGAACGGCTCGGCGAACAACCTTATTGGCGGAACCAGTCCGGGCGCGGGCAATCTCATTTCCGGAAACAAGCAGTATGGCATCTACATTTCCGATCCGGGCACGAGCAACAATTCCGTGCTCGGAAATTTCATCGGCCCCGACGTCACCGGCACGAATGCCATCGGCGATGGCGGTTTCGGGGTTGGGATTTGGAACAGTGCCAGCGGCAACTTTATTGGCGGCACCAACGCCGGCGCGGGCAATCTCATTTCCGGCAATCCCGGCTTCAGTTACGGCATCGCCCTGGGCGGAGTAATCGGCAATGTGGTTCAGGGAAATTTCATCGGCACCGATCTCACCGGCACCAATGCGCTCGCCAACGGATTTGCCAATGTCGCTGTGGAAGGCGGTTCCACCGGCAACTTCATCGGTGGCATGGGTGCCGGCGCGGGCAACGTGATCGCCTTTGCTGTTGGCCCCGGCGTGGTTATGTATGATCCCAATACGACGAACGATTCAATCCGTGGCAATTCCATTTTCAGCAACGGCGGTCTTGGCATTAACTTTAACAATGACGGGGTCACAACCAATCACACCGGCTTTCTCGCTGGCCCGAACGACCTGCAAAATTTCCCCGTCATCACCAATGCCTTTGGTTACGCCGGCAGCACGATCATATCCGGCACGTTGAATAGCCTGCCCAACGGCATTTTCTTTATTGATGTCTATCGCAATCCCGTCGCCGACCGCAGCGGCTACGGCCAAGGCCAGTTCTACCTCGGCACCGTCAGCGTAAACACCGATGGTTCCGGCAACGCCACGTTCGCGCTCACCAACAACACGGCCAATTACGCCGGCCAGTCTTTTGCCGCCACCGCCACTTCCACCGGCGGCAACACCAGCGAATTTGGCGCTGACGTGCTCGCCACCAACCAACCCGCACCCTCGGCGGTGTTCAGCGGACCGTTCCTCGCGCGGCCCGACGGTTTCATTTTCACACTGACGTTGCAAACCAATTTCAGCTACCGCATCCAAGCCACGACAAATTTGGGAACCAATCCCATCCCGTGGATTGACCTCACTAATATCGCGCCCACTAATTCCTCGCTCACTTTCACCGACCGCATCGCGACCAATTACCCCGCCCGCTTCTACCGCGTCATCTCGCCCTGAAACCAATCAATGACCCGGCAGCGGTAACGCGGGACTTGATGCTCCACCTCTCAATGGATAAAAGACGTTCATCCACAATCCGCCGCCTTCGGCGCGGCCATGTTGCGTGCCGCCGGCGTGCCCGTGCGGGTCGAGACGCACCGCGAACGCTTGCTCAAGGTCAAGCGCGGCGGATGTCAATGGCGACGGCAAACTGGATTTGATCAGCGCGAATGTTCGCCTATCCGGTGCTGGAAGTCACCGCGATGGTCGAGCCGTTCGAGAAGGGGTGGGGATTTTCATTGCGGGTGTTGCGCGCCGGAAGACCGTGACAAAAACCAAATGCGGCCACCCAGCCGGTAGGACCGCCGCAGTAATCGTCCTTTCGCTCTGGAAACCGGCAAGCTTTGGGGGTATATGCAAAGCTGTGGACGACGGACTGCTTACAGGCTTGAAGATTGTCTCCGGCGGCTAGACCGCCGCAGACCGCGCCGAGAGTCTCGAAAGAGCCAGAGATCGGGGCGCTCATGAGTGCAACGCTCGAAGCTTTCTGGGAGGAAGCCGATTTTGGCGTTGAGTCCGGCTTGGCGCGGTGGTAGCAAACAAGTGTATGGCAAAAGTTACATCGCAGCCTACGCGGCAGCGAACGGGGACAGATTTCTCAAGCAACGAGCAGCGTACTATGCGGCGAATCGGAACAAGATTCTCACGGGCCACGCGGCCTACTACGCAGCGAACCGGGAGAGAATTGCCCAATGCCAAGCGGCTTACCGCGCCGCGAACCGGTGAGGCGCTTCAATGAGCGCGCCCAGAATCAAACGCAAATTGGCTTTGACACTTGTTGTCAGTCTGGCCGTCCTCTGCGGTTGTGCGCACCAATATCTCATGAAGTTTAACGATGGCTACCAGGCCATCTCCCTAAGCAAACCCAAACTCCAGGGGACCCTTTACCATTTCACGGACGAGATGGGCGAGGAGCATGTGATTCCCCAGAGCCGCGTGGTGAAGATCGAAACCGTATCGGTTGTAAAGGAGGAGGAAAAGCCGTTGTCGCCAGCCAAGCCGAAGAAGCCCAAGCATTGGTACTTTCTGTGGCTGGCTTGAATTCTGTGACTCCATCGCGGGAAGGGGAGCGGAGTGAGTGGCGCAGGCCATTGTATTTCCATTCGAGTCCTGCCGCCGGGCCGAGGTAGCGGAAACATTGTTTGTCGGGGCGCTCGAACGGGCAGACCGGGCCGGACTCACGCCAGAATCGGGCGAGCCGGCGGGCGCAATTCTCAGGAATCGGCACGGTGCGGCATTTGTTGGTGGAGGCGGCGGGAGTTGAACCCGCGTCCTTGGCAAATTTGCCAGCCGCGACTACATGCTTAGTCAGGAGAGAGTTTTCTACCGCGCGATTGCGGCCTGACACCGAGTCGCACAGCCTAGCCCGCAGAATAAGAGTTTCAACCAGGCGCGCGCGGACGCCGCGCCTGACCTAACCTGCTGTGGCGTTCAGCCGGCGTAGCAGGTGTCCACCGGTGAACGTCGCGACGCTTAGGCCGCGAGAGCTAATTCTTGGTTAGCAATTAATGTTCGGTCCGATGATTAACGAGGCCAACGAACCATCCTCGGCATGCCGCCTCTGGCGCACCTACCAGGTCGAAACCAGTACGCCCCCAAGCGCAACACGGACACTCTCGCCCGGTTTAAGCCAAAGGTCAAGCGGGAAGCGCGGGGCGGAAGCGGCAGGAAAAAGCGAGGCTGGCGTGCGCCAACCTCGCTCAATTTCCCCGTTCCTCCCGGAACCACAGCGGGTGTGAGGGCCGGCGGGACGCCTGCCCCCCTCTGCGAATGGCTTAATAATCCATGTCACCCATGCCGCCACCATGACCGCCCGGCATCGGAGTCTTCTTCTCCTTCTCCGGAATCTCGGTGATCAGGCATTCCGTGGTCAGCAGCAAGCCGGCGATGGACGCGGCGTTTTGCAGCGCGGTGCGGGTCACCTTCTTAGGATCGACCACCCCGGCCTTGACCAAGTCTTCATACTCGTTGTCCGCCACGTTGTAGCCCTCGTTGCCCTTGCGCTTCTTGACTTCTTCGACCACGACCGAGCCTTCGACCCCGGCGTTGTTGGCCAGTTCGCGGGTCGGGAACTCGATCGCGCGCTTGACGATATCCACGCCGATCCTCTCGTCTTCGTTAGAGCCCTTGACCTTATCAATGGCTTCCAGGCAGCGGATCAATGCCACGCCGCCGCCCGGGACGATGCCCTCTTCGACGGCTGCGCGGGTCGCGTGCAGGGCGTCCTCGACGCGGGCTTTCTTCTCTTTCATCTCGGTTTCGGTCGCGGCGCCGACGTTGATGACGGCCACGCCGCCGGCGAGCTTCGCCAGGCGTTCCTGCAGTTTCTCGCGGTCGTAGTCCGACGTGGTTTCCTCGATCTGACGGCGGATCTGATTGACGCGGCCCTGGATGTCCGAGCTCTTGCCGCCGCCTTCGACGATGGTGGTGTTTTCTTTGTCCACCACGATGCTCTTGGCTTTGCCGAGATCGTTGAGTTCGACACTCTCCAGCTTGATGCCGAGGTCTTCGCTGATGAATTTGGCGCCCGTGAGGATGGCGATGTCTTCGCACATGGCCTTGCGGCGATCACCGAAGCCCGGGGCCTTGACGGCGACGACGTTGAGCGTGCCGCGCAGCTTGTTGACCACCAGGGTGGCCAGCGCTTCGCCTTCGAGGTCTTCGGCGATGAGGAGCATCGGCTTGCCGACCTTGGCGACCTTTTCGAGCAGCGGCAGCATGTCCTTGAGGCTGCTGATCTTCTTTTCAAAGATGAGGATGTAAGCGTCTTCGAGCTTGGCTTCCATCGTCTCGGCATTGGTGACGAAATAGGGCGAGAGATAGCCCTTGTCGAACTGCATGCCTTCGACCACTTCGAGGGTGGTCTCGATGGACTTGGCTTCCTCGACCGTGATGGTGCCGTCTTTGCCGACCTTGTCCATCGCGTCGGCGATGATCTCACCGATGGTGGTGTCCCAGTTGGCCGATACGGTCGCCACTTGCTTGATTTCCTCTTTGTCCTTCACCTTCTTGGTGATTTTGTCGAGGTGCGCGACCGCGGCCTCAACGGCCTTGCCGATACCGCGCTGGATGCCGATGGGGTTCCCGCCGGCGGTCACGAACTTCAGGCCCTCGCGATAAATCGCCTCGGTCAGGATGGTCGCGGTCGTGGTCCCATCGCCCGCGGCGTCGCTGGTCTTGCTGGCCACTTCGCGCACCATTTGAGCGCCCATGTTCTCGTAGGGATCCTCCAGCTCGATTTCCTTGGCGACGGTGACACCGTCCTTGGTCACGGTTGGAGAACCGAATTTCTTGTCGAGCACAACGTTGCGGCCCTTGGGACCCAGTGTGGCGGTGACGGCGCGGGAGAGCTTGGCCACCCCGCGCATCACGGCCTGCCGTGCGGCTTCATCGAAGAGTAATTGTTTTGCTGCCATAAGTTAGTATAGTCGATTGTTGATTGTTGATAGACTCAACCGTTGATGGTTATTCGAGGATGGCCAGGAGGTCGTCCGCGCCGAGGAGCTTATACTCCTTGCCGTCGAGCTTGATTTCGGTGCCGCCGTACTTGCTGACGAGCACCCGGTCGCCGACCTTGACCTCGAACGGGACTTTCTTGCCGTTGTCGTCGGTCTTGCCCGTGCCCAGCGCGCGGATGATGCCTTCTTGCGGTTTTTCCTTGGCGGTATCAGGGATAATGATTCCGCCCTTCTTTACTTCCTTCTCTTCGACCGGTTCAACCAGAACGCGATCGCCGAGGGGTTTTACGTTTAGTGCCATAGTTTGCTTTCTTCTTTTGCTTGTTTTTGTTGTTGCTTCGAATCAAGACCCCGCCGCACCCGCGGAGGGCAAGTCGTAAACCATTAGCCTGGGCACCACCGCGACCTTCTTCGGGTCTTCGTGGTTCTCGACTTTGCAGCCTGTGTAAAACGAACCCATGCTTCTCAAAATCTGTTTTTAATCCCGCCGCAGCCGCAGGCGGGAAAAGCTACTTCTTGTCGTCCACGACCTCGGCGTCGATGATCGGGCCTTCGTCCTTGCCCTTCTTGTCCTCGCCCTTGGGTTCGCCGCCGGCTTCCGGCCCGGGCTGGCCCCCCTGGGCTTTGCCGGCGCGCGCCTTTTCTGCGGCGGCCTTGTAAAGCTCGGCCGAAACGGCCTGCCAGGCCTCGTTGAGCTTCTCGCTGGCCGAGCGAATGGCGGAGGCGTCGGCGCTTTTGAGGGCTTCCTTCACTTCCTTGATCGCCGCTTCGATCTTGCTCTTGTCGGAGCCGGAAATCTTGTCGGCGTTGTCCTTGAGCATCTTCTCGGAGCGATAGACGGCGTTGTCCGCCTCGTTGCGCATCTCGATTTCCTCGCGGCGCTTCTTGTCGTCCTCGGCGTGCGCCTCGGCGTCCTTGCGCATTTTCTCGATCTCGTCCTTGCTCAGGCCGCTGCTGGCGGTGATGGTGATCTTCTGCTCTTTGCCGGTGCCCAAGTCCTTGGCGCTGACATGCAGGATGCCGTTGGCGTCAATGTCGAAGGCCACTTCGATCTGGGGCATGCCGCGCGGCGCGGGCGGGATGTCGGTGAGGTGGAACTTGCCGATGGTCTTGTTGTCCCGGGCCAGTTGGCGTTCGCCCTGGAGGACGTGAATCTCGACGCCCGGCTGATTGTCCGAGGCGGTGGAGAAGATTTCCGATTTGCGGGTGGGAATGGTCGTGTTGCGTTCGATGAGCTTGGTGAACACGCCGCCCAGCGTTTCGATGCCCAGCGACAGCGGCGTCACGTCGAGCAGCAGGACATCTTTGACCTCGCCCTTGAGGACGCCGGCCTGAATCGCGGCGCCGACGGCCACCACTTCGTCCGGGTTTACGCCCTGATGGGGGGTCTTGTTCACCAGACCGTGCGCGGTGTCCACCACTTTGGGCATACGGGTCATGCCGCCGACCAGGACCAGCTCGTCAATCTTGTCCGCGGAGATTTTCGCATCCCCCAGGCAGTTTCTCACCGGGGTGATGGTGCGCTCGAAAAGATCGTCGCAGAGCTGCTCCATCTTGGCGCGGGTCAGCTTCATGCTGATGTGTTTGGGCCCGCTGGCGTCGGCGGTAATGAACGGCAGGTTGATCTCATAGACCTGCGAGCTGGAGAGGGCGATCTTGGCCTTCTCCGACTCCTCTTTGATGCGCTGGAGCGCGTCGGGCTGCTTGCGCAGGTCCATGCCGTGCTCTTTCTTGAACTCGTCCAGAATCCAGTCCATGATCCGGCCATCCCAATCATCGCCGCCCAGGTGGGTGTCGCCATTGGTGGCCTTGACCTCGAAGACGCCGTCGCCGATTTCCAGCACCGAGATGTCGAAGGTGCCGCCGCCCAGGTCGTACACCGCGATTTCCTCGTCCTTCTTCTTGTCCAGTCCGTAGGCGAGCGAAGCGGCGGTAGGCTCGTTGATGATCCGCAGCACTTCCAGCCCGGCAATCCGTCCGGCGTCCTTGGTCGCTTGCCGCTGGGAGTCGTTGAAATAAGCGGGGACGGTAATCACGGCCTGCGTAATCTTCTCGCCCAACCGCATCTCGGCGTCCGCCTTGAGTTTGCCGAGGATCATGGCGGAGATTTCCGCCGGTGTGAATTGCTTGGGCTTGCCTTCGACCTCGACCTCAATGGCCGCATCGCCGTTTGAGCCGGCGACGACTTTGTAGGGGACGCGTTTGCGTTCCTCTTCCACTTCCGTGTATTTGCGCCCCATGAAGCGCTTAATGGAATAGACCGTATTCTTGGAGTTGGTGACGGCTTGCCGCTTGGCGGCGTCTCCGACCAACCGCTCGCCGGTCTTGGTGAAAGCCACGACGGACGGGGTGACCCGGCGTCCTTCAGAATTCTCGAGCACGACGGGCTCCCCGCCCTCCATGACCGCCATACATGAGTTCGTTGTGCCCAAATCAATGCCAATTACTTTTGCCATACGATTATTCCTCGATACAAAAATCCACCGTCCTCCAAGCAGTGACAGTGCCACTTGGAGTGTTTCCAGATAAGTTGCTTAAGAGTAGATACTTACGAATGAGTTCCCTGTTTTTGCCGGCTCCGACAGGTGTGCCATTAGTGCCAAACTGGCACAGTTTTCGCGCCCTTGGCACACTTCTGGTGGCACACTCGGTTGGCTGTAGCATCGCGCGCAAACCTGACGCAGGTTACTGTTACCCGCCCGCAGTTGCTACCCCCATCAGGCTCAAGCGCATCCTGGTTACACCCCATCCGGATGCCGGAAGCATATCAGGGCCTGGGGCCTTGCGCTTTGGCCCAGCCCCGGTAGGCTCGGGGGCATGAGCACAACGGGGACCTCGCGCGACCATCCGGCGACTTCACCCTCGGCCGAAGCCCGGGGGCGTCAGGCCGCGTTCGTCACGACGCATTGGTCCGTCGTCCTGGCCGCGCGGCGCAGCGATACGACCCGCGCCCAAGCCGCGCTGGCCCGGCTCTGCCAGGCCTATTGGTATCCCCTCTACGCTTATGTGCGCCGCCGCGGCTATGGGGCGCACGATGCCCAGGATTTGACGCAGGAGTTCTTCGCGCGGTTGCTGGAGCAGAACTGGCTGGCGCAGGCGGACCGGGAGCGGGGGCGCTTTCGGACCTTCCTGCTGGCGGCGCTGAACCACTTCCTGGCGAACGAATGGGACAAGGCGCGGGCCAAAAAACGCGGGGGCGCCGTGCAGATCGTGCCCTTGCAGCTCGACACAGCGGAGACGCGCTACGGCCAGGAACCGGCGGACCCGCTGACGCCCGAGCAATGCTTCGAACGGCGCTGGGCGCTGGCGCTGCTCGACGAGGTCTTGAGCCGGCTGCGCGAAGAGCACGCGACGGCGGGCACGGAGGGGTTGTTCGACGCGCTCAAACCTTGCCTCGTCGGGGATCGCCAGGCGCAGCCCTACGCCGCTTTGGCGGCGAAGCTCGGCATGACCGAAGGGGCCGTCAAAGTGGCGGTCCACCGCCTGCGCCAGCGTTACCGGCAATTGCTGCGGGAGGAAATCGCCAACACGGTCGGCAGCCGCGGCGAAGTGGATGAGGAAATGCATCACCTGTTTAGCGTGCTCGCGCGTTAGCGTTGAGGGGTTAGATGAGTCAAATGGGTTAAATGGGTTAAATGGGTTAAATGAGGTCGCCCCGATGTAACCTCTGTAACCCATTAAACCCAGTTAACTGGTTTTGGTGTAACCTCGCACCCGCCAATGCTTCAGAAACAGGTAGAAAGACAGTTATGGATACGCAGCGAACATGTCCGAGTTGCGGGAAGGCACTGGCCGCCGACGCGCCGCAGGGAATCTGCCCGGAGTGCCTGATGAAGGCCGGCTTCGGCACGGCCTCGGGAAGCGCGGGCGGCGGGGATGCCGGCTTCGTTCCGCCCCCGGTTGAGGCTATTGCCAGGCTCTTTCCCCAGCTCGAAATCCTCGAGCTGATCGGCAAAGGCGGCATGGGCGCGGTCTATAAAGCCCGCCAGCCCGGACTCGACCGCCTGGTGGCCTTGAAGATTCTCCCGCCCCGGACCGGGAGCGATCCGGGCTTTGCCGAACGCTTCACCCGTGAAGCCCGCGCGCTGGCCCGGCTGACCCACCCGAACATTGTCGGCGTCTATGACTTCGGCCAGGTGAGTGGCGCAGGCATCCCGCCTGCGTCCGGGGCTGGAAGCCCCCAACCTATCACCAGCCTCCATTACTTCCTCATGGAATATGTGGACGGGCCGAACCTGCGGCAGGTTGAACGCGCGGGCAAACTTTCGCCGCCCCAGGCGCTGCAGATCATCCCGCAAATCTGCGAGGCCCTCCAGTATGCGCACGATGAAGGCATCGTGCATCGTGACATCAAGCCGGAGAACGTGCTGCTGGACAAGAAGGGCCGCGTGAAGATTGCCGACTTCGGCCTGGCGAAAATCCTGGGCCGCGAGCCGCAGGACTTTCGCCTGACCGGCGCAGGGCAGGTCATGGGCACGCCTCATTACATGGCGCCGGAGCAGATTGAACATCCGCAGGAGGTGGACCATCGGGCGGACCTCTATTCGCTGGGCGTGGTGTTTTACGAAATGCTGACGGGCGAATTGCCGCTGGGGAAATTCGCCCCGCCGTCGCGCAAGGTGCAGGTGGATGTGCGGCTGGACGAGGTGGTGATGCATGCGCTGGAGAATGAGCCGGAACGCCGCTATCAACATGCCAGCCAGATAAAGAGTGACGTGGAAACGATTGCGACGGGAACGGGCAGGCCAGGCGAATCGCTTGCTGACTCGCTCGCGCACGCCCGGGTGGGCCGTAATTATCGCACGCGGCAAACTCTGTTCGGCCTGCCGCTGGTCCATGTCGCTTGGGGCATTGATCCGGCCACTGGCCGTCCGCGCGTCGCCAAAGGGATCGTGGCGGTTGGTCCGGTGGCAATCGGCGTGATAGCGGTAGGGTTTAGCGCCTGGGGCCTGTTTCCATGTGGACTGGTCGCGGGCGGTTTTTGGCCGGTCGGCTTGTTTGCGGTGGGCTTTGAGGCGGTGGGTTTGGCGGCAGCGGGTTTTCAGGCGACTGGCCTGTTGGCGCTGGCATCATGGCGTGCGATTGGTTTGGTGGCGGCGGGGCAGTCACCCATCGGGCTGGAGAGGATCGTAGTCGCGAAAGGCATGGTCCTCATGCTCGGGCTGGCAGTGGTGGCCGCGTGGCTCATGGACCGGCTGATCGGCGCTATCGGCAACGCAGCCACTCCGCAAACCACACCGCAAAAGCCAGGCTGGAGGATTTGGTTTGCACTTCTGGGGGTCGCACTCATTGCCTGCTTTCTCGTCGCGCTGGAAACAGGGTGCCCGACAGGCTCCGGTTCCGGCCTGCCGCCGAGGCCCCACGAGATGAGAATCTTGCAACACTTCACAGCCGCCGTGCCTCCCGAGAAGGTTGAGGAATACAGAGAGATGACCGTGAGGCTGGAGCTTCTGAAAAAGCGGGAGGGCGAGCTACTAATGGAATACACGGAGGGCAATCCGCTGGTTCAGTCAGAGCGCAACAAGATTGACAAGTTGAAGCAACAACAAGCGGACCTTGAGCGCGAGTTTCCGAGCCTGATGCATCGCGAGACGGGAATATTGCAACGCTTCACCGCCGCCGACCGGCCCCTTTCAGAAGAACTGGCCTTGACGGAGGACAATGCCTGGGCGGCCAGTTGCACCACCACGCAGACCTTCCGCCTGTTTGAAGTGCCCAATCCGGGAGTGGAGCATTGCACGGTGCTCTACCGGGCGCGGCTTAAGACCGAAGGGCTGGCTGGCCGCGCTTATCTGGAGATGTGGTGCCAATTCCCGGGCCTGAGCGAAGCTTTCTCGCGCGGACTGGACAACCCCATTTCGGGTTCGACGGACTGGGCGACCTGCCAAACGCCGTTCTTCCTGAAGGCCGGAGAGAGACCGGACTTGATCAGCCTCAACCTTGTGGTCGAAGGGCGGGGAAAGGTTTTCATCAAGGACGTTGAGTTGACGGCGGCGCCCTCGAACTAGGCAGCCCGCAGCCGACCCCAGGCGCTCGAACCAAGAACAACAAACACAACAAAGCACATCAGCGACATAAACTATGAAGACAGCAAAGTATTCTCTCCTCGTGGCGGCCTTGCTTGCGGCCTTGTCGGCCACAGGCGGCCCCAAGCAAAAGGCCCAAATCTTGAAGACCTTCACCACCGCCGACCCGGCCATCTCCAAAGACCTGACGGTAACCGAGGACAGGGCCTGGCTGGCGGACTGCAAGAAAGCGCAGACTGTCCGCCTGTTTGAAGTGGAGAATCCCGACGCGGAACAGTGCATGGTGATCTACCGGGCGAAGCTCAAGACGGAGAACCTGACCGGGGAGACGTATTTGGAGATGTGGTGCCGGTTCCCCGGCAAAGGCGAGTTCTTCTCGCGCGATATGGAGCACACCGTCACCGGCTCTAACGGCTGGGCCTCGTACGAAACCCCTTTCTTCCTGAAAAAGGGCGAGAAGCCGGACCTGATCAAACTGAACCTCGTGGTCAAAGGAGCCGGCAAAGTCTGGGTCAAGGACGTGGAGCTGCTTAAAGGCCCGCTCCCGGCGGGCCAGTGAACTGGCGGGGGTTTACTTAAAGGCGCAGGACTGGTAACATTTTCCCAGATGAAAGCGATGTTGGCAAAGCCGGAAATCGTGGTCCGCAACGGGAAACCAGTCTCGGTCATCATTCCCCTGGAAGATTACCAGGAGTTGTTGGAACGAGCGGAAGACGCTGAGGACACGGCTTGGCTGAAGAAGGCCCGCGAGAAGCCCAGGCATTACCGCCCACTGGCGGCGTACTTGGGTATTTGATGACGCAGCCCGGGTAGTGCGGGTGAACCGCGTGCGGCATCGCCGCGAAGTGTATCGCTGAAAGCTCCGCAGAAGCGCGGTCCGCCCGCCTGCCCGTCTGGTTCCTCAGCCCTGAACTCTCCATCATCAACTACTTTCCGGCCTTGTGGGGCAGGCGCAAATCCATAGCTTCAGGGGATGACTTTAACCGAGATTCTTGAAAATGAAGAGCTGCGGCGCCACGAGTTCCCGGTGACGCGGGAGAAGATTTTCCTCGCGCACGCGGGGGATGCCCCGCTGCCGCGGCGGGTGGCGGAGGCGGTGGCGAACTACACCCGCGAAGCCACGACCGGCGACCAGGAGAAGTTTGTCTATCCGGGCATCCTCGAGAAGGGCCGGAAGCTGGGGGCGGAATTGCTCAATTGCCAGAGCAACGAGGTGGCGTTCGTGGGGCCGACCTCACTGGCGCTGAGCTTCATCGCCAGCGGGCTGAAGCTGCGGCGGGGGGACAATATTCTGGTGTATTTCGAGGATTACCCGTCGAACGTGTATCCGTGGATGGCATTGGCCGAGCAGGGGGTGGAGGTGCGGCTGATGAACACGCGGGGGCTGGGGGTGATCCGGCCCAAGGACGTAATGGGGCAGGTGGATGAGAACACGCAGTTGGTGGCGCTGGCCTCGTGCCACTTTATCAGCGGGTATCGGATTGATGTCCCGGCCATCGGCAAATACCTGCGCGGGCGAAACATCCTGTTCTGCCTGGACGCGATTCAGACGCTGGGGGCGTTTCCGACGACGGTGGAGGCGGTGGACCTGCTGGCGGCGGACGCGCACAAGTGGCTGCTGGGGCCGTGCGGGGCGGGGGTGATGTACGTGCGCGGTTCGGCACAGGGAAAGATCAATCCGCCGATTTACGGGTGGAACAACGTGCGGTGCCCGGATTACGTCGCGCAGGAGCAGATCGTTTTCCGCAGCGGCTCGCAGAAGTATGAGGCGGGCACACACAATCTGCTGGGGATCGTGGGGCTGGTGGCGGCGATGGAGCTGCTTGTCGAGTTGGGGGTGGAGAACATCGCCTGTGAGCTGTTGCGGAAACGCGCCCGGTTGGTGCCGGGGTTGCAGGCGAAGGGCTGGACGGTGTTGCAGGCGGACGCGCCGGCGGAGAACGGGAGCGGGATCGTCTCGTTTTACCGGCGTGGGTCGGACCTGGCCGCGCTCCACCAGAAGCTCACGGACGCAGGGGTGGCGACGTCGCTGCGGACGGATCGGACGGGACAGAAATACATCCGGCTGTCGCCGCACTTTTACAACACGGACGGGGAGCTGGAGCGGGTGCTGGAATTGGTGACATAGGTTAAATGGGTTGAAGGAGTTAAATGGGTTAAATAGGTTAAATAGGTTAAATAGGTTAAATGGGTTAAATAAGTTAAGTAAGTTGCAGGGTTACATGCGACCGACGGATATACAACAGATTGGCGAGGAGCTGGCCATCAAATGGGATGACGGCAGCGAGAGCTTCATTTCATTGGAGAAGTTGCGCCGGTGCTGTCCGTGCGCCGGGTGCAAAGGGGAGATGGATGTGATGGGGAACCTTTACAGTGGCCCGAAACAGGCGCTATCGCCGGCGGCGTTCCGGTTGGCGCGCGTCGAAATGGTGGGGACTTACGCCGTGCAGCCGGTGTGGGCGGATGGGCACGCGACGGGGATTTATTCGTTCGACTACCTGAAAAGGGCAGGGGACTCGCCGGACGGATAGCCGGGAAATTTCATGGCGTGTAGCCGCCGACGGCAGTCGGCGCTGATTCTCAGTCCCGGAAGATGGCGCCGACTGCCGTCGGCGGCTACACCCTGTCGGCGGTTACTGAGTCACCTGCACCCGATAGAAGCGGACCTTGCCGCCAGTCGTGTCATGGAATTGCATATTGGCCCCGCTGCCGGTGATGGTGGAGACCGGAGTCCAAGGGCCGTAGAGGCTGACGGAGCGTTGGATGACGTAATTTCTGCCGGCGACGCTCGGCCACTGGATGACACAATCCTGACTTGTTTGGGCGACGGCCTGGTCGGTCGAAACGCGCAAGACCGAGGTCGGATCAGTGGGGTCGGTGCCGGCGATGTATTCCTGCCAGTTGTTGGCGCCGTCGCCGTCGGCATCGGCGGCGGCCTGGGAGAGGATGTTGTAGATCGTGCCGAAGTAACGGAGCCGCCAGGAGTCGGGGATGCCGTCGTTGTAATAGGAAGTGGTTCGGCTGGACAAGGTGATGAGGCCGGTGAGGGTCTGTTTGGGGAAGGAGCCGATGCCGTTGGGGGAGGCCGAGGCATGGTCGAAGTGAATGGCGTAGGCGGCGCTGCTCGGGGCGTTGGCGGGGACGGTGACGGTCAAGGTGCCCAGGGTGGCCGTGCCGGTCAGGCCGGCGATGGTGCTGTTGAGCCAAGTGGCGGCGTAGTTGGCGTTGCCGGTGGAAGAGGTCAGGGTGGGCGTGCCCAGGGTTTTATTGGGCGTGAACTGGATGGCGTTGGTCAGGGCCGGCGAACCGTCGAGCGGCACGACGCTTAGATTGAGCATCAAGACGCGGAGGGGGTAGTTGCCAAAGACGCTGGCGGTAATGGGAATTTGCAAGGTTTGCCCGGCGGAGGCAAGGGCATCGCCGGCGGCGAAATTGACGGACGGCGGATTGGTCAAGAAGGACATACTGACCTGCGACTGCACCAGGGTGTCTGAGGGGTTGACTTGGGACTGGACCTGGGGCTGGGGATAAAGCGGTTCGGCCTCGAGAATACCATTGGTCCAGAAGCGTTGGAACCAATTCAAACTCGGGTCCAGCGACCGGCGGAAGGTGACATAGACGTCGCACACGTCGAGCACGCCGTCGCCAAAGGCGATGGCATTGATATTCGTGTCGCTGCCATTGAACAAGGCGTTCTCCTGGGCGAGGGTCAGGGGGCCGGAATTGGTGTAGTAGCCGGTATGGGGGTCAAGCCCGCCGAGACCGCCGCACGAATCCATGCTGTCGAGGAAATCGCTGTTGGGTGGTGGATAACAGACGCCGTAAATGGCCGACTCGAACACCTGCTCGACGTCGCTGTTGTCCAGGTTGGTGTCGCCGAAGTCGCCGGCGTTGAACCAGCCGAAGGGAGCGCAGTCCCCGGCAATGTACTTGCGCTGGCCGGCGGTGACAATCTTGAGGGCGTTGATGGAGCCAGGCCCCAATGCATTGGTACTGGTCGGTGCGGCGATATAAACGGCGGAGCCAGGCGCGCCGATGCCATCGTCGGTCGCGGAGGGGCGGCCAATCTGGATTTGATAGGTTTGGCTGTTGGTGGCTTTGGGGGGAATCTGGAAGGCGTAACCCCCCAGAACCACTTTGCCGATGGCGGGAGTGAACATGGTATCATGGGGTTTAGAGAAGGCGATGAGGTCCTGGCTCAGGGTGTTGTAAAGGTTTGTCTGGTAGTAATTTTCGAGCCAGCCCACCCCCAGGAGGTTCAGGCCGCCGTTGGTGTCGCTGAAAGTGAGGGACTCGAACCAGCCATTGTTATACTGGAAGACTTGGTTGGTCGGGACAACGGGTGCGGGGTTGGTCGCGGCAGTGAGGAACATGGCCGGGGGAATAATGATGTATTCCACAGGCGTGGTGCCCGGTATGGGCTTTACCAGAAAGGATTGGAAACTGTAGGCGCCTGGGGTCATGGCCGGACCGGGGTTCGCGCCGCCCGGATTAACGGTCAAATTGAATTGGAGGCTGTAGATCTCTGTGGCCGCCAAGGGGGTTAAAGTGACCGGCGCATAAAAGGTCTGGCCGGGGGAGCCGATGAACTGGCTGGAGGCCTCGCCGGAGGCGAAGCCAAAGCTGATGACGTTGGGCACGAAATTGGTCTCGTAGAAGTAGGCGGTGACAACGGCGCTGGGCTGATAGCAGGCGCGGACGGCAATCACTTTGAAGGTGAGATTGCTGGTGCCCGGAGGAAACTGGAGAGAGAGGTTGTTTGTGCCGCTGGGAATCGGCCCCACGCTGGGCGCGGCGTTGGTGGGATTGGAACCATCAGTCGTGTACCATAGCTCCGCGTTGGTCGTGACGTCCGACACCGTGAACAGGCCGGCATTGTTGCCAGTAACCAATGGACTGGCAGTTATGAACTGGAACATGGCCGAGACCACGGCACTGTTTTGCCGTCCGGTTCCGGGCGCGACGCCAATCGCTTTGATCGCCAGGTTCGGCAAGCAGAGCGATCCATTAAGGCAGGGCGGGACTTGGTCAGGGGACACGCCGTTTTCGAAGCACGGCGCGGTGCTTCCGTTGGTGGTCGGATCGAGAGTACTGGCCAGGTCCGTGCCATAGGTGAAGAGGGTTTCGGCGCCGGCGGTGCAAGTGATGCCGATGCAGACGTCGTTGTTGAAAACAAACGGCTGGTCGGTGATGAGCACCGAGAGCGGCAGCCCAGTCAGGGGTGCATTCGTGTACATCACCCAGCCGATCTCAGGAGGAGGAACGGGCGGCAGGGGCACCGTGACGCAGACTTGAGCCGAGTTTGGACCTTCGGCTCCAGCGCTGACCGCCGAAACAACATAGCAATTCGTTCCGCTGGGGACATTGGTGTCGGTATAACTTGTGGAAGATGTACTAGCAATGAATGTGTAAGGTGGGCCACTGGAAGCGGATCGTTGTACGTCGTAAGTAATATTTGAGCCGGCAACCGTTGACCAGGTCAAAGTAACCTGCCAGTAGCCGGTAAGGTTTGTGACGGCGCTCAAGATGGTTGGCGCGGCAGGCGGAGGCGGGGGCGGGGGCGGGACCGGCGGCAAGGTCGTGCCCGTCACCGTGCGGATCAAATGGTAATAGTCCTCCGTGACATAGACGGTGACAGCGCCAGCCGAGTTACCCGCGAGAAGGACGCCGTTGGGCTCGCGCGCTTCGACATCGCCGCAGGCATCCGGGACCACGACCGGGCCGTCCCACCAACCGGGCCAGCCGGGGCAAGTGTAGCCGGACGGCGCGCAGTAGTAGCACCAGAGATTGGAACTGACACCGTAGAGGTTGGTGACGGTGCCGGCGGAGTTGACCACTTTGACGCGGTTGTTGCCGTAGTCGGAGACGATGAGCATGTTGTTGCCCGCCAGGGCCAGGCCCATGGGCTGGTTAAACATGGCCATGGTTTTTGGGACAGGATTGTTCTGGGTGGCCTCCCAAATGTTGGCGTTGTCGCCCGCGCCGTTGAAGCCGGTGTTGGTGGAGATGACGCCGCTGGCAGGGTTGATGAGGTAGATGCCGTTGCGGCCGGAGTCGCAGGCGGCAATTAACCCGCTCTCCATGACGACGAGGCCCTGGAGGGAGGCGCCGGCGTTGGTCACAGTGGCAACGGTGGTTTGGACGCCGGCGGGGGTGATCCGGATCAAGGAGTTGCCGGCGGTCAGGTAAATATTACCCGCGTCATCGAGCGTGATGGCGTTGGCATTGGTCAGCGCGACGGCATTGGTGCCGAGGAGGTAGCCGTAACAATCGAATTCCACCACCGTCCCGTTGTTGCCGTTGCCGCGATTGAGCACATAGACATCATCGTCGGCGTCCAGGGCGACGCCGACGGGGCTGCTGATTGCGCCAGCCGGGGTGAGGCCGGGGATGGGAGCGAAGGTAAGAGTGAGGTTGCAATGTGGCGTGGGGGGAGTGGCAAGGTCAACCTCGCGGATCGCGTTATTGTCCCGGTCGGCCACAAGGAGAAAACCCGCCAGATACCCTCCGGTGCTGTCCATAGCCAGGCCGATGGGGGTGTGAAATTGCGCGTCGATGGAAGCGGTAGGATCGCCCTGGACGTAGCCGTAGAAGGGGGGATACCCCCCGCCGCACAGGGTTCCAACGGCGACGCCGTTTTGCACCCCTGCTCTGAGGTTAGCGGCGGACAGCAGGAGCAGCGCGGCGGTCAAAGCGGCGCCGGAAGCCCGCAGACCCGAGGACGCTGGTTGCGAAGCCCGCCAGGGGCGCTTGAGAAGGGTAGTTTTCATAGGATTTGAACAGGTGTCAATGCGCGCGCGCAGTTGCGGTTAGGTTCAGTTATTGGCCGAGGGCTTGGTTGAGGACGGAGTCCCCTGCTGCGTCAGGCTGTCGTCAAAAGCCGGCTGCTGGGGCACGGCCTTTTTGCTCCAGTCCTTTGGTTTGCCACTGTCCCAAGCTGACCAGTCGCCCTCGACGCTGTCCTTGATGGGCACGGGCGCCTTGAGGAAGGTGCTCTTGGTGGGCTGGAAGTCCTCGTCCTGCACAATGGTGGGGGTAATGAAGATGAGGAGGTTTTGTTTCAGGCGCGATTTTGTATCGCTGCGGAAAAGCAGTCCCAGATACGGAATGTCGCCCAGCAGGGGGACCTTGATATTGCCACTATTGACCGAGTCCGAAATCATGCCGCCCATGACCAGGGTGTTGCCGCTGGGGATCATCACGCGGGTTTCGACCCGGCGCACGTCGTATTCATCGGCCTGGTAGATTTGGCCGGCGATGGTCTTGGTGACGGTATCGGCGTAACGGGAGACCTCCGGGACGACTTTCAGGTTGACGTAATCATTGGCGGAAATGCGGGGCGTAACATTGAGGATCACCCCGAGATTTGAGTAAGTGATGGAGGAACCGCCGGTGGTATTGGCGGTGCCGGCGGTGACATTCATGACGGGAGTCTCGCGGATGACCTCAATCCTGGCCGGTTCATTGTCGAGGGTGACGGTGCGGGGCGCGGAGAGCACTTTGGATTCGGAGTAGGTGTTGAGGAAGGACAACACCGCATGCACGCCGTCGGCGTTCAGGAAGAAGGTGCTGGGATTAAGGCCGCTGGCGGTGTTCGCGGAAAGCCCGCCGTTGCCGAGCACGGAGTTCAGAAGCGTGCTGGCCGTTGAACTGGCCGTTGAGCTAACGGCTGAACCGGGTGTGGTGGTGGAGGTGGCAGTCTGTCCGCCGGGCAAGGTCGTGGAGGAGGTGGTCGGGGTTCCGGGCGAGACGGTGGTGGTCTGGCTGGAGTTCCCGCTGGAGGCTGTGCCGGACATGACGCCGTTGCCGAAGCTGACGTTCTGGGCCTGTAGCGTGCCGGTCCAATCAACGCCCTTGGAGGTGGTGGGATTGACGGTGGTTTCAATCAGGCGGGCTTCGATGAGGACCTGCCGGGTCTGGGTGTCGAGGCGCTGGACCAGATCGTCCACGGCGGCAACTTCCTTTTCGGTTGCCACAACGACCAACTGGCTGGAGCGGACATCGGGCAGGACTTTGCTCCGCTTGTCCGTGAAGGCGGCTTGCGCGCTGGCGATTATGTTGGAGGGGCTGGCGAACCTAAGTTGAATGATCTTGGTGAAGAGCGGTTCGGCTGCGGCTGGGTCTTTGGTGGTGATGCGGGCGATTTTGCTCTTGGGGTCGTCGATCCGTTGGAGGGTGTAGTTATCGAGCAGAGCATTGAGGGCCTGCTCGGCGGTGATGTTCTCCCAGCGAATGGACACGGAGGGCTGCGGCGCTGGTTTGCCGTCCGGCCCGATCTGGCCGAAACCGATCTTGGGATCGAGCAGGTAGTTCAGTCCGGCCTGGCGCGCGAGGTTTCGGATGGCGTCGGTCAGCGGGACGTCGTCCATGACGATGAGCGGGATAACCGTGCCGGGCTGGGCCGGGCTGGCGGGCCTGGCGGCAGCGGGGGCGGGGGCGCCGGCTTCGGCGGCGGGCGGAGTGGCGGGTGGCGCGGCGGGCTGGGCGGCGTCATTGGCGGCGACTTGTGCAGCGGCTGGCGCCGGGGCTTCGGCCGCAGGAGGATTGCCGGCGGCGGCCGGCGGGGCAGCACTGTTGGCCGCGACGGGGCCGGCGGCGGGCGCCGGGGCTGGAGGCGCGGGGGCGGGGTCCGACGGCGCAGCCGGTGGAACGGCGTCTTGGGCCGGAGTCACGCTGACGGCGACGGGCGCGGCATCGCCGGCGGGAGAGTTGGTTTGGGCAAAGCCAGCCAGGCTGCAGGCGACGATCCCAACGAGTGTAAAGGCGAGGAGTATGCGTTTCATGTGCTTGATAAAAGGGAGCGGATTTAGACCGGACCACGACACAAAGCTCTGTTTCATTTGAGGGCCTTTCAGCAGTCAGGGTGCCAACGGGATAAACACACGTGAAGTCGGCCCTGAGTGCCGGAAAGTGGCCACTCGGCGGAGCGGTTGTCTATCTTTAGGACAAAAAGGAGAAGGGATAATGCAGAAGGCAGAAGGCAGAAGGCGGAATACAGGAACCAGAAGCGGGAGAGACTTCAGGCCATGTCAGTCCAATGCGGGGTAACCGGGAGATTTCATAACGTGTAGCCGCCGACGGCAGTCGGCGCTGATTTTCAGTCCCGAAAGATGGCGCCGACTGCCGTCGGCGGCTACCCCCTGCAGGCGGTTGGTGCGAGGCATGAGAATTCCGGGTTAAGGCAGGCGCAACGGAGTCAGGGCTCGCGGGGACGCTCGCCCTCCCGGGAATTAGAAGCAGAGGAGCGGCTCGCCGGGGACGGCGAGCCCTACCAGCGGGGAGGCGCGCCCGGCCGGGAATCAGAAGCCCGGGCGCAGACGCAATACCCGCTGCTCGCCGCCGATTTGGACCAGAACGGAATCGGGTTTGATTTCCAGACAACGGATGCGGACGGTGCCCAAAGTGGTGGACACGGCGGCTTCTTCATTGGCTTCGAAGGTGCGGTTATTGATGATGGCCAGGCGGTGGTCGGCAGTCCCGGAGATGCCATTGAGCTTGAGTTCGACGGAGCCGGCGGAGGAGGAGGGCTGCGGGTTGGTCTTCACCACGACGGAAGCGTAGATACGCGTGGAGCGCGGGAAGAAAGGGTCTTTGCCTTCCTGCGGGGAGGCGGGGATGATGAAAACTGACTGGGGAATTTCCGGCAGGGCGTTGGTTGGGGCCGGGGAGGAGCCGGGCGGGGTGTTGGTGCGGGTCTGCGCGGCGAAGGAGGCGAAGGCCACGGCGAGCAGGGCGGCGGCGAGGGCCAGCGGAATCGCGAAAGGCAGAGGGGAGCGTGGCTTCATAGGGCGCAGCGGAGGGTTCAGGACGGGTTGGTTTTGACGAGGGTCACGATGTCGAGCTTGAAGGAAATCGTTTCCTGATCTTCGGCCGCCGGGCCCTGGTTCAACTCGAGGCTGAGGTTCAACACGCGGATGTGGGGGAACTGGTTCTCGAGGTCGGCCAGGAAACGGCCAAAGTCATGGAAGTGGGCGGTGCCGGCGACGGAAAGGGAGGTTTGCTTGTAGGGGAAATTCGGCAGCAAACTGACCTCGGTGGTGGGGCCGATCGGATTGAACTGGGGGATGTTGACTTTGTACTTGGCCTTAAAGCCGCGCAGCGTGTTGATGACCCAGGAGTACAAGTCACCCGAGGCGATATCGGCTTCGGCATCGGCGAGGGCCTTTCTGGCGGTGGCGAGGTCGGCCTCGATCTGGCTGGTGTGCTTGATGGCGTCGAGCACTTGCCGGTGTCTGGCCTCGACGGCGACCTTCTTTTCCGCCAGGCGGACGAGGCTCTGTTTCTGGTACTTGATCAATCCGAAGTACAACCCCGCCAGGGCGACCAGGGTGCCGAGGACGACGGCGATCAGCGTATTGCGCTTGTCTCGGGGCAGTTTTCTGAGGTTCATCGCGTTTTCTCCGGGAAACGGCATTCGAGGGTGAACATCACACACGGTTTGCCGGTGAGAGGGGCCAACTGCGGCGCGGAAAGGCTCTTGAGGCTGACGGGGTTGGTCCTGACCAGCATGGCTTTGAGGCAAGCATTCGCGGCGAGGGCGCTCTTGAATCGGCCCACCTGGTCGCCGGGGTTGGGCGAGGAATCAATCCCCTCGAGGTTCAAGACGGTTCTTTCCGTGGTGGATGCCTGTCTGCCGGGGGTGACGACGCCGTCATCGTTGGTGGTGGTCTTGCTGCCCCCGACCACGGTGTAGAGCTGTTGCACCTGCAGGTGGATTAACTGCACATCTTCGACGGTGGTTTGCTGCAAGGCGTTGAGGAGGGTGCCATTGAGAAACCGGTCGGCGGCCAGTTGCCGGAGCACGCGGAGCCGGGCGTCGATTTCCCGCGTCTTCGCTTGATGGTCGAGGACCTGCTGGAATTCATTGGTGCGGGCGGTCATTTGGGCTTCGCGCCGGGTGACCTCACTGCCGGCCAGCGTGGCCCGGAGCTGGAGGAAACTGCTCCAGACCAGCACCAGCGCAATGAGGAGCGCGGCCAGCCAGAGGGCGCGCTTAACGGGATCGCGGCGGCGCATTTCCTCGGCGGCCTGGGCTTCGGCGAGAAGGTTGAGGCGAATGGGCATAAGTCGAGTGGGGTCAGAGCGCAGTCAGGGCGGCGCCCAGGGCGACGGTGAGTTGGGGGGCCACCTGCTCAATTTCGACGGTCTGCTGCGGCGGCAGCTCGATCTGAAGAAAGGTCGTGGGGTTCAGGATCTTGCAATCAATCATCATTTCGTGTTGCAGGGTCTGCACAATGAATTCGGAGCGCGCCGAGCCGCCGGTAATAAAGGCTTGGGTGACGGACTGGTCCTGTTGGTGCTCGAAGAAGTCAATGGAGGCTCGCAGTTCGCGACCCAGGGGCAGCACGAGGGATTCGAGTTGCGCCTGAACCTCGGTGGGCATGCCGATTTTAATGCCTTCGGCCTCCGCGTAGCTCACGTTGAGGGCTTCGGCCAAACCGTTGGTCACGCGGTCGCCCCCGATGCCCACCACGCGGCTGAGAATCAACTCGCCCTGTTGGAGGATGCAGATGGATGAGTTCTTGAAGCCCAAGTCCACCAGCGCGACCGCCTCGTTGGCGAAGACATCCGGCATCGCCTTCTCGAAGGCGTTCACCGGCCCGATCAAACCCGGCACAATGCACTCGGCGACCAGGCCCGCGCGCCGGGCGGCTTCGACATAGTCGTCAATGAGTTGTTTGCGGGCGCCGGCGACGAGGATTTTTTGCTTTTGGGGCCCGGGGAGCGCTTTGGGGGATTCGACCGATTTGGCCGGGCGCTCGGGCAAGGCGGAGGCCAGGACGTGGCAATCAAAGACATAATTGGCGAGCTCCTGCTGGAGATAGGCGCGCGAGCTGTGTTTCAACACCAGCCGCATGTCGTCCACGGGCAGGGGCGGCATCTCGGTGTGACGGACCACCGCGTCGTTGACGCCGACGGTCAAGGTGACCACTTTGGTCTTGAATTCCAGCGCCCGGCCCACCGCCTTCAAATGCTCCGTCAACAAGTCCGTGGAAACCGTCTTGTCGAAGATGGGAGCGTCCAGGAGGGCGTAGCCGCAGAGCGCAAAGCCCTGGCCACGGCGCTGCACGTAAACGGCTTTGGTGGTGCGGCCACCCAGGTCCACCGCCAGCATCCGGTCGTGCTGTTTCCTAGCTCGGCTGTCAAAAAATGGCAGGGCCATAAAAGTGTCTCTATCTCGTTCGTTGCTCCTTTGCAAGCAACATCTCGGCCAACCGCCCCACCCGGCGCACCTTGATACTGGCGCCACAGCCGGTGGCAGGGCGCGTCACTTCGTACGCGCTGCCGACCACGCGGAAACCGCCCAAATTAGACCCGCTTTCGGTATTCACGGCGCGCACGGAGTGACGCGCCCTAGCTTCGCCGGGAACCCCAGGGCGGCAGTATCAAGATGCCCACGCTCCACCCCCAAGGCGGATTCAATCCACGAAATTGCAGCCGCCGACGGCAGTTGGCGCTGATTTCTGTGACTGAGGAAAGGTGCGCCGACTGCCGTCGGCGGCTACGGTCTGCTTGAATCCGCGCCGCCTCACAAGCGATCGGACATCACAGGCATCACGAGCCGGCCATCCGCCTCAGCGGCGCGAAAGGTTAGCAACAGCGCATTAAAGGCCTGCCGCCCCGTTTCGAACTTCTCCAGGCTGCTGACCAGAGCGAATTCGAGCACCCCGGCATTGGACGGGACGAAGAGCACGCGCTCGCGGCGGGGCACGGACCCGGCGGCGTTCCAGCGCAGATCGAATGCTGGTCCGCGCCGGCTGACGGCGGCCTGGGAGAATTCCTCCAGGATTTTCCCCCCGCGCCGCCGGCTTAAGACCAGGTCGCGATAAGGGGCGGGGTCCAGTTCCGTAACGCCCGGCGGGAGGGGTTCGAGGACGCGGAAGGTGAGCAGACAGTTGAAATCGGCGCTGACGAGCGTCACTTGATGGGTGTCCTGCGTCTCGAGGCGAAAGCCGGCAGGCATGACAAAGCCGAACTTGTTGGTCTCGAAGGTGACATAGGCGAAGTTGGCCGGTATCAGGCCCGGGCCGCCGACGCGCTTGACCTGGGTCACATAAGGCGGCCGATTGGTGGCCAGGTTGGCGGGCGGGCCGGCCGGGCCGGCCAGTTGCGCCCGCAGCGAGAGGCTCGAGAAAGCGGCGGCGAAGAGGCTGATGAGTTTAATGGCCCGCATAATCGGCTTATGAGTTTAATTGCCCTGATAAGTGACTGTGTTGGGCGGCGGCACGCACCAATGGGAACGCAAGACATAGCCCAGCATGGGCGTGCCCGGCGGCTGCTGGGAGTATTTCAGGAAGTTCTGGTTGAAACTGAACTGGCGGGTGGGCGCGTAATAATAAACGCCCGGAGTCTGCCACTGGTTCGTGGCCCGGGCGCTATTGAAAAGGTTGACGATCGAGGTGTTGAGGGTGAGGACCACCGAAGAACTGCCGTTGCCCCAATCCTCCAGCAACCGCGACACGTTCATGACCCCGCCGCTGTATTGGTTGGCGCCGGAGCCGGTGGAAGGAACGATGCCCGTGAGAATGGCGGCGTTGACGGTGTCGGAGACGGCCTTGGCCTTGCCGTTGCCCCCCAAAGCGATGCTGCTCTGCGAGTCCACCCAGTTCGGAGAGAGGATGGTCAGGGCGTCGGACACCAGCGAAGCGGGATAGACCCCGATGGTGTTGGTGGTGCCCTGGTTAGAGGAGCTAGGGACGTTGTACATACCCCAAACGTAAAGTGGGTTAGGGGTCGCGACGGTGAACCCGGTGGGTTGGTTGTTACCCGCAATGTTGACCGTGTTGGTGGGGATGAAGGTGCCATGATTGAGCCGGACAGCCGTAAGCTGGGTTGAGCTGTTTGTGACGGTGCGATTGTCGGCCGCGTAGAAAATATTAGGGGCAGCGCCGAGAGGGTACACGCCGGCGGTGTTGGGGAAGTAGTTCAGCGCGGTCTTATTGGTGGCCAGCCATTGGTCCAGGATGGCCATGTTAATGTCGGTGACCGTGACCGTGTCGCTTTCCCGCTGATCGGTGAAGGTGTTGGTGAGGGTGAGGAAAGGGAAATTGGTGCTGATCTGGACGTAGTTGGTCGAGCTGTAGTTGGTGGGGTAATAATTGGCTGTGATGTTGGTGCCGGCAGCAGTCTGCTCATTCGTGAGGGTCAGCGTGACGGTAGAATTGCTGACCAGCAGGATCAAATTGGCCGCGTTGTAATAGAGCGAGGAGGAATTCGTGTTCTGGGCGAGGACGGAGATGACATTGGTGGTGCCGATGGGCAGCGTGAGGGCCTGGCTGTTGGTGCTGTAGAGGGAGTTGTAGTTGACGGCGGCGGTATAGGCGCTGGTCTGTTCGCCGTCCCAGGCGGGAGAGGAGATCGTGCCGGTGGTGGTGACCAGGCCATTAAAGGTGAGCGTGTCCATGCTGCCGACGTAGATGTTGGCATTGGCGTGGGTCAGGCCGTTGATAGTAAAGGGGGCGCACCAGGTGAATTCCAGGAGGCCGTTGTAGAAGATGGCGAACTGAAATATCGGGATGAGATCGAGTCCCACGTCCAACTGGCAGGCATTGGTGATGCTAAAAGTCGTATTGGAAATCTGCTTGGCGTTGGAGACGATCCGATAGCTATTGGTCCAGCCGAAGAGGCCCTGGTATTGAGAGGGGAGCGGACCCCAATTGGTCGCAAGCTGCCACGAGGACATGGTGTTCGACACCCAGTTTAAGCCCACGTTGCCCTGGCCGTCGCTGAACTGGAATTGATTCCAATAGGCACATAGGGGGTTGGTGCTATCGTTGACGCTCGGGATGGCCCGCTGGTAATTGCCAAGGGCGAGATTGTTGGTAACGGCGGTAAGATTGCCGAACAGAAAGTCGGCTCTGATCATGGCATAGACCTTCTCGGTGGCAGCTTCGGCGGCGTAGAGGCCGGCTTGGTACTGGTTGTTGCGGGCGTTCATGGTCGAGGTGCCGATGGTCCGGTTCATGGTCGCCCCCAGCATGATCAACATGCCGGCGGCGATGCACATCACCAGCAGCAGCGCGTGGCCGGCGGAGGAGCAGGTTCGGGGTGTGACTCTGGTATTCATGCTCAGTTGGGAGCGTGCGAGGCGGCCTTGAGCTGCACGCGGTAATAGTTGTAGTAATAGCCCGGCCCCACATACGTGAGCGGGTACTGGTACTGGGCGAGCTCCATCGTGGCCACGATCATGTACTTGTAGGTCAAATCCTCCGATACTGGGTCGGTCAAGTTGGTGGAGCCGTTGAACATCTCGGCATGGAAAGTCATGCTGGTATTCGTGATGCCATTACCCAGGGTGCCGGTGTTGGTCAGGTTTTGCACCAAAATCTGGACTGTGGTTGCCACGTTGGTCACGCGGCACAGTTGGCAGGCGTTGGTGTCGAAATAGTAGATGGCGTATCCTCCGGTCGAATTGGTTAGTGCTACCGCGTTGCCGGCCTGGTACATCTGATTGGTGCAGGGCGTGAAACTGACGGTGGCGCCATTGTTGGCGGCCGTGCCAACCTTCCAGTCCTTGGCCGAGCGGATGTCGCTGGTCAGTTGGTCGAAGCTCATGCGGGTCATCTCGCTCGCCCCCAGCTTGCTGCAGACCAATTCGTCCCACTGCAAGCAGAACAGCCAGGTAAAGATGATCCCGAGGACCATCAGGACAAAAATGGCCACGGCTACCATCATTTCGGCCAGGGTGAAGGCCCGGGTCCGGCGGGCGCGGC
>Ga0187872_10000969_pt1 | contig 30867 bp, 20 predicted proteins | sample June2016WEW_16_4_FD_132973 | JGI IMG/M metagenome (GOLD analysis project Ga0187872, IMG submission 132973) | Peatland microbial communities from SPRUCE experiment site at the Marcell Experimental Forest, Minnesota, USA - June2016WEW_16_40 | ecosystem: Environmental > Terrestrial > Soil >...
ATTGTTCGCGCCCTTTACTGGATCAATCCCCTGGTCTGGCTCGCCACCCGGCGAATGTGCCTCGAACGCGAGCGGGCTTGCGACGATCTGGTCCTGAACGGCGGCTGCAAGGCGTCCGATTACGCCAGCCAACTGGTGGAAATCGCTCAAACCTACCGGCACATACCGCAGGTGGCGGCGATTGCGATGGCTCGCTCGCCGCAAATCAAGGGACGCATCGCCGCCATCGTGGATGCCTCACGCGCGCGGCGCTCCCGTCCGCTCACGACAATAGCCATCCTCATCTTCGTGGGGGCATTCATTTGGTCGGTCGGCGGCAGCAGCCCGGACACGTCCCGTGACCAAGCGGAAGCTTTCAGCCTGCGCCAACAGCAAATCGCCCGCCTCCAATCCTTTGCCCGGGCCAAAGAAAAGCAGTCGCGGGAATTGGCGGCCAAAGCCAGAGAAAAGATCACCCCGGGGTTTCAACGCTTCTTCGACGCCGCCACCAAGGGAGACTGGCGGACGGTGACCAACCGGTTTGGATACTTCCTTCGTCATCACCCCCAATACGAACATGGCACCTATGAAAACCTACGCACGGCCTATTGGGGGCCTGTGCTGGAGCTTTGCCTGGCTTACGTTTACGTCGTCAACTGTGAGCCGAAATACACCGCGATCTTCGCCGATGGCATCATCAATTCCATCCCGCCGGGCAGCATCTATTTCGGCGGCACCGACACGGGGCGCGGCGTGCCCACCGCCTTCTGCAAGTCGCACGCGGACGCCGATCCCTTCTTCACCCTGACACAGAATGCCCTGGCCGATGGCACCTATCTGGACTATCTGCGGGCGATGTATGGCGGAAAAATTTACACGCCCACGGCGGAAGACTCGCAGAAGTGCTTTCAGGAGTACATGGCTGATGCGCAGCGTCGCCTGGCGGAGCATAAACTCAAGCCTGGCGAAGACGACAAGATGGTTGATGGCAAGCTTATCATCCACGGCCAGGTCGCCGTCATGCTCATCAACGGCCTGATAACGAAGGTTATCTTCGACCACAACACCAACCGGGAATTCTACGTGGAGGAGAGCTTCCCGCTGGACTGGATGTATCCATATCTGGAGCCGCACGGGCTGATCATGAAGCTCAACCGCCAGCCGCTGGCCCAGTTGCCGGCGGAGACGCTCGCCCGGGACCGCGACTACTGGCGCAAACTCGTGGCGGACATGCTCGGGGACTGGCTGGACGAAAAGACCCCTGTGTCCGAGATCGCGGCCTTTGTTGACCGGGTTTATGTGCGTCACGACCTCAAGGGCTTCACCGGCGACCCGCGATTCGTCCAAAACGATTGCGCCCAGAGGTCATTCTCCAAGCTGAGAAGTTCCATCGCGGGCGTCTATGCCTGGCGTTTGGGCGGGGACACTCCGCCCGAGTATCGGCCCAAATCCGAGGCCGAAAGGCAGGCCCTGCTTAAGGAGGCTGATTTGGCTTTCCGCCAGGCCTTTGCCCTCTGCCCTTACAGCCCGGAAGCCGTCTTCCGCTACGTGAATTTGTTGTTGCAGGTCAATCGCCCGGACGATGCGCTACTGGTGGCGCAAGCCTGCCTGAAACTGGACCCCGACAACGGCCAGTTCAAAGACCTGGTGAACAAGATCCAAGCCTGCAAGAAGTAAGCAGCGGGGGGCGTGCAAGAAAGGCTTGTCCAGATGCCGGCCGCAGGTCCGAAGGCCCGGGTACGACCTGCCTGATCCAGCCAGCCAGCGGCCTTGAATCACGCGCTCGAGCTCAGCGCAGCAGCGCGGCTCCAACGCGACCCCACCAGCGCCCGACCTGCTCAAGGAAGCCCGCAAAGATAGGGTGCTGGCTTGGGAACAGCTCCGTTAGGAGCAAACAGGTCGCTCCAAACCGAGCTTTCTCCGAGCCTTATTATACCATTTCACTGTCACAATCGGTATGTTCCCCTCCCCTGGCCTGTGACCACCCTCTCCCCTTCCCAAGGGCTGGGGCGAGGGGTCCGTCTTTGCCTGGGGGTTCAGGGGCGGGGGCTTCCACTCATATTCCTACCGAGTTCCATTGCGAAGTGGTATAAGAGCAGCGGCGGCAGATGGCTATGCCTGCCGGCCATCGTGTCGGTCACAGGTGGAATCGGTATTCCTCCCCGCCCAATCCCGCCCCACCAGCGACTTCCGAGAGCCAGAGTGTCCCGTTTCTAGACAGTAAGCACGGCTGGCCCCACTCCCTATGCCCTCCACATACCGTCCACACTCCGCCCTCACCCCGTCCCCACACTGACGCAGAGCCGACTTTGGCATGAAGATAACCTTAAAGCCACATTGTCTCATAATTGGACAGTGCGGCTGGAAACCGACGGCTGGGACCAATACCCAATCATACCATTTCACTGAAACAATCGGTATGTTCCCCTCCCCCGGCCTGCGACCCCCCTCTCCCCATCGGATGGAGAGAGGGGGCAACCCGGGTGGGTGATGGACGGCAGAGCCGATTCCGTTACGGCACCGAGATGATATAGAACTGCTGCGGATTAGAGCCGCCGTTCTGGTCCGTGACAGAATCTATTCCACCGCTAAAGTTGGCGCCCGTCAACTCTGTCCAGGTGCTCTCGATTGGGCTGAGTGTGACGTCGGTGGTGGTCCAGATCCTATAGGCAACCCCTGCCGGACCGATGAAGTTGAGCTCTATGCCGCCGTACGGACCGGGATAGGTGGACGGAAGGAAATACGGCGGCGACAGCAAGGTAAACGACACGGTGTCGCTTTGAGCGGTTTTGGATCCGGGGTTGGTAACCACCACGTAGTAGCACCCGACATTGGCCCCCGCAGCGTTGAAGGTGTAGGTGGTATTCGTGGCGTTGAGGATGGGGTTAAAGGCGCCGCCGCAGTTGGCCTGGAAATACCATTGGTAGGTCAGCGGACCACTGCCGAGGGCGTTCGCGGAGAACGTCGCCGCCGAACCGGCAAAGCCGCCCTCGTTTTGTGGCTGGGTGGCAAAGTTCGGCAGAACAACAGCGGGACCGAAGCGGACACCGGCCAGCATCTGGCTGGGGCCAGCCAAAGAGAGGAGCGTGGCGCTGGAAGCCGCGCCGGTGTCAGTAATCTTAATCAAGCGGTTGCCGGAGGGTTCGGCAGTGGTCACGTATAATTTTGCGCCAATAGCGGTCGCGCCCCAAGTGGGATTCGCGCTGAAGTCCACCGTCAAACCGCGCGCGCCGACCGTCGAATTGGTCCCCGTTCCCAAGGTATAGCTGTAGGCGTAGGTGGGATAGCCGTAGGCGCTGGTGCCGTTGGCATCCCAGCGCTGAATGCCGCCGGCCTGGACGTTGGTGCCGCCGAACGTGCCATTGTCAGCGATATAGACCGTCTGGAGGTCCGGACTGGCGGCGAAGTCCATCGGGCTGTTGGTTTCGGCAATCATCAGGCCGGCGGTGGCAGTAGCCACTGGCAGCCCGACGCAGGCATAGATGCCGTTGGTGGTGGCGCCGGCATCCGAAAACACAAGATTTCCGGCTAGGACCTGGGCGACGCGTGTGCCGCTGTAGCTGCCCGCGACCTCGACAAGGCCAATACCGCTGGCCGGTTCGAAGCTGGTCGTGCAGTATCTTACGCCCGGGCCTGAGCCGGCTTCGCCGGTGGTATAGTAGTTGGTGCCGTTGCCGTCAATATCCAGCGCGGCATGGATCTGGTGATTGCCGCCGCTGTAAAGGCCGGTGTTGGTCCAAGTCAGCGTATAAAAGCCGTAGGCATCAACCGCGCCGATGCCGCGCCATTGATTGCCATTTTGGGCTCCAATGCTAACATCGGGGCCGGCAAAAGGATAGGCTTGGCAGTACCCGGCAAAAGTCAGGGTCTCTCCATTGGGGGCGAGGCTCAGAAAGGCCTCATATCCGGCATCATTTCCGGGGGCCACATTGCTGCCGGCGAAGAGCAGCGCGGGGCTGCCGAAAGGCATGCTGGCGCTATCCGCGCCGCCGGTGTAATAAGGCTGGCCGGTGCCCTCGTCGGGAATCTGGATGGTGCTAACTAACATTCCGTTGTTGGTGGTGTACTGATCCAGGTAGAGGGTGTTGCCGTTGGTGCCGCTCAAGGTTTGGGCGCCATCGCCGACGCGCGCCACCACCAGGTTGGTGGGATACAACATTTGGGGCGTGGTCGTCACGGTCAGCGTGCCGGCAGCGGAGGCGTGGCCGTAGAAATTGCTCACTACGAGCGTATAAGTGCCGTCATTCGTCGTTTGGATATTGGTCAGCGCCAGGCTGCCGTTGGCGGGGGGGGTCACGTTGCTCTGAACCAGGGTGTTGCCACAATACCAATAATTGGTGATGGGCAGGGTGCCGGTTACGGTCGGCCCCCAGGCGAGATGATCGCCCGCCGTTTCGGTATAATTGGGCAGCGGGGTGGGCGTAATGGTGGGCGAGCCCGCGGTCACATCCAAAACGGCGCTGTTCGTGGCGGTCTGCCCGGTGAGATTGCTCACCACCACCGAATAAGTGCCCTCGCTGGCGTATGACAGATTGTTCGTGGTAAAACTGGCCTGGGTCGCTCCTGCGATCGCCTTGCCGTCAAAATACCATTGGTAGAAAAGGGGCGCTGACCCGTTGGCAGTAACGGCAAAGGTTGCGCTGTTGCCGAGGTCAGTGCTTTGGGTTTGCAGCGCGGCGGCAAAGGACGGCGCGATGGCCGCTGGACCGAAACGCACACCCCGCAGGGCCTGCTGCGCCCCGGCGGTGGCCAGGACCGTGACTGTCGGGGCGGCGTTGGTGGGATTGCCATTGTCAACGACCTTGACGAGGCTGTTGCCGGCGGCTCCGGTAGAGGTGGCGTAGATGATCGCGCCGTTAACGTTCGTGCCCCAGGTTGGGCTCGCGCTGAAGTCCACCGTCAGACCTTGCGCCCCGTTGGTGGCTGTGCCCCCCGGCAGGACCGGCAGGGTATAGCTGTAGAGCCAGCCGGCGGTGCCGGTGGTGTTTGTATCCCACCGCTCGATGCCGCCGGCGCCGGGGCCTGCGCCGGTCCACAACCCGGCCTCGGCGACGTAAATCGTCGCGTTATCCGGACTGAAGGCAAAATCAGCCGGCAGGCCCCCGCCCGTATAAAGCAGCGGCGTGAAGGCAATGTTAAGGGTTGGGAGCGGCTCCGGCGTTCCACTCGCCGCATAGAGGCCGCTGTTGGCCCCCTCGCCCGCATCGGTGCATACGAGGTTGTTTACACTCGAGGATCCGGCGAGAGCGGAGAGAGGTCCGTTGACGATCTGGATGGAGCGTCCGCCTCCGGCGCTGACCCCCGAGGAGCCGGGAATGCCTGACCCATTGGCGTAACTGACACCCGCGCTGCCGCCGTTGACGTATTTGACGGTGCCGGAGCCGGCCTGGCCGGTGGTCCAAAAGTTTGTTCCGTCCAGAGTCACCATGGAACAAAGGGTGTGATTGCCGCCGCTGTAAAGGCCGCCATTGGTATAAGCCAGCGAGTAGATGCCGAAGGCGTCAATCGTAGCCAGGCCCCGCGGGTAGGGGTCAGGGTAAGCTGAACCTCCCACAGTGACGTCGGGCCCGGCAAAGGGATAGGCCTCACAATAGCCGGCAAAACAAAGGTATTCCTGGTTGACGCCGGACAGGGTCAGCATCGGTTCATTCTCGGCGTCGCCTCCCGCGCCCTGGACGAGCAGTGCGGGGCTGCCGAAAGGCATGTTGGCGCTGCTGGCGCTGCCGGTGCCATAGGGAGACCCAACCGCCTCGTCGGGCACCTGGATGGTGTTGACGTAGGTTCCGTTGGTTTTGTACTGGTCCAGGTAAAGGGTGTTGCCCGTGGCGCTGCTCAAGGTTTGGGCGCCATCGCCGACGCGCGCGACCACCAGATTCGTCGTCGCCAAAGGCAGAATCGCACTATTAATCACCGTCAGCGTGGCGGACTTTGTCACGGCAGGGGTGAGAAGGTTGCTGACCACCACGGAGTAAGACCCGCCGCTGGCCGTCGTGATATTGGTCAGGACAAGGGCGCTGGTGGTCGCGCCGGCAATGGGGCTGCCGTTCGGTCCATACCATTGAAAACTCGGCCCGCCGCCAGTCACGCTTATCGTAAACGCCAAATGATCGCCCACCCGCTCGGCCAGCGCGGCCGGCGAGACCGAAGTGGCGATGGCCAACGCATCCTGGACCGTCAACGTCACCGTGGCGCTGTTGGTGGTTTGGAGACTGGCGCTGCCCGTGACCGCGCAATAATAACTGCCGTTGTCGGCATCCTGGACGCCGCTGCCGCCAAGGCTCAAGGTGCCTAAAACAGGGTCAATAGTAATGGTTGCTCCACTTGCTGTTTGGGTGCCACTGACTAACTGCGTTGCGCCCTTATACCACGCGTAATTGAGCGTCGGGGACCCGGCGGCCGTCACGTAAAAGTACGCCGGCCCTCCGGCGGCCGCGGCTGGATTGGTGGGTTGAACGGTGATTATCGGGTCGTTGACGGTGAGCGTTGCGGATGAAGGGGCAGCGTTATTGTTGAAACCCGACCCGTTGGTCACGTAAAGCGTGTAGCTGCCACCGTTCTGATAGGAGACATTGTTCAGCGTCAGCGTCAGAGTATATGGCGAGCTGCCACTGGCGGTTCCGCTGGAGACAAGCGCACCATTGAACCACCACCCGTATTTCAGCGGCGGAGTCGCCGTGGTGGCGATGGCGGTGAAACTGGCCGATCCACCGTAATTGGCCGTTGTATTGGCCGGGTTAGTGGTTACTTCCGGGTCCGCCAAAACCAACTCGGCGGGCGTGCTGGCCAGGGCGAGACCGGTGCCGAGGGCCGTCGCCACCAGCACGTAATAACCCACGTTACCAGGGCCAAAGTTCGGGATGGTCAAGGTGGAGCTGTTCGCGCCGTTAACAAGGTTGCTGCCACTCGTGACGTTGTACCATTGATAGCTCACAGTCTGGCCGGCGGCGGTGGCCTGACCGCTGATGGACGCAGTCCCGTTCAGAGGGACCGAGGTGAGCGCAGGCGGCTGGTTGGTGAACTCAGGACCGCCGGTGACGTAACTCCAGGTGCTGCCGATGATCAGATTGGCAATGTAATTGGTGCCAACGCCCCCCGAGGCGAGATTGCCCGAGCGGTCAATAAATGCCAAGCCGCCCAGGTCGTTCATGTTGAAACCCATCGTCAATACGTGGTTCCCGCTCGCGGGCGGCGTCGCCCCGCCAAAGCTCCCAGGGGACGGATTCATCCAGACAATATTCGTATCCATGACCGACGAATTGGTGCCCCCCGAACCGAGCACATATTCTCCGACGACGAAAATGGGAGTATTATACGATCCGACGTTGGCGGTTGATGACCAGTTTTTGCCAGTGGAGGAATCACACGCCCCGATATAATAAGTAGAACCCGCCGTGGCCGAGAGGAGGCCGTGACAGGGGTAGCGATTGGTGCCCCCGGGAATATTAAAGGAGTTGAACATGGAGCCCCAGTTTGTATAGAAAGCCCCGGCCACCGGACCCGTTCCAGTCCAGCCTTCGCTCAGATTACTTGAGGCCAGGAAAGCCAAATAGCGCCCATTATTGCCGGTGGCCATTTGGCCTTGCTGCGCCAGACTGAACAGGTACGATACGAAAAGCGTCTTGGTCCCGCTGATTGGCCGGGTGATGTCCGACGCAAATTTGAGCACCGCGCTGTTCCCCATAATGTTGGTTACCGTATATACACTTCCGTTCCAAACCCGTGGCTGCGCGGGGTTCTCGACCATGTTGGTTATGTATCCATTTGATGGAGGGAAGCCCGGGAACGTCGAGGGAAGCAGGCCGCTGACAAGAGAATAGGTGAAGATGGTGGAATTGCTGATCACAGCAATGTCCAGCCCATTTGTAATGTTAACACCTTTGGTACCGGAGGGCATAGTGCCGCTGAATAAAAGGGCGCCCCATGATTCCGTGCTGGGGGCCTGGTATCCGCCCGTCGCAAGGTCAAGGCAGTTGGTTATGTACGAATCGGCGTTAGTGCCCATGGAAACGCCGTTGGTCTTGACCACCAGGGTGATCGCGCTCGACACAAGCGTAGGGCCGAATTCGGTGAACGGCTCGTAGGTCGGCAGGCCGTAGGCCGACAGAGAGGCCGCGGATAGGGCAAGGAGGATTATCTTTTTCATAGCGATGTTGTTTGTTGATGGTGTTTGTTTTATGAGTTGGTTTTTCTTTGGAATGATGCTTGTTGGTGGTGCTTGTGTTATGAGTTTGGTGCTGTTCAGTGTTGCGCTAACTTTATCGGGACGTGTTGAAATTCCAGCTTGATTTTCATTGATTACGGCTGTGTGGCAGCGGCGTAGGTGGTGTGCTGGGTCAGCCATAAGGCATCGTTGTAATCAGCCGTAGGTTTATTGAAGGTTGAACCAGCACAGGAAACGGGCGAGGCAAAGGCGTCGCCGAGCCATTTATGTATCTCGGCGTGTCCGTCGGCAAATCCGAAACCACAAGCGCGATTGTGAACTTGAGAAGGATTATCGTCCACCCCAATTGAGTTTGGTGTCACCGAGGCCATGAGCACTTCGAAATACTCGTCGTTAATGGTGGCAGGCTTCTCGTCCAGGAAAACGAAGTGTACGTTATCGTCCACATAGAGCATCCAGGCCAGGGTCATCTGCTTCTGATTATTCAAGCAGTAAATGCCTTGCGCTTTCAGCTTCGATTTGCTCAAGGCCGGCAATAAAAGGGCCGCCAGGATGGCAATAATGGCGATGACGACCAGCAGTTCAATCAAGGTGAAGGCGGGGCGAGCCTCCCGGCTCCCGGCCAACCCGCGCGCATTTTGCGCGCGCCGGGCACAGTCTCCCCGAACAGCAATTTGGCCGGAGGCGAGGCGGTCCGGGCAACACGACCGACCGGAATGGACACCACTGGAGGCGATGAATCCGGAGTTCACAGGTCTATGGGCAGTTCTTCTATGACTACAATAAAGGCGAATTGATCAGTTGTCAATTACGTGTACTGCATTCAAAATTGAGTCGTAACAGAATGAGTTTTACCAATTCCAGAGCGCAATGCAACACTTTTTTGCATTTTTTGCGCCTCCGGGTGGTGGATGTTCCAGGCACCAAGGCCAAGGCTGATGAGGCCGAGAATTACCTCGGCGGGGGTGGGGAGGGGGGCTGGCAGGCAGGGAACGAGCTGCCCAGGTTGGCGCAGCCGAGTTTTTGCCCGGGTCAGGGCAGGATTGCAAGCCGGTAAAAGCACTGAGCGAGAGCCGTAAGGCTGTTGGTGATGGTGACGGGCGCGCCGGTGCCGGGGATAGGCGCTCCGAGCGGGGACCAGGAAGCCGCACTCAGGTTGGTTGTGCATTGGAACTGATAGCTGAAGCCCGCGACGGTGGGGCAGGAGAGGAGGAAATTGGTTCCGCTGGCCAGGGCAGTCAACGGCGGGGAGGACAGACCGGCGGACCAAAGGGAAGCGGAGAAGGTCAAGTCATCGATCGCAATGCCCTGTCCCTTGCCGGTCGGATCCGTCATCTGCCAGACGAGCCAAAGGGCGGCGCCCGGGGGCCAGTCGGCAATGGTCTGGTTGGTCACCGCGAGGGAGAGCTGGTTGGCTGGCTGGGTGCCATCCAAGGGGCTGAAAACGCCCGTCGGAAAGGCCACGTTCAATCCGGGCAACGCCGTGCCGCCAGTGGTGGGAAAGGAATTGGTGCCCGTCGGATCGACGAGGCAGGAGAAGGCGAGTGTCTTCGGGCTGGGCTGTTGGCGCCACAATTCGCCGGTATAACTGAGGGTCATCTCGTTGATCGTGTTGGTTGTTTCGTTAATGAGTTTAAGTCCGAAGGCGGTCGGGCCGGTGGAACTGGTCGCCAAGAGGCCGAGCGCGCGATTGGTGGCGGCGCTGGTGGTCGGGCCGAAACTGATGATGCCGCCGGTGCTTTGATCACCGGCGCTGGCGCCCGCTTTCATGGCCAGCGCGGCCGAACCGTACCAGCCGGACATGGTGTTTGCCAGGCCCAGCCCGCCGGCAGCAGCGGCCGAAATGGGAGCGGCGAAATTGAGCGGGTTATCCAGGGAGTAGGTCACACCATTGATCGTCACCGGGTTGGCAGTGTTGACAGTAGTGGTCCCCGGATTGGGCAGCGAATCGAAATTCTGCGTGTAGAGTGCGCCGAGGGCATAGTAGCCGACGGCGTAGGAAAAGGCGCCATTGTTCGGGCCGCCGGGAGTCGCGTAAAAGAAGGCCTGCCGGTTGAAGCTCTGTCCGTCGGGCAAGGAGCCGTAGGAATAATTGGAGGGAATGTTGGCGTAATCCACATAATCAAGCACCTGCGGCTGGTTGTCATAGAGGCGGCTCAAAGCGATCGAACCGGAAGCCGGCGGCAAGGTGAAACTGGCATGCAATTCACTCAAGCCAGAGAGCGCGGTTTGGCCGTCGGCAAAGATGACTTCGAACTGGCCGGGATTGACGACGGCACCGGCGGGGAAGGCCCAGTTGGTGAGATTGGCGTAGGAGGAGGAGAGAAACAGGCCGTTGCAGGAAACCACGTTGGTGGTGGGATTGTAAACTTCGAGCCACGGTGTGCGCTGGCCGGCGCGGTTGGTGATGCCGTTGAGGTTGAGCGGCTCGAGCTCATTGATCCAGAGCGGAGGGAAGGCCGGCAAAGTGGTTTCGGTCAAATTCGTGGCATCCGGCGTGGGGGGCGCGGTGGACCAATTGCCTGCGCGCCAATTGTCCTGGCGCGGGTCAATCAACTGCAACGAGCCGCCCTGGCTGTTGGCCGCCGCCGGCCAGGGGGGCGCGGAGCTGTATTGGACTTCCGCTACGACCGCGCCGCCGGGTTGCGCCAGGGCCAGCAGCGTGACGCCATTGGTCGCGAGCACGTCTTCGCCGAATGTGTCGAACACCAGATTTGTCGCCCCATAAGCGGCGGCAAAGGCGGGACCATTGGCCGCCAGGACCAGAAAACCATTGGGAGCGATGGACGCTCCCGACGGGAACGTGTAATTGAGGCCCTGAAATTGCCAGCCGGAGAGATCGAAGGTCAGATTGGACGAGGTGTTGAAAAGCTCGACAAATTGCGCGCCGGGGACGCCGGGGTTGTACATGATCTCGTTGATGACCACCTGTCCGGACGGCGAGGGCGCGCTCCCGGCATAGGCCACCACCAGATTGGTAGCGGCGCCACTAACCGGCTGGCCGTGAATGTCCACGCCATTGATAACTTGCGGGACTGTTGAGGCCGGCGATGAAGGCCAGATTGTCACCCAGGTGCTCGACGCGGGATTGCGGCGCGCTGGTGAAGGCTAAGGGTGCCAGCACGGTCAAAGCCGCCGGTGCGCTGGTGACGGCGCCGTTCACATTGCTCACCACGACCGAGTAATTGCCCGCCTCCGCGTAAGTAATGCCGGCGACGGTCAGATTGGAGGTGATGGAGCCCGAGACGGTTGCTCCGTCGGCCAAGACGCCATCCGACAGGTGGCTGCCATTGAAAAGCCAGCGATAAGCAAAGGGCGCAGTTCCGCCGGCGAGAACAGAAAAGGAAGCCGTGCCAAGGTAGTAGGTGGTGACATTTTGCGGCGGAGAAATAATTCGCGGGTCGGCAGCGGTGACAGTCAGCGTGGCGATGGAACTGGAAACCGACCCCAGGGCGTTGCTGGCTATTACGCTATAAAAGCCGGCGCTGACGGCCGTGACGCCGGTGAGGATAAGATTGCTGGTGGCGGCGCCGGATATATTTGCGTCGTTGGTTAGATTCACACCCCCTTGCTTCCATTGATAAGAGACAGCGGAACCGCCCGCAACCGCCACCGCTTGCAGGGTGACGGTTGCGCCGGCGGCAGCATTCTGGCTGACCGGTTGGCTGGCGAATTCCGGGCCGCCGGTGACGAAACTCCAGGTGGTGCCGATGCGCAGATCGCTGAGAAGGATGGAACCTCACAAAGTATTGCCAGCGCGGTTGTAGAGAAAGAAGTTGGCCGCCTGGCCGACTTCATTGCTGCTGGCCGCCGTGATGGTGATGTTGGTGGTCACGGCGGGCGGCGTGGCGGCGCCAAAACTCGCGGCGGCGGGATCGACCCAGAGATTGGCGTTGTCATTATTGCCGTTGATGCCGAATTCGTAGTCAACAACAACGAACAGGACGGTGCTGGGCGCACGAAAAGTCGGGTCAAAACGCTCGGTTGAGCCGCCGCTGTTGTCGGCAATGCCGAGGGCCCAGTTGGTGGACGCGCCGCCCGTGGCCGAATTGCCTTCGAGGAACAGTTTGAAACATTTCCCGGGGGGAGCTTGAGGTGGATTGATCGCCGGTAGTGGTGTTGTTGAAGCCGCCGAAATAGATCGGTTCGGTTCCCGTGGTGGCCAGATCACCGATGCTCGGCACCTCCAGTAAAAATGAGGCGTAAATCTTGTTGGTCACCAGATTGTTCGTGTCCGCCGCGATGATCCGCGAAAACATCAGGGCGGCGCTGTAGCCGGACGCATTGACCCCCTGGGCCAAGCCGGGAATCAGGACGGCATTGGTGGGGGAGGGCGGTGGAAAAGCGGCCGGGAACCCGGCATAGGTGAGATTGCTGTTGACGCACATGACCTCGTTTATGGAACCGCCGCTGCCTCCGTTCCAGAACGCCCAGCCTTCGCCGAACGCATTGGTTTGGTGATAGAGCGGGGCGCCGTTAGCGTAGGACGTGCCGTTGACAGCCAACCCAACGGCGCTGGAAAAGGGGTCGAATCCGAACAAGGCAAATCCGCTGACGCATTGTCCCAACCAGCATAACAATAACAGCGGCTTCTTCAGGCTAAGCCTAATTTCATTTTGAGTTCAAAATAAGTCAAGTTTAAACAAGTCAAGTTTTTTCTCCCCATGAAATATGTTGTGGCAGAAGACAAGAGAGGCGCCTGGAAGCGGATGCTTGATTGCTTGAGAGGTGATTGAAACCACTGTGGCCGAGGTCATGGAGAGCATCGGCGCACGCGTTGATTGAAGGCGATACTCTGGAAATTCATCGACTGCTGCATAAAGCATTTGACAAACCCCTGTCTTTTCGAGCACGCTAAGCAAAACGCGGCGGTTTTGACGCCGGAATTAAGGTTATGAGCAGATATGACCATCATCCGCATCCAACCCATCGGGAAAAGCTCCCAATACTGGCTTTGACAGCGGGGGCGATCCTGGGGCTGTGCCTGCCGCTCGGGGCTTACCCGCTGCAAACCCTGACGACCAATGTGCAGCCGATAAACGGCACGGACAACGGCGGCGACACCTTTCCGGGCGCGGTGGTCCCCTTTGGAATGGTGCAGTGGAGCCCGGACACGACCCCGTCGGAGTCGGGCGGCTACCTCTATACGGCCACGCAGATCGTCGGGTTCGGCCTTGATCACCTGAGCGGGGCGGGTTGCGCTTACGGTGGGGACTTTGCCTTCACGCCTATTCCGGGAAGCGTGACAAGCTCGCCGGCCACCAAAGGCAGCAACGGGAAGACCACTTTTGCCTCGTCCTTTTCGCACGCGAACGAAATCGCCACGCCCGGATACTACTCCGTCCAGTTCATTAATGGAATTCTCACCGAGCTCACCGCGACGACCAGGACGGGGTTTGGCCGATTCACTTACCCGTCCGGCCATACCGCCAGCATGGTCATAAACGCCGGAAGCGGCGCCGCAGGAACCATTAACGCCTCGATCCAGATCAACACCAACGGACAGGAAATCAGCGGTTGGACGACCGAGGGCGGTTTCTGCGGCTCGGGTGAACATCCGACGTTATATTTCGATGCGGTCTTCGACCATGCCTTCGCCACGTACGGCGTGTGGAACGGCACGAATTTGACGGCCAATGGGACGAACGTCACTGGAGCGCAGACCGGCGTTTACCTCAGTTTCAATTTGCCGAGCGGCGGCGTTGTGCTGGCGAGGACGGCGCTCTCCTATGTCAGCGTCACCAATGCCCAGGCCAACCTGCAGGCGGAAAGTCCGGCTTCCTCGTTCACGAGTGCCGGCTTCAATGCTATGGCGAGCGCGGCCAGCAACAGTTGGAATGGCTATCTGAACAAGATTCAGGTGAGCGGCGGGACGCCGGCGGACACGGCGACCTTCTACACGATGATGTACCACGCTTTGCAGGCACCCAGCGTGGTCAGCGACGTCAACGGCCAGTACATGGGCTTCGATGGTCAGACGCACACGACCTCCGGATACATCAAGTACGAATTCTTTTCCGGATGGGATATCTACCGTAACGAGTGCCAGTTCTTGGCCATGATGGATCCCGCGCGCGCCAGCGACATGGCGCAGTCGCTCGTGCAGGATGCTCACGATGGCGGGGCGATGCCGCGCTGGAGCGTTCCCAATGGGGACACGGGCGTGATGATGGGTGATCCTGCTACGCCGATCATCGCTGGCCTATATGCGTTCGGCGCAACGAATTTTGACACGGCCTCCGCTCTGGCGGCTATGGTGAAGGCGGCTGTTAATCCGGCGACGGAGGCCCTGAACGGAATCCACGAGCGGGATGCCGAGCGCGACTATCTGAACCTGGGCTACGTTCCGGAGTTTAAGATTGGGGGGTACGGACCGGTATCGATGACTCTGGAGTATTGCAGCGCCGACTGCGCCCTGGCCCGTTTCGCTCAGGCGCTCGGCGACACCACCAACTGCACGTTGGCGATGAATCGCGCCCAAAACTGGCGCAACCTGTTTAATACCAACTCCGCCTACATGCAGATGCGGCGTTCCGACGGCCTCTGGTCGCCCGGCTTTGTCATCAACAACGAGAGCTACGACAACTATCAGGGCTACGTCGAGGGCACTGCATCCCAGTACACTTGGATGGTGCCATTCAACCTGGCTTCGCTCATTGATATGATGGGAGGCCCGCAGGCCGCGTCAGCCCGTCTGGACACCTTCTTCACGCTCCTCAACGATGGAACCGGTTCCCAGTACGCCTATATGGGCAATGAGCCGTGCTCGGAGACGCCCTGGATCTACAATTCTCTGGGTGAGCCTTACAAGGCCTCGAGTGTTGTCCGGCAAATCATGACGCAGCTCTATTCGACGGCCCCGAGCGGCTTGCCGGGCAACGACGACCTGGGGCAGATGGCGTCGTGGTATGTCCTTGCGGCGCTCGGCCTGCATCCGGAGATCCCGGGTGACGATGTTCTGGTCCTGAATGGGCCGCTCTTTCCGCAGGCCGTCGTCCATCTGACCGGTGGCGACGTGACCATTACCGGCAGCGGAGCGGGAGACAACGCTCCCTATGTACAAAGCTTGACGGTGAACGGCCAGGCGTCCAGCGCGTCCTGGATCCGTTTCGCGAACATCGCCAACGGCGGGACGCTGGCTTTCACCCTGGGGACCAGCCCGAATACAAATTGGGGTTCAGACCTTTCCATCGCACCGCCTTCCTATATGGATGGAATGACTGCGCCGCTCGCGCAGACCTATTTCTGGGGAACCGGCCTGGAGTCGGGCGAACCCCAACTCGCTTGGACCAACACAGTAGATGCTGCGCCATACCCGGCGGGCGGCAGCACCAATGTCGGCCCCATTCTCAGCAGCTTGTCGGGACCGGAGCTGGGGGCCAGAAACGAGAACAGCCAGAGTGGCACCAACGAGATCATGTATTCAGGAATGGCGCTGGGAGGGGCGTCCGACTATGCATACATGAAGGCCTTCGATCTTAGCGGCCAGAACGTCACCATCTCCCCCGGGATGCACTTTTCCTACTGGGTCTTCCCGCAAAGCCATACCAATGACAGTCTGGCGGCGGGGAGCAACAGCGTCTATGTGGCGCTGGATCTGATCTTTACGGACGGAACGAACCTCCGGGATAGCAGCCTGACGGACCAACACGGCGTTCGTGTAAATCCCACCAACCAAGGCGGCATACTGGTGCTGGATACCTGGAATTACGTGACGGTCGATATGACACCCCTGGCGGGCAAGACCGTAAACCGAATCGACCTGGGCTACAATCAGCCCGGCAGTACGGGAGGGTATCGCGGCTATGTGGATGACGTAGCCTTCACCACTCCCGCAAATTGGTTCCCAGACAATCTGGCATTAAACCAGCCGGCGAGCGCGGATAGCCAGCAGGCCGGCAATCCAGCCAGCAGCGGCAATGACGGGAATACGGGAACGCGCTGGAGCGCTAATGACGGCAACGCGAATCATTGGTGGCAAGTGGATTTGGGCGGCATCTGCAACCTGACGGGAGATGAAGTGATCTGGCAGATGAACGGAGTGGTTTACGATTACACGGTGACCGTGTCCCTAGACAATGCGAATTGGACAACGGTGGTTAACAAGACGGCGAACACCAGCACCGCCCAGGATCAAGCGGACGTGTTCATGGCCAGCGGGCGTTATGTGCGGATCACAGTGACTGGGCTGCCTGCGGGCGGCTGGGCCAGTTTCGATGAATTCCGGGTGTTCGGGACGGTAGTAACACCGCCGCCGGTTCCGACGGGGCTTGTGGCGTTTGGAGGCTACGGGTTAGCCACCTTGAATTGGGCGGTTTCCGCGGGGGCGACGAGTTACAATGTGAAGCGTTCGACGAGCAGCGGCGCGGAGACAACCATCGCCAGTCCGACCACAACGAGTTACACTGACACGGGATTGGCCAACGGCACGACGTATTACTACGTGGTTTCGGCCGTGAATTTACTGGGACAGAGCGGCAATTCCAGCGAGGTGAGTGCCACGCCGGTCACACCGATGCCGGGTTCCTACGAATCCGCGGTTGTGGCCGATAACCCGCTGGCCTATTGGCCATTGAATGAAACGAATGGCTCGGTCGCTTGCGACCCGGTCGGCGGTCATAACGGAACTTATGTCGGTGGTGTTACCCTTGCCCAACCGGGTGTGCCATTGTTGGGCTTCGGCTCTCCCAGCTACGCCGTGCTCTTTGACGGAACGTCGGCCTACGTGGACATTCCCGAAGGCCCGTTCAACATCACCAATGCCATTACCACAATAGCTTGGGTTAATGTTCCAGTCACACCCCATTTTTCGGGAATAATGGGGCACGGCGATAGTTCCTGGCGCATGAGCGTCAACGCCAGTGGCGATCCGGGCGCTTCTGATGCCAACAAAGGCGACGCGACCAGTCCAACCTCCATTGCTGGCAGCGGTTGGCATATGGTGGCTTATACGTACCCCGGAGTTCCCAACGTCAGTAGCAATGGCTCGCTCTACGTGGATGGCGTGCTGAAGGCCAATAACACCGTTCCTACGCTGGCCGGGAACGGTCTTGATGTTTGGATTGGCGGCTCGCCCGACTATGGAACGGCACGGTTGTTCCCTGGCAGCATTGCTCATGCGGCCATCTTTAGCAATGCTCTCTCGGCCGCTCAGGTGCTGGCGCTCTATGATGCGAGTTTGGTTGCTCCACCCGTCACGTTAAAGATCGCCCCGGCCGGCACGGGGAGCCTGACTCTCACGTGGTCGCAAGGCACGCTCCTGCAATCCACCAATGTAATCGGGCCGTGGACCACGAATACGGCGGCTTCGCCTCGCACGGTTGTGCCGACCAATTCCCAAATGTTCTTTAAGGTGCTGGTGAATTAGGCCCTGAGCCAGCGCGTGTAATTTTGAATCGCAGAACGGCACGCGGACAAACCAGTGCCGTCAAAGTCAGGCTCAGGCTCGGTGGGGCCAAGGTGGTGCCATCGTTGAGGCCAAACCTGGGCTGGCGGCAAGGCGTGAGGGGCCGGTGAGGCACAGTTGCGGCGGGGCATGAACGTTGGAGGAATTCTTCGGCGTTGAGCTGATGCGGCGCAAGGGGCGCGGGATTGCGCTGACGGCAGCCGGGGAGCGGCTAAACGTGCTGGCACGGGAGGGCTTTGCCTCGCTGCTGGATTTCAAGAGCGGGTGCCAGGGGCTGCCGGTGGAAATTGTGATCGGGGCTGGGGAGAGCATCATTGACTGGGTGCTAATGCCGCGCCTGGGTGAAGTGCGAAAGAAGCTGCCGAATGTGCGGCTCAAGTTTCTGAACCTGGCCACGAGCGCGGTCGTGCGGCGGCTGGCGGATGGGGTGGTTGATTTTGGGGTGGTGCGGAAGGATGCGGTGGCGCGTCCGCTGCAATGGGCGTCGCTGGGGGTGATGGGGTATTCGCTGTTTGTGCCTGAGGGGCTGCGGGGCGCAGGGACGGGTGCGAAGGCGCTAGAGGCGCTGCCGCTGGCGACTTTGGAAGGGGAAGGGAGCTTTCGAAAGGAGCTTTCAGCTATCGCCCGGAAAAACCGGCTTGGGTTGAAGATGGAGGTTGAGTGCGCATCGTTTCCGCTGGTGGCGCGGGCTGTGGGGACTGGGAGCGTGGCGGCGATCCTGCCGAGCGTAGCCGCGGTGGACCTTGTGCAGCGCGGGGCACAGGAATTGAAGATCGGGATTCTTGACGGGCTAAGGCGCGAGGTCTGCCTGGCGTGGAGTCCGAGACTGCTGAGAATTCGGGCGGCGTTGGACAGGGCGAGCAAGGTTTTTGCGCAGGCGTTTCGGATTTGAGTGGGGAAGCGTGGCACGTGATGCATGATGCGTGACCAATATGGTTTGACCCGGGCAATGGGTCGGCGCAGGATGGACGTGTCATGGCTCGCAATTGCATTATGAGATTGGGATTCGGCTTCGTCCTTTTGGGCATTGTTTCTGCCGCTCGCTCCGCCGATCCAAGCCCCAGCGCGCCGCCAAAGGAAGGCGTGCAAATCAGCCGGTTGGCTGACCGGCTGCGCGTCGAGATTAACGGCCAGCTTTTCACCGAATACTTCTATAAGGACGTGCCCCGGCCCTATTGCTATCCGCTCATCGGTCCGGGGGACGCGGCCATGACCCGCAATTGGCCGATGAAGGACACCCCAGGCGAGGAGCAGGACCATCCGCATCACCGCTCGCTTTGGTTTGCGCATGGGGCGATCAACGGGCACGATTTCTGGTCGGAGCAGAAGGCCTTTGGCAAGACGGTGCATGAGGATTTCCTGGAGGTCAAGTCCGGCAAGAAAGAGGGCGTGATCCGGTCGCGGAACAAATGGGTGGCGGCGGACGGCGTGGTGGTTTGCACCGACGAACGCACGTTGCGATTCTACAACCCGGGCCGCGCCAGCGAGCGGTTGTTTGACTTCGAGATCACCCTGAAAGCCTCGAACGGCGACTTGACTTTCGGGGACACAAAGGAGGGCACCATGGCGGTGCGGCTGGCCGAGACGATGCGGCTGAAAGGCAAAGTGGGGCAGGGCCATATCGTCAACAGCGCCGGTGTGCGCGACGGCCAGACTTGGGGCAAACGGGCGGAGTGGTGTGATTACTACGGCCCGGTCGAGGGCAAGACGGTCGGCATCGCGATTCTCGACCATCCCCAAAACCCGCGCCATCCGACGTGGTGGCATGTGCGCGACTACGGGCTGTTTGCGGCCAATCCATTCGGCCAGCACGATTTCGAGAGCCTTCCGGACAAGACCGCCGGCAACCTCACCGTGCCCGCCGGCCAGAGCGTGACCTTCCGTTATCGGTTTTACCTGCATGAAGGCGACGAGCAGCAAGCGAAAGTCGCCGAGAAGTATAAGCAGTATGTGAAGTAAACCTCGGCAGATATGTAACCCAGCGCCTGCTCCGCTGCGTCCAATGGACAAGACCATGAATAGACTCGACCGCCGCAGTTTCCTCAAATCCTCCCTCCTCACCACGGCCTCCTTGAGCCTGTTCCCGGCGCTGGGCGCCGACAACAGCACGAAGCGCAAAGCTCAGGCGCCCGTCGCTTCGCCCGCGACCGGCGCGAATGACGACATCCGCTTCGCCGTCGTTGGGTTTGGCGGGCGCGGCTTGGACCACATCCGAGGCTTGCGCGAGGTCAAAGGCGCCCGGATGGTCGCGCTGTGCGACGTGGACCGCGCTACCCTCGACCGGGAGGTGAAGAAATACCGGGACTTGGGCGAGCAGATCGAAAGCTACACGGACATCCGCAAGCTGCTGGAGAACAAAGACATTGACGTCGTGAGCTTCGCGACGCCGAATCACTGGCACGCGCTCGGCTCGATCTGGGCAATGCAGGCCGGGAAGGATGTCTATGTCGAAAAGCCGGTCTCGCACAACGTGTGGGAGGGACGCCAAATGGTTGCGGCGGCCCGCAAGCTCAACCGCATCGTGCAGGCCGGCACCCAGTCGCGCTCCAGCAGCGGCATTACCGAGGGCATCCAGTGGGTGCGCGAAGGTCACATCGGCAAAATCCTGCGCGCGCGCGGGCTGTGCTATAAGCGCCGCCCGAGCATCGGCAAGGTCGATGGCCCGCAGCCGATTCCGCCGGGCATCGATTACGACCTGTGGTGCGGGCCGGCGCCGAAGGGACCGCTGATGCGGAAGAAGCTGCACTATGATTGGCACTGGGTCTGGCCCACCGGCAACGGCGACCTGGGGAACCAGGGCATTCACCAAATGGACATGGCGCGCTGGGTCCTGGGCGAGACGGCGCCTTCGCCGCGGGTTTTTAGCGTGGGCGGACGGCTGGGCTACGTGGATGACGGGACCACCCCCAACACCTTCATCGTCTTCCACGATTACCCGACGGCGCCGCTTATCTTTGAAGTGCGCGGCTTGCCGGCGGGCGCCGACTCCAAGAGCATGGACAAGTATCGCGGGGTGGACATCGGCATCGTCGTGGATTGCGAGGGAGGCTCGATGGTGATTCCAGATTACACCAGCGCGAAGATTCTGGACAAGGACGGCGTGGAGATCAAGAAATTCAAGGGCAGCTCCAGCCACTACGCCAACTTCCTCGAGGCAGTGCGCAGCCGCAAGCAGAGCGACCTGCACGCCGACATCCTGGAGGGCCACCTGTCCAGCGCGCTGTGCCACACGGGCAACATCTCCTACCGGCTCGGCACGACCGGTTCGCCCGAGGAGATTCGCGAGGCCCTCGAGGGCAACAAGGACCTGACGGAGGCGCTTGGCCACATGGAACAGCATCTGGCTGCCAACAACGTTGATCTCAAGAAGACGCCCGCCACGCTGGGCGCAGTTCTAAAGATGAACCCGCAGACCGAGCGGTTCATTGATAATGCCCGGGCCGATCAAATGCTTACGCGCGAGTACCGGAAACCCTTTGTGGTGCCGAAAAGCGCCTGAGACCAGGCTCGGGCGGTTAGCCGAGCGGTTTCCTCAACGGCGTCGGTTCGGATATTCTCTGGTTCTCAGAGGTCAGCGCCGGCTGCCGCCGGCGGCTGCTCAGGCAGGAGTATCCGTGAAAGGTTGTCGTTAGTTTTAACGACATGCCGGCGGCAGGCCGGATATGTATGATGTCAGTTGTTAGCAGCCCGAATTAGCGAATACGTGTTGCGGAAGCAAACACGGTTTGGGCTTGAGCCCGCTGCCAACTAATAAACAATTATGAGATCGATCGAATCAGCCATCAAACTCGGAGCCCGCGCTGCCCTGCTCTCAGTGGCCGCCTTTACACTTAACCTTCAACCCGCCCAGGCTTCAACGGTACTGGTCGAGTCGTGGGAAAACACGCTGGATGGCTGGACGGTGAGCGGGGCCGGAGTTGGCTCCTACAGTTTCAGCACCACGCAGGGCGTGACGGACGGGTCCTACAGCCTGGACCTGACCTACGCCAGCAGTCCGACTTACGGAACGCCGATGTATTCGGCCTACAGCTCCTCCTTGACCTCCACTCTCGCCAATAATCCCAGTGTGTCGCTGGATGTGTACACCCCGCCGGCTTCCTTTGGTTATTACCTTCAAATACAACTGTGGATCAACAATGCGGACACGGGATATTTCCAGGATGGCGCCTACATTGGCACGACAATTGGTTCCGAAACCACCATCACCTTCCCGGTCCTTCCGCCCGCCCTGGTGGCGACTCTAGCTGCGTCCAGCAACCCGACGCAGATCGGCTTCCAGATTGGCGGCGGCGGAGCCAGTGACGTGTTTTTGGATAACCTCCGGGTGCAGGAAGTGCCCGAACCAGGCACGCTGGCGCTGCTGGGCTTGGGTGCGCTGGGCCTTGTGGGGTTGCGGGGCCGCAGGTAAGGGAGATTTCGCATTGGCGGTTTACGGCCCCGCCGGGATTGGGTAGCGCGAGCTGAGAGGCTCGCGTTTTGGTTTTCAGGGAGGCTGGTTTCTTAATCCCTGTGTAACGCAAGCGTCTTGAGTAGTACCACTCGGCCCAACCATCCATTGCTGAGGCAGAACTTGCACCTGCATGCATGTCAAAGCCCGAAGGCGGCCACGACGTCCTTTTCCACTAGGGCATGTCCCTGAAAGAAATTGATGTAGTTGGCGTTCCAGCGCACGAGCAACTGCGCGTTTTGCGTCCGGGCGGTGAACCCGAAGAAAACGTCGCCGGGGTTAAGGTCCGACGCTTCGGGGCTTTCCACTTCGCGAAGGGTGGCTTGGAAGAGTTCGCTGACTTTGGCGGCGATGCCATCGAGGTTGACGGTTTGGCCCCACCGGACGGCGGCGGCTTGTGGCGGGCTGAGCGGAGTTAAGGGCTGGAGCGGCTGAAAGAGCCACCAATCCCCGGCTCCGGGCTTTGAGCCGCGGACCAGGAGCGCCTTGGTTCCTTGGTCATCGGACAGGAGATATTCGTGGCGGTCGAATTTCCGGTCCACCATGGCCATCTCGACCAGCAGATGACTCTGAACCTGGAACCGTGTTCCCCCCAACGTGCCGGTCTGTCCGACCGCCAGCGGCGAGGCGGGAGCGCCCGTTCTCACGATGGCCGGCGGGCGGCGACTCGAGGTGAAGGAATGCAAGCCAACGACCACGAGAATCACGACAACCAGGGCGCCAACCAGTCCCGCCACCAGCCCTGAAAACCGGCGGTGGCCGCCCGGCGCCGGGAACAAGCGGCTGAAATCAACGATGCGCACGTTAAACGCGGAGGACACGGTCGTTTGCGACAGGTCCAGCCCCTTGTAGAACTCGACTTCCTCGCCGGTCCAGCTCACGACGATCATGGTGTTGCCGGCGACAGCGTTGAAGTAATGGGCGACATCGCCGACTGCTTCCGGCGCTTTGCCTTCGATGGCATAGACGCGCGATGTGGACACCAGCCGGACGAACATTTGCGTGCCGTCGAAATTCAACGGGTCGCCGGCGCGTTTGTTGGCGGCCTCCGCGGCGGTCATCGGGTGTTCCGGCTCGAACATTTGGAACAGCCGCCATTCGCCGCCGTGCTCGGTTTCCTCATAGACCAGCGTGGCCGCTTCTCCGCCGTCGCTTTCCAGATTGAACTCGTTCCAGTAATAGGTTTCGCCGTCTTCCTCCTCGCCCAGCACCACCCGGCCCACAACGCGGTATTGTCTGCCGGAAAGATTGCCGGTCATGCCGATGCGGATGGGAGTGGGGTTGCGGTAGCTCAAGGGAAATGGGGGTTGGGGTGTCTCACCGGAAAAAGTGCGGCACGAACCGGCTCAGGTTTCCCGTGATGCGGCGTGTGTCTTCGCGAATGCCCAGGCCGGCCGCCTCGTGGTCAACCACCCAGACGCCGAAGACGGGCCGCTGTCCGTCGAACTCGAGCATGGTCGCGGGCGCCTGATAGACGTGGCCCTCGTGGCCGTAATCGCCGCTGGTTTCCTCGACCACCACGCCGCCTTCAACCCACGTCACGTTGCTGCCCTCGCGGCTGAGTTTGGGTTTGCGGACGTAGCGATCGCCCAGCGGCGCGGCCAAATCGTAGGCGGGCAGGAGGTTCGGGTGCCCCGGGAAAAGTTCCCACAGGATGGGCAGCAATCCCTTGTTGCTCAACAGCATCTTCCAGGCGGGCTCGATGAAGCGGACGCAGTCCTTCGGGAGGTGCGCTCCGAATTCCTCGTGCCAGAGCCATTCCCAGGGATAGAGCTTGAAGCAATGTTCGAGGCGGCGGTTCTCCAGGTCCACGAAACAATCCTGGCGCCGGTCCCAACCCATGTCTTCGATATGGACCGGCCAGGTCTGGTGGCCGGCTTGCTCGCAGGTGTCGCGCAGATAAAGCACCGTCTGCTCGTCCTCCGGGTGCTCCTTGATGCTGCTGAAGTGGATTGTCGTGGCCGGGCAGCGTCCCCACGCCGCGATGAGCCGCTCGTGAATCGAGTTGAACTGGTCCGCGCCGGGGTGGAGGTCCTGCAGCCAGAACCACTGCGCTACTGCTGCCTCCACCAGAGCCGTGGGAGTGTCGGCGTTGTATTCGAGCAGTTTGGGCGGCGTGCGCCCGTCGAAACTCAGGTCAAACCGTCCGTAGAGGCTGAAATCGTCGCGTTCCCAGGAGCCGAGAATGGTGGGGATGGCCAGCTCGGGGATGCCCAGCCGGGGCCACCACTCATTTTTGATCACCGCCTCGGCCGCCTCGATGCACAGGTAATGCAGCGTGTTGGCGGCGGCTTCGAGCACATCAACTTCTTTGGCGCTCAACTCGTAGGCAGCGGATTCGTCCCAGTACGGCCCGTCTTCATGCGAATGATAAGTCAGGCCGATCTCCTCGACTTTCTCCCGCCAGCGCGGCCTGGGAATGGAACGATGCCGTTGCATCACGAGTAGATAGAATGCCACCCCGAGGTGCTGCCGAACCCGCCGCGGACCACATCCGTGCGTTGCGCCTCCGCCTGCTGGACGATGCCGGGGGTCGGCGCGGAGATGTTCGTGATGCTCTGGCAGGCGGTCGCCGACCACTGGCCGCCGTAAAAATACCGCTGCGTTTGCGGATCAAAATGGTTGTAGGGCAGCGAGTACCAGGCCCGAAACGGCGCGTGATAGTATCCCACGCCGGGCACGTAACAGTTATTGGTATAGACGGCGTCGGAACTGAGCGGCGGCGGCTGGTCGGGTCCGCAGCCGGCGAGCGCCCCGGCGGACAGGCCGCCGAGCAACACCAGCCGTATGCTCCGGCTTCGTTTCACGGGCGCTGAACGCCTTCAGCCCAGCATCGAGGCGGCGATAATGATGCACACCCCAAGGATCACCGCACCCCCGATGATGGCCGCCGCGACGTTGCGGTGTTCGAGGATTTCCTTGTTGAGATGGCCGGGGGTGCATTTGTCGAAAATCTTGTAGCCGGCAATCGCCGCTATGATGCCGACCCCCGCGAAGAGCAGCATATAGGCGAGCGCCTGGCCCAGGGATTGGGCGTGCCAGGTGGCCGCCGGCGCCGCTTCCGCCGCGGGCAGCGAGGCCGGAGTGAGGAGAATGGTTAAGGCCGTAAGCCGGAATAGAGCATGGGTTGTCATAAACAATATACTGATCGATGGCACGAATGCTGGCGGACGCGCAACCAGGTTGCCGCGTGCGCCGGCGGATGAATACATATCGAAACCGTTTTAACTCTCAGGCCGGCGGAGCGCAAGTCGCAAGCAACGCTCAAAGCCGGATTTATTTGAAGGCGTGGAAGGGCCCTTTCCCACGGCTTTTCTGGAAGTTGACATGATCACCCGCAGGCTGTTTCATTCCCACGTCGAATGCCTAAAATAATCAAAGATGAGTTCAGTGATTTGCCACTTTCCCGACAGCGCAAATCCCAGTTACGAATGCAGCGGGACCGGCGGTGCGTTTTGTGTGGTGAAGAGACGGTGGGAGGAGGGATGTTTTGTTTGCAGCACTGGGTCGAGAGACGAGAGAAAGCCAGGAGAAGAATGGGAGCAAAAAAGCGCTGGAAGGGAGCGCGCAGTTACAGGCTGGAGCGGGAAATGAAAGCGACCCGGCGACGGCGTCTCAAGTAGCGACCAAGCCAATTCAAATCCCCCCCGATCTGTTTGGGCAACACGCCCACCACGCCAGGGCCAAGGCAGGGTAGTCCTCTGCCCGCCACCGTCCCTCCCGGTGTGCAGAGGACTGCCCGCCCTGCCAAGCGGGCTGAAAGCCTTTTCCTTGGCCAACCCTGCCGCATCGCATAGTTTCGGGCGAACTGGCCGCACTATGACGGACAACCCAAAGTCTCGTTCCGGAGCCGGGCGTTTCCTGCCCCGGATTGGCTCGCCCGCCTATCACCTCATGCTGACTGGCGTGGCGATTCTGATCCTGGGTCCGCTGGGCGGGGTCTCCGCCGCGTTCATGAACTTCTCCATCGGCTTCTTCATCGGCGGCCAGGTGCTGGCGGGGATTCTCGGCAGCACGGTCACGCTGCCCTACGGCCCGGAAGGGCGGCACGGCGCGAATTACATGCAGACCATGGCCGCCTCGGTCGCCGGCATGTGCGGCATGGCCGTGTTGGTGCAGGCAATGGTCTGGCTGGGATTACCCGAGCCGCCCGCCTGGAAACTCGTCCTCTATTTTATGTCCATCGGAATGTTCGGCGTCGGCATCGGCATGCTCTACACCCCCGTGCTCGTGGACCGGATGCAACTGGCGTATCCATCCGGCTTCGCGGTGGCCAACATTCTCCGGGCGCTGACCGACAAGAATCTGCTCAAGCGCTCCGTTGCCAAGCTGGGGGGCGGCATGTTGGGCGGCTACGCCGGCGGACTATTCTCGCTCAACCTGCCATCGCTTGCCCGCCTCGGACTCACGCAGAAGGGCATCGGCACGCTGGAAAGCCTGAGCATTTCCACCTCGACGTTCGGCGCGGGCATGATCGTGGGCGCGCGCATCGCGATTCCGGCGCTGGTCGTCGCGCTCATCGGCAAATGGCAAACGCCCTGTCTGGTCAGCATTGGCTGGCTCAAGGCAGACGAGCCGTTCCGCAAGATAGGGTTTATCATTTCGCTCGGCACCATTCTCGGGGCGGCCATCCTGGACCTGGCGCTGATCCTCCTCCAGGCCGCCCGCCGGTTCCGACAACAGAGCGCCGAGCCGGCCAAACCAGCCGAGGACTGGAAGCGGGTCAACGTGTTGCGCCTGGTGTTGTGGGTCGCATTCTGGGGAGCGGCGACGGTGTTCCTCGGCAGCGAGGTGCTGGGCCAACCGGTGTTCTTTCTCGCCGTCGCGGTCGGCCTCTGCTTTCTATTCGTGTTGGTGAACGGCATCTCGCTGGGCATCTCGGACTGGAACCCCATCTCGAGCGCCTTCGTGCTGACCGTCTTCATCCTCGCCTCGCTCGGGCTGCGTGACCCGGGCGTCGGTTTGCTCTGCGCTTCGATCCTCCTGATCGCGTGCAGCGAAGGGGGCGACATGCAGCAGGACCGCTCGACCGGCTGGCGCCTGGGCACCAACCGCATCGTGCAATTCCGCTATCAGGTGATCGGCATCGCTATGGGCGCGGTGCTGGCGGTGGTGCTGGCGAAGGTGTTCATGCATTCATACAACGTGCTGCGCGTGGATCAGTTCAGCCACCCGCACGCCGAAGGCGCCCAACAATGGCAATCGGCCATGACCTACAAGATCGTCGGCGCGCTCAAAGGCATCACCCATCCCCAGCCTCACGTGATGAAAGCGCTGCGGCTCGGCATCTTTCTTGGCCTGCTCATTGACATCGCGCGCAAGCTGATCAAGCGCAACCGCGGCTACCAGCAAGCCGTGAAGAGCTCCCGCGCGGGGCGCGCTGCCGACTTCGTGCTGGACGCCGTGGTGCTGCCCAGCCCGTACGCCTCGTCGTTCGGGGGGTTTGTCGAGCTGCCCACGGTGCTCTGGTGGACGGCTGGCGGCGTGGGGGCGTCTCTGTTCGACCTCGTCCAGGCCAAGGTTGCGGCGAGCCGCCCTCAACTGGCGAACGGACAATTGCCCTCTGACATGAGCACGATGTCGCTGGTGGGCGGCGGATTAATCGCCGGCGATTCGCTCGCCGCCCTGAGCGTGGGGCTTTATGGGCTCTTGCGGACCGTGCTTTAATATGAGCCAGCAAACCACCTCGCCCCCGGCTCCGCCGCCAGACGAGACTACACTCGCTGATGTGAAGCAGCTTGGCCTCTGGGCGGCCATTGCCAGTCTCAGCTACGTCTTCTGGGTCTGCGGCGCGATGGAGATGGTCGAGCGCCTGGCCTTTTACGGCGTCCGCACGGTGTCCACGCTCTACGCGACCCGGCCCAAATCAACCGGCGGACTCGGCGTGACGATGGCGACGTTCGGCACGCTGCTGCTGTTCTGGAATCTCGTCCAGTCGCTCATCCCGATTTTCACCGGCGGCTTGTGCGACCGCTACGGTTACAAGCGGACGATCTTCGCCTCGACGGTCATCAAGACCTTGGGCTATCTCGTGATGGCGTGGTTTCCCAGTTACCTGGGCTTCTTCGCGGGGGCGATGCTGCTGGCGACGGGCACGGCGATCTTCAAGCCAGGGGTTCAAGGCACGCTCATCAAAGCCACGAACCGCCGCAACAGCTCGATGGCCTGGGGCATCTTTTATCAGACCGTGAACATCGGCGGCTGGATTGGGCCGCTTATCGCGCTGCAAATGCGCCTCCTGAACTGGAAATATGTCTTTTACATCAACGCCGCGGTGATCTGCTGCAACTTCCTGCTCCTGCTGACCTATCGCGAGCCCGGCAAGGCGGAGCGCCTCGCTCGCCAGCAGCGCCTCCGCGCCGGCGCCGAGAAGCAGCGCAGCCTCGCGCGCGAGGCGCTGGCCGAACTTAAGAAGCCCCACCTTGCGCTCTACCTCGTCATCTTCTCCGTCTGGTGGCTGATGTTCCCCATGCTTTGGGACGTGCTGCCCAAATACATCGAGGACTGGGTGGATACCGCGCCGATGGTGCGGTTTCTCTTCGGCGCGGGCGGGGCGCACAGCGGGTTTTGGAAGTTCTTCCTCGGCATGGACGACAACGGCCAAACCATCCAGCCGGAGGGCATCGTCAACATTAACGCCGGCATGATCATGCTCACCTGTTTTCTCTTTGCCGGGCTGAGCGCGAAGATGCGCGCCACCAACAGCATGTTGGCGGGCACCGTGCTCCTGGTCCTCGCGCTCACCCTGTTCGGCGCGACCAATATGATCGGGTTCGCCGTGCTGGCCATGATCATCTTCAGCGCGGGCGAAATGCTGGCCAGCCCCAAGTTCCTCGAGTTCCTCGGCAACATCGCGCCGGCGGACAAGAAGGCGATGTGGAACGGGTTCTCCCAGGCGCCCATCCTGATCGGCTGGACGATCGAGGGCAAACTCGGCCCCCAGCTTTATCACATCTTTTCGTCCAAGGATGAATTTGCGCGGCAGTTGCTGGTCGAGCGCGGCCTCTCGCCCGCGCAGGTGTCCGCACCGGCGCTGCCCATCGGCGAAGCCTTCAGCAAGCTCGTCCAGGTGACGGGTGAAACTCCCGCGCGCCTCACGCAGGCCCTCTACCAATCGCACCACATTGGCCTCACTTGGTATGTCTTTGCCGCCATCGGCGTCGCCTCCGCCGTCATGATCTACTTCTACGGCCAATGGATTCTGAAACTCGCGAGACGCGAAGCGGCCAGCAAGGGTTAAATGAGTTGAAAGAGTGAAATGAGGAAACCGCGTTGGTCCGCTTCCCCATGTAACCTGTTTAACCCATTTAACCCATTTAACCCATTCAACTGCTTCGCTTGCGGCTTATCCCGCCAATACGTTCATCGCCTCCTCCAGCGTCTCGCAGGTCACGATCTTGACCTGCCGGCGGTAATGGAAGAGGGAAAGGATATTCAAGCCGATGTCCTTGTGCGGGTCGGGAATGACGCGCACGACCATCTCCACGCCGTTCTGGTTGCACAGGTCCATCATTCGTTCGATGTACGGCACGCAGGCGAGGTCCATCGAATCGAGGCCGCTCAAATCCCCCAGCAACCGGAAGCCCGGGCGCACATCGGCCAGCAGTGCCGGCGCCATCTCCGCGACACCCTTCGTGTCTTCCGGTCCGACGTGCTGCGCGTAACTGATCTTCAGCAGATTCTTAGACTTATCAACTTCAACCTGAAACATAATGACTCACTCCGCGACCCGCCATTGGCCGCCGCCTGAAACTACACCGAATTCCCGGCCTGGGGAATTAACGATTTCGGCACATGGGGTGAACACCCCATAGCGGATATTGTAAACCGCGGTAATGTTTGCGCCCAACGAGAGTAACATAATAAGAGTAGCTCTATGAGAGTAATGCTAAGGAATAGAAGGACAGGGTTGTATTACGCAAGCTGCAATCAATGGGTTTCCGACCCGGACCGGGCGCTTGATTTTGACGAGATCGAGCACGCCGGGCAACTCGTTTTCGAGGAAGGCGCGGCAGAGTTGGAGGTGGTCGTCCGTGACGAGGATTCCCATTGCGAATTGGCGTTGCCCGTCAGACTGGCCTTGCCCATGAGGCGGGCATTGGCCGTGCGGCGGGAATGGCAGCGCGGAGAGTTGGCAGGTGTGGCCGCTTAGGGGGTGTAGTAAAACGGGTTGGGGATTTTGAAGGCGCGCTCGGCGTATCCGCCCGCCAAATCACTCTCCTGATCGCCGAGGTTGGCGATGATGTGGAAGCCTTGCCGGGTGATCTCCCGCCGCGCGCCCGTCTTGAACGGGGCGAGCGACTTTTCCCGGTCGGATTCGGGCCGGAAAAAGAAGCCGTCCGGCTTCACATACCCGGCTTCGGCCAGGGTCGCCCGGGTCCGTTCCGCGAGCGCGGTGCGGCGGCCCGTCACGAAGAATACCTTCACACCCAAGTGCTGGCTTTCGCGGTAAAGGTCCAGGATCGGCGCAAGGGGCGGGTCCACGTGGCCGTTGACCCAGGCGACAAACATCTCGTCCTTGCGGGCGAAGTCATCCTTTAACAGCCGGCCCCAGGTCGAAACCGCGGTGTCATCAATGTCCAGCACGACCGCCAGGTTGGGCTGGCCCGAAGCCGCCCGTTTGCGGATGTAGTTTATTGCCCGGTTGGCCACGCGCCGCACGTCTGCGTCGTATTGGCCCGAATCATGGTACCGGATCATCGCCTGTTTGTGAACGTAAAGATTGGTCGGACCGGCGCAGCCCGCCAGCACCGCGAGAGCGGCAAGGGCAAAGAGGCCGGTGGGGCAGGGTGATTGGAGTTTCATCTTGTAGTCCTAACCAATTATCCGGGTGCCGGTCCTGCCGGCCAAGGCGGCGGGGAGGGCTGCGGGACA
>Ga0187872_10000972_pt1 | contig 30817 bp, 32 predicted proteins | sample June2016WEW_16_4_FD_132973 | JGI IMG/M metagenome (GOLD analysis project Ga0187872, IMG submission 132973) | Peatland microbial communities from SPRUCE experiment site at the Marcell Experimental Forest, Minnesota, USA - June2016WEW_16_40 | ecosystem: Environmental > Terrestrial > Soil >...
TGTCCGAGCGCGATTGCCGGGCCCGGCGGTCTGGGGCTTACTATGGCGAGAGGTCTGTGGCTGCCCACCATTGATCCGGCCAGTGCAGATTATCCGAATGAAGAGATGGGAACGGGAGTTGCGGCCGGAACGGAAATCGACTCCGTAGCCAACAAGCTCAAGTCGGGGCGCCTAGCCCAGTACAGCTTGCAGCTCCAGAAAGAACTGGGCGCAAACATAATCAGCCTAGGATATGTGGGCAACCTGGGGCGTCACCTGCCGGTAGTGCCGAACATTAATCAAGCGACCTATGCCACTTATGACTACAGCGGCCCCGGGTGCGTGAGCGATGGCACGCCGACGTACTCCCCCAGCTGTTTCACGCAGGGACCTATTCCGTACCCGGACTACAGCGGCGATCAAATCTATGTGCTGGAGAGCGCAGCGAACTCAAACTACAACGCCCTGCAAACGTCCTTCTTGCACCGCTTCACCGCGGGTTTGAATGCCAACTTCAGTTATACATGGTCGCATATTCTCAACAACGGCTCGCCCGAGGGTGAAGGCGGCTTTCGCCCGGTGGAGTGCGTCCGTAACGGGTGCTTGATGGATTCGGGCGATGGCACGCCCATCCCTGTCAACAGCTTTCTACAGTACGATTACGGCAACGGCGACCTGGACGTGCGCCAGCGCTTCACGGTCATGCTCAACTACACGCTTCCATTGGGCGGATCACTGCACGGTGCGGCCGCGTATCTGGTCAAGGGTTGGAGCGTCAACACGATCTACGCTTACTCCACGGGTTTACCGACCAGCATCAGCGAACAGGGAGGCGGGCCTCCGGGAACCATCACCAATGCCAGCGGCATACTCGGCTTCCGCGGTGGCGATGCCCCAAACCAGGTTGGCGACCCTAACGCCGGCAAGGTCCATACAATCCAAGCGTGGTTCAATACATCCGCTTTTGCCGTGCAAGCGCCGGGGTTGCTGGGCAACGCGCGTCGCAACTGCATTTACGGTCCACCGCAGAGACACCTGGACTTTTCGCTAGTCAAGGACCTAACCATCCGGGAGACCGTGAGGCTGCAGTTCCGCGTGGAAGCCTTCAACCTGACTAACACTCCGAACTTCGCGGAGCCGAATATCAACCTGGGATCCCCGACATTCGGTGAGATCACGTCCACGGCCCCATTTTCCAACCCACGCCTGCTGCAGTTTGCCCTGAGGCTTTCATTCTGAAGAACTGCCAGATGACCCGCTGCTAAGGTTCGGACCGACGGAATGGTACGGCAAATGCATCTCCTTGATTGCCAGTTCGGTGAGCGGCGGATTTACTAACCTCTCCGTCGAGAAGGATTTTGGGATGCGTTTCTCAAATCCTATGTGATCACGCGAGCCTTGATGAGATGGAGGAATTGACGATGCCTACGAATCGGATCCCCAAAGCGACTCACTCCCGAACGCTGGCCCAAAGCATATTCGTCAACCTCGTTGCGCAGTTGCTCTTAGCTTTTTCGCAGCCGATGCTGGCGCAGTCGCAGCAGAAGCCCTTCGCGTCTGTTGGGCAGAATTCGCAAGCTCTCAATGAGACTCTGCGAGGCAGCCGTGATGAAGGCGGTAAGCCGACGGGAAGGCGAAGCCAGGTGCAGTCGCGCCAGTCCGATTGGGTGAACAATTTAGCTGGACCGAAAAGAGTTGGTAGATCTCAGCGGAAAGAAGTGGCATATGTGGATACGATGCTGTCCCCTCTGTAAGCGGATCCTTAGGAAATTCAGACTATGCGATCACATTCGCTGCGAGTGTGGTTGGGAGTGGTAACTGTCATGGCAAAAGTGATTGCGTACTACATACCAGATAGATTCCAGAAAAAGAGCGCGAGTTGGAGGCCGTCCGATCAGTGCGGCAAGGTTATTGAGTTTCGTGTACCAGAGAAAAAGCCGGCGTGAACTCCTAATCGGCAGGCTCCACCCAATGCGATCTTGAGTAAACGAAGATGCAGGTCATCGCGGCTCTAGAAATGACCCACGAACCGCGACAAGGCATGATGCGGGCAAATCCTCGCTATCCTTGGCGGCGTGCGGGGTGAGAAGCTCGAGGTCGCGGTTGGAGCGCTCGTCGTATTGACTTCTTGAGCTTGGTTCGCGCACGAGACAACTGAGCCTTTACAGTTCCGATTGGTACTCCCAGCGTGCGGGCTGTTTCGCAGATCGAAACGTCCTCGATAAGACGAAGCCTAAATGTTCTTTGCAAAGTGGGTGACAGTTGCGCAGTCAGCATTCTCAATCGTGCATTCACCTCAGAATTGTGGCACTGCTCTTCGGGATTGGGCCCCTCGTCCGGTATTGTTTCCGATAGGCAATATTTCTGTTCCTCTCCGATCCGCGAATCAAAGGACACCTGGGCGTAGCGTGGCCGTCTGCGTAGTTGCATCCGTGCGCAATTGGCAACAATAGTGTGCAGCCACGTGGACATTTGCGATTGCCCCCTGAATTGGTGCAAGTGCTTGTAAGCCGCCAACAGCGCGTCCTGGACTGCATCCTCGGCGTCGGCTGTGTTGCCTAGAAGTCTGTAGGCGCGTCGGTAAAAGGACGGTAAGCCACGCGACAAAACATGCTGCATCTGTTGCATTGAGCTTTCGAGTTGAGCCACATCCACGCGCGGGTCACTCTGAATGTGTGCGTCTTGCATGTCGTTTCTTTCCTCAGGACAAACACGGAGCACGTCGTTCTCCAATCGATCCGCACCACAGTTACTCAGCTACCAGACCTATGAGTCATTTATGTCTCCCCTCGACACGCTCGGGAACATCAAGGACTGTCGGGTCGACGGACATCTGGGCACAGCTTGACGGCTGAAAGCGAGGGAGATCTGGAGGAACGGCAATTCAGAGCGAAGTAGTTCTCGTGATTGCATGGGCAAGCGATCTTTCCTCCCGCCGGAAAGCAAAACAATGCTGCAGAAAATGACCGCGCCAGGCCAAGACCGAATGTCTGGAGTACAAGGTGAGTATGACCGCGGCAGTAGCTGCCTTTAAGAAGCCATGAATAATTCTGCCGGCCTCCATCAGATCAAATGCGGCTCGCAAAAGCTGCCTCGCAGAAAGGATTCGGCAGTGCCGATCTCTACCCCTCGTTGTGCGCGGACCCTGTGGCTGTTCGCTTCCAAGTCGCACGTCAGCGTGACCTTGCGCTTGCTCACGAGTAGCGAAACCCCAGCCAATGATGCTGGGCCCGGCAATTAGATCCCGCAATGCGTTCTCATCAGAGTAGGCAAGCACGAATCGTTCCGAGGGACCGTCCGTCCGACGAGCTTCGATAACGGCGAATTGTGGAATCGAAGAATCGAACGCATTACTCATGACTCAATCACCTGAGCTCATGCCGTTCGAGGGGAACCGGCACACATGGACTACTAGCACGCCGCTCTCCAACAGGTGTCACTGTCGGCATGCCTCGCATCTCGTCGATCGTGTGGGATTTGACAATCGCTTGGCTTACTTGGGTTGACACTGTCAGCATTCTCACATTTCCAACCACCCTCACGCGCGGCCTGTTCGATTTCGTTTGAGCGGACGAATCTTCCCGCGTTTTGGAAGAGGAAGTGCATTCGCTAGAGTGAGCGATTCACGCTTCGTGGCATTTTGATTCCTCAAGAACTGGCCGGGGTCTTCTAACTGAAGGGATGATCGATGCCACGCACGCGATTTGGTGAGGTGAAAATATGGCGTTTATCAGATTAAGAGGGTTCAGAGCGACGAAGGAAGTGCTCTCCAGCATTCTGAATTGGGTTTGCCCGCAGTGCGGGGGGAGGATGGGAGGCCTAGGTACAGAGTTCAAGTGCCAGGGTGAATGCCGGATGGACTGGCGTCCGATTTGGGAGCGAACTCTTCGGCTTGGACGCTGATCGGAAGAGAACGATGATAGCCGCAAGGAAACTGGAGGAATCATGAGCGTCACCGCATTTAGCCAGACTGGCCATAAGATTACGACGGCATCTCTGCGGGACCACAAGCTCCGGCACGAACCGATTTCGTGCCTTACTGCATATGACTACTCGGCCGCACGCATTGTTGACGAGGCCGGGGTGGAGATGGTGTTGGTGGGTGATTCCCTCGCGCAGACCGTGCTCGGCTATGAAAACACACTCTCCGTGACGATGGACGAGATGCTGCACCACGTGAAGGCGGTGCGCCGCGGAGTGAAGAATGCACTCCTAATGGCGGACATGCCATTCGCGTCCTATCAGATTGACCCCCTCGACGCCGTGCGCAACGCCGCCCGGTTTGTCAAGGAAGCCGGGGCGGAAGTTGTGAAGATCGAGGGCGGCGAGAAGAGAGTCGACCTGATTCGGCGAATCATCAACGCGGAAATCCCTGTGGCGGGGCACATCGGTTTGACGCCTCAGTCCGTTAACGTCGTGGGTGGGTATAAGGTGCAGGGAAAGGACCTCCCTGGGATTGAACAGCTCAGGCGCGATGCTGACGCGCTCGACCGCGCCGGCGTGTCCTGTTTGTTTCTCGAAGGTATCCCGCGGGAGGTAGCAAGCATAATTACGGCCGAAGTTGACACTCCCACAATTGGCATTGGCGCTGGTCCCGAGTGCGACGGCCAGGTCCTCGTGTTCCACGACATTCTCAATCTGGCCTTCGGGCGTCCAGCGAAATTTGTGCGCCGCTACGGTGACGCTGCCAGGCTGATAACTGCTGCAGTCCAGGCTTTTCGTGCCGACGTGAAGTCCCATCAATATCCGTCGGATGAGGAGTCCTACCATCTGCCCAAGGAAACTAAGGCTAATCTGGACTCGCTGCTGGCGAATCCACCAACTCGTTACTCATCCTGGCAAGTCTTACCGACTCGCAAGGTAAACGGGAACGGAGATCACATAGCCGCGGACTGAACGATTGATCCGACTCTTGGTCGCTGAAGGAAACGCCAGCTTTAGCGAGCCTCGTTCTTGGTGTTGCACTGAACGCAATCTTGGCACTAGTAGCCCTATGAATTTTCTCCACCGAGCCTCTGTAACGATCGTTCTCGTTACTCTGACACTTACATTGCAAAGCGTTGGCATGGCCGCCCTTATTCAGTGGCTAAAAGCGCAATTTCCCAATGGCCTTCAACGGCTCGGCGTGTTTCGCGAATCTCTGCTTGTGGTGCGATTCACAAGCCTGCTTGTCTGCTTGCACGGGCTGGAGATTCTGCTGTGGGCGTCATTTTATCGCTGGAAATGTTTCGCAAACTGGGAGGCGGCCTTCTACTTTTCCGCGACCGATTATTCCTCGGTCGGCGCGGGCGACCTTCTTCTCAAACCAATATGGCGAACACTGGGCCCGGTGGAAAGCGTTACAGGCGTCCTGATGTGCGGGCTCTCGGCGAGCTTCCTGTTTGCCATTGTGACTCGGTTGATTGAAGTCGAAGATCCGGCATTAGCCCGGCCACGCGTTGGCTCTGGCGCTTCCGCTTACACAAATGTCGGAATCAGCGAACAGGCTGGGTCGAGGCAACGAGAAGTGAACATTGGGATCGAATAACGCTAATAGGTCAGCCAGGTTCTGCATGATCGCGATTCCCGCCGGCGCGCTGGTGTTTTGAGACTTTCTCACCCAATCGCGATTGGGGTTGCCGGATATCCGGCTGAGCCGTCCACATCCTTTGTTAGACGCAATTGCCTTCTGGCAAAGCTTCGATTTTGCCTAGCAGACATAACCACGTGCAGCGAATTGTCAGAAGATTGACAGTGTCGACATGACGATGTCGGAACGCTGCCTTATCCCGTACAACCATCAGCTTTCTGCAGCCAAATTCATTGCTCAGACAGGTTTCGGCGAGACCGCAAGGCCCCGAGATGTGGTCCATCGCGTGCAAAAGTGTAGCTGGATAGAGGTCGTGGTTTGCGAAAAAGGTCAAACGAACCCTGGAAAATGAAAACTTTACCCGCGCGATATCGCTTGCAAAAGGAGCGTGATTAATGTCCGCCGCCGCCCCCATTTCCGTCGACCCCCCAGCACCGGCACCGAGACCGGAAATAACGAGCACACAGCAGAAAGCCGAAGCGCAAGCTCCGCCCCGCTGGCAGAAATACGTCACGCCTGTCTTGGTCGTATTGCTCGCTTTGGCTGTCTTGGTTACGGTCACCCGTAGCTGGAACTCATGGGAAGGCGGGAAAGCGGAACAGGTTACCGATGACGCTTACGTACGTGGCGATCTCACCCCGCTTAGCACCAAGGTTGCCGGCATTGTTAGCGCAGTGCACGTCACGGACTATCAGCAGGTGCACAAAGGGGACCTACTGGTCGAACTGCAAGACAACGATTACCAGGCGCAGGTGGACCAGGCGAAAGCGGCCGTCGCAGCGGCAAAAGCGGCAATCGAGAATAACCGGCACGAGAAACAACTGCAGCGAGCCAAGATCGATCGTGCGCTCGCTGGGGTATTGCAGGCGCAGGCCGAGATCTCCGCGGCACAAGCGGGAATTGCGGCGGCGCAAGCCGACCTGGACCGCACTCTCTCCGAACGCCGCCGCCAAGAAGCTCTCATCGAGACCAACTCCACTACGCGCCAGAAAGTTGAGCAGGTGGTGGCCGCGGAACAAGGCTCCCGCGCGCAACTAGCGAGCCGTCAAGCTTCGCTGGAGCAGGCCAAGGCCGGATTATCCAGCAATCAATCGGCGGTAGAAGCCGAACGCCGCGGGCTCGAGGTTTTGAATTCCAAGGAACTGTTGCTCATCGCCGATCTGCAAGGCAAGGAGGCTGGGCTTACCGGCGCACAGGTGAACCTGGGCTACACAAGGATTGAAGCACCCGGAGACGGCACTGTCGGGGAACGGCAGGTTCGTCCAGGACAGTTGGTCTCTCCGGGAACGCAGGTCATTCCTTTTGTTGACAAGACGAAGTGGGTGCAGGCGAATTATCGCGAGACTCAGTTGACCAATGTCAAAGTCGGCGATCCCGCGGAGATCCGCATCGACGAATACCCGGGGCAGATCATCCATGGCAGAGTCGTCGAGATTGCTCCAGCTAGTGGATCCCAATTTTCGCTGCTGCCACCCGACAATGCTACGGGCAACTTCACTAAGGTCGTGCAGCGCATTCCAGTAAAGATCGGACTGGATGACGCCAGCCTGGCCGCGAACCTGCGGCCAGGTCTTTCAGTAATTGCCACAGTCCGCACGAGACGCTAGCCGGAGCATCATGGCCGCTGCAACGATTACAACCCGTCCGCCCACGCCGCTGGTGATTGCCCATGCCACGGCCACTGCACTTCCATCGGAAGTCTCGACCCGGCCTCTGTTAGGGATTCTCGGAGTCGTCATCGGCGCCGGGCTCGTCACCCTCACCGGCCGCATGCTTTCGCTCGGGCTTGCCGATCTGAAGGGCCACGTCGGCATTAGTTACGACCAAGGAGCATGGCTCGACAGCGCGTATAACGCTGCACTCATGTTTATCGGGCCCTTTACCGTTTATCTCGGAGGTTTAATCGGACCGCGGCGCATCCTTCTGTTTGCGGCTGGAGTATTCACCGTCACCTGCGCCTGCCTGCCGCTCATACACAGCTATAATCTGCTGGTTGCGGCATTGATTGTCGCCGGGCTGACATCGGGCACCTTTTATCCCCTCACCCTGACCTTTGCCCTCCGCAATATTCCGCTCCGGTTTCTTCCGTTCACCATCGCGTTCTACGCCACGTCGGTCGACGGGGCCGTCAATATCGCGCCGTCCTTATTCGGCTGGTACCGCGATCATCTTTCCTGGCACTGGATGTTCTGGAACTCAGCGCTCATTGCGCCGGTGATGATGATCTGTATCTATTTCGGAATACCGGCGGCTCTAGCTCGAAAGAGAGACGGTCCAGCCCCCAGCTTCGTCGGGTTCCTGTACCTTAGTGCCGGCTTGGCCTTGATGTTTGCTGCTATCCAGCAGGGAGAGAGGCTCGATTGGTGGCGCTCCGGAGTATTCAATGCGTTATTTGGGTCGGGCTCGTTCCTCGTCGTGTGCGCGCTCATACGGCGATTGCGCGGTCCCAACCCCATGGTGGCGCTCCCTTATCTGTGGCAATGGAATACAGTACTGCTGGGATCTCTGCTCTTCTGGTTTCGGTTTACTCTCACCGGCACCATCATTCTGATTCCGCAGTCGCTCGCCATTCACGGCTTCGAAGCCGATCAGATCGGGCCGGCTGTAATCTGGAGTGCTGTTCCCCTATTGCTGGTTGCATTGATCGCGGCGCTCCTGCTGCTTCGCAAACTGGATCCTCGCCTTCTGATGGCGGCGGGCTTTGCCTGCACCGCCTTCGCGGTCCGCTTGAACGCTGAGTACACGACGGCCTGGTCGGCAGCAAACTACTATCGCACTGAGTTGCTCACGGGCGTGGGGCAAGCGTTTTCTTTCATAGGGCTGGTGGGCTGCATCATCCTGCAGGGAATCTTCTCAGGTGGGATGGCGAAACCTCAGTGGATCCTGACATTCTCTGCGTTCTTTCACACGATCCGCTTGTTTGGTGGAACGACGGGGGCCGTGTACATGGGCCACTTTCTCGCCGAACGCGAGAAGCTGCACTCGAACCTTTTAGGTCTACACGCGACCAGGGGAAGCTGGATAACGGACGGAAATCTTCATGCGTCGGCGGCAGGCGTTTACGCCAAGTCATTTGGTGCGGCTGAGGCTGCGGCCCGTTCTTTCGGTTTGATCGGGGCCCGGCTGCGTCTTCAGGCACACGCCCTGAGCCTCAACGATGGGTTTCTTCTGGTGGCGTGGACTTGCCTTGTGGCTCTTCTCTTGACCGCGTTGCTGCGTAAGTCACCGTTGAACTACGCCGACCTCAGCACCTTGCAGCCGGTGAAAGAGGCAAAATCATGAAACCAAAATTGCACTTTATATTTGCTTTGGCATTGTCGAGCGTTTTCGCTTTTGCCCAGGAGCCGGGCAATACCGCTCGTCCACGCCACATCACCTTGCACGAGGCCGTGCAGTTGGCGCTGCAGCACAATCACAACATCCACATTGCCGGATACAAAGTCGAGGAGATGCAGCACGCCAAAGAAGTTGCGAAAAGCGCATATTTTCCCATCATTCGAAACGAAAGCAACTTCCTGCATTTGACCGACACGCAGCTGATACAACTCTCCGCGGGTAGTCTCGGCACCGTCGCAGGTAGCCCCATTCCCCCGGTGACGTCGACAATCAATCAGGGTGGCGTGAACCTCGCGACCAGTGGCACGCAACTTACGCAACCTTTGACCACACTACTGAAGGTCCGTCCCATGAACGACATGGCGCGAGCAGACTGGAAGGCCTCGCAACAGAAAGCGCAGCAAACGGAGAACGATGTCGCTCTGCAAGTTCACCAGCTCTACTACAGGGTTTTAATCGCCCAGGTTCACCGTGCTGCCACCGAAGCCAGAATCAAAGCCTCGCAAGATCTGCAAAGCGAACGCGTCCAGCAGGTGAAATACGGCGCCGTTATGGAAGAGAACCTGATCGAAAGCCGCGCGCAACTCCTCGAGGCAAAACAGGAACTCCTGACCACCGACCTACAGCTTTCCGACCTTAAGCTGCAGCTCAACGACGCCATAGGACTTCCTCTCACAACTGCGCTGGATCTTGATCCCAACACCGTGGAAGCGGAGCCAGCCTGCGCGCGCGAGACCTGCGTGGCTGAGGCACTCGCTTCTCATCCCGAAATCGTGGAAGCGCGCAACGAAGTGGAGAAAGCAAAAGCCAGTGTTCGCCTGGCAAAAACGGATATCTATGTGCCGGATGTGGATGCCTTTGCTCGTTACAGCTACCAGAACAACGTTCCGTTTCTGGCCCGTAATTTCGGCAGTTTCGGAGTTCACTTCAGCTACGATCTGTTCGACTCGGGCCGCAAGCGTTCGCTCCTCCGCGAGCGCGAATCTCAGTTGTCGCAGGCAAAAGAAAATCTTGCCCGCCTAAGCGATGAGGTCGAATTGGCAGTGCAGACGGCTTACAACAAGCTGGAAAGGACCGACCAAATGCGGAAGGTATCCGAGGAACTAGTGGCCTTGCGCACCGAATCCAGTCGAGTTCTGCATGAGCAACTGGTGCGGGGGGAAACCCTCAGTTCCCAGGCTGACATGGGAACCGCCCAGGAACTCGAGGCCCGGACGTTGCTTCTGCAGTCAGAGCTCGATTACAGCCAAGCGAATGACGAGATCATCCACGCGATAGGCCGGAAGCCTGAATAGATGAGTGTTCACGATCAATAAGCTCAATGGAGCTTCTGTAAGTCCGTGTAACCCGACCCAGGCGATTGCCGCTAAAACGAAGTTCGAATCTTTTACGATCTCCCGAATGTCAGGTCGACAACCTGCAAGCGAGCGATTCCCGGTTGGGGTATTGCCGCTATGCGAGGGATCTAGGACCCGCATCCACGTCTTGCCGATTGTGTCTATGAGTTGACGATTTCGTCAAGCCTTCGCCACCCGGTGTCGGAACGCTGTCTCGCTCGTCACGCTACAGATAATCCGGATCAACTTTTCCTGCTGATAACAGCGTCCGATCCTGATGCGGGACGGAATTTTCTCTTTGGAAGTTCGCGTGCTTTCTCAAATCACGTTGGTAGGAGGATCACGGATGAAGTCTTTGCGCATGCTCGAACACCCCGCTCGCCCCGCCTCATTTGCAAAACGAACAAGCTGGTGTTGCAGTCTCCTGGCTGCATTCCTGATCTCGGTCGCTGCTCCTGGGCATGCGCAAAACCTTAACTGGGAGGGGCAGACTGGAGCCTTCGTGACGCCTTTCGCGTACACCAGCCCTTCGCCGGCAAAAGGCTTCGGACTTCCGGCCGCAAGTTTTCACTATCTCGATGGCGGTAGTGTGCTCGGAGGTTTCTACGAAGTCTCGGGCACGGTCGGGTTCCTGAAGAGATTCGAAGCTGGATACACACGCGCGCAGAATTCGGATGGATCCGTTTCCGGTCTGAGCCCGCTGTTCAATGGTGGTTTCAACATCTTTCATGGCAAAGCCAATTTGCTGGGCGAAAATGCCGGAAAGCACAACTATATTCCCGCGATCTCTCTGGGATTCGTGGCGCGCACCAATGTGCAGCGGGTGGGCGGAGTCCTCAACAAACAAGATACGCACAACGAAGATTTCTATATCGTCGCCACGAAGACGATCCCGTGTTTCAAAGTTTTGCCGGTCGTTGCCAGCCTCGGCTTCAAAGCCACAAACGCCTCCGTACTGGGCATCGCGGGCAATGCCGCTAACTGGCAGGGGAGGCTCTTCGGAGCCGTTGGGTTCGTGGTTCCTGGGCCAGTAAAAAGCAAAATGGTATTCGGATCAGAGTTTCTGCAAGAGCCTCGTCAGATCGAAGGTCTCCCGGGAGCACGGCTGCCGACGACGTTGACCTATTTCGCGCGCGTGATACCCCGCGGCGAACTGCCGTTGAATGTTGATTTCGGTGTGGCGCAAGTGGCCAACCAGATCGCTCCTGGTGTGCAGCTGCACGCGCGATCGCAGTTTGCATTGGGAGTTTCATACCACTTTTAGTTGATCGCGAAAAGAACTGACAGCTTTTCAACACACAAATTCCAGGGTGCGGTGCAAGCCCACGCAACACACAAGGAGATAACGAATGGGGTACCAAACAATCAATCCATATACCGAAGAGCTGGTTAAATCATTCAGCGAGCACACCGATGCGCAACTAGAGGCAATCATTGCGCAAAGCGAAAAAACCTATGAAAACGACTGGAGTCTGAGATCCCTCGCAGAGCGTAAGAAGATCGTCAAGAAGGCAGCTGCGATCCTACGTGAACGACTCGACGAGTTTGCCAGGCCCATCACGGTGGAGATGGGAAAGTTGTTCCCGGAGGCACAGGGCGAGGTCAAACTGAGCGCCGATATCCTGGACTACTATGCCGACAACGCGGAAAGCTTTCTCGCGCCCAAGAAACTGAAAGTGCAGGAAGGCGAGGCATTTATCGAGAACGCTCCGTTCGGCGTTCTGTTCTGCGTTGAGCCGTGGAATTTTCCTTACTACCAACTGGCGCGGGTCGCCGGTCCCAACCTGATGGCGGGCAACGTTCTGATCGTAAAGCATGCCCCCAACGTGCCGCAGTGCGCCCTGGCCTTTGAAAAGTTGTTTCTTGATGCCGACGCTCCAGAAGGTGTCTACTCCAACGTCTTCCTTTCGAACGAGCAGGCCGCGAAGACAGTTGCCGATCCGCGGATCAAGGGTGTCGCGCTGACTGGCAGCGAGCGGGCCGGCGCGGCTGTTGCTTCCGAAGCCGGGCAAGCTCTCAAGAAGAGCACGATGGAACTGGGCGGTAGCGATGCGTTTATCGTTCTGGACGATGCGGACCTGGACACGGCCGTGAAATGGGGAGTATGGGGGCGCATGAACAATACTGGGCAGTGTTGTGTCGCCGCCAAGCGATTCGTGCTTCACGAGGGGATCGCAGATGCATTCCTTGATCGATTCAAGAAGGAACTGGAACAACTGGTTCCCGGGGATCCGATGGATCCGCAGACAACGCTGGGCCCCCTTTGCACTGAGGGAGCGCTCGACCTTGTACTGAAGCAGATCAAGACTGCGGTGGATTCCGGCGCCAAAGTGTTGCTGGGTGGAAAACGGCCCGACCGGCCTGGGTATTTCCTCGAGCCAACAATCCTGACGAACATAACGCCAGAGAACCCAGCCTTCCATCAGGAGTTCTTCGCCCCGGTGGCGCTCATCTTCCGGGTGAAAAACGAGCAGGACGCCATCAAGCTGGCGAATGACTCTCCCTATGGGCTTGGCGGATCGGTCATTACCAAGGATGTGGAGCGGGGGAAGCGAGTTGCACGCCAGATCGAAACGGGAATGGTCTTTATCAACCAATCGACCTGGACTGCGCCTGATCTGCCATTCGGCGGGGTGAAAAACTCCGGCTATGGCCGCGAACTCTCTGATCTCGGCATCGGTGAGTTTGTAAACAAGAAACTGATCCGGGTTGCGTGAGCCGATCCCTGGCATCCACCTGACTTGTTCCGCACCCCGTGTGGAAAGTCTGGAGGCTGGACGAACAAAATGCGCGGAAGAAATGACCGCGGTAGTTGTGTCTGTTCATCAATTGCTCGTGAATAGTCAAAGGGGGCTCAATGCGTCGAAAGTACGTGTTCTTTATGGCAGCACTGGCCGTAGTACTACTGCCAACTCTTAACCTGGCTTTTTGTCAGGACGCCACTTCCCAACAGGACAAACCGGCCGCGTCCGCTGGAAAGCCCGCCGCCCAGAGCGATGACGATCAAGCGCAGCTCGATCAAGACATCAAACTGCTCAGGGAGAACGTGCGATCGCAGAAGAAGCTGATTGTCGCGGCCAACATGCAGCTGACCGGCACGGAGGCGGAAAAGTTTTGGCCAGTTTACGACCAGTACGCGGCCGATCTGGCCAAGATCAACGACATGAAAGCGGCGCTGATAAAGGACTATTTGCAAAATCTCGACTCCATGAATGGCGAACAGGCCGAGAGCTACGTGCGAAAGCGCGCGGCCGTCGAGGAGTCGATTATGCAGTTAAGACTCAAGTACTTTCCCGACTTTGGCAAGGTCCTTTCGGGGCGGCAAACGGCATTGTTTTTTCAGATTGATTGGCGGGTCGGGCTGCTCGTCGATCTGCAGTTGGCACGGATGCCGATGATTGATCCTTAAATAGCGACGAAACCCGGTGCATCCAGCAGAGGGGGAATGAGTTGACGAGCGGCATCGTTAGTACCACCGATCTTCAGGTCTCGATGGAAGAGAGCGACGAGAAAACCGTCGTGCGCTTGCGGGGGCGTCTTAGCATTGACTCTTCGCCTGCCTTCCGTGACCAGCTTCTCGCCGTGCTGCCAAGGGCATCGGCAAGAGCCGTCCTGGTTGATCTGACCGATGTCGCCTACATCGATGCCTCGGGTATTGCGACTCTCGTCGAAGCCCTCAAGATCGCGCGTAATCGGCGGAACAACCTGTGCCTGGTTGGGCTGCAAGGTCGGGTGCTTCATTTGTTCGAAGTTACAGGTCTCCTGGACCTGTTCGGGACCAATGGCTCTAGAAGTGCTTCCACAGTGTTGAAGGTGCCCTGATGGCAACGGCTCTCGAAGGCGTCGGAAAAAGGACCATCTCTGAACTCGACTATGTCGGAAGTCTGAACATTCAGCTATGGGCCACACTGCGCGCCATGAAGACCGTGTTACCTTTCGTCGGCAACCGCCACCGCTGGCAAGCGGCGGTGCGCCAGATGCTGCAGATTGGCGTGGATGCGCTACCTATGGTGGCGCTGATGGCAATTTGCACCGGCTTCATTCTGGCCATGCAAGGGGCCTCAGAACTGCGGCGTTTTGGAGCCATGCACTATGTCATCGATCTCGTTGCCGTAGGTTTTACGCGTGAACTCGGCCCTCTGCTCACCGCCATCGCGGTCAGCGGGCGGTCAGGCTCAGCATTCGCGGCGGAGATCGGAACCATGAAGGTGACCGAGGAACTCGATTCCCTTCGAGTCATGGCCTTCGAACCGGTCGAGTTCTTATTAGCGCCTAAATATCTGGCGGCGCTGATCAGTGTTCCTTGTCTCAGTATCATCTCGAACGTTTGCGGCATTTTGGCGGGTTATTTGTTTATGTTCTTCAGCACCCGACTCGCTCCGCTTCTTTACCTCCGCTATGTCTTGGACGCCATCGTGCTGCGCGACGTAATCACAGGACTTGTCAAGAGCGTGGCCTTCGCCACCATCATCGCTCATGTTGGCTGCCTGGAAGGCTTCCGCGTCCGCGGAGGGCCCGATTCGGTAGGCCGTTCCACAACCAGCGCGGTGGTGAAGTCGACCTTCCTGGTCATTGTGGCCGACGCTGTCTTCACCGCCATCTTCTACTTCACGGTGAAATCCTGATGCCGATCATCTCCATTCGCGACCTGGTAGTCGAATATGACGGGCGCCGCATATTGGACGGGATCAATCTCGATATCGAGCATGGAGAGACGATGGTCCTGTTGGGCGGCAGCGGTTCTGGCAAGAGCACACTATTGCGCCAGATTCTTGCTCTGGAGCGCCCCAAGTCGGGCAGCGTCTCAGTGAAAGGGGTTGAGGTTAACCACTGCTCAAAAACCGAACTAAAATCAGTCCGCCACTCCATGGGTGTGGCGTTTCAGAGCGCAGCGCTGTTCAATTCGCTATCGGTAGAGGAGAATGTCGCTCTTCCTCTGCGAGAACACACCAAGCTCGCGCCTCCCATCATTGATCTGGTCGTATGGATGAAGTTGGCGCTGGTAGGTCTGGGCGACTTCGGGAAGTTACGCCCGCAGGAATTGTCGGGAGGCATGAAGAAAAGAGCTGCGGTCGCGCGTGCGCTTGCACTTGAGCCCGAGATTCTGGTGCTCGATGAGCCCTCCGCGGGCCTCGATCCCATTGTCGCAGCGGAACTCGATGAACTCATTCTTCTCCTTAAAGAGGTTTTTCAGGTGACGGTCATCGTCGTGACTCATGAAATGCCGAGCGCCTTCCGAATCGCCGACCGCATCGCGATGCTGTACAAGGGCAGGTTTACCTCAATTGGAACCAAGGACGAATTCCGGGCGAGCCAGAATCCTCGTGTGCGGCAGTTCCTTGATCGTATTCCTGAAGATATGACAAAGACGCCAGCGGTAGCCGCTTACTTCGAAAAATATCTGCAGACTCAGGAGGCTTCAGAATGACAACCGAAGCAAAAGTCGGGGCCTTCGTCCTGGCATGTTTCTCGCTGCTGGCGTTTACGGTGATCTACCTGATGCATGCCCAGTTCAGCGGGGAAACGGTGCCCTATCGAACTTATCTGCGGTACGCCGGTGGACTTGAGTCAGGAGCAGAGGTGCTCTTTGGGGGAATCAACGTTGGAAAAGTGACAGCCGTCCGTCCTTGGACAGCCGATCCCACCAAGATAGAAATCCTCATCGAAATCAAACAAGGTACTCCGTTGAATGAGAAGTCCGTGGCCAAGCTCGGGCTGGTGAGCATCATGAACAGCGCTGCGTTGTCGATTACCACCGGCAGCAACGACGCGAAGCGGCTTGCGCCCGGGTCTTCAATCCCCTCGAAGGAAGCCGCCAGCCTGGACGAGATCGCTGGCAAGATGGCCGATGTCGCCGACAACGCCAACGCGCTCATCACGCAAGCACAGGGAGAGCTTGCCGGTATCAGCGGGGACGCACGAAATCTTCTCGCCAACCTCAATACCGTGACCGGCCCGCCCACGCAACAGAAGGTTCAAGCGTTGTTGGATAACGTCAACGGAATACTGGCGGCCGAAAGGCCGAAGATCGATCGCCTCTCGGATCAATTGTCTGCTCTCAGCCAGCACGCGGATGACACCATCGAGAACGTGAATGGCACTGTTACCGATGTTCGGGAGCCGGTCCGCAAAGATCTCGTCGAACTGCAGAACACTTTGCAGCAAGCCAAGCAATTACTGAATGACATGCAGGTCATGGTACGTGCGAACGACTACAAGATCGACGACACGGTGGAAAACCTGCGCGTCGCTACCGATAATCTGGATCAGCTGACTGACTCCCTGAAGCAGCGGCCGTGGAGCTTGATTCGCATCAAGCAACCGAAAGAACGGCAGGTTCCACAACAAAAATGAGGTTGGATATGAAGAAGCATTTCAAGGCGGCTGGTTTGGCGCTCGCAGCTGTAGTCATGCTGGCGGGCTGCGGCGGGGCAGTGAAGTATCCGAACTACTATACGCTCCACTTACCGCCACCGCCTGATCCGCCGGTGCCGGAGAATGTCCACGCCACCTTGGCGATCCGCGAATTTCGGTCGCCCACGTACTTGCGGCAAGGAGCCATTGTTTACAAAACCTCTCCGGAACAGATCGGCTTTTACAATTACCAACGCTGGGCGGTGGATCCGCGGGAGTTCCTGACCAACGCCGTCGCGGACCGTTTGCGCGCCAGCGGCAACTTTAGCCAGGTGAAGGTGTACGATGGGCGCCCCGGCGTTGATTACGTGCTTAGCGGACGCCTCGAGGAACTTGACGAAGTCGACTATGAAGGTGGCGTGAAAGTCAGGGTTGGAATCTCCGCCCAGATGGTGAGTGTTGCGACAGGTGCGACCGTCTGGACCAACTCTGTCTCTGAGGTTGGAACCGTCAGCCAACGCGATGTGCGTGCGGTTGTATCCGCAATGAATGGAACGATGGGGCAGGCGATCGAGAAGCTGCTGAGTCCAGCACCCGACCCAGTCCAGCTCAAGACAAACTAGACCTCGGTAGATGCTGCAGACATGCTTTCGCTATTTAGGGTTGAAGAAATCTCAATCGTTCGGGCAAGAACCCGGTGAACAGGGCATTTATTGGCAATGTGCATAAGCCTCTGTCGTTGGATCTCCGACAAGTCACCAATGAAGGTGATCCTTTTCGTGATTCTATTTACGATTCCTTTCTTACGACTGCAGTCATGACAATCTGCTGCGTGAATTCTTGAGAATGTTAGGTCCACCTGTACTTTCTCAAGCGGCCAGTTTCTCCGCTCGGCGTACATTCGGACCGTCATGCTGGTGCAGGCGCCCAACGCAGTCATCACCAACTCGTATGGGTTGGGACCCGCGTCTGCCCCGCCAGCCTCAGAGGGTTCGTCAGCCAACAAGTGGTGAGGTCCTATGGATATTTCTTGGACGTACGGCGGAAAACTGGAATTCACTATGACGTTTCTGGTCACAACCTCTCCTTTACCCATGGACGCTGCAACCGAGCGGCGATGGTGCCAGTGCGGCGCCCAGAAGCAACCCTCCCGCTGCTTCTCCGACTTTGTCCGGCACGAGCCGCAACCAGGTGCCTCGCTCCTGCTTGGTTCATAACCCGCTGGGGCGCTGAACTTGAGTGCCACAACGGTCCCACAGAACCCCAAGCGAGTGAAGGATAATTGCATCTCCGATCGTCAATTTGGCGGGAGAGACGACAATTGTGCAGGCGTAGCTAACAGCCAGATTCAGTGTCTGACACCAGACCTCGTGGCGGATGATGCCGTCACAGTGTTCACAAGCTGCTTGGGCGTTGTACGCGTTGGTGTGATACGACCCTATGTTGCTGTCAGGCATTTCGCCTTTCTCGTCTGAATTTCTGAGGGGCTGCAGGATCGGCTGGACAGTCGATCCTACTTAGTCCCCCCGAAGAGCCCCTAGTTCCCCATCCGTTCTCTCTGGGCTGCCGTTTCTAAAAGGGGTGGTTTTCTCGGACCATTCCGATCAGCGAGCTTGGCGAAATCACCTGTATTGAAGGGATACGCTTGTGCCGACTCCTGTCCGGTGGAACTCAATGTGAAATCGACGCGGCGGTTATAAGCGAGAACAATGTTTCCCAGCCTCTTGACGATTTTTCCACGAGCTTCAGCACTGATATCGGCGTCCCGGTCCAACAGTTGTTTCACTTGATCGGCGGTCAGATTGTTTTGGTTGCCGAATGCTTGAGTCTCGATGTTCCCTTCCGGAACACCCTGTTCGATCAGGAAACGCTTGGCCAGTTGCGCCCGACGCTCGGATAGGTGCTGATTGTAGGCCGTTGGTCCGCGCTTGTCGGCATAGCCAGTGAGCAGCAGGTGGGCATCCGACTTGAAAGATAGATATTTCTTGAATTCCTCCGCAATCGTCTGCAGCGCCTGCTTCTCGCTCGGCAGCAAGGCGGCTTCAGATTTGAGAGACCCCGGAAGGTCGGTTTGAAAGTAGACGCTGCGCATTGAGAGCGCCCCTGGCTCGATTGAACCGACAAGATGCAGAGCAACGGTTCGAGTCTCGACTCCGCCGCACTGGTTGGTTGCTTTCAACGTGTAGTTGACGGTCTCATTTACGGGGCCGAAGTCGCTCTTTTGAGGAACCACAGTCAAAGTGCGGCTGCCGCTGGCATCGACGCTTCCCAGAGGGTCGATCGACACATTGGAAGCATTTGTGGCCGTCCAATTCAATGCCGCGCTGCCGTTCTCCACGATTTTGTCGCCTACGCGCTCGTACTGCACTTCGGTTGGCGACAAAGTCACGTCTGCGTGCACGGCGCTATTTACGTTAACTGTGACGCTGGAACTGACGCTTCCTCCCGGGCCCACCGCGGTAAGGTCATAGGTGGTCGTCTGTGTGGGCGTGACCGATTGTTCCCCTGAGGCAGCGACCGAACCCACAGGACTGACTTCGACCTTTGGTGCGTCGCTGGAAGTCCACTTCAGATGGGAACTGTCTCCGCAGTTGAGTTGTGCCGCAGTGGTTGACAACTCCGCTGTTGGCCTGGCAATGGCTACGGTTGCGCTCGCCACCCCAGCCGTGAAGCGTGGGACTGAAGAAAGCTTGTCTCCGCGCTTCCAGGAAACGGTTTTCTTAACGCCCTTAGGAACGTCAATGATTACGCGCTGGTTGGCAGGAACATTGACCGAACCTGACCAGATCTCTTTGTCCCCGCCGAGTACCGTCACTTGATACGCGCCGGGCGGAACGACCAAGTCCTGCTTCCACCACAGGAAATCTGTGTTGAATTCATCACCATGTCCAACGAAAAAGTCGGGAGTCTTCCCGTTCAGCAATACAGCATCCCGATCGGCCTTCTCGACCGCGATGGCTCCGAAAGGGCCGCCGACTTTCGCTCCGGCCGGCTGCAACGCAACCTCAAGAGTTGAGGTCTTTCCCGGAGTGATTGTCACGTTGCGGGTTACCGGTGCATAGCCATAATTGACCAACTCGATCTTGTGTTCCCCGGGGGGCAGGCTCAAAGATCGATGTTTGCTGGCTTCGCTGATGGCCCGGTCGTCGACAAAGATGTAGGCCTGCTTCGGAGTGACGTGAAGCGTGAGCTTGCCATCCTGCGCAAACACTGAGATGGCGCCAGCTAAGAAAAACAGAGCGGCGGAAACAATGCGTGATGCTGAACATTCGGATCTCATGACGGTTCCTTTAGAAAAGATTTGCTCCATTCGCGGAGTTGGTATAGGTAGTCGCGCAGAGGCGGCTCCGCCTAACACCACAGGTGCAATCGTGATGCCAAAGGGAGAGCACAATCGCCAGCATCTGGATTTGCAAGTCCCTTACATCTGCTCGGACTTCACGTGGCTCTGGCGGCTACTGAATGCCAGATGAACGTCGGCGAGTTGCCAGCCGCCTGTCAATGTTCTGACATGCCGGGATACGCGGAGGCTCTGGATTATGCGGTTCCGACCCTTCTAGTGAGCTCTTGGTGCGACACCGTGGCTATGAGATTGCAAAGGTTCTTCTGCTCTGAATCGATCGGAGATGGAGATGTGGCCATCCATCGCTTACGACAAATCTACGATGCGATTTCCTGACCACCGTACGCTTAGTGTCCTGTTGACGGGCCTGCTCGTCGCTTTGGTGAGCATCCTCGCCTATAGTGCCCGTCGAATCCTTTTGCTATTTGTCTTTGCGATCTTCTTTGCGTACCTGATCAATCCAGTGGTCAAATTTTTGCAGCGCCATTCGCTGTTTTTTCGGAACCTCAGGGGGCCGGCTGTAGTGGAGGTGTATCTGGCGTTCTTAATTGTGATTGCAGCTCTGGGTTATGGATTTGCGCCCGGACTTGCGAGAAGGACCGTCAAACTGGTCGATGAAGTTCCGGCATTATTGGACGGCTTGTCTACCGGAAAGATCGCGACAGATCTCGGGGGGAAGTATGGTTGGACTGACGAGCAAGAGGTGCGGCTCAAGTTATTTCTTCTCCGGCACAGAGATAACATCCAGGATTTGGTGAAGGTGGTGGATCGCTACATCTCCCACGCCGCGGAGGTGCTCGCTTGTCTGTTGCTCATCCCTGTCCTGGCTATCTTCTTCTTGCGAGATGGAGAGCACATCGCGGATGCCTTTACAAGGATAGTGTTTCCAGAAAAGAGCCGCGCGACCGTTCGTGCCGTAACCGCCGAACTGCACAACATGCTCACCGAGTACATCAGGGCCCAGTCAATTCTCTGCGGGCTGTCGTTTGCTTTCTATTCCACAGTGATGCTGATCTTGAGATTTCCGCACGCAGTCGCGCTTTCTGCTGTCGGAGGAATCCTGGAGTTTATACCGGCGGCCGGCTGGATGACCACAGCTGCCCTAATCATTGGCGTGGGTGTAATCAATCACTCGCACTGGGTGTTGATGATCTCACTTCTGCTCATCTGGCGAATCACACAGAATTACGTCACCTACCCGAGGATCATGGGGCGCCAGTTGGAACTCCATCCGCTAGCTGCGATCTTCGCCGTGCTCGTTGGGGCTGAGGTCGGGGGGATCGTGGGCATCTACCTCGCAGTTCCTCTGACCGCGGCATTGCGCGTAGTATGGCGAACCTATGCTGTCCCGAAGCCTTCAGTTGGGCAAACTCAGCAACCAACAACAAAGAGCGCTGATCCCTCTCGCCTGGCTCAGGCGGCAACAAACTGACTCGGCGAGATCTAATCCTAAACAAACACATCTCGAACCCAGTTCTCCGCTTGCGCGAAATCGCGGAAAGGCCGCACTACGCACACATCCTCAACCAGGGTCTCCAGCATACGCATGACTCCGAAGGCGATTGGGCTGGAAACGACTACAGCGGTCGGACCGAGAAAATGCTGCAGCGAAAGCGTGCGCAGAAGGTTCACGATATCCCGAACGTCTGCCGGCGAAAAATCGATCCATGCGTGGCGCGCGTCGATGAGTTCACGGAAGGGAAGAGCCGAATCTCTTTGCTCACTCGATAGGTGTTCTCGCACGTCCGCCACCGACACTGCGCCTTCGGCCACAGTTGTCACGAGACGTAGCTTCACGTCGACACTGTAGCCAATGCCTGATTTGTCAGGGACGACCCTGGTCCAGACATGACTCTTGCCGTCCCTCAAAGCTTGGATCAGCCAACCATTCAAGCTCCCGTCGGACACCAGTTCGGTCCCCTCGGCCATCATTTCGTTGAGCAGAGAATTCGCGCTCTCCTCAATCTGGATCACATTGTTGAGGTCACAAACAACCTTCCGACCGGCGGCCTGCGAGCGGCATTGCTCCCAAACTCTCCGCAACTCTTGAACCCAAGGGCCTATGAGCTTCCCGCTGAGTGTGATGCGCTGTTCTGTAGGTGTGTCTGTGATCGTGAACTTGAGCATAGGCGTTCCGTTTACCGGTCGATGTAGACGGCAACTTGTTGGCCAATCGCATACCCTCTTTCCGCTGTGATGGAGAAAAAGTGGAAGCCTGCGTGCTTGAGTAGTAACGGATGCGCCGTGGGCAGGAGTTGCAAGAGCTGCCTTCGGGGAAAGTTTGCGACCGGCGACATGAAATATGAAAGTCGATTGAACTAAGCGCTTGCGGCGTGACAGGTGAGGGGAGATAGATGCTCAGATCATTGGCCGGAGTCTTGACAGCTTTTTTGCTTGTTCCAGCGTTTGGCCAGATGAAAGCCGATTACCAGCTCGGCACGATCACGGAGGTCGTGGCCAGGACGAACAGCTCCGCCGAAGATTCTGTCACCAGCTACGACGTTTCGCTCCGGGTTGGCAGCACGCTTTATGTGGTCCTGTACACTCCGCCTCTTGGCGCCGGAACGCCGCAATACGCAGCAGGAAGAGAGTTGCTGGTCAAAGTTGGAGAGAAGACCGTCCGCTTTAATGACATGCTTGGTGAGAGTCGAGAAGTGCCGATTGAAAGCAGCTCTCCGCTTGAACCCGCTGGCGAGTCCATCGAAGCAGATCCACCCCAAGCGCCAGTGAAAGCCACTCTGGTGATCGGCGCAACTGGCGTCAAAGACAACAGCAATGGCAGCTTGACTCTCGAAAAGGGGAATTTGCACTTCGTTCATTCGAAGGACACTGTAGACATTCCGGCGCCTTCCATCACCGACCTCATCACCGGGAGCGACAGTCAGCGAGTGATCCGGGGAACAGCCGGCACTATTTCCATGTTCGGACCCTACGGATCGGGCAGATTTCTAAGCCTTTTTCGCTCCAAGCTGGACACGCTGACGCTTCAATATCGCGACCCGGATGGTGGTCTTCACGGTTTGATCTTTACCATGTCAGTGGGCCGTGCGGAACTGCTTAAACGGCAACTCGTCGCACAGGGAGCGCACACCACGGTAGAAACTGAAAAATCTTCCGAGCAAGGGACATCGAAGGTGTCTGAAACTACGGAGCAAAAGCCATGAGGGATCTTGATCGAGCCACTATCCTTTTCTGTTTGATGACCCCACTGTGTCTCACCGGAGTTGCCTCGCAAGCTCAGGAGAAGCCGATCGGGGTCGAGGTAGAAATGATCCAATCCGACGAAGTTAAGCTGCCAGCCGAATTCCGGGTGGCGCTTTACGAGAACCTGGTTCAGCAACTCCACAGGAAGGGCACATTCGAAAACGTTTATCGCGATGGCGACCGCAATGCTGCGGGCCGTCCGGACACGATTGTGCTGCACACCAACGTCAAGGGATTCAAGCAAGGGAGTGAGAGAACTCGCCAAGTCACCACGGTTGCTGGGGCAACCTCGATACGTGTCCACTGCCGGTTCAGCGATACGGAGGGGCACACCCTGCTCGAACGGGATATAGAGGGCAAGGTCCACTTCTTCGGCGGGAACCTCAAAGCTACCTCCGACTTCGCGAAGAAGGCCGCCAGTGTTGCGCGGGGAATTACCATTCCAGTGCATCCAAAAGCAGCTGATCGAGGGGCGACTCTCGATCAACCGGCGTCGGCGTCAATGCACTGACTGTCAATGCTCTGGCGATTGTCAACGTTTCGACTGGCCTCACTCATTGAACGCCTACGGGGCTTCCGTGGGTCTCTAAGCGCTTGAGACCGAATGAGTCTTCACGCGTAACTGATTTGGCAATTTGGTTGCCATAGGTGGTGTATGAGGTTTTGAAGATTGAGAATTGCGAGCAATTGCCTACTTGAGGAGCAAACGATGAAATTAAGTTACAAATTACGCATTTTGGTCATGCTCGCGGTGACAGGGTTGGCTGTTGGAGTGAGCGCTCAGGCAATTCCAGAACGGAGAGATCCAACCTTGGCTGCGCCCCTGGAGCCGTTGAGATCTGGCGTTACCGAAGAACTCGTGTTCGCCGAAATGGCTTCGCATAACGAACTCCGAAGCGCCGCGCTACTTGACTACACCGCTCTTCGAACCTACCAAGTCGTCGATCCAAAAGGAAAGGTTCACGCCGAGGAATCCGGCCGGATGGAATATCATGCCCCGGATAAGAAGACCTTCGTCGTCGCCTCCGAAAAGGGATCAGGTTTGGTCCGACATCTGGCGCTCAACCCGTTGATCGCCAGCGAAATTGAAGCTGCCAGTGGGAGGCAGCATCACGACAGCTCTATCACTCCTGCGAACTATAGCTTGCATCTGCTCGGTGAGCAGCAAGTAGGCCCCTATCATTGCTTCGTCGCGCAGGCCGACCCCAAGCGGTTGGACAAGTATTTATTTGAGGGAAAAATATGGATCGACACTCAAGACTTTGCCATCGTCCGCATCGAAGGCCATCCCGCGAAGAAGCTTTCTTTCTGGATCGAGCGAGCAGACTTTGTCAGGGAATATCAGAAGATCAACGAATTCTGGCTTCCTCGGAGGGATGAGACGTTTGTGCAGGTGAGACTGTACGGAAGGAAAGTTCTTACCATCGACCACCAGGATTATACGGTGAATGGCACCGGTAACAAGTTGCTGAATGCAGACGTCGCGGGTAATTTTTGAGCCGGCTATGTGGTCGATGAACCTGGATTGGAAAAGTCGCTTCTCCCCATAAATCGAGGCCGTTAGCATCCCCGTTTGCGAAGTACATCTCACGTTGGTGGGGTTCGTCGCATCCCCACCTCTCCCCACCTCGGATATCTGCTTGCATGGAAAGGCGCAGGTAACGATCGTACCCTGCGCGCTCGCAAGGACGAGAGAAAGGGCTTCGCGACTCCAGGGTTGAAACAGAAAATGTCGTGAAAGGAGCACCCTTCACTGAGCAGAAGCTGCGGAATTGGCCGGAGTGAGCGACATTGTCTTTTCACGTTCGTTCGACATGTTCGACTCCGCGCTTGCACTCGCACGAACTGCTGGTTTCACAGACTGTCTGATTCCGGATCCTCTAGGGGAGACCAGAATTAGGAAACTGCCGGAACCTCCGCCGTGCTGTGCTGGTCTTGAAAGTGCGCTGGCATCGGCTGGGCGAACGCCGGTTGGATTCTTGTCCTCCGACGCGCTTCCCGCGACTTAATGGCGTAGATTGGTTTCTGCTGAGATTCATAATAGGTTCGACATAACATCTCGGACGCCAGCCCTAGGCAGAGAATCTGGACACCTGCAACGAACATCACGGCTGCCGCAATCGCCAACGCAATGTTGGAAGCGAAGACCTGCCGATGAAGGATGACCTTCTGCAATAGCAATAGAACGCCACTGAATCCGCCGAGCCCCGTGGCCAGCAGTCCGAACAGGCCAAAGAAATGCAGGGGCTTGGTCGAGTAGTCCAGCAAGAACTTTGTACTCAGGAGATCGAGAAAAACTCGGAAAGTCCGTGAGATGCCGTAGTTCGATTTGCCATACTGGCGCGGCGGATTCGTGATCGGAATCTCCACGATGCGAGCCCCGGACCATGCGGCGAGGGCGGGGATGAAGCGGTGGAGCTCGCCGTACAGTGGGATGCTCTGAATGGTCTCCCTGCGGTAAGCCTTAAATGTAGTACCAAAATCGTGCAGCGGGACACCCGAGATTTGTGCCATTGTCCAGTTGGCAATGCGGCTGGGCAGGCGCCGCGTTAGCCAGGTATCGTTTCTCTTCTCACGCCAACCGCTCACGATATCGAACCCCTCATCGAGCTTCTCGATGAAGCGGGGGATCTCGGCGGGGTCGTGCTGCAGATCCCCATCCATGGAGATGATGACGTCTCCCCGAGCGGCGTCGAAGCCAGCCTTGAGGGCGGCGGTTTGACCGAAGTTGCGCCCCAACGTGATGACCTTCAAGCTCGGGTCGATGCCGGATAGGTCTTCGATCGTCTCAGCAGTTTGGTCCGAGCTCCCGTCGTCGACGAAAATGATCTCATAAGCCTGACCGCACGCTTGCATCACGTGGGTCAGCCTGCAATGGAGCCGATCCACGCTGCCTTCCTCGTTATACAAAGGCACGACGATTGAAAATTTGATTGCGCTTTCTGTCTCCATCGGTTTTTACTCCTCTAATTGGATATCAATGCTGGTCAAGCTAGGCACTGCGATCCTCGTTTGAGCTACAGCAGGTTGTCTGCCAATGCCTAAGTTTGCCGATGACGCCTTACCCGACCGGTTGCCTGCATGAATGTTTGGGTAGGACCCATTTTTCGTAGCCACTTGCAACTGTGGACTTGCCCAAAGCGTGTCGCGATAGACTCGCGCCGCTGACAACGGTCCGACAGAGACGTCCCAGGTAGGTTTTTCAGAGAATTCGATGCCGCGAATGAACGCGATATTCTCGATATATTTTCTGCCGTCTTCGACCACCAAGTAAGCGGGAAGCGGCGAAGTCTGTTGCGTCAGGCTTGAAAGGTCAACATAGCGCAGATCAGGGCGCCCAAACTTCTCAAAGTAATAATGGAAGACCGGTGGTGCCTCTCCACCGATCGCTGCGCCGTACGGGGCTTCTTGACATATCCGTCGAATAGCTGGTCGCAAGCCGACATCTGCCAATTCATCGTGCGGGAAATAGAATCCAGTGCGCCCCAACCCCAAAGGGCTCAGGTAAAGAGAAAAAAAGGGGCCCGCCTTCGCCATCGCAATCACCGGTTGCGCAACAAACAACAAGAGCATCAGCATTGCCGATGCCGGAGCCGGCAAAGGCCACATCTTCATTGGGCGCGCTTTTCGGACATACACGAGGATTTTCGCGGCTCCAATTGCGACAATGACATACACCGACGGCATCCACGACAACGTCCACCGCAGCCATTTCGCGCTAACCAGAGAGAAAGGAAACACCCACATCAAGAACATGAAGAGAACGAACAGATACGAGGGTTCCCGCCGGCGCCGGTAGACTTCGACCAGGCCGAACGCGAGTGCAACGAGAACCGGAATCGGAGTTTTGACGGCCAGCAACAGCGGATAGAAGTAGATGGGCATCCCATGCCAGAAATGCGCCGGATCGTTGTAATAGAAGTGCCCCATCATCAGGTAGCCGTGGTGGGTGACGGTCCCTTGGCGTACGTAATACAGCATGTATTTCAGCGTGCTCGGCAGGAGGATAACCGGATCAGCTAGCAGGAATACCAGACCGAGTGTTCCGAAAAGCGCGAAATAGTCCCGCCGCCGGAGCGCGGGATATCCTTTGCGGACCCAAGGCAGATACCAGTAAAGAATTGCGATTCCCAAATAGTGAGGGAAGTACTTGGACGCCAGCATGAGGCCGAAACTCGCGCCTACAGCGGCGTACCACCTCCAACTCCGTTGCGGATCGACTTTGCTGGAGGTTTTCGCTCGATAATAGAAGTAAAATGCCAGCCAACTGAAGAAAACCAGCAGGGTGTCTTCTTTGGCAAGCCGATTGACAATGACCGCAAATGTTCCGACGGACCAGAAGAAAGCTGCAAGCAAGGCGATCTCAGTGTCGAACAGAGCTTGGGCTAGCAAAAAAATGACTACGGCTGTCAGACTGCCGAAGATGACGTTCGGCAGCCGTACAGCCGCTTCCTCCGAAATCTTCGATGATTCTCCGTGGTAACGATTCCAGAGATCGCAAGCGCCAAGAGAAATCGCGATCATCGACTTCATTAACATGGGATGTTCGCGGTTGAGCGTGAAGTCGCCATGGAGATAGGCGCGGGCCGCTTGAACCTTGTTGATTTCATCTTCGTTGAAACCAACTCGATCGAGCCCTCGAACGCGCAGGAAGAAACCCAGTCCCATGATGAGCAGGAGCACAGCGGCCTTATTGCGCGCCGCGCGTGTGATATTTGGGTGCATGTCTGGCATTGCTATCCCTTGCTGAACCATGCTTGTCGATCCCGCCGCCATGCTTCTACTCCAGACCTTCGGAATTAACCCAAGCGCGTTCACTACTGCACGCGATGAGTATCAGCAACCCGCATTCCAAAGGGGCATTTATGTCGCCTGCCCTTTCGCATGTACTGTTGGTCGATGGAGCAAGGGCTACGGCGGCTCCGGGCGAGTACATCTATTCTGTGAACTAGGGATTTAGGTCGTATGGGAGATTGCAGTGGCAATTTGTTTGGGGGCGTCAATTGACACTGTCAGCGTTTTCACATTTCCATCGTCGCCGGCTTGACCGTCATTCACTCCTACATTCTTTTTAAGCAGAGAGTAGTTGGCATTTTGGAAGAGGAAATGCCACCTGCGCGCTTGTGTGGCGCTCGCGGTCTGCCCAGCGACACTCGACTGTTGGTGAGTTGCCAACAGGATGTCAAAGGTCTGACACCACGAGACACGCTGAAGCTGTGGACCAGCGTCTTGGACGTTGGCCTTACGTTTGCAGCGTCATCGATGCTGGTGTGTCTGCGAGCGGCTTGCGCTCCGAGGTGCGCCACAACATCTTTTTGTGATTTGATGTCGATGTTTTCTAGGAATTGCATCCGTCTCAGGCGTGCATCTAGTTACGACCTTTTGAAGGCAGTCGCCATCATGGTGTGGGACACGCGATGCGATCTCAATGGTCCATTTGCCTGGCCTACAAGAAGTTCCACTTGGCCCTCAAAATGCTTCTATCAAATGCGCTATGGCAACCAGTGATCACCCTTCCGACTTAGTTCATCGCGTTGCATATCCTTCTCTCGCGAGACCAGGGTTGCGAACTGATTGGCGGTTTCCCGCATTGCCGCTGGAGGGGGAAAAACAGCTTCCCGTTCGTTCCAACCTGCAAGAAAAAGAAGTTGGTGACATTGTTTATCTAATCGAACGGCGACCGCAAAATCTTTGGGCGGCAATTGGATCGTTGGCCTTCCTCTCTGTGCTCCTCTTGGCGCTAATTATCATTCCGCTGTTTCGCACGGATCCACTCCCCAAGAGCGAAACGCTGACGATGTTGTACCTGCAGCCGCCGTCGGCCGCGCGCAGCAATGCTACGAAGCTTCAAACGCCCAAGCTCGCCTCCACATACACCCCGACAAGCATCGCTATTCCCACAACAGTGCATAAGACGGAAGAAGCGCCGCCACCGCTCGGCACAACGGGTGGTGTGGTCGCGGAAATCCCTGGTGGAGTAGTGGGCGGAGTTCCCGGCGGAGTGTTGAGCGAAATGCTGAACAGCGCTCCAAGCGTGCCGGTCCTTGCGAAATCGTCTGTGCCGGCGCCGCTGAAGAGAATACGTATCGCCTCCCGGGTAGCGGAGGCAAACCTCATCCACGACGTTGCACCGCAGTATCCGCCGGAGGCTGGCCGGGCGCGGATTGAAGGAACAGTGGTGCTGATGGCTGTGATCGGCAAGGATGGCACCGTGAAGGATGTGCGAATCGAGAACGGTTTGCCAATACTCGTGCAAGCGGCGATCGATGCGGTGAAGCAATGGCGGTACAGGCCATACATGATCGACGGAGAACCGGTGGAAGTGGACTCCCGGATCACGATTAACTTCACCCTTTCCGCGAGCTAGGAATGTCGATGATGCAGAACGTTACGCACTCTTTTCTTAACAGGCTTTCGGAAGTGTTCCTGAAACGAGCACACATGTGGGTGCTGATCATCTTAGGTGGAGTGATCCTTGTAGTCCCCATGTCGGCGCAGTCTTTTGAAGCGGCAACAGCAAAAACAGGATGCATTCGGGGTACGGTAGTCGATAGCACCGACGATCCGATTCCCGGTGCCAAAATAGTCCTTCAAGGACCGGTTGGTGATCGTTTCACAGGTGTCACAAAGGACGATGGGACATTTGCATTAGAAGAGACCCCGGCGGGAGTCGCGTATCAGATCGCCGTCACCGCCGAAGGATTTGCGGAGTGGAGTTCTTCTATCACAGTCGAACCCGGGCACGAAAAAACCCTTCCCGAGATCAAACTTCGCATTTTGGCTGTGCAGCGTGCGGTTACTGTGAGTTATTCGTCGAAGGAAGTTGCTGCACAGCAGCTCGAATCTGAAGAACAACAGCGCGTTTTAGGCTTCATTCCTAACGTTTATGTGGTGTACGAACCGCACCCGGAGCCTCTTACTACGCGGATGAAATTCGAGTTGGCCTACAAAGATCTCACCCATCCAGTCTTCTTCGCGCGCGCGGCTGCATGGGCCGGAGTCGAGCAGGCCGCTGGTCTGCGTAATTACCCCCAAAATACGAGAGGATATGGAGACCGGTTGGGGACGGGCCTTGCCGACGGCGTTACCGAAGGCTTGATCGGCAATGCCGTTCTGCCGTCACTGCTGCATCAAGATCCTCGCTATTTTTATCAAGGCAGCGGTACAAAGAAGTCTCGGGCACTCCACGCCATCTTAGCTGCATTTATCTGTAAGGGCGACAATGGAAGAACGCAGCCGAATTACTCTACCTGGGGGGGCAGTCTGATTTCATCTTCCATTTCCCTCGCGTACTACCCAAGTTCGGACCGCAATGCTCGGCATGTATTCGGAAGCTTTGGAATCGGAATGGGCCTGCATGTTGCTGGCGGTTTAGCTCAGGAGTTTATCTTGGGCAAATTCACCAGCAGAGGTAAGCACTAGTCAGATGAAGGTGCTTAGCTCCGTCCCACACGCTTGCCGCATGCAATGGGTATCGTAAGCGTGGGGTCTTGGTCGTTTCGTAGGAAGAGAACCATGCAGCGTATCCGAATAGGGAAAAGGATTGCACTGATTGGATTCGTCGCCGCGTTCCTGCTGCTCTGCTCCGCCCAGCCTTTTCAGCCGGCGCCGAAACTGTATCACGCCAAGCCGGAGGACGTGCCGCCGTGGGCGGAGCAGGGGAATTTTCGTTTCACCCGGCTGGACGGCGGACAA
>Ga0187872_10000975_pt1 | contig 30718 bp, 26 predicted proteins | sample June2016WEW_16_4_FD_132973 | JGI IMG/M metagenome (GOLD analysis project Ga0187872, IMG submission 132973) | Peatland microbial communities from SPRUCE experiment site at the Marcell Experimental Forest, Minnesota, USA - June2016WEW_16_40 | ecosystem: Environmental > Terrestrial > Soil >...
AACGAATGTTCAGGACCTCACGGATGCAGCCGGAAGTGCCTGGAGTTCCTTGCCCGGCTTGAAGCGCACAGCCTTGCCGGGCGGGATGTTGACCTGTTGTCCGGTGCGCGGGTTGCGGCCGATACCCGTCTTGCGCGGTTTGACGTTGAAGACGCCGAAGCGGCGCAGTTCGATGCGGTGTCCGCGGCCGAGCGCATTCTTCATGGCGTCGAAGACCGTTTCGACCGCCTGCTCGGCCTTCGTACGGGTTATGTTGGTCCTTTGTACGATGGCGTTCACGATGTCGAGCTTGATCACAACAACCTCCGGCGAGCTTCCACCACGGGCATGGGCGGAAAAACCTATGCTAGACAGGGGGTTGCAGGTTGTCAAGCGTCCCTGCGTGTAATACACTGCGCAACTCCCGAGGAGGCCCGGATGTCGGTGAAGTCTGACAAGTGGATTCGCAGGATGGCGCTCGAGCAGAAAATGATCGAGCCGTTCGAGGACCGGCAGGTCCGCGACGGCGTAATCAGCTACGGCGTTTCGTCCTATGGCTACGACCTGCGCGTCGCGGACGAGTTCCGCATCTTCACCAACGTGAATTCAACGATCGTTGATCCGAAGGCGTTCGATGCGAAGTCTTTCGTCGAGTTCAAGGGCCCGGTCTGCATCGTGCCGCCGAATTCCTTCGCGCTTGCGCGATCGGTGGAATTCTTTCGCATCCCGCGCAACGTGCTGACGATCTGCGTCGGGAAATCCACCTACGCGCGTTGCGGCATCATCGTCAACGTGACGCCGTTCGAGCCCGAGTGGGAAGGCTTCGTCACGCTCGAGATCAGCAATACGACGCCGCTGCCAGCGAAGATCTACGCGAACGAAGGACTTGCCCAGGTCGTCTTCTTCGAATCCGACGAAGTCTGCGAAGTGTCGTACAAAGACAAGAAAGGCAAATACCAATCGCAGCAGGGCATTGTGCTCCCGAAGATTTGAGGGCGCCGAAGAAATCCTCGAATCTTTCGCTCGGCTGCCCACATCCACTGGATGACCGCTTTTCTCAATTTCTGAGGAGGAAACCATGGCCGCACCCCAAAAGCCGGCGCCAGCCGCTGCGCCAATTCATGAAGTAATCAGTCACCGATGGAGCCCGCGCGCTTTCGACAGCCGGCCCGTCGAGCCCGAAAAATTGCGCAGCCTTTTCGAAGCGGCCCGCTGGGCGGCTTCGTCCTACGGAGCCCAGCCCTGGTCCTTCATTGTCGCCACGAAGGACGATCCCGAGAATTACAAGCGCGTCCTCGACACCTTCGTTGAATTCAATCAGGGCTGGGCCAAAAGCGCGCCCGTGGTCGCCCTGAGCGTCGCCCACCACAAATTCCCGCACAACGGCCAGCCGAACCGCCATGCGTTCCATGATGTCGGACAAGCTGCCGCGAATCTCGCCCCCCAGGCCGCAGCCCTGGGCCTCCAGATTCACCAGATGGCCGGTATCGATCCCGAGAAGGCCCGCCAGACTTTTGGCGTTCCGGAAGGCGATGAGGTCGTCGCGGGCATCGCCATCGGCTATCCGGGCGATCCCGCGGCGCTGCCGGACCAGCTTCGTGAACGCGAACTGGCCGCGCGCGAGCGTAAGCCGCTTTCTGCTTTTGTCTTCACCGGCAAATGGGGCCAGGCCGCTCCATTCGCGGGAGCGAAGTAACAGAACGGAGTCTTGCACCCGCGTTCGCCGGTTGATACCCTTCCGCCCGCGCGCCGATTGGCGCGCTATCCGCGAATTCGGCTGAACTGCGAAAGCGTTCCATGAGCGCGTGGACGACTGCCTCACGAGTAGTCGCGAGTCGCACTTCGTCCCGGTTCATCCGAGAGAGGCGCTTTCCCGATGAAAATTCGGTCTCTATCAATATCAATCCCGGTGATTCTTTTGATCGTTTGCGCCGCAGTTTGGAGTTTGCGAGGCGCGCTGGCGGCGGGTGATGCCAAACCCAAAGGCCCCGAGGCGGAAATCCAAGCCCTGAAGAGTCAGGTCGCCGACCTCGCGCACAAAGCGCAAAACGCGGAGGATTATATCGCCATCAGCAATCTCCAGGCGGCCTACGGCTACTACGTCGATAAGTGCCAGTGGGACCAGACTGCCGACTTGTTCGCCAAGGACGGCACGCTGGAAATTGGCTTGCGCGGTGTCTGGGTCGGACAAGACCGCGTTCGAGCGTATCTGCACACGCTGCCCGATCTGAAGCCCGGAACGCTGTTCAACCACATGCAGCTACAACCGATGATCACCGTCGATCCGGACGGCAAGACGGCCAAGGCGCGCTGGCGCGCGTTCGAGCAGTTCGGCATGCTCCACCGAAGCGCGCAGTGGGCCGAGGGAACCTACGAAAACGAGTACGTCAAGGAAGACGGCGTGTGGAAGATCAAGAAGCTGCACTACTACATGACTTATTACGTTGACTACTACAAGGGCTGGGACCAGGGCGGCAATCCGCCTCCGGGGCCGATTCCGGGCTTCCCGCCGGACCAGCCCACGACGGAAGCCTACAAACTTTATCCTGATGTGTACGTTCCGCCCTACCACTACAAGAACCCAGTCACGGGAAAGTGACGACGCGACGACCGTCGTCATCCTGAGTCCTCCGCGCCGAACGAAGGCTCTCTCTTTGATCGGCGCGCGCTAAACGAAGGAGGCGTTGTCGACATGAAAATCCGGTCCTTGCAGATTCTGTTTGTCCTCTTGCTTGTTTGCCCGTCACTTGAGAATCCTCGAACTGCTTTCGCAGCGGGAGGCGATACCCCAAAGAGCGTCGAGGCGGAGATCCAGACCCTCAAGGCTCAAGTCGCAAAGCTTGCGAAGCAGGCACAAAACTCGCAGGACTATATCGCCATTTGCAACCTGGAAGACGCCTACGGCTACTACGTGGATAAGGCCCAGTGGGACCAGGTTGCCGATCTCTTCACGAAAGATGGAACGCTTGAAATCGGGCTCCGCGGCGTGTACGTGGGACAAGATCGCGTGCGCGCCTATCTCCACAAGCTGCCCGACCTCAAGTACGGATCGGTTTTCAACCACATGCAGTTGCAGCCGATGGTTACCGTCGACTCCGACGGCAAGACGGCCAAGGGACGCTGGCGCGCGTTTATCCAAGTGGGTCAACTCCACACCCGAGCCCAGTGGGGAGAAGCAACCTACGAGAATGAATACGTGAAAGAGGATGGCGTGTGGAAGATCGAGAAACTGCACGCCTACTTCACGTACTACGTTCCTTTCGACAAGGGCTGGGACAAAGGCGGCGATCCGCCGCCGGCAGCGATTCCGGATCTTCCTCCGGACCAGCCGCCCACCGAGGTCTACAAGTTGTACCCGGATGTTTACATCCCGCCCTACCACTACAAGAACCCCGTGACGAGCCGCTAGCAGAAGTCTGGTGGTAGGTCGGTTTCGGATTCGGTAACTACACCCCCAAGCGGCCATCCCGCCCGCACCGATAGCGGAAAGGATTTCGTAGGAGCCGACGTGATTGCCAGAGGTCAGCGCCATTTGGGGCTGGATTATACCCCTAGGAACATTAACCCATTCCATTACTTAATACTTAAGGCAAAATACCGCCGTAGGAGGGGCTTCATAGACTGGCGCAGGAGCGCTCGCAAGCTCCAACGGGAAGCCACGCACGCCATCACATCCAGTTGGCGCGAGTGCGGACGGTACTGCTGGCCGCTGACACTTCGTTGACCAACCGGGGAACATCAATCGCCGTGAGCTTGCCCCGGCGTTTCAGGATGCGGCCATCGACGATAACAGTGTCGACGTTAGCCGACTGGGCCGCTTCGACCAACGAGTGGGCCGGGGCAATAACCGGCGCCATATTCACGTCGCGCGCGTTCACCATAATCAGATCGGCGCGCTTGCCTTTTGTCAGTGAGCCGATTCGGTCCGAAAGCCCCAGCGAACGAGCGCCATCGCTGGTTCCCATTTCGAGCACGCGGCGGGCGGGCAGTCTGCACTCGCTCCCGCAGCGCCCGTTCTCGATATTCTGTGCGACCTTCATGATCCCGAACATGTCGGCGTTGCCGGTCAGTGGTGTGGAGTCAACCGATAGGCCCACTGTCACGCCGCGGTCCACGAACTCACAGATTTTGGGAATCCCGTAGCCAATGCGCAACTCCGAGAAAGGCGAAATGCTCACCGATCCGCCGGCTGAACCCAGTGCCCTGATTTCCTCCGGCGTTGACGTCAACGCGTGAATGACTTGCAGATCCTTGTACAGCAGCCCCAGCTTTTCCATGGCCGCGATGTGTCCCTTGTCCGCGGCCTGATTTGCGTGGACCGAGATCGGGATGTCCATGGCGCGCGCCGCGTCATACTCCGTGCGCCACACGTCGGGCGACAACGGGCGAATCTCCCGCTTCCCGTCGGCCGTCGGGAAAACGGCTTGAACACCGCGCCAACCGAGACCCAGCGACAGCAGTCCTTCGTTCGCGTAGCCGGCCCAGCCGCGATGCAGACGTTGGAGGTCGGCGACGTTGATTGCCTTGGTGAACGGCATGGCCCGCGAAGAACCGTAGGAAAACCGTGCGCGCAGCCCGGTTTGCTGGAGTACCCGAATATCGGCTTCAGCATGCTCCGGCGTCAGGATGTTGTGGCACCAGTCGTGCACCGTGGTGATCCCCGAATGCAGCGCCTCCGCCGCCGACATGAGAGTGCCGTAATACATGTCGCTCGGCGTGTAGACCTTTCCGATGGCCGTTGTCACCGGAAAGTAGCCGCGAGCCGGGTCGTCGCCGCAGATGCTGCGCAGCAGGGTGGTCCACATGTGCCAATGGGTGTCGACCAGGCCGGGCAGGACGATGAATCCTTGTCCATCGATTGGCTGCGCGCCCGGCGCCGAGAGGCCGGAGCCGACGCCGGCGATGGCTCCGTTCTCCACATGCACGTCGCCGTTCGGCAGGTCCCCGATTGCCGGGTCCATGGTCATCACATAGGCGTCGCGGATGAGGAACTTCCCGCGGGCGGGAAGGCTACTCAGTGCGGCGGACGAACCGTGCCCATCCATGAAGCATCCTTTCTGCGCGTGTGGATTCGTTGGCGAGTTGGTTGCCGCGCGGTAAGAAGAGACTGTGTGAAAACTCGGGAATCTTTGTAGGTCGTGGCTTCAGCCACGCAAGCCCCGCAAAATCCGTGCGGCTTTAGCCGTTGAAGCTCCGATTTTGCAGTTCTCACACACACTCGACAAGTCCTTCCTCGCGCCGCCTCAGGTCTTCGGAGCGCGCGAGGAATCAATCGAAAAGGCGCCGGCGCCAAAGGTCGCTAGGATCAACAGCCCGCCCATGATCGCGAGGTTCTTCTGGAAGTGGCCGATGTTGTCCTGGCGTTCCATTCCCTGCATCGCCCAGAAATTGTGAAAGAAAAATGTCGTCGGGATCAGGAAGAGGAACAGAACCCAGGCCGCGACCTTGCTGTGAAAGCCCGTGAGGATCGCGAGGCCGCCCAAGATCTCGATCGCCGCGGCGATTGCTAGGGACACCTTCGGCAGTGGAAGGTGCGCCGCGGCCACGTAACCCGTCATCATCGAGAAGTTCATGATTTTGGTTATCCCAGCCAAAACGAAGATCTGGCCGATCAGAATCCGGCCGACCAACGGCACAACGCTGCCCGACGAGTTCGCCATGGAAGTTCTCCTTTTCGATGGAAGAGCTAGTGCCGGCCCCAAACCAGGATGCAAACTATCACAAAAGCGCCCCGAGGCGGGAGCCTCGGAGCCAGATGATTCATGCGAGGTCGAACAACAGGACTTCGGAGGGTTCGCGCGCTTCCACGCGAACTTCGCTCTCGTTCGAAATGGCCGCGCCGTCGCCTGCTTTCAGCTCCGTGCCGTTCAAGCGCACTGCGCCGCGTGCTACCTGCACCCATGCGTGACGCCCGGCCGCGATCGAGTGTGACGTTTCGGCTCCCTTGTCGAGCCGCGCGATGTAGAGGTTTGCGTCCTGATGGATCGTCACCGGCGCCTCAGGGCCCGCTACGAGGTTAAACCTCCCGCGCAGCTCCGCATCGGGGAACGCGAGCTGTTCGTAGCTCGGGTCGAGGCCCTTGCGCTCGGGCAACAGCCAGATCTGCAGCAAGTGAACCGGGTCTTTGGGTGACGGGTTGAACTCGCTGTGCAGCACGCCGCGGCCCGCGGTCATGTGTTGCAGTTCACCGGGGCGGATCACGCCACTGCCGCCCGTGTTGTCGCGATGCTCGAGTGCGCCTTCCAGAATCCAGGTGAGGATTTCCATGTCGCGATGGGGATGCGTTGGGAAACCGCCGCCGGGAGCAATCACGTCCTCGTTCATGACGCGCAGGGAGCGGAACTGCACATGCTCCGGGTCGTAGTACTGGTCGAACGAAAATGTGAAATGGCTGTTGAGCCACGAAAGCTCGTTATGTCCCCGCTCTTCACTTCGCCGAATCTCGATCATTGGTTCTTCTCCCTAAGCCGAGTTGGATGCGGAGTGCACCGGAGAAGATTCGAAGGCGGATCAGGGCTTCTGGGTCGGGCGAAGCACCACTTCGCTGATGAAGCTTTGCGGCGCCTGCGTGAGGATCGTTTCCACGGCGTGGGCCACGTCCTCCGGCTGGAGCATCTTGCTCGTGTCCCTGCCCGTGTGCGGGGAAAAGTCGGTCGCGACCGACCCTGGGCAAATCGCGCTGACGCGGATGCCGTGCGGGCGCAAATCCTCCGCGATACACTGCGTAAGACCCAGTAAACCCCACTTTGACGCGCAATAAATGCCACCACCTGTGAAGGAGTTTTTCCCCGCAAGTGAAGCTATATTTATCACGTGTCCGCCGCGGCGCGCGATCATCCCAGGCGCAACGGCTTTGGTCAGCAGGAACACCGCCTTCAAATTGGTGTCCAATACAGCGTCCCAATTCGCTTCGGACGCCTCCTGAATGGGGGCGAAATACCCGATGCCGGCGTTGTTGACGAGAATATCGATGGGTCCAAGCGATTGCTCGATTTGTTTCACAAGTGAAGCAATTTCATCCGCGCGGCGCACGTCCGCTGGAACAGCCACTACACTTGCACCACCGCGCTGCAATTCGTTCGCCGCTACTTCGAGCTTGTTCGCGTCGCGCGCGCACAAGCTGAGCCGCGCGCCCATTCTGGCGAGGCTCCGGGCGATAGCCAGCCCGATGCCGCGGCTCGCGCCAGTGACAAGAGCCACTTTTCCATCGAGCGGTCTTTGTGTGTTCATGGACCGACCTTCCAAGGCGACACGTGCCGCCGATTCGTCATCCTATCATGCAGGCAATTGCCCCTGAGGGAGTTGCAGGCGTACAGACGCCGGAAGCATTGGGATGGTTTTAAGCTTGCGCAGGTGGGGCGGTTTCCCTATAATCCCGTCGATTTACGTGTTTTGTGGGGTTGTCCTGCAGAGGTCTGGTCCTGAAGACCGATCGGTTGCCCGAAGCATCCCAGGAGGCAGGGACGTGATCATGCGAAAGTATCTGAATCCAATCGCACTTGTTCTGGCTGCGCTCGTATGGATGTCGCTGACGGTCCGGCCGGCCGCTGCACAGGCTGCGCAGCAGACTTCGCAGCAACCCACGTACACCATGCAGGAGTACAACTCCTTCCAGGCGTGCCAGGCTGAAAAAGACCCCCAGGCGAAGATGAACTGCCTGGACGACTACATGACGAAGTATCCGAACTCGACGCTCAACAAATACGTCGGCCCGCTCTACGCTCAGGCCTGCAGCCAGTTGGGGCAAGCCAAACAATACGCCAAGGCAATCTCATGCGCCGATCACGTGGTCGCGCTCGGCGACAAAGCCGATGTGACCGCGCGGCTTCAGGCGATCCAGGTTCGAATTCAGGCTTTTTCCGCTTTTTTCGATCCCAAGGCTGCGGATGTAAACGCTCAACTGACGAAAGAACGCGACGCCGCTCTCACGGGAGCTCAGTTGTTGCCGAAACTTCCCAAGCCGGACAACGCCACGGATGCGCAGTTCGAAGAACAGAAGAAACCCGCCGCAGCATTCTTCGAGGGAGCTGCGGGCATGGCCGACTCTCAATTGAAAGACTACGCGGCCGCCATCGAAGCATACAAGGTAGTGCTGGTAAACACGCCCAACGACGCAGTCACCGAGTATCGGCTGGGACTCGCGTATCTCGCGACAAATCCTCCGCAGTCGCTTGACGGCTTTTGGGCCCTGGCGCGGGCTGTCGATCTGAAGATTACGGATGCAGACAAGGTGAAGGATTACCTCCGGAAGACAATCATCAACTACGAGCAGCCCAACTGCGACACCCTGGTCGATGGGCAACTGAGCGAACTCCTCCAACTCGCGGCGAACGCGCCGGACCGTCCGGCGACGTATACGATTCCGGCCGCAGCTGATCTCTTGAAGATTGCTCAGGCGAGCACCATCGTTACCGTCCTCAGCGATCTTGGGGGCGGCGGCGACAAAGGGAAAATGACCTGGCTCGCGATCTGCGGCGCGGAATTTCCGGAAGTTGTCGGAAAGATCATCGACGTGCGGAAGTCCGACAGCTTCGCTGATTTCATGGTCTATTTCGGTGCGACGCAAGAAGACGTCGAGGCAGCGACGACGGCCAACATGGACGTGAAGGTTTGGACGGCAGCTGCGGGAGCGGCGGCGGACGTCACGCCGCAGCCCGATGTGCTTCGCCTGCAAAAGGACGATCCGATCCGTTTCGCTGGCACCTTGGTGAGCTACGATCCTTCCCCCTTCCTCCTGCACTGGGACAAGGTGAAGGTTGATCCGACCATCATCCCCGATAAGGGCGCTGCACCAAAACGTCCTGCAGCGCACAAGCCCGCGGCGAAGCCGAGCAACTAGTTGTCAGCACACAGTATCCGGCAGTATTTCCGATGGCCGGTCCGGCAACGGGCCGGCCATTTCTTATTTTGTGGGCGTGCGAAGCGGGATATGGTGCCGGAGCCGACTGCGAGACCAGCTTATGGGCGGTTTCAGTTGACACGACCGAAGAGCCTCAGTCCGTTGACAAAGGCCCTTTAGTCGTGGCTAGTACGGTGCAGAGGAGGCCCTATGAGACGCATTTCTGTACTCGTGACTATGTTTCTGGCAAGCCTCGGCATCGGCTTCTTCGCCCGAAGCGCTCGTACGGCCACGCTACAGCAAAGTGACGCGCGCGCGGCGGACTTGGCGGCCATCGAAAAACTCCATAGAGCAGACATTGAGGCCACACTGACGCAAGACCCGAGCTCGCTGACTAATCTCTGGTCGGACGACGGTGTAAACCTCGGGTTCCCCGGCCCACCTGTGGTGAGAACAAAAGCCATGCGAGAGGCCTATGAGAAATTCCGGGCCGACCACCCGGATTTCCAAGTGTTGAAATACGCGCCGACATCAAAGATGTCCAAATCGCGGATGGCTGGGCGATTGAGGTTGGCAATTTTGCAGGCACGTACAAGATGTCTGCAAAGGACAATCCGGTCAGTACAGAAGGCAGAGGCATGCGTGTGCTGAAGCGGCAGAGCGATGGTTCATGGAAATTCGCCTTGGTGGCCTGAAATAACTGAAGGGAGAGCGGCGACCACGGACCGAATCAGCGCGCGGCAAACCTCGACCATCCCGCCTGCACCAATAGCAGCGAGAATTTCATAAGGGCCCAAGTGGTTGCCGGGCTGAATCGCCATAGGTCCCCATCAACCGGAATCCGCACAGTATAGATAACGCGAAGCGTATTTACGAATGGCTAATTGCGGAGACACGGCGCTACTGCGCCCCCCGGTGGTCCTTAGTTGACACGACGAGGTGGGAGACCTGCGCTTTTGGGCGAAACCAGATGGTCAGCGGCGGCCGACGTGGTCAAGCTTGTATTCGCCCACTTTGCGGCTGAGCGTGTTGCGGTGGATTCCGAGGACTTTTGCGGCGCGCGACTGGTTGCCGTGAGCGTGCTCGAGCACGCGCTTGATGAACTTCTTCTCGAACTCCGTGACGGCCTCTTCGAGGAGAATCCCGCGATCGACCATCATTCCGACCAGCGATTCCAGTTGCTCTCTCACGTATGCACGCTCCGCTGTAAAGGAAGAAGTTTCCCCTTGCGCTCAGTCGAGTGCGTGGCCGGTGATGCGTTGATACGCTTCCCTGTACTTGTCCCGCGTGGCGGCGACTACGTCCGGCGGGAGCGCCGGGGCCGGAGGCTGCTTATTCCAGCCGATTCGCTCGAGATAGTCGCGCACGTACTGCTTGTCAAAAGAAGGCTGCGGCTTGCCCGGCGAATATTGAGCCGCCGGCCAGAAGCGCGAGGAATCGGGGGTCAGCGCTTCATCGATCCAGATGAGTTCTTGTCCGAGGAGGCCAAACTCAAATTTGGTGTCGGCGATGATGATGCCGTGCGTGGAGGCGTGTTCGGCGGCGCGGCGATAGAGCGTGAGACTTACATCGCGCAGACGCTCTGCCAGCGGGCGGCCGATTCGCGAAACCGTCTCGTCAAACGAGATGTTCTCATCGTGCCCGGAGGTGGCTTTCGTCGAGGGCGTGAAGATCGGTTCAGGTAAGCGGCCTGATTCACGCAGGCCCGCCGGGAGCGGGATTCCGCAAATGCCGCCTGTTTTCTGATAGTCCTTCCAGCCGGACCCGGAAATATATCCGCGCACGACGCATTCGATAGGAACCGGCTCCGTCCGGCGAACGAGCATCGCGCGGCCGTCGAGCTCGCCGGCATAGCACGCCAGTTCCCCCGAAAAATCGTTTGAGCTGAGAACATGGTGTGGAATGACATCGGCCAGTTTCTCGAACCAGAACATGGAAAGCTGCGTCAGAACGCGTCCCTTATCGGGAATGGGTGTCGGGAGCACGACGTCGAAGGCCGACAGCCGGTCCGTTGCGACGATCAGCAGGCGATCGCCCAGATCATAGATATCGCGAACCTTGCCGCGGCCTCGAAGTTTGAGTCCGGAGAAATTCGTTTGTGAAACAACAGCAGCCATATAAGGAGATGCCACAGGATATGCGCCCTCGGTTTTGGGAGGGCGGTATTCTAGCGCAGGGCAAAGCGTTGTCAACGGCTAAGAAAAAATCCGGCGGATAGAAATATTTCATAAACGGACGACGCGAAGATCTGGTTCGTCAGGCGGCGTTGCTGGCGGCGCTTGCGGCTTTCGGAGCGGATGCCGCGGCGTCATCTTCCCATTTGACGGAGACGAGTTTCGAAACGCCGGGCTCTTGCATCGTAACGCCGTACATCACCGATCCCATTTCCATCGTCTTGCGATTGTGCGTGACGACGATGAACTGCGTCTGCTCGCACATCTCCGCTAGCAATTTGTTGAAGCGCCCGACGTTGGCCTCATCAAGCGGCGCGTCCACTTCGTCGAGGATGCAGAACGGGCTTGGCTGATATCGGAAGACGGCGATGAGCAGCGCCAGCGCCGTCAGCGCCTTTTCTCCTCCCGATAGCAGCAGGATATTCTGCAGGCGCTTGCCCGGTGGTTGCGCGACGATGTCGATCCCGGCTTCGCCGGAGCTATCAGGTTCGCCGAGGCGCATCTCGCCGTGCCCGCCGCCGAACAAGGATTGGAAGGCAACGGCGAAGCTCGCGTTGATGAAGCGGAAGGCCTCTTCGAATTTCTGCTGGGAAACCTGATCAAGTTCGGTGATCGTAAGTTGCGTGTTCTCGATCGACTGCACGAGGTCGTCCCGTTCGCGCCGGAGGAAGCCTTCGCGCTGCTCGCACTCCTGAAACTCCTCGAGCGCCATCATGTTCACGGGGCCCATCGCTTCGACGCGCGCCTTCATCTCGTTGTAGTTCGTTTCGGCGGCGATCAGGTCTTCGCCGATCATCAGTTGAGGTTCCTGCGCCATTAATTCTTCGGGCTGCGCGTTAAGCTCCGAGACGCAGGTCTGGCGCAGATAGTCGCGATCGGCGTCGTTGCGCGCCTTCTCGATCTGGCGCTGGCCGCGTTCGGCTCGCAGTTCGTCGAGCGACTGCCGGCGGCCGCGCAGCGTCTCGTCGATTTGGCCGGCGCGCGAGCGCGCTCCCTCCCATTCGTTTTCAAGCGCGGCTTTCTGCTCTTCGAGGCGAACCTTGTCTTTGCGCAGCCCTTCAACCTGCTGCGCGAGCTGCTCGCACGAACCCTTGAGCGCCGTTTGTTCCTCGAGCAGCGCTGCATGCTGCTGCCGTAGTGAATTCATGCGCTCGTTCGACTGGGCGATTTCACCGGCCAGCCTCTGTTCGATTGCTTCGGCGCTCGCGAGCCGCTCGGCGATGGCCGCCAGTTCTTCGCGGCGAGCCACGACACTCTCTTGAAGCGTGTGGAAATTACGGCGCAAGTTCGCAAGGGTCTCGGAAGCTGCGGCGCCCTCCGCCTCAGCGGCGGCGCGGGAACGAAGCGCTTCGGCATGTTCGCGTCGCGCCTGTTCCGCTCGCGCGCGGGCAGCCTCGGCTTCGCCGCGAAGGCGCGCGATTTCTTCACGCTCGGAGGCGAGCTGCTGCCCGGCGCGAAGTGACTCGCTGCGCGCCTGGTCGCGCTGGTGGGTGGTGGCGACCAGAGCCTTTTCCGCTTCCATGTGCTGCGCGCTCGCCGTTGTGAGATGCGTTTCAGCCGCTGCAATCTCTTCTTCGAGTCGTGTTAGCTCGGCCTGCTGTTCACGCGCCAGCCGTTCGAGGCGCGCGGCTTGGGCCTCGTGCTGGCGGAGTTCGCGCTTCAGCGCAAGGGGTCCCGCTTCGCCCCTTCGCCCGCCTGAAACAATGCGGCCGTGGTAGCAGGTGCCGTCCGGCGTCAGAAAGTAGTTATGCGGATGCTCGCGCGCCATGCGCTCGGCTGCGGCCAGCGTTTCGACGAGGTACGCTGCTCGAAGCTTTTTCAGAAAGTACTTGGTGGCGGAGCCCAGCGGTTCGCGGAACTCGACGAGCCGGTCGAGCCGTGCGATGAAATCCCCGGGCATCGAAGAGTCGCCATCGGCCTCGGATTTGTCGATGTCCAGATTGCGGATCGAATCGACGAAAAACGTGGCGCGGCCGCCCATTTCGTCCCGCAACAGCGCCACTCCGGCGCGCGCGTGATCGAACGATTCGACGACAACGTACTCGAGCTCTTCGCGCAGGAACTGTTCGATTGCGCCTTCGTACTCTTCCTGAACTTCCGCGTAATCGGCAAGCAGGCCGACGGCGCGGAAACCGCTCTTCGAGGAATCGGAAGCGATTGCGTCACTCGCGTTGAAAAGCTTCTGCACCGCATCGGCGGTATAGGCTCGCTCGCGCAGGATCTGCTCGATCGACGCGTGCCGGGCGCGCTCGGCGGAAAAATCCTGGCGAACCCGTTCGAGCTGCTGGCTCGTTTCCTGGTGTCTCTGCCGCATGCTCCCCAGGTGGCTTTGGGCTTCGCGGACCGCGACTCCGATTTGCTGTGCCTGTTGCGAAGCCAACCCGAAGGCGCTCTCGGCCGCCTCGACGCGGGACTCGAGAGCCGAACACTCCTGTTCCAACGCGTGGAGGGCCGCGGCGCGAACCTTCTCGACGGCAGTATGCCGTTGGGCGGTTTCCTCGGCCTGCGATGATTCGGCCTGGCCGCGCGCGGATTCTTCGACGAGGCGGCTCGCCAACTGACGAAGCTCTTCCATACGGGCTTCCAGCCGCCCCTGCTCGGCGACGCTCGTATAAACCTCTTCGGTCGAATGCCGCAAATCCCTTTCCAACGCAACTGCTTGCTCGCGGAGCCGGGCGACGGATTCCCGCTGGCCATCGATGCTTGCAGCGAGGCCGGATGCCTGGCGCGACACCTGCTCGATTTCGATCGTCAGCTGGCCAGCGCGGGACTCGAGCTGTGCCACTTGCTCCCGGTTGAACGTGATGCGGTTTTCGGCGCGATCCAGATCGAGCGCCGTCTGCCCGAGCAGGTTGTGGGTTTGGCGCAGCTCGGCGTCGAGCTCGTACGTGCGCCCGCTCAGGCGCTCCTGTTCCGCTTCGAGATCGTGGACGGAGCGGGACTCGCGCTCTTCGGCTGCATCCATGTCGCGCAGCAATTTCTCAAGGCGCGCGGCTTCGATATCGAGGTGCTGCGCCTTGCTGGCGAGCACGACGCGCAGCAGGCTTCGCATCTGTTCCCGCAGCTCGGCGTACCGGCGCGCCTTCGACGCCTGGCGCTTGAGCGAAGCGAGCTGCTTCTCCACTTCGACGAGAATGTCGTTCACGCGAGAGAGGTTGATCTTCGAGGCCTCGAGCTTCGCTTCCGCGAGCCTGCGCTTCGTTTTATACATCGTGATTCCGGCGGCCTCTTCGATGATGGCGCGCCGGTCCATCGGCTTCGAGTTCAGGATCTGGCCGATGCGGCCCTGCTCGATGATCGCGTAGCTATCGGGGCCCAGACCCATGCCCATGAAGATTTCCTGGACGTCGCGCAGACGGGCGACGCGGCCATTGATCAGGTATTCGCTCTGGCCCGAACGATACAGCCTCCGCCCGACGACGATTTCGCCCGGCCGCAGCGCGATCGCCGGCATTTCCGCAGCGCGTTTCTTCCGAGCCGTGCGGTTGCCGTCGCCTTCTTCTACGGCAACTTCTTCAACCGCAGCTTCCATGGGGTCGTCGGCCGCTGCTGCGCCCTGGCCTTCGATGGGTCCGGCCTCTTCTGAGGACGCTGCGTCCCGGCCGTCGATCACCTTGGCGACGGCTTCAGAGAGTTCCGAGTCGACAAGTGTAAGAGTCACTTCGGCGAGGCCCATCGGCGGGCGCTTGGCGGTGCCGTTGAAGATGCAATCGGACATTCGCTCAGCGCGGAGCATTTTGTGGCTCTGCTCGCCGAGCACCCAGGAGATCGCGTCCACCACGTTTGATTTGCCGCAGCCGTTAGGCCCGACAATGCAGGTGATTCCGCTCCCGCTGAACGTGATCGGCGTCTTCTCGAAGAACGACTTGAAGCCCAGTAATTCGACTTTACGAAGTTTTAGCACCCAGCCCTCGCACAGTTGGCTCCTTGCGCCTCAGTGGCGGAAGAAGCGTCGGTCTGATCTTTTGCAGGAGGTCCTTCGAGACAGAAACGTTCGGAGGGTCGAATGATCGATGCCCTGCCGCCTGGCGCTATCGGATCGGCGGTTACGGAAATACAAACTAGCATGGGGCGCGGAACGTGTAAAGCGCGGTTTGCGAGATGTGTGCAACATCTCGCGCACCCCGTCAGGCCTTGATGTACCAAGGCACGTTGATAAGCACAATTCGCCTGCTCCCATGCAGCAGGACAAGCGCCTTCAAAAGTTCCGCGCGCTGATTGTGCAGCGGGTAGTGATACCAGTGCCGCTCGACAAGCTCGGGCACGATGATGGCGATCTGCCGGTCCGGATATTGTTGTTCGGCTTGCAGAACGTAATCCAAAATCGGCCGGAGAATCAGGCGGTACGGCGAGGGGAGCACCACGAGTTGAGGCGGCGTGCGCCCGGCCTGTTTCATCGGCTCGTCGACGACTCTGCTCCACTGCTCGCGGAGTGCATTCGTATCTTCCTCCGTCGCAACGTGCACGGCGCGGATATCGGGTGAAAGCGTCAGCGCAAATTGCAGCGCTCTCTGCGCGATCTTGCCCCAGGCCTCGATCGGGATGACCACAATCGGCGGCCGCGGCGCGCTGACCTCCAGGGGAGACGAGCTGGACACTTCCGCGGCGACGGCACGGTAATGCCTCCGCACCCACATCATCGTGGCGACGAGGCCGATGACTAGAAGAGCGCTGACCCATGCTCCCGAAGTGAATTTCGCAACGAGCACGACGACCAACGTGATTCCCGTCGCCACCGCGCCCAGGCCGTTGACGAGCATGCTTCGAATCGCGCCGGGCCCTCCCAGCCGCCTCCAGTGGCCCACCATTCCCGCCTGCGACAGTGTAAACGCAAGGAATGCGCCGATGGCAAACAACGGGATCAGGCGGTCCGTCACGCCGCCGAACAGCGCGAGCAGCACCGCCGCGAGCAATGCGAGAACAACAATCCCCTGCGAGTAAACGAGGCGCCGGCCCCGCAATCCGAGTGAGTGCGGCAGAAAGTTATTCTGAGCGACGGCCCTGCACAGCCGCGGGAAATCCGCGAACGCCGTGTTGGCGGAAAGCGAAAGAATGAGCAAGACCGCGCCGATCGTCACATCGTAAAACAATCCTCGTCCCGCGACCGCTGCAACCAGCATCGAGAGAACGCTTTGGTATCCCGGCAGCCCCGGGTCGGTCGCCGCGATGCCGTACGCTCGGACCAGATACGCGATTCCGGCGAGCAGCACGATCAGCAGACCAATGATCACGGTGAGCGTGCGCTGCGCGTTGCGTACGGTAGGCTCGCGAAAGGCGCGCACGCCGTTGCTCACAGCTTCGACGCCCGTCATCGCCGTGCATCCGTTGGAGAACACTTGCAGCAGCAGCCACGCGCTCGCGGCGGCCACGACGCCGCTTCCGGGCACCGGCGGCGCCACGACCGGCACCGGATGTCCGGCGGCGAGGACCGTCTTGATCGTGCCCACCAGGATCACCCACAGCAGGGTGCCGAGAAACAGGTACGTGGGCAGCATGAAGAAAACTCCCGCTTCGCGCACGCCACGCAGGTTGACGATCGTGATGATCACGAGAATCGCAAGGCATATCAAAAGCGTGTGCGGCTGGAGGCTGGGCACCGCGGACACGAGCGCTCCCACGCCCGCGGAAATTCCCACCGCGACGACAAGAACATAGTCGAGCATCAAAGCCGCGGCCGCCAGCAGGCCCGGGAATATGCCCAAGTTCTCCGTCGCGACCGTGTAAGATCCGCCGCCGCCCGGGTAGGCCGCAATTGTCTGGCGATAGGAAAAGTAAACAATCGCCAGCAGGACGATGATGCTGGCGCTTACCGGCACGATGTATGCAACCCCTGTCGCTCCCAGCGGAATCAGGAGCGTGAGGGCGGCTTCCGGCCCGTACGCCGCTGAACTGAGCGCATCCAAGCCAAAGATGGGAATCCCAGCGGACGCTCCGATTTGCTCGGCGCGCTCGTCCGACGTAGCGAGTGGTTTCCCGAGCAGGATATCTAGAAAGGACATGTCCCCTCCCGGCTGTGATAAGGACGTAAGGGTAATCGGAGCGCCAGACAATTCAAAACGCTAAAACGCGTAATGCGGTCGCGACATGAAATTTTCATCTTCCAGTGATGTTTGCTTCTCTTTGCACTGGACCTGCGGCCAGCGCCAGGCTGAACTTCAGGTCGATTGACTTGAGCGAATCCCCGGCCTAGGATGGCCCGCACGGGAGGCACCCGTTTGGAATCGCCCAGCCGGCCGGGACTGCGCCGAATTCTGCCGTCCGTGACGATCCTGGCAGCAATCTTTGCCCTCTCGCTCGCGGGTTTGCGACCGCCTGCGCCAAAGCCCGCCACAGCTCCGCCCGTCCAATTCTCAGCAGTCCGTGCGCTCGGCACGCTCCACCGAATCCTGGGCAACGATGCGCCGCATCCGGTCGGCAGTCCGGCGAACGGCGCGGTGCGCGACCGCATCGTCGCCGAGTTCACCAAGCTCGGCTATCAACCGCAGGTACAGACCGCGTTTGCTTGTAACGAATACGGAACCTGCGCAACAGTGAACAACGTGCTTGCGCGGCTCGACGGTAGCGAAGGGGATGCCGGGTCAGGCGATGACGTCCTTCTCGCCGCGCACTACGACTCGGTTCCCGCAGGTCCGGGGGACTCCGACGACGGCACGGGCGCCGCGACGGTGCTGGAAAGCGCACGCGCGCTAAGATCGCTGCCGGCGCCGCGCCACTCGATCATCCTCTTGATCGACGACGGCGAGGAAGCCGGCTTGCTCGGCGCGCGAGCCTTCGTCGATTCGCATCCCTGGGCGAAGCACGTGCGCGCGGCCGTGAACCTCGACGCGCGCGGTACTTCCGGTCCGAGCCTGATGTTCGAGACGGGCAGCGCGAATGATTGGGCCGTCGGAATCTACGCGCGGTACGCGGTTCGTCCGGCGGCCAGCTCGATCTTCTATACTGCTTACAAGCGTCTCCCCAACGATACGGATTTCACTGTCTTCAAGGCGGCGGGTTATCAAGGTCTGAATTTCGCTTTCATTGGCGATGAGGTGCACTACCACACGCCTCTCGACAACTCCGCGAATGTGACGCTCGCCAGCTTGCAACACCAGGGGGAGAACGCGCTGCCCACGGTCCTTGCGTTCGCCAATTCCGATCTTTCAGCCCCGCCGCAGCGGGAAGCGGTTTTTTTCGATGTTTTCGGGCGAGTGACGATTCACTGGCAGGTCCGGCGGACGCTCGCGTTCGCCGGCCTCGCGGCGCTTCTGCTGCTCCTGCAAGCCGGATGGATGATCCGCAACAAGCGCCTCACCTTCCGGGAATTCCTCTGGGGATCCTTCAGCTGGCTCGCTGTCATTGCCGCCGCTGGCACTTTGGCGCTGATTCTGCGATGGCTGATTCGCTTTGTCGGTGCAGCGCCCGTCAACTGGATCGCCCATCCGCTGCCGATTGAGATTGCGTTCTGGTCGCTCGCAGCTGCGGTCGTGATGGCCAGCGCGGTTTCCTTTGCCAGGCGCGCGCGCTTCTGGGGACTGTGGACCGGCGTATGGGTCTGGTGGGCGCTGCTCGCCGCGGTGCTCTCCTGGCAGGTGCCCGGGCTGAGTTATGTCGTCCTTGTTCCCGCTGCCGTTGCCGCTCTTGCCGGCTTGCTGGCGACGATTCCGCGTCACGAAAGCACCGTGCTGACAGGCCTGGCAGCCATATTGCCGCTGGCTGTGTCTGGAATCGTCGGGTTTGCGCCCGCGATCTTGCTCTACGACGGTCTTGGCAACCGGGGCCTAGCTCTCGTCGCAGTGGTTGTCGCGTTGATTTTGACGCCACTGGCGCCGGTTTGCGCCGATCTGCGCGAAGTGGCGGGTTTGCGAAGTCTCGCATTCGTCTGGATTCCGATCCTCGGGACAGCACTGGCTGGGTTCGGTGCGGTTGTCATGCCGGCCTATTCTGCCAAGGTACCCGAGCGCGTGAATATCGAGTACTGGCAGGATGCGGATTCGGGCCAGGCGCGATGGATCGTCCAGTCCGACTCGGGTCGCCTGCCTGAACCCATCAGCCTTGCCGCCGCTTTCCGGCGCTCCGCCCCAGATGCGTTTCCGTGGAACACTCGCCCTGCTTTCCTCGCGGACGCTCCGAGCCTGAGCTTTAGCGCCCCAACGTTCACGGTCCTCGATTCCGGCCAGGAGAACGGTAGGAGAACGTATCAGGCGCTCATCCGTTCCGAACGCGGGGCATCATCCGCCGCGGTTTTCTTTCCGCCCGATTCTGGTGTCCAAGACGTTCGCATCGAAGGACAACCGTTGCAGCCGGAGACTCCACGGATCCGCCAGTACTTCAACGGATGGAGTCTGTACCGCTGCCCGGCGATGCCCGCAAGCGGCGTCGAAATCAGTTTTTCGCTGCCCGCAGGCAAGCCTGTCGATGTTTCGGCTGCCGATCAGACGTACGGGCTTCCGCCCGAGGGCGCCTTTCTGCTGAAGGCGCGCCCGCTCACCGCAGCAGCCTCACAGGATGGCGACGTAACAACCGTTACCCGCCGCGTCGAGCTGATTCCTTAGCTTCTTAAGGTCCGCCCGCGCCGCGTCTGTCGTGGCGAGGTCTTAAGACATCGCCGGACGAACGCCGTCCGCCGCTAACCTCGCGGCTTTGACATTGCTTTTCTTCTGGTATAACGTCCCGGGTAATCTTACAGGCACAAGAACAATGCTCGCGTTGCCCACTGCGACAAGCTCCCATCGCACGGTGAGATCCGCCACCGTGATTCGTATCCTGATAGCGGACGATCACGGCATAGTGCGAAAGGGCTTGCGAACTCTCCTGGAACGTTCGAGAGGTTGCAAGGTCTGTGCCGAGGTAGGTAACGGCCGCGAAGCAGTTGAAAAGGCCCGGCTCCGCCGGCCGGACATCGCCATTCTCGACATCACCATGCCCGTCCTGAACGGTGTGGAAGCCACGCGTCAGATCCGGAAGGTTTCTCCGCACACAGAAGTGTTGATCCTCAGCATGCATGAATCCGATCTGTTGCTGAAAGAGGGACTGGAAGCCGGGGCCAAGGGCTATTTGCTGAAGGAGGATGCCGATCGCTACCTCTTGGCGGCCGTGAACGCACTGTACCGCCACGCCCACTACTTCTCGCCAAAGATTTCGGAAGCGCTCACGGCCGAACCGTACCACGCAGACAAACGCAACTCCAAAACTAAGATTCGTGCCAGCCGTTTAACGCCGCGCGAGCGGGAAATCGTCCAGTTGCTGGCCGAAGGACGAAGTAATAAGGAAGTGGCAACGCTTCTCGATATCAGCGCCAAGACCGTCGAAACCCACCGAGCGAACATCATGGTCAAGCTCAACCTCCATTCCATCACCGAGCTAGTGCGCTACGCGATTCGGAACAACCTGACCCAAAGCTAGGTGTTGGGCGGGATACAGTGATTCCCCTAGGTAACTCACAGGATACCTTCCGTGTTTCGGCTTCCTATAGTCTGCCGTTTATGTTGGCGATTCAACAAGCGCGAAACCTGCCGACAGCGAATGGGAAAAAGCCCATTCGCGTTTTTGTGACGGCTGAATCTCCCATCGCCCTCGGAGGAATTTGCCTGGCGCTGGGAACGCAGACGGATATGACGATTGTTGGAACCGCAAGCAACGGCGTTGAGCTGTTGGAAAGGGCGGAGGAGCTCCGACCCGACTTTGTCGTAAGCGAGGTCACTATTCCGCGCATCAGCGGGCTCAAGTGCGCTTTGCGGCTTCGCCGTGCAATGCCGGCCCTGCAGATCATCCTTGTGGACTCCGACGGCCTGGTCACTACGGATGTATGCCTAGAAGCTGGCGCCAGCTCCTGTATCCAAAAGGACCAACTCCCTGAAGGGCTTGTTTCGGAAGTCCGTAGTCTTTTCCTTGCGAGGTGACACACCGGGGCACTGGGGCAAAGCCAATTCCGGAGAGATCTCGTGGTGATTGGCAAACATCTGCGCGACCTGAGAGCGGCAAAGGGGCTGACCCAGCGCCATGTGGAGGATCGCACCGGGATCCTGTGTTGTTACCTGTCGCGCATCGAGAACGGCCGTACGGTTCCCTCCGTTGACACTTTGGAAAAACTAGCCGCCGCCTACGAAATTCCGCTTTGGAAAATCTTCCGTGACAGTAAAGATCGAACAAAACCGCTTCGACTGCGCAGCGATCGGAAAGAGGAATCGCCCAAAGACACGCAGTTTCTGACGAAACTGGCGGAACGAGTCCCCCGTATGCGCCAGCGTGATCTGCACCTCCTCCTCAGCATGGCTCAGAAAATGGCGCTCAAGGAAAAGAGGACCGGAAAGCGGAAGCACCGGGGGTCAGCGGACCAGAGATTGGTCGCGCCCAGCGCCCGCAACTTGTCCTGAGATAGGTCCACTCGCTTAGCCTCTCCTCACTGGCGGGAACGCTTGGCCAATCCCTCCCTCTGCCTCAGGATTCATGTCGTGCCCCCAAGAACCCCATATCGAGCGAGAGGTTTGCTGCAAGGCAAAGCGTCAGATAGAATAGTCGTTTTGCGCACACCTCTAAAATGGCAGACATACGCCTCTACAACACGCTGACCAACCGTCTCGAGCCGCTCAGTCCTGTCCATCCTGGCGAAGTCCGCATGTACACCTGTGGCCCGACTGTCTACGCCTTCGCCCACATCGGGAATTTCCGTACCTTCATGTTTCAGGACATTCTTCGGCGATTCCTGCGTTTCCGGAGTTACCGTGTGCTGCAGGTGATGAACGTAACCGACGTGGACGACCGCATCATTCAGGCCTCGGCGGCCGCGGGGATCGGCATCCGTGAATACACGGAGAAATACATCCAGGCATTCCTCGAAGATATCGACGCGCTTCACATCGAAATGCCTGAGGAGCTTGTTCGCGCCACCGACCACATCGACGACATGGTCGCGCTCATCGAAAAACTCCGGCAGAAGGGCCTGACGTACACCAGCGACGGCTCGATCTATTTCCGCATCGCGAAGTTCCCTTCGTACGGCAAGCTCTCGAAAATCGACGCGGCCGGCATCCAAGCGGGCGCTCGGGTGGACGTCGACCAGTACGAAAAAGAGAACGCGCGTGATTTCGCTTTGTGGAAGGCGCCCAAGCCGGGCGAGCATTTCTGGGAGACGCGCATCGGCCCAGGCCGCCCCGGCTGGCACATCGAGTGCTCTGCGATGGCTATGAAGTACCTCGGCGACACGCTCGATATCCACACCGGCGGCGTGGATCTGGCGTTCCCGCACCACGAAAACGAAATCGCGCAGAGCGAGGCGGCGACGGGCAGGCCGTTCGTGCGCCTTTGGCTTCACGCCGAGCACCTGATCATCGAAGGCCAGAAGATGTCGAAATCACTCGGCAACTTCTACACGCTGCGTGACCTCTTCGCCAAGGGCCACAAGCCTTCGACCGTCCGCTTCCTGCTGCTCTCCGTGCCGTATCGCCGCCAGCTGAATTTCACTGAAGATGGCCTCACGCAGGCCCGGAACTCCGTCGAGCGGCTGCGTAATTTTGTGGCGCGCTTGAGGAACGCGCGGTTTCCCGCCGGGTCGAATCCCGAAATCGTCAAACGCATCGAAAAGGCCGAGACCGACTTCGAAGCTGGTCTCGCGGACGACATCAACACCGCGGTCGCGCTCGCGGCGATTTTCGATCTCGTGCGCGACATAAACACCGCCATCGATCGGGGCGCATTCCTGCAGCAGGATGCGATGCGGGCCCTAGCCTCCATGGAGACTTTCGACGGCGTCCTGGCCTTGCTTGCGGACGATGACGACGACAAGCTCGCGAAACTCGGCTTCACACCGTTGAAGCCGCGAATGAGCGCTGAGCAAGTCGACGCGCTGGTCGAAGAGCGCAACGCGGCTAAGCGCCGCCGCGACTTCCAGCGTGCCGATGCCATTCGTCAGCAGCTCGTGGATTCTGGTATTATGATTGAAGACGCGAAGGACGGCACGGTCCGTTGGAAGTACAAATGAGCTTCTCCACCCAACACGCGCATCCGCTCCATAGTCAGCCCTCTCTCGAGCGCCCGAATCTTTTCGGCGTCGACTAAGCTTCTCTTCTCCGATCGATGTGTCTGGCACGCAGCAGTCCGCGCGACGCAGAAATCTAATTCGGGAGGGAAGACATGCAAACTGCCGAGATGAAACTCCCGCAGCTCATCACGGAGCTGCCCGGCCCGAAGGCAAGGGAAATTGTGGCGCGGGACCACAAAGTTGTCTCGCCGTCCTACACCCGCGATTACCCGCTGGTTGCTAAGACGGGCCGTGGCGCCATCATCGAAGATGTGGACGGCAACACATTCCTCGATTTCGCGGCGGGTATCGCCGTCGTTGCCACAGGCCATTGCCATCCGCAAGTGGTCGCCGCGATCCAGAAGCAGGCGGCCGACTTGATCCACATGTCCTGCACGGATTTTTACTACCAAGGCATGGTCGAGCTGGCCGAAAAGCTCGCTTCCATCGCGCCGGGAAAGGACCCGAAGCGCGTCTATTTTGGGAATTCAGGCACCGAAGCCATCGAGGCGGCGATGAAGCTCGCGAGGTATCACACGAAGCGCGACAATTTCATCGCCTTTCATGGTTGCTTCCACGGCCGCACGATGGGCTCGCTTTCGCTTACGGCAAGCAAGGCCGTCCAGCGCAAGGGCTTTGGTTCGCTGCTCGGCGGTGTTTTCCACGCGCCTTATCCGAACACCTATCGCGGGGCCTACGGTGTCCGCCCGGAGAATGCCGCTGCCGATGCGCTTGCCTATATCGAGGGCGAGCTTTTCAAGCGCCTTGTCGATCCCGAGGATGTCGCTGCCGTTTTGGTGGAGCCCATTCAAGGCGAAGGCGGCTACGTCCCGGCGCCGGAGGTATTCCTGCAAGGCCTCGAGCGCCTGTGCCGCAAGCACGGCATCCTGCTGGTGTACGACGAAGTGCAGTCGGGCATGGGCCGTACGGGAAAATGGTGGGCGGCGGAGCACGCCGGCATTGAGCCCGACATGATTTGCGTAGCGAAGGGCATTGCGTCCGGAATGCCGCTCGGCGCCGTCATTGCAAAGGCGCACCTGATGGACTGGAAGCCCGGCGCGCACGCTTCGACCTTTGGCGGCAACCCTGTCTCGGTCGCCGCCTCGCTGGCCACGATCGAACTGCTCGAGCGCGGCCTGATCGCCAACGCCGCCCGCATGGGCGCCTTTATTCTGCGCCACACCGCGGACTGGCCCAAGAAACACAAGATCGTTGGCGACATTCGCGGGAAAGGCCTGATGATCGGGATCGAATTCGTGCGCGATCGGGAGACGAAGGAAAAGGCGCCCGAGCTGCGCAGCCTTATCCTCGGTTTGGCGTTCCAGAAAGGACTGCTTCTTCTCGGCGCGGGAGAGAACTCGCTGAGGCTCGCTCCGCCTCTCATGATCGACGATGAGCAGGCCGAGTTCGCCGTGCGCACGCTCGAATCCTGTATCGCAGAGGTAGAGCAAGCACTCTAACGGGGAAGGATGTTTGCGCGCCTGATGTTCGCGATCGTGGACCGCGCGGCCTGCAAGGGCCTCGCGGAACCCGCCACCGAAGATTCGTCGGAAGCTTCCTCGCGACGGCGGGCGCGCCGTACCGGCGTTCGTGGCGAGACGTACGCCTACTGTCGCCACGGCTATGTGGTCGTCGCGCGAAACTTCACGCGGCCGGATGTGAAGGGCGAAATTGACATAGTCGGCCATGACGGGCCGGTGCTCGCGTTCGTCGAGGTAAAGACCCGCGCGGCGACGGAACCGGGTCAGCCGAAGCCTGAAGAAGCCGTGGACGAGGGCAAGCGTCGTTACCTGGTGCGCATGGCACGGCAGTTCCTTCGTGCGCGCCGCGTGGATTCCCCTTCCTACCGTTTCGATGTGCTCGCCATTGAGACTCGCGCCGGCGCGCGCCCCGAGGTTCGTCTGCACAAGGGAGCATTCAGTCCCGAGTCGAATTAGAGACTCGGATGAGAGGCGCATCGTGTATCGGAGGACGAATCTGTTCCGAATGCTGCAGATTTCGCTCGCTGCAGTCGATATAGAATACTAGGAGCGGAAATGTATGGGCGCCCGGACTGGCACTTCTGGGCTGGAGGATGAACGTTGCCGGAACTTCGCAGGGACCCGATTGAAGGTCGCTGGGTCATTATCTCCACGGACCGGGGAAAGCGCCCGTCGGACTTCGTTCGGGAAAGCGTTCAGATCAAGGGAGTCGGGATGTGCGCTTTCTGTCCCGGCAACGAAGGGAAGACTCCGCCCGAAGTCCTCGCGTACGGACGCAACGGCAGCGGCAAGAACACGCCGGGTTGGTCGCTCCGCGTCGTGCCCAATAAATTCCCCGCGCTCGGAATTGAAGGCGGCCTCGACCGCGAGGGAGAAGGCCTATTCGACCGCATGAATGGCATCGGCGCGCATGAAGTCATCATCGAGACGCCGGAGCATCGCAATACGCTGGCTTCCATGCCGCAAAAGGCCGTCGAGGAAACCCTGTGGGCCTATCGCGACCGCATGCTCGACCTCAAGAATGACCGCCGCTTTCGCTACATCCTGCTCTTCAAGAACCACGGTGAGCCCGCCGGTGCGTCACTTGAGCACACACATTCGCAGTTGATCGCGCTGCCCATCGTGCCCAAGCGCGTGCGTGAGGAAGTCGATAATTCCAAGCACTATTACGACGAAAAGGAGCGCTGCATCTTCTGCGACATGATTCGCCAGGAGATCGAAACAGAGACGCGCGTCATCCTGAACAACGATCATTTCATCGCCCTGGCTCCCTACGCGCCCCGTTTTCCGTTCGAGACGTGGATTCTGCCCCGCCAGCACACCTCTGCTTTCGAGAACATGCCGACGCCCTACTATGGCTACCTCGCCAGCGTCTTGCGCGATTTTCTCGGACGCCTGGATGCGGCACTGTCGTTTCCTTCATACAACTACGTGGTGCACACGTCGCCCATCGGCGAGGAAATCAACGATCACTATCACTGGCACATCGAGATAATGCCGAAGCTCACGAAAGTGGCGGGGTTCGAGTGGGGCACCGGTTTCTACATCAATCCCACGCCGCCCGAAGAAGCTGCGCGCTTCCTCCGTGACGCAAAGTGACGATCCGGTCAGGATCGTCATCCCGAGTTAACAAGGTGAAAAAGGATTTCTCTCGCAGTCTGTTCTTATGATTGTTTCAGCTTCTTCCGTGCAGAAACAAACAGTGTAATCGCGAGCACGACGAACAAAAGCACGCCCAGCCCTGCATTTTGGCTGAGGTGCGGCAAGAATTTTTCGCCGAACGCGAACATTTTCGCCGGCCATGGCACGTGCAGCGCAACCGCGAGCCAATGGGGCACATGCTCGCCTAGCTCGGGATCTTGCAGCAAGTTGATGATGATAGCGAGCAGCCCGAACACGCCGCCCGCGGCGATCAAGCCGCTGGCGTAGAGCGAGCCGGGGCTCACCTCGCTCTCGGCTCCGGCCTTTTTCTCCATGCCGCGCTCGGCCAGCCACCGAATGACGCCTCCTGCGAACATCGCCATCGTCGTGCCGATGGAAATGTACGAACCCACAGCGAACGGGAGCGAGCGAATACCAAGCAGCTCGACGGCGATCACCAGAAACACTCCCAGAAACACGAGCCGCCAAGGGAGCCGCCGGTTCAAAATCCCGCTGATCACCGTCGCCATCAGCCGCGCTTGGGGCGCCGCCGCCTTAGCACCGCCGATTCCCTGTTCCCACTGAATTTCAATCTGGCGCGTCGTCGGATCGTAGAGATATTTGCCGTCCGGAATCACGCTCGAGCCGATTGCATTCACCAGCACGTACGTTTTGCCCTGATGCTCATAGTTGTTTTGTTGTTGCTCGACTCCCACTGGAAGATGGCTGACATCGAGAGGAATCTGAATCGGCTTGTACTGCGCGAGGCCCACGTTCATCAGAATGAGCGTGCCGCCGATCGCCAGCGATGAAACCATCACGCCGATCACGAGCGCGATCTGCTGCCACCTCGGCGTTGCGCCCACAAGATACCCGGTCTTCAAATCCTGCGATGTCGCGCCGGCGATCGCGGCGGCAATGCACACGACGCCCCCGATCGTCAGCGCGAGCACTGCGTATGCATTGGCCGTCCAGTGCACCACCAGAAAGACCGCGCACGTCGCCATCAGCGTCGCGATTGTCATCCCGCTGATCGGATTCGACGAGTTCCCGATTAGCCCGCTGATTCGCGAGGCCACCGTAACGAACAGGAAGCCGAAGACGATGATGAAGAATGCCGCAATCAGATTCGCGAATGCTCCGGTTTGCGCTCCCGGGACCGGCTTGAACTTCAGGAATGCCCAGATCATCGCGAGGATCACGATGGAGCCGGCGACAACGATTCGCATCGAGAGGTCGCGCTCGGTCCGGCTGGTAGCGGGCATCGCCGCCTGCTTCGCGCGCACATCCTTCAATCCCGCGCTCAGCGCCGATATGATTGTCGGCATCGTTTTGATCAGCGTAATCAGCCCGGACGCCGCCACCGCTCCCGCTCCCATCGGGCGAATGTAAGTTCCCCAGAGTTGGTCCGGGCCCATTTGCGGGATCGGCACGGTACTCGGGTACAGCGGCACTCCGGGCGCGAGCGACCCGAAGAAACGGATCGCCGGCATCATCACCAGCCACGAAATCACGCCGCCTGCGAAAAGTGTTCCCGCCACGCGCGGTCCGATGATGTAACCGACGCCCAGATACTCGGACGTGATCGTGCAGCGTGCGGACGCGCCCGGCAGCCACTTCGGCTGGTAGTCCGGTTGGCCCGGCCACAATCCCAGCGTGTTCATGCAAAACGTGTAGACGCCGCCGAGACCCAAGCCCCAGAAAACGCGCCCCGCAAACGAGCCGCCCCGCTCCCCGGCCACCAATACGTCGGCGCAGGCTGTCCCTTCGGGAAACGTGAGGTTCCCGTGCTCTTTGACGATGAGTTGCCGCCGCAGCGGGATCATGAAAAGCACGCCGAGCGTCCCTCCGAGCAAAGCCAGGAAAAAGACCCGCCAGTATTCCGTGTTGAGCGAAAAACCGAGGAAGATCAGCGCAGGCATCGTGAAGATCACGCCGGCCGCGGCGGACTCTCCGGCCGATCCGGTCGTCTGCACGATATTGTTTTCGAGAATTGTCGCCCGGCCGAACGCGCGCAGGATGCTGATCGAGAGGACGGCAATCGGAATGGATGCCGAAACAGTCAGACCCGCGCGCAGGCCGACGTACACGGAGACGGCGCCGAAAAGGATCCCAAACAGCGCGCCGAGGACTACTGCGCGGAGGGTGAATTCGCGGAGATTCTCTCCGGATTCCACGTACGGGCGGAATTCACCCGGCGGTGCGGTTGAACTCCACGGCTTCGTCGCCACGCCCACCTTCCCTTCGCGATCCTGCTTTCACGCGCGGTCCTGCTCAAACGAGCCGCATGCAAACCCGGCACGGTAGCATCAGTACCCGGAAGTGACAATAGTCTTATGTGATCCGTTCTAGTAGTCTCAGAACGGCTTCTGTGTGTTCCTCGCACGATTCGGCCGCACAATCATTGACAGTGGGGCGAATTTCAGGATATTTTTCAAAGAATTCACTGCTTGGGAACAGCATCCCAGGGACTCACAAGCGCCTCGCTGGGGAACTTGGACAAATACGATCAGAGCTTTGCGCTCGATTACAAGTTTGTCTCGCCGGGATACGCGAATGCAGCCGGCGACTTGCTCTTTGTCCGCCCGCGCGTGGTCGGCGACAAGAGCAGGGGAATGTTGCGCCTCTTTGCGGAGCAGAAGTCGCGAAAGTACCCGGTAGAGAGGAGGCCACGCGCCAGGATGACCTTTTTGATATCACGCTGCCTGCCGGTTACGTGGTGGACGGCCTGCCTGCGCCCGTGCAGGCCGACTGCGAATACGCGACATACCGTAGCGAGATCAAAGTGACGGAAGACGTCCTGCACTACCAGCGGACCTTCGAGATCAAGGGTGTGATGGTCCCGACAGAGAAACTCCCTGAGATATGGAGGTTCCTGCAACAAGTGGCCGCGGATCAGCAGTCGGCCGCAGCCCTCCGCCGCGCAGGCCCGTGATCGCTCGGATTCCAGTGGTTGGAAGGAAGTGACTGAGGCGGAAACGCCGCGCTTCAGGGTTTTCCGCCGAGGCGCTCGCGGACGCGATCGCTCAAGACTTTGCCGTCGATGGCTTTTCCCTCCAGGCGTGCCCGCGCAGCCTTGATGACGGCGCCCATCTGCTTGAGCGAGTCGGCTCCGGCTTCGTTAATGGCGGCTTCGATGGCATGGTGGACTTCTTCGTCGTTCGGAGCGGCCGGCAGATATTCCTCGATGATGGTGATTTCCTTGGCTTCCTTTTCGGCGAGATCCTTCCGGCCGCCCTGCGTAAACTGATGGACGGAATCGCGGCGCTGCTTCACGAGCGTCTGGAGCACTTGCAGTGATTCCATGTCGTCGAGCGCATGCATTTTTTCGATTTCCTTGTTTTTGAGCGCGCTCTTCATCATGCGGAGCACGCTCAGCCGCAGTTCGTCCTTTTCTTTCATTGCGGCGGTCAAATCGCTCTGGATGCGTTCGATATATCCCATAGTTCTATTTTTAATCCCCTCTCCCAACTAAAAAAGGATAACACACGTTCGCGCTCGCACGCGCAATTGACACAGACTTGCGCGACCGATACCCTTGTGTGCCGTGAAAATTATCGTTGCAGACAAAATCAGCGAGCGCGGTGTTGCTTTGCTGCGTGAAGGGAGATGGGAAGTGGTCATCCCTTCCGCGGCGGCTCTCCCGAGTGAATTAGCGGACGCCGACGCGCTTGTGGTCCGCAGCGCGACCAAGGTGACTGCGGCGCTTCTCGAAAAAGCCGCGCGGCTCCGGGTAGTCGGCCGGGCCGGCGTCGGCGTGGACAACGTGGACGTCGAGGCGGCGACACGCCGCGGCATCCTGGTGATGAATACCCCGGGCGGAAACGCCGTGAGCGTGGCCGAACACACGCTCGCCCTGATGCTGGGGCTTGCGCGTGCCGTGCCTCAGGCGAATGCGTCGATCCAGGCCGGGCGGTGGGAGAAGTCGTCGTTCTCGGGAACGGAGCTGCGCGGGAAGACGATCGGGCTCGTGGGTCTTGGCCGCGTGGGCACCGAGGTTGCCCGGCGCGCTCGCGCGCTCGAAATGAAGGTGCTCGCCTACGATCCCTACGTGACGCCGGCGGCCGCGCGCGAGGTAGAGGTCGAGCTGGTCTCTCTCGACGAATTATTGGCGCAGTCGGACGTGATCTCGCTGCACACCTCGCTGAGCGCGTTGACCGAAAAGATGATCGACGCACCGGCGATTGCGAAGATGAAGCACGGAGCGCGGCTGATCAATTGCGCCCGCGGCGAATTGATCGACGAAGCCGCTCTGGCCGAAGCGCTGCGGTCGGGAAAGCTCGCCGGAGCCGCCGTCGATACCTTCGCCGAGGAGCCGCCAAAGAATTCGCCGCTGATCGGCCTGCCAAATCTGATCGCCACGCCGCACATCGCCGGGTCGACCGCCGAAGCGCAGGAAGAAGTTGGGACGGCGATCGCGCAGCAGGTGCGGGATTATCTTGCGGACGGCCTGATCCGCAACGCTGTCAACATGCCCGCGCTTTCTCCGGATCAATATCGCCGGCTGCGGCCGTACCTGGAATTGGGCGAGCGGCTGGGATCGTTCGTCGCGCAGGCGGCGCCCTCGCGAAGTTTTCACCGCGTGCGAATCCAGTATGCCGGCGAG
>Ga0187872_10000977_pt1 | contig 30698 bp, 30 predicted proteins | sample June2016WEW_16_4_FD_132973 | JGI IMG/M metagenome (GOLD analysis project Ga0187872, IMG submission 132973) | Peatland microbial communities from SPRUCE experiment site at the Marcell Experimental Forest, Minnesota, USA - June2016WEW_16_40 | ecosystem: Environmental > Terrestrial > Soil >...
GTGGCTATGCGAGCACGACCGCAGCGACAAACTTGGCGAATGGGGCGAACGCACAGTTGGAGCCTTACACCCACAGCTACACGGTTTCTTCCAGTTTGACGAAGGGCGGTTCGGGTCCCACTGGGGACAACATTGGCTATCTCGATCAGACTTACGAGGACCTCGCAACAGGGTTCCGCGTCACGATTGTCAACCCCTCCGATCACGCTTCTTACGGTGTACCGAGCATCGCAGCGGGCTACAGCTTTACGCCGTTTGATACTCTCACCTTCACGGTAGCGGCTGATAGCGCCACAGGCGCACATCCCGCCGTCCGTGCTTGTGGTACGTCAACCAACGGCGCTTTCGCTGAGCCAACGAACACGGCAGTGGCTAACAACCAGATCGCGATACAGGGTCTCTACACCACGGTCACCTCGAATTTCGGTTCGACCTCTGGCGACACGGTTCTTGTCAGCACGTTCCGTGGAAGCGGCAACAACCCGAATATCGGTGAGTTCTACTATGTCTCGTACACGACCGCGAAAACGGCGGCGGACTACGCGATCCATTTGTACACCGACCCGAAGGTTGCTTACGCAGTCTACGGTCCTCCAACCAGTCTGAACAACCGCGTTTCCGTGGCTATCCAGTTGATGGCGGCGAACGGCGTGCAAACTTTCGGCGTCGTCCAAGTCCCAGTGGTCCCGGGCACCAATCAGGGAACCTCGCAGGACTTCATGAACGCGATCCAATCCCTCACGGTCAATCTGCCGGGTCTCAACCAGAAGGCAAACATCATTTGCCCACTGAGCACTGACCCAGTTGTTCACCAGTTCTTGAGCCGCCAGTTGACGACTCAGGCGAACGTCCGTCAAAAAGGCGAGGCTATCGGTTTCGTCGGCTACGATCAGTTCTCGACGCCCTCAACGATGTCGGCCAACGCCGAATCGCTGTCGAACGCTCGTATGATCGCAATCGGCACCCCTGTCGCGGGTATCCTCATCACCAACCCGAGCACGGGCGTGGCGGTGGAATACGCGGTAAGCGGCGAATTCATGGCAGCCGCCATGATGGGCTTGGAAGCAAACCCCTCGAACGACGTGGCGACTTCGCTCACGTTCCAGAATTTGGTCGGCTTCAGCCGTCTGCTCATCACCTACGACGATCCGACGATGGACAACATGGCTTCGAACGGTTTGACCTGCCTGTTGAACAACAACGGCGCACTGCTCATTCGCCACTACAAGTCTACCGATCCGTCGAACCCGCTCACCAGTGAGCCGACGTGCACCACGATCACAGACTACGTGTCGCAGCAGTTCCGCGTCACCCTCAAGCAGTTCATCGGTCGCAAGCTGCTCGACTCGCTTGTCACCGACATTCAGGTGGTTTGCAATGCATTGCTGACATCCTTGGTCAACCAACAGATTATCGCTGGATACCAGAGCTTGTCGGTCGTGCAGGACCCAACCGACCCAACACAGGCCGATGTCACCGTCACATTCAAGCCGATCTTCAGCTTGCTGTATGTGAGCGTAGTGTTCACGGTGCAGACGCAGTTGAGCTAACTTGAAACGGAGCTAAGGAATGAAGGTATCACCACAGGTCACACAGGCAAATGGCATCATTACCTTGAAGCTCTACGCTACGTTTGTCGGTGACCCAACTGATGCGAACGACAAGGCGCTTATCGCGGCTTTTGGCGATCCTACTGTTAACATGGCTGGATCGTTTCAGGACCCGAACAACCTTGCGTTCACGTTTTTGTTCCCTGCTACCGATGTGATAGTGGGGATCACGACGCAGATGAGTTCGCATCCTGTTCGTTTTATGTTGGCTTTGCCGAATGCACAGAATCCAAATCGGCCCGCTCCGATTCAGGGCGAGTTGGATTGCATCACAACGAACCCAAGTGAGGCGTGTGAGGCGTATTTCACCGTTATGTGTCAGCGCATTACGCAGGCGATGATGATACTCCGACAGAAGATGTTGGTGCCAACACTTACACCTGAAACGATTTAAGAGGACCACGATGAGCAAGTTGATGGAGCAACGCAAAGCAGCAAAGACAAAAAAGTCAACGATCATCCTGTCCCTTGAAACGGTACGGGATGCAATCACCATCGGTAAGTCGCTGTTGCAGAAATACGAAGCCGAGGGCACTAACGATCCACAAGTGGAGCAAGCCGTCCAGCACTTGGAAGGGCTGCTTACTAGCCAGCCAGACCAGATGCAATCAGAGGGTGCAGTGAACGTCGAAGATTATTTCGACGATGCTATTTTGCCTGAGGTAGCACGTCAGGCTAAAAATGAGGTAGACATGATCGCACAAAAGCGTCGGGAAGCACGTCCCGTACAAGCAGCAACGCAATCGACACAGCCCGTAGCCCAGCCCCAGAAGACCTCTGCCGTTGGCAACGATCAGTTTGTGTCTGATCGCGACGAAAAAGGCAACCCTAAGGCCCCTGAAAAGGCTGAAGTTCCCCGTCTCGCCGCGAAGAAGAAAGAAGCGGTTCCCGTACCCGTTCCCGCCGCTCCCCCAGCCGCCGCCCCCAAACCTGCTGTTGGTGGTGGAGCATTCGACTCCCTCCTCGACAAACTGCCGTCCGATGTCCTCGCCAAGTGGGTCAAAGACTTGACTGGCAATGAAGCTTTCGAGCAGGACAAGGACGTACAGGCTGCCGTTGAGAGCTTGGCTGGAAAGCTTCAGGCTCGTCCAGTTGAGGCGGCTCCTGCCGCCCCCGGTGCCGCACCGATGGCTCAGGCCGCTTCTGCAAAGAAGGCGGAAGCATTCGGTGGTAAGCAAGCTCCTCCATTCGGCAAGAAAGACGAAAAGAAAGACGAGAAGAAGGATGACAAGAAGGCGTCCATCTCTGGTTTGAATTTCGTCGCAGCCGAGCAGGAAAAGGTTGCCGTCGCACCTCCGGGCAGCGAGAACGTTGTTCACGCCCTCAAAAAGGAAGACGTTGACAACCCATTCGCCGTGGCATGGTCGATGTACAACAAGGGCGACAAGATGTCCGCTGTCAAGGCCGCAGCCGAGGTACTGTCAAAGATGGCAAGCGGTGCGGCTGGTGGGGCATGGTCAACCGATCAAGACAAGGGCAACATTACCGAAGATGGTGGACGTACACCAGAAGTCGGCGAAGCCCACAGCAAGATTGATGAAGCTCCCGCCCGTCTGGACCGTCCTGCAACGACGCTCCCGATCAAATTAGCTGGCGAGATGACGGCTCAAAAAGCTGTAAAGGAGGCGGAAAGGCTAGGCAAAGAGCTTAAACAAACCTACCTTGACGCCAAAGCGATCTGCACGGTGAACGATAGCCGTCCAGTTCGTGAGTTCGTAGAAAGTATCTTCCGTGCAGGTTCCATGGCTGATGAGGCGGTCAAGACCCTCAACAAGCTGGTCATGCAGGAAGAGTCCGAGGAAGCGGCTGCAAAAATCCGTGAGAAGAGCAACAAGAAGTCTTCTTTCAAGGGTTTGGCGCTGGTAACTTCGGCAGAATAAGGTTCGGGGAACGTAAAAACGCCGGGTCATCGTGCTTGGAATTTCACTGCCTTAGGGCCGTATCGTTACGTGCGATGAATTGGAACGAAGGTAGTCACGTTCCCCGAGCAGTGATTTTAGTTTTCTGGATTTCGCAACTACTAATTGAATGGGATTTTTTGATTGCGGTGTGTATCGTTGGTTGAACACGGTGAACGGCAAATCGTACATCGGCAGTGCAGCAGACATGAAAGATCGGCGGAAGCGACACCTGTGGGAGTTTAGCGCAGGACGCCATGTCAACAGAAAACTGTCAAATGCCTTCAAGAAGTATGGTGAAAAAGCGTTTGAATTCGAGATTTTGGCTTACTGTCCTGAGGAAGATTTACTGTGGCAGGAACAAATAGCCATCGATGCTTTTGATGCATACCGAACTGGATATAACATGTGTCCAGTTGCAGGTAGGCCGATGGCGGGACGAAAACATTCGGACAAGACCAAACAGCTAATGTCGGGTCCCCGAGGAAAACAGTCTGCCGAGTGGGTGGAGAAAAGAACGGCACCTAAAAGAGGGAGGCCGTTAACGCCCGATCAGCTTAAAGCTCAGATGGTGGGATGGGAAACCAGAAAGAAAAATAACTGGCATCCTTCCGCTGACGCAAGAAAAATTCAGACCGAAGCTTTGATTCGCAGTAATAAAAGTGAATCAAAGAGAGAAACTTCGGCAGAGAGTATTCGGAAGTTGAACAAGTCTAGGACTCCCGAATTCGTAGCATGGTGTATAGCCAAGGCTACGGCAACACGGTTAGGCCGTGAGTTCAACCAATCTAGACCCGCCGTAAGATATACGGCTTAGGAGAAACATCATGTCAGAAGGCGGATATGTTTATCGGCAAGGAACCTCGCCGAATACCGAAACCGTTATCTCGTCTAGATTCAAGATTTTCACAGACGCGGTAGACGTAGGCAAGTTCGTAAAGTTGGGTGTAACCTCGTCCTTCACTTACTCAGAATCAAAGACTATCGATGCCGTTCGCGGCCTCGGTTACGGCGACCAGATCGCAGAACTCGTTCCGGGCGTGACTCAGCCGCTCAGCATCAGCATCACCCGTACTTGCCTGTATCTCGCGAACCTTCAACAGGTCCTCGGCTACAAGGCTGGCGTGAGCGGTGCTGTTCGTTCGTTGAAGCATCACCGTTGGCCCTTCGATATCAAGCAGGAGATTGTGTTCTCCCAGCTTGCTACGGAAGACCCGGGTGCAACAACTCCCGAAGCTACGCTTGCTGACATCCCGAATGAGGGCGGTTTGAACAACCTCGGTAACCCGGGCTTGGTCGCTGTCGCAACCATTTACGAAGGGTGCTGGATGGAGTCTTATAACACGGCGTTCACGATTGATACCGCCGCTGTCACGGAAGATTGCACCATTACCGTCACCGATATTTTTGACGTGATCGGGTCGGTCTACGGCGAGTTCCTTGACTCTGGTCTTAACTAGGGTGATGCTACGGGTCGTTCGTTGCTCTTCGCTGGCACCAGCACAGGTCCCGTCTCCGTATAATCTAACTAGGCCGAGGCGGATACTCATCCGCCTCATCCTTCTGAAGGTAATGAATGAAGCCTAGAAATCCACTCCTACAAAAACAAGCACTCGACGAAACGATGGTCATGTGGAATGACCCCGAGTATGCCGAGCATCAGCACCATTCTGATCCTGATTTCACCACTCAGAACGGCAAGGATTACGCGGGGCGTAACTCCACCGAAGTCGAGGGCGGTGCGCTTCAAGACGGTATTCCCGCCGATCTCCTATCGGTTGAGTTAGGCAAGTCCGCAGACAAGGTACCAACCGAACCCGACCCCGAAACGGCGACGTTCTTCAAAGAGAGCGAGCCAAGTTCACCATTTTCCACCGCTGAAGAAGAGATTAACGGCATCGTCAATAGTCGGGGGTTTCAATATGGAGCCCGTGTCGATGATGGGACTACGCTGTGGGTTAGGGGGAAGGGTGAACGGCTTTCTTTCAACCCCAAGGATGGGATGGTCACGTACTCTAAGGATGGTAAGGCGGTAATGGCGTGTCCCATTGACCAACTCACTGTGAATCTCGGCAGGATGGCCAAGTCCGCCGCTCGTGCTTTTCAGGCCGCCATTCGCCCGTCGCCGACCAAGGTGTTTGAAGATAAAGTCGATCAAGCTATTGGGAAACAGCCCATCGCACCAACAGAACCTTCCGACGATGAAGTGATGAAAGCCCAGAAGACTCTCGAAAACGCTGGCGTGGGCGATCAGATTGGCGTCAACGCTGCGGGCGTGCCGACTAAGAGCATTAACCCCACGGGCGATACGCTTACTCATACCGATGACTACAAAAATTGCGCGGAATGTGGTGAACAGTTTCAAGTTGATCCTCGCTGGGGCGGAGATTATTGCTCAGCTTGTCGTCGCAAAATGCGGGAAGGCTCTGCGGAAGAAAGTCCTCAGCTTGAAGTGCTCGGCACCAAGATGAGCGGCTACGCTGGAGGCGGCCCGTTCACCTGCATGAACTGTGTGCACCGCACTCCGCACTCGAAGAACGCGGAGGGTAAGGAAGTGGATTCATGCAAGCACCCGAAGGTGATGGCGGACCCCGAGCTTGCGGATCGCCTGCTTCCTGACGGAACAATCGAAGTGGACTACGATGATTGCTGCACGTATGTGAGGCCACCTGAAAAGGGAGAAGAGAAAGAGGCGGCTGTCACCAAGACCTACGGTACGGGCACCCCTCCGGGTGGCACGCCTAACGATCCGAGCGTCGATGTTGAAGAAGAAGAGGGGGATAAAACCGCGAGTGCGAAAACAGCGGAGATCGGCATCCATGAGACGCCGAGATTTCTTCCTCCACGTGACGATATCCGTAGACACCTCGATACGCAGGTGCAGGATGAAGTGATGGAAGGCGTAATGGATGAGGACAAAACCGCCGATGCAGTTGAAGGTGAAGTCGTACCTCGTCGAGAAGGAAACTTCAAGCTGTACGCATTCCCGCCCGATACCCCGCTAGGTCAATATGGGGAAATTAAGCGCCCAGCCCCGAAGCACGAAGTTTGGTATGTGGGCGATAGAATCAAGGCCCTCCCAATCGTGCAGGAGAACTGGGGGCCAATAACTCACGAACAAGAAAACCAACTGCTGGATCGCGGGTATCTTGATCTACCAGATGTCAAGCTTCGTGTGACCTGCGTGGATTACACCAAGCCCACCATTCTACCAAAGAAAAAGCTTCAAGCCTCGGAGGAGAACGAATACTACTTGGATAAAGTCCGAGACATGAAGGACGAAGCCAAGCAAGTTTTCATGGTGGATGAGACCATGTTGCAAGAAGCTCAGGACGCGGGTATGACCATGGAAGACCTCTGGAAGGAAGTCGGTGAAGATTTCATCCAGAACTATTACGAATCCGCCTACTCGAAGTGGGCATCGATTGAGGTTGAAGAGGGGTTTAAGTGCCCTAACTGCAAGAGCACTAAGGGGAAAGCGGTGAAGGATGGCGTGGACGACGACCAAGGTCTACGGGAGTGCCTCGCCTGTAGGTGTTTTTACTAACTACCGCCTTCATAAATAGGGAACTCTATGCCATTCACGAAGATAGCCAATGCCGCCTTGCAGGAACCTGTCATCACACCTGATGATTGGGTAAAGTTGCATGGAAAGCACGTGTTTGGGCACAAGTCTGCCTCAGGCGGAGTCGCATCAGCGATGGCACGCTTCAAGACGGCAGCGGATACATCAAAGTATTTGCTTAGCCATTGCACCATCATGGCCTCGGTGATGACCGAAGCTGATCCATACGATTATCTCATCAAGCCAGAGTGTTCACACCTCGTCAACAACAACGATGATGCATGGACGAATGAGGTGTTGAAGCTGTCCCATAGTTCGTTCGTTGGGGCTTTTAATTTCGTGGAGCACTTCCAGAATTCGAAGTACGCGAAGGGGCACATCCTCGACGCGATCCTCCGTAAGATCAAATTGAGCGGCGATGGCTCCGTGTGGGTTTACTTTTGCGACATCCTCGTCGCCACGGACCTCGGGCACGAGAAGCTGATTAACGACATCCGCAGCGAGAAGGTCAAGTATCTGAGCATGGGCTGCGTGACCGACCTCGTTATTTGCAGCTATTGTGGCGCTCGCGTCACCGACCAAAACACTTATTGCAACCACCTGTCATATCAGAAGGGCATGTTCCTTGCGGATGACGATGGTATTTCACGCCGCATAGCGGAACTTTGCGGCCACAAGACCATGCCGAACGGTGGGGTCAAATTTGTCGAGGCGAGCTGGGTTGCTACCCCCGCATTTCCCGGGGCTGCAAAACGCAATACCGTGGCTGAGGAATGGGTTGGGCCGCGTACCAAATACACCAAATCATCGGATGAGTCAGGCAAGATGGCAAAAATTGCCAGTGTAAATGATGAATTCGAAACCGTTGATTTAGGGGATGCTTTAATGAACGCGGACCTGCGTGGGAGGCTTTTACACTAATGGCAAACAAAACGAACTCAAAACTGGCAGCCGCGAAAGCGGCACTTGACCGCAAACAGGCGGATTTGGACATGATTGATGACCAGATCATGGGTCTGGACTCGGGTATCCCGATGGACGCCCCCGCTACCCCCGAATTTGACCTCCTGACCGCGAAGCGCGAAGAACTTGAAGAAGAGATTCGCACGATGCGGGAAGGCGTTCAGTTCATCTCCGAGTGGGAGAAACTGAAGGGCGGACAGTGGTCGGAAGGTATCCGATCCCAGTTGGATGGCCTCGACTCCGAGATCGCCAACATCGCTGGCGGCGAAGCCGTTGCTCCGATGGGTGATCTGGGTCTCGGTGGAGCCCCCGCTGGCATAGGCGCTCCCCCAGTTGACCCGCTTGGGGTTGAATTACCCCCCGCACCAGAGGCCCCAATTGCTCCCGAACCCGCTGTGCTGCCGAATCCATCACCCGATGCGGCTACCCCCACCCCTGACCAGATTGACGCGGTGGATGAAGTTCCTGCACCAGAAGCAGAAGCCCCGCCTTTGGAACCCCCGATGGCGAGTGCGAAATCCGCAGTAAGCAAGAAAAATAACTATCAAACCTCTCAAAAGAGGGGCAATACTGCCCGTCCCGAGATGAAAAAGGAAGGCTCCAACATGGCAAATCCCACAAAGCCCTCGAATTTGAAAGAGAAGCTTGCAGAACTGAAAACGAAGCGCGAGACGATCAAGAAGGAAGCGCAGGTCCGTACCGCAGCGGCATATACCATCGCGAATACGATGCTCCCCGGCGCACCTGTCGAGAAGCGTCAGGCTTTCGCGGCCTCGCTACTTCAGGGAAACGACACCAAGTCCCTCGTTGCCGCCCTCCGTCAAACCGCGATCAACGCCCACTACTCCAAGGTCGCCGAGCAATTCAAAGAAGTCCACAAAGTCGAACTCAATGACCTCCTTGAAGACCCGTCCGTTTTGACTTCAGAGCGCAAGGCCGTCAAGTCCGAGATCACGGGTGACGCCAAGGCTGCCGCTACGAAGACCGCTGACGACCGCAAGGAAAACGGCCCACAAACCGAGACCTACAATGACGGTCGTGGTTGTGGTGGTGGTACTCACTCCGAGCCGAAGGAAATCGATGCGGGCAAGGCCGCTGAACGTCCCGACGCTGGCGAGAAACCGGGTCAGACCGTTAACCTCAGTGATGGCAAGTCCGCCGCTAAGAAGGTCGCGAAGTGCACTTGTGAAGGTCCATGCAAGTGCGATAACAAGGAAGCTGCCGTTGTCGATACAAAGGCTGCTGCTGAAAAGTGCGCCGACTGCGAAAAAATGGGCGCTGGCAAGATGTGCTCTAAGCACGCCTCGGCCAAGGCTGCCGCTACTTCGAAGAAGGCCGACGAACCACCGATGGATGCTCCATTGGACGCACCCGCTGGCGATGCACCCGCAATGGATGCCCCAGTCGATGCTCCGGTAGACGCCCCGATGGACGCGCCTGCGATGGAAGGTGACGCCGCTCCCGCCGATGACGCTGGCGCGATCCTCACCGATGAGAAGAAGATGGTCGTTCAGGAAGAGATCGACACCGTTAAGGATGCCGTTCGCGCTCTTGAGACCGAGCTTCTCGAAGAGAACGAGGAAGCCGAAGGCGTTCCTCTTGCTCTTGAAGAAGGCGAACCCTCCGAAGAAGAGCTTGACCTTTCGTCCGTGTTCGATCAGGACGAGATGGAAGACAAGGCTGCTTCGCTTGCCAATGAAGGCGACACCGAGCACATGGCTGCCGAAGACTTCTTCGCTCCCACTTCTGCCGCAGGCATGGAATCCGTGCTTGACGACAGCGGTATGCAGGTAGCCAGTATTGAAAGCTATTTCGATATGCAGGGCTCTGACGCCGACCCACTGTACAGCTTGATCGCTTCGGACGAGAAGATTGCAACCTCTGTCGAAGGCTTCGACGTGCTTGAGTCATTTACTGGCGAAGTTGCCAACAAGATGAAGCAGCAGGAAGCTGGAGCCGAGGGTCGCGACAACGAGTCGGATCACGACGAAGACCTCTTCGTCGAAGCAATGAAGGACATCAAGCCAGAAGAGCAGGGTGCAAAGCGCACTCCGCAGGACGCGGTTCCTCAGTTGCAAGCTCCGAAGTCCTCAGCCGACAAGAAGGGCAGCATCAAGCGTGTCCGTCCTGTCGTAGCATCACCGAAGCCCGTCGATATCGCCACCGCACTGTTCGGTAACGACGACGAGTAATTCAACGTCATCGGTAGTGACGCTAGGGGCCGCTAACCAGCGGCCCCTTACTTTTGCGGAAAGTAATGCCAGTCGGAGTCCCAGAACCACGGAGCGGCGAAGGTGTGCCGCTGTTTGGGGTTGAAGGCGTGCAGGTACATGTCTCCACAATGAACGGGATTGCACGAGCAGGTATGACTGGGAGCGTGCCCCGTCTCGGGCTCGCCCTCGTCATTCTTAGCCCACATGAAGTTGTGGATCACCGCTTTTTCCCGCGCCAAACTCCGAATTTGTGGGCGATGGTTTGCACCGTTCTCTTACTTACCCTAAATTTCTGTCCGATTTCTTTCTGCGTCAATTCGGGGTGCTCAATTAAAGTGTCACGGACTTGCCGTTGTCGTTCTTGTGATTCCTCGGTTCCCCCGTAATTCCATTCTCGGTTTTCGTGCCTTTTGATCCAATTGCAATTCGCACACAGCAATTGGTAGTGTTCGTGGACATCGGGGGTTCGTAAAATTTCCTTGAGGTGGTTGAAGTTGCCCCCAGCCTTGCGGTTTGCCCGATAGCCTCCCCCGTGTTTGTGGTCAATTTGAAGGCATCGGGGATCGGTACACCCTCTAGTGCCGTCTTTGTTTGTCCACGCACAATCGGGGTTTGCACAACGGTTGCCCAACAGGGCGAAGACTTCCGCCCGTAGTCGTTGTCGGTCAACCTTCATGCTCATCCCCAAATTATACCATAAAAATCGTCAGTGAACGAAGTTTTCCGTCTACCAGACTCATATACGAACGTGCTTTTCTATAGTCCTTAAGCCCCCAAAAGGCCGGATTGGAACTGCACAATCTGTTTCAAATTTGCTTCACAACTCCAAAGGGAGAACACTAGGATGAGTATCAAGATCACCTATCTGGGACAGAACGATTCCGCGAACTGCACCCCAGCCGTACCTCTCACTGGCGATCCGGGAACTGACCAACAGACGTTGGCGGCAGCTAACTACACAGGCGGCGTAATCGTTGCTCTTCTGTCCACGTTGAGTGGATACACGGGCAGCGGCTATGCTGGCTATGCGATTCAGCCTGCTAACCAACCCGCATTCGGTCTCATCGGGAACATCGTTCCCTGCGACACCGATGCAACTGCTGGAAACGTCCCCTTCGCTGTATTGCTCAATAACGGCGGCGAATTCGCTGGCGCTATCGGGCCGTCTGGCTCCAAGAAAGCACCTGTTGTCCGCGCAATGTGGCAGGCAATGGTTGACTATCAGGGCTATGACGCAGCCGCGACCTTCGTGATTGGACAGTATGTCTATTGCGGTGGCCACTCACACACAAACACTGGGCTGTATACCGATGCTACGCACACCCACGGCGGTTCCGCCACGGGTAACACTGCTGTCGGCATCTGCACCCACGTTCCATCCGGCCCTGAAGCTTGGCTCGGCGTAGCATCGTTACTGTAAAGGGGAGAAAAAGAACAAAATGGCAAACCTTTCTCGTACACAACAGCAGACGGCTATGTTAGGTCAGTTACTCAAGACCGCAGGTGGTCGTCAGAAATTAGCGGCGTCGTTGGGACCATCCCTCCGTCGTCGTCGTGACTATATGAGCATCGCTCGTAAGGCTCTTATGGTTGAAACATTACCCGATGGCGCACTTCCAATTTATGATAAAGAATTTGACGTTTCGGCGATGACTGTGGGCTCGACCCCCGGCTCGTCATTCGTTGAAGCCTTTGTGGTAGGTGAAGAAGGCGGCGACATCGTTCGTGTTACCAAGCCGAAACGTGTCACGGTTCCGACGTTTGAAATCGTGTCCAACCCGATGATTCCCATCACGCAGATTAAGGAACGTCGTTTCGATCTCGTTGCTCGTAGCTTGAATTTGGCGAAAGCCGAAGTCGGCGCAGCAGAAGATGGTTACGTGTTCAATCTGTTTGACGGCGTAGCAGCGGCGGCAGTGGGACACCTCGTAAACGATCCGGTTTACAACCCCGACATCGCCATCAACGCTCCCATCGACATCAACTCGTTGGCAGACGGCTTTGGTCAGGTTGCACGCCACGATCTCAGCGTTGCTTTCATCTTCTTCAATCCGCGTGACTATACGGACCTGTTGAAATGGACGCAGCAAAACATCGACCGCGAAACGCAGCGCAAGCTGTTGAAGACCGGCGTGATGGGCTACCTCTGGGGCGCAACGCTTCTCCAGTCTCGTAAAGTCGGCTACGGCTGCATTTACATTCTGGCGGACGCCGAGTTCTTGGGTGTGGTCCCAGAACGTATTCCGTTGACCGTTATGTCTGCCGACCGTCCTGACCTCCGTCAGATCGGTTTCAGCATCTTCGAGAACCTTGGCTTCTTGGTGTTCAACCCATCAGGCGTCCAGCGTTTGCTCGTCAACGGTCGCTTCAACGCGGCTCAGAACTACGGCGAGAACTAACCTTCTCGTTTGGTTCAAACTCAGGGCTCGGAGAAATCCGAGCCCTTTTCCTTTTTCCCTACTATTCGTCTCATTTTTGGGTATTACACCATAGGAGATTACCTTGCAAAAGTCGTATGTGGCCAAAAGCCCTATCAATTTTGTACAGTTCAACTTCAGAGTCAATGCGGGGGACATCCTTGTTCACGACACCACCAACCAACGGTTGACGGTGTACCGTAATGGGGAGATCGTTAAGACCATGAAGCAATCTTCGCTGGGTATGAGTGCTCTCCTCAAGGACCACTTTGCCGAGGAGGTGGTCGAGCACGCGCCTAAGTCGGTTGCTAAGCCAGTGCCACAACCTATCGACCCCGAAGAGTGTCAGCGAATGCTCAAGAACGTGCCGAAGCTCAAGCCTGACCTACCAAAAACTCCATCAACAGTGCAAAAAAAGAAGCATCCTCCGATCAAGATAGAGCTTAAAGACGAGATCATCTAGTGCCACGCAAAATCCAATGGTGGAAGACTGTCAGGAAGTGCGAAGGCCACTGTTGGTACTGCGGGTTCAAACCTGAAGAGCTTACCGACCTCACCGTTGACCACGCGGTGCCCGTCAGCCGAGGCGGGGAAAACGCCGATTGGAACCTCCTGCCCGCCTGCGAATACTGCAACCGCCTGAAGGACTCCCAGACAATCTCTGAATTCCGAAAGTGGGTCAAGGCGCGGGTCGTCCGTAACCTCATAACGCTGGGCTACATCGGGGACGGGCTAAGTCGTTTGAAAATAGTGTTTTACGGAGAAGGGTACGGTAGCGTGCTGGGTTGGTGACTTTCAATTTCTCGTATGAGGGCTTCTGTCTAAAATGGGCACTATTTATCTGATTCGCAACCTAATCAACGGGAAGTGCTACGTTGGTCAAACCACGCTAACGCTTCGCGAGCGGTGGAATTGCCATTTAAGCGCGTCCAGAAATACGCCTAAACCCTCCTATTTTCAAAGAGCAATCCAGAAGTATGGTGCCGATAACTTTTCCATAGAGGTTCTGGTTGAAACAGAAGATCGGGAGGTTGTCGATCAACTGGAGATTTTTTATATACAACAATTTGATTCTACCAATCACGAGAAGGGGTATAACTTGCAAATTGGGGGAAGAGACGGGGGAGGAGGTAGGCCCATCGGCATCCTAGTCTCAGATGAAACTCGAAAAAAGTTGCGTCAGTCGCATCTAGGAAAGAAGCACAGCGCCGAGCATAATCAGCATGTCAGTGAATCCCTGATGGGAGACAAAAACCCGCGATTTGGGTCAAACTGGATGCATAGGGGCAACGAAGAAAAATTAGTTTCAAAAGATGCTCAAACGACCTTCATTCAGAGTGGTTGGAAATTAGGAAGACCTTCCGCCATAGATCAAGCTAATGAGATGAGGAAGAAGCTCGTTTGGACTCCTGAATTACAGGCCGAAACCGCTCAGAGGGCGAGAAAGCAAAATCGGGGGGAGAGCGGGAGGTTTCAATGTTCGTAACAATCCCCCTTTCCAAGTTGTATCAAAAGTTTGGGGTAAAGACAGCTATTTCCCTCCCAGACATCGTAAGACAAACCAACGCATTTTCGAAAAAGTACCGCCCGGGCTGCTCGCCCACGTTGCTCGATTCGAATCCGAAAGCCCTATTTCTGCACTATAACGTGAAGTGCAACAAAGAAGATTCCGACCCTGCGGGGCACGATGTGCGCGTGCAATTCGACGTGACGAAGGTACAGGAGTCGAGCCAAGCGAAGGACCTCGATGTGCAGATTAGCTGCTCTTGTGTCGCTCCCGGCACGATGGTAAAAATGGCCGATGGTACAGAAAAACCTATAGAACAGATACAAGTTGGGGATTGGGTTATTACGCACAAAGGCAGGGCACGAAGAGTCACGGCGGTAACAAGTCGTTCAGCAAAGGAGAATGAACAGGCTTGGGAGACTAAAGCCGAAGGTTACCGAGACTCGTTGATTCTTTCCGACGACCATCCGTTGGGTGTCGTGCGAGGGCACGAACTATGTGCATGTGGGTGTGGTGAGCCCCTGTACCCCATGCACTATCGCAATGTGACTATCAGACAGCGATGGGCTCGTAGGTTTGTTAAAGGACATTATCGTCGTGGAGAAGCTAATCCAGATAATTTTTCTGGTGGATGTTTTGGGTGGAAACCCCCGTTTGAATTGGTAGAAAGGGAGCAGCTATATTTTCCTAAAATTACATGGGCTGGGACCGAAGAAGTCGATCCCAATTTCGCAAGTTTGGTCGGATATTATCTCGCCGAAGGTCATGTTCCCGTCTATTTGAAAAAACTCGGGAGATGGGGCAATGAAATTGTATGCGTGAAGTCCGCCGTGGTTTCCCTTGAAGGCGGCGAACATCGAGTGTATGGTGTCACATTCACGCTAAACCAGAACGAGCGTTACACGCTCGCCGCCGATATTGAAACCAAGGCTAAACTGTTTTGCGGGGAAGGCGTTGAAATTTCGGTTCAAGACCATCAGCACAAAACCCACAAGTGGCTCACCGTCACTGTTAAAGACAAAAATCTAGCCGCTGCTATGGTTCGTGCGGTTGGTCGGGGGAGCTTGGACAAAAAATTGTCCGATTGGGTGCTGGGGTGGTCGTTAGAGGCAATGACGGCTTTGGTCAGTTCCTATGCCTTAGGAGATGGCTATGTGGGAAATGGTAAGCAATGCGTGTTTTCTGTTTCTCGGGACTTGATCTCGCAGGTTTCAATGTTCCTTTTTTCTATTGGCGTTTGGCACGGCTGGACTTATCACCGCAAGAATGGTACCAAAAATACTAGCTATCGTCTGAATTGGAATTATCGCGAATATCCGCAGCTTTTAGATGTCATGATGGATAGGATGCGTGAGGAAGATAGAACAAGAGCGGAAGCACGATTGAATAAAGAAAGCTGCTGGGGAGATTGTCGCGACCGCGAATGGGGAACAGGGTTTATTCGATCTTTGCGATCCAAGAAAAGAATTAAAGCTCCGAGTGTTTTTCATGACCTTACCGTTGATGAGGATGAATCGTTTATCGCCAATGGAATCGTTGTTCATAATTGTCCCGCGTTCTTATATTGGGGTGCCCAGTGGAACCTCCACCAGCGTGACGGCCTGCTAGGGACGCCCAGACCGCTCCTACAGGCACCCACAGAGCGGCTTGACCTGCGGGGGAACTTCGTTATCTGCAAGCACATCCATGCGGTGTTCGAGCGCATCCTGCCAAGTGTCCAGCACAACGTCGTGAAGATATTGCGCGAGCGTGAGATACAGCGCAAAAAGGACGAAGTGGACATGACACCCGAACGCCTCCAAGAAAAACAGGAGGAGATGAAGAAAAAGAAGGAACTGGAGAAAATCAGGAAGGTCAAGGACAAGGAAGTCCAGAATAAGCTGATGGAGGCTTTGCAGAACCAAGAGGAAGCCCGCATGTTGCACCAGAAAGAACTGGAGGAGCAAGCGGAGCCCGTGGTGGAGCGTGACCGCCCAGCGACGGAGCCCGTCGAGGAAGCCCCGAAGCTAGGGCCAAAGCCAAAGGCACCCGCACCTGCCCCGATGCCCGAGCCAAAGGGCGAGGAAGAAGCGATTCAGAATCTCTACCAGCAAGAACAAAAGAGTATTGAAGAAAAGCACCAAAAGGGAGAGCCGCACCTGCATAAGGGCTTGCCCTACGAAGAGGAGAAACCCGTGAAGGAAAAGAAATCACCTGAGTATATGGAAAAACTCCGTAAGGTCTGGCAGTACATCAAAGATAGGGCCAAGGAGCTTGCTCTTAGCGAAGAAGGGAAATAACATGTCTCTCGGACCTTGGAATCGTGGCGACATCATCGATTTACACATCTTCATCCTGTTGCTGATCTGGTTCACACTAGATCGTTGCAACATTTACCTTTCGGATTGGATCGTCAAGGATCGGCTCAACAGACTGGTTGACTGGCTATTTAAGAGGTCGTAATGCTACAGGCGTTCACAAATGGGGCGTATCCGAACCGAATCCAGCTTACGCTGGGATCGTATATCGGCCCTTTTGTGCAAAATGGACCTTTGGGCGCGTTTAACCCCATTCGTGATCTGAGCATCTGGGTGGACGGCTCGCTCCAGACCATACAATCATGGTCGTTCGACACGACCAACAATCGATACCTGATGTATTTGAACCAAGCCGTCAACGCTCAGGGCTTCGTTCAAGTTGTCCACCATGTGCCAAATCCGCCATTCGCGGATATGCTCCCCACCGAGTTGCTTGGTTTCGCATTGGTCGCAGGTTATATACCGGGCGGCGACACCTACGTTCCCGCGATGAGTTTGACCGCCGTGCCAGCAATTGTTCAACTCGGCACCGCATCCGTATTTTTGTTGTGGCTCACCACTGGCGTGGCGCAGGTCAAAATAGAGTTCTTGTTTGGGTCGCCGCCGTTCATTACGGGATTCTTGGGAGCCAACGGCATTTACGTATTGCCGCTGACTGGAGTACCAATTGGCGTTTACACGCTGATAATGACGGGGTATGATTCTCTGGGAAACCCCGTTTTGGTTGGTTCTCCCCCCGCCCCATTAACGGCTACTGCGACCCTGACTATAACAAACATTGGCTATCTCGTGCAAGACGACGGGGTTTCGAGATTCCTCCTCGACGACCCCCCTGGGTATATCCTGTTGGATACATAACGGCTTTCATTTCCCTTTTTAGGAGAAACTATGTCTGACAAAACAATTGAAGCACTGACTGGCGTCCTCGCCGTGGGCACGGACCTGATCCCCATCTCGCGCTCACCATACGTCACCAATTACAAAGTGACCGCGCAGAGCATCGCGAACTTGGCTCCTATCACGACCTCTTTGCCCTTCAGCGCCATTACCGCAGCCGTGAATACGGTCGCATTGGTCACGAGCGGTTCTATTATGGTCAGCGGTTCGGGTATCATTCAGGCAACCCAAATTTGGAGTGTGGTTGTTAGTAGCACACCTCCGAGCGGAGGGCAAGTATTGACAGCGGCTACACCGACAACCGCTAATTGGCAAACACCCGCCAGCAGCGTGATCATAGCGCCTCGCAACATCTGGTCTTCAGGATTTTCAATGACGCCAGTCAGTGCTTCAGCAAACACAGGACCGGGTGGTACGAATAATGAAGTCTGGACATATCCATTTTTCCTCGATTTAGGCACTACTGTTGGGCACATCTCTCAGCAAGTATCCGTTATGACCCCACAATCATTTTCATGTGGGATATACTCACTAGATGGAACGATCTTGTATCTGCAAGCAATGTTTGCAGGGAACACTAACGCGTATCAAACTATTGCCATCACACCAGTTACGCTTCAACCGGGGGCATACCGTTTCGCGTTTGGTCTGGGGGGTTCAACGCTCACCTTTTCTTTTGGTGTAAGTATTAATCCTAACGTGTACAACCTCGGTCCCGTGCCTTATGTCGCTTTATGTGGCAACCCGTTGAATGGTGATTATACGATGCCTTCTTCCCTTGGATCATTCACTGCGTATGGCCTCACAGGTTGGCCTAGTTTCTTGCTGCAACCATAAAATGCCGAGGGCGGCATCACGAACAACAACGGGTCTGTGGAGGACGAGTGTGATGAGCTAACCATATTGGTGGGAATGGGTGATCATGCTGATTTAAGTACATTAGTATCAATATTTTACGGCGCTACCAAGAACGGCGTCATTGAGTGATAGTTTGTAAAGGCTAGTCATCAGCGAGTGGGGAATCACACTACCGAAACCTCAATATGAGCGCACTTTAGCACTATCCCTAGCTAGGAGCAAACGAACATGGCAAAGAAAATCGCAGCACAAGACGCAACGGCAATGAATTCGCTCTACAAAGGCGAACTCGGTCGCCTCGGCCTCAAGGTCGCCCAGAAGGACGGCAAAGAGGGCGTGATGGGCATCTCTCACGATCCACAGGCTTTCGCAGACCACAGCGAGTATATGTCCGTCCTCGAATCAGTATTAAAAGAGGATGAAAAAACCGCTGGAGACCCCAACGATCCGGTCGTTGATTGATCGGTGAAAAATGCTCATTTACCGTGTGACAAATACGGTCAATGGCAAGGTATACATCGGCAAGTGGTCTCATCCCACCTCCGACCTTCGCTGGCGACTACACAAATCAGCCGCTAAAAACGGGAGCCCGTACTATTTCCATCGGGCGATCCGCAAGTACGGCCCTGACGCCTTCAAGGTCGAAGTAATTCACCGCGCTCAGACTCTTGACGAGCTTTCTAAAATGGAAACGTTTTTCATCATTCTTCACCAGAGCCACAAACCTGAGAATGGGTACAATATGACCATGGGCGGGGAAGGCAGACTTGGACCCATGCCCGAAGAGTGGAAGAAGTGGAAATCGGGACACTCCAAGCAGTGGTGGGATGACGTTGAATACCGCACGTTACAGACTCAAAGTCATAAGGACTGGTGGACCCCCGAACGTCGTATAGAGAATGCTCGGCGTCTGCAACTACGTCGTGAGTCGGGGCAAGACCCGAGACTCGGCACTGGAAAGGGTCCGGGAACAGGACACAAGCACACCCCTGAAACCTGCGCCAAACTCAGTGCAATGAAAAATAAGCCTGTACGTTGTATTGATACGAATGAAATCTTTCCGTCTCTCACTGCGGTGACACAACAGTTCGGTGATTGCACGACCAACCTGTCACGAGCCATTAAACAGGGCTACTTCTTTGCTGGAAAGCGGTGGGAATATGCCCAACAGCCTGCCGCCTAAACTCGTCCACTCGATCCGTGCAGGACAAATCGTATACGGTGTCGATGGGAAAGCCTACCGTGTTTCATCTACATTAAAAGTGGCGGGAGAACTCGCTTTCAAGTTGGCCGATCTCCAAGGGCGACCATGCCCAACCCCCGCAGACTTTTTCCCGATTGACGGGACTCGGATGCATTTCGCGTCCATCCTGAAGTTTGCCTTCAACAAAGACCTGACCGCGATTGTTAACGAGATGATCGAACAGGCGGGTCTGCCGACTGACCCCAAAATGGATTGGTCGAAGTACCTCACCAAGGTCTATTCGGCAATCCTCAACTCCGTAACCACCGACCCCGACATTCAGGATGAAGTGATTTATCGGACGGTAGTCGCCCTCCTGTTCGAACGAAAGCAGAAGAACGGTAAAAAGATTCTGGAGAATTTCGCCGAGAAGGTCAAGGGTTTCGCACCCGAGACCCAGAAGAAGCCGCTCGAAGAGCAGGTCAGTGATTACCTCAAGAGCACTTTCATCTACTATGCCAAGGCTCATGCCAAGGCCGATGCCGTCGAGCTTATGCGCCCCGAAGAGATGAGCATGGAGCAACCCGGAGAAGAGGGTGAGACCTACAACATTCTCGACACCGAAGAACACGCCACAGCCCCGAGCGTCGGACAATACGAGGGCGACCGCGATATCACGATGTTTATCTCTCATTTTTTGAATTGGGTAGCGACCAAAGAGACCCCGAAGTCCGCCCCCAACTACGCCGCACTGCTCAAGATTTATTGGGATCAAGCTCAGCAGTCCGAGCGCGGGGATGTTAAGATCAGCGATCTGACTCAAGAGTGGATTCGCCGCACAGGATTGAGCTTTGACTCCCTGAAGCAGTATCGGGACAAGCTCGGCAGCCTGATTCGGGACTTCGTTTACGAGAACAAAGCTCAACTGGGTAACTCCTACAAGCTCGTGGATTTACTACAACACATGTTCCCACCGCCTCCGAAGGCGAAAGCACGTCCAGCCAAGGCGTCATCCGCAAAGCCCAAGTGCCCGCACTGCGGCTCAGGTGACTACGGTTTGATGCCTACGGATTTCGAGACCGCCAAGTGCAACAAGTGTGGCAAGAACTGGAACCATGGCATTGTTGAGGGCATCAATGACCCGAAGACTGCCGCCCCGCAGACGAGTATGGATATCCACCCACCTGCGAGCGAGCGTGCGGATTATTGTGACGGTTGCGACCGTGTAAAAGCGAATTGCGTATGTGACGACAAGACGGCGGCACTAGACCCAGATGATGAATACTACGGTTACAAGTGTGCGGTTTGTGGTGATGAGAATTTTGCCCGTACTCCGGGCGGATCGCTAGTTTGCATGACCTGCCACCCACCGAAACGGTCGGCACTCGGGCAGTGCTCCTGTGAATGGCCTGAATGCCCACTAGGTCACCCCGCTGCTGGTTGTATGAATCCCGCTGCTCACAAGGTTGAAATTTATGGCACCAAGACCCGCCTGTGCCAACCATGCCTTAGCGCAACCATCGAGTACATTAGCCTTGAGCAGGGCGGCGGCGACCCGGGTGATGAGGTGAAAGTTCTGTCATCCGAAGATGACAACCCACCCGCGCCCGATTCTCCAACTAAGTGTTCCACGTGCGGCAAGGAGTGCGGAAGTAAAATTTGTGATGAATGTCGTGCTCATTATACGAAGACTTCAGCGTTAGTTCAGCCTTCCGTTGCTTTTATGAACGAGCACGGCATTGTTACGGACTTTGGACAGGCACAAGACATGATTCAGGATGGGAAAGTTGCGGGCTCCATTCCGCGCTACGGCGTGTGGCAGAGCAAGCCCGGAGTTAAGGGCGGGCGTCCACAGGTTGTCAAAACCACGAACGATCTGGAAGAGGCCAAACAATTCCTTGGCGAGAAAACGGCAAGTAAGTACGGCGACAAGATCAAAAAGATGGAAGCCCGTCGCGGGGAAACTATCGAGAAAACCCTCAAGAGGGCGGACGGAGAAGTAACCGAGAAATCTGTCGAGAAGCCCACCCTTCAAAAAATTCCTAACGATGGCGGCTTCACGCCCATCGCGGGCATTGAGAAAGAAGGAATGCTCGGTCATGATTTCTATGATGAGCGCACGGGCGAGACTGGGATTCGTCCTCAAATCACACCCGGTGACACTGGACGCTTACCTCATGGACGCACGCAGGGCAGTGAAAAGCCAAGTTGTAATTGTGGGATCACTCCGTGGGACTCTGGAATACACAAGCCGTGGTGCAATGTCAATCAACATCCCCGAGAAGAACACGATTTGACTGCTGCGGATATCGAACGTGATCCCCAGCTTGAGACCAACGAAAACTTTGATGTTAAACCTGATCCCCTATTAGAGACTGGTCCAACCTACCAAAACTACGGATATGCCCCCGCTAAGGGCAGCGAGCGGGGCAGGGGTGAGACCGACCACTACGACAGCAACGTCGAGGTTTTGAAGAAGTATGAGTACGCCCCCTTCAGCGGCAAGGCAGGGAAGAAGCAGTATTGGAAGAGCCCTATTGGGACTGTGGTCACCCTGTCCCCTGATGGGCGGTGGAAGCACTCGGACGGCACCGAGGGAACGCTCAGCGGAGACTTAGATAACCACCTCTTGAAGTATCATCACAAAGTTGTTCCAAGGATGGGATCGGAACTTTCAGGTCGCAGCGGCGGTCCAGATGACGTGCGCGGAGCGGGCGATCTCTGGCGTGAAGAGTTCTATCAAGAGGGAGGTTCGGCGATGGCTCCAAGGATTGCAACATCGGTAAAGGTACTACCATGCTGTGGGTCGATTACAAATCACCACAAGCCTGATTGCAAAGTGTATAATCAGAACTTCACCGATACTCTCAAGAAGTTGTACCCCGAGAAGTTCAAGAAGGGTGACACCATTGTGTCCACGACAAAGACTGCTAGCGATCAATGGAAAGTCACTATTCGTGACCCCAAGGGTAAGGAACGATATGAACAAGTCAAAGGTCCAAACTACAATTCCGTCGAGCGTGCGGTGACCAAGAGGATGAAGGATAATGAACAGGTCGTCAGTGTGACGGTTGCCCACAAGAAGGATGCAGCGGCAGCAGCACCAGCAACCCCCGCAGCAGCACCAGCGGCTCCCGCTCCAGCCGCGCCACAACCCATGGCGATCACCCAGCCACCCGGAACGGCTATCGCTCTCCCGAGTCAACAAGACGATAAAAGACCAATGCGAAAGACGGTTGTACCCGAACTTCCCGGAAAGAAGTGGCACATGACAAGCGGGCTAACGCCCGAGGAACTTGATCGCAAGCTTGTCCACGTTGTAACGGAATACGATAGGAAACAACAGGGCAAGCGGGGATACAACCCTTATGCATTGCCGCAGTATCTCGCCCGCGTGCAAGAGGTTCTTGAGGACATTAAGAACGGTGCCAATGTGCGCGAAGCAATTGTAGCGGGGTTTTTGGGCAGGTTGCAGGATGTCTGTTTGAAGGCTGTGGGCGAAGCTAAGGGGACGGATGACGAAGCTCGGGGTAGCGGGGCATGGTCATATTCGCCCACGAAACAGGGGGCTGAAATGAAAACAGCAAGCATCCTTGAAGATGCCTTCGAATATTTCATGGAAGGCAAGAAGGACAAGCACTCGGGACTTGGCGCGGTGTTCAACGAGACGTACACCCGCACGGGGCAGGGCGAATCCAAATACATGGCCGTCAGCAAGCTCATGATGGATTATGAGTATGCCTTCCAGCGTCAAGAAGACGGTTCGTTGAGCGACGAGGACAATCTCCGCGAGGATGCAGAGAATGCTCTACGTGAGATTATCCAAGATGAAGGTGTTGACGACCCGAACTACAGCGAGAGTGACACACCCGCAAAAGAGATGCTCAAGACTGAACAGAACACACAAGACATGGAAATGGCGGTTCAGGAGTTGGCGAACACCCACCCATCGACTGAGATTCACGAACGTTGCGAACCCGTGTTCGAGCATGGTCAGTGGCGGGTTATTTGCGGCCCGTGCGGAGCCATTTGGTCGGTTGTTGATGTTGAGGGAGCACAGGGTAATCAGGGCCTCGACTTGGAAGAGGTGGAAGTGGGCGACGAGTCGTGCCAAGAAAATTTCCATAAGGGTTCGACCGAGAAGAAGGCATTTGAGCCCGATGCCCAATCGGGCATCCGTGGCTCCAACGACGGCGAGTACATTTTTCAGGCGGACATATATTGTGGCAAGTGTGCACAGGAAATCGCGGCGGACATCACTGCCGCTGGGCAGGCTCCAGAAAACCCGCAGGATGAAACTTCCTACGACTCCGACGATTTCCCCAAGGGACCGGGCTTCGACGAGGAAAGCGATTCTCCTCAACATTGTGCTGGTTGCCACATTTTCCTTGAGAACCCACTGACGACGCATGGTCAGGAGTACATGCAGTCGATGGTTGATGAGGCTCTGGCAAAGGGTCGCGGCGAAGAGCCGCACATTAAGGAATGGATGGACTTCTACGGTTACCATCCCGAGGAGAAGGACATGCAAGAACACGAATCATCCGACGCATCAGACAAGATCAACGCGCTACCACAGCGCGGTAAGCCGAAGACCCCCGTACAATTGGGGTTGGTTGAAAAATCTGATACGGACCTTCGTCTTGAGGGAATCCCCCTAAGAAGCAGTGAGGAAAAGGAAGCAGCCATGGACAACAAGAAAGCAGCGGAACCAACAGGCAAGGTTGACGGAGGCAAGTACGTCACTGTCACCTATGTCAATAACGGCATCGAGTTGAGCCCCACCGAGCAACTGAAGCAAGAGCTTGCTCAGGGCGGGCCGCAGGATGCACAGACTTACGCCGACATTTGGGAACTGATGGAGGACTTTTTCACCAACGGCTGGGAGACTATTGCTCCCGAGGACATTGGTGCGCTGACTGATGGCGAGATTTTCCAAGACCCTGACGGCAACGTCTATTGGCACGAGCGGTATCAGATCGAGAGTATGCTCGACGAACTGAAAGCGGGCAACAAGGTGTTCATGGAATACGGCGGCAACATGCATGAAGACGAGGGCGAGATCGCCCCGCCTGCCGAGCATCAGTCTTCCGTGGAGAAGGAAGCCACGGGCGAGATGAGCCAGTCCGAAGCCGATGATGTCGAGGCATGGCCGATGCACCACGCCATCGCGAAAGCGTTGGGCGGTACGGTCAAGGCTTTCGACCAGTATCAGGGTCCGTATGTTCTTGTGGGCTCCGAGATTCGTGGGCAGGGCGTCTATGCCCCAGCCATCCCGATGAAGGGCACTGTCCGTCTGTGGATTCAGTCGGCTGAAGGCGCAGACGGAGCGGAGCTTCAGGTCTACAACGAAGACAATGAGAAGCTCAGCGAGCCGTTCTGGTGGGAAGACACCAACGCAGCGGTCGATGCCGCTATGAGCGTGCTCGATCAGCCTGCCCAACCCGCAGCGAAGGGCAAGAAACAGCCCGCAAAGCGTAAGGGCAGCGAAGAGAAGCAAGCGGCACCCGGCGACGGTGGGCTCCAACGCGACGTACAGAACCAGTACGAGAACCATCCCGTGGTCGAGATGCTGTGGGACTACATCAAGCGTGATCCGTCGAACAAGGAGCGCGTACAGACGGCGTGGGGCACCAAGACGAAGCAGGGCTTGGTCTTGAGTGTCGCCCGTGCTCTGAAGGACGCCCCAGTTTCGGGAGAATAGTCATGGAATTGAAGGAGAAACCGTGTCTCCAATGCGGAGAAGCGGACAAAAGCAAATTTAACAAAAGAACCTCAGGCTCCGAGGGGTTGCAATCATATTGCAAAGCTTGTCAAGCCCTTCAGAGAGTGACGGACCCGACTAAACTGAGGATGTACCACCAGACGTACATAGCAAAATTCGGAACCACCAAACGAGCACGACTTGGCGTTACGACAGAAGATTTTGCTCGAATGATTGAAGAACAACATGGGCTTTGCGCCCTGTGTTTTAAGCCGCTGATTTTTGTTAAAGGCCCCGCTGGGCCTGCTTTAGATCACGATCATGAGACTCAAAAGGTTCGTGGAGTAGTACATGCGTCGTGTAACAAGGCGATTGGATTTCTCGGGGACGATCCCGTGATGGCTCGATTAGCCGCAGAATACTTGGAAAAACACGCCTACCAAACATCTATTGTAGGGGTATAAGAGAGGGAAACACCATGGCAAACGTGAAGAAAGCAAACCGTGAGGAAGTTCGCAAGGCTATCTTAGCCCGCCGCGAAGCCCGCAAGCAGGAAAAGACCGCCAAATACGCGAAAATGCGTGAGACCGCGAAGGCCCCAGCGAAGTTCGCCAAGGTCCTCGATGACCTCGTAGCGAAGACCGCACGCCAAGCCTATAGCATGGAAGCCCTCCGCGAGAACCTCGGACTGGTCAGAATTGCCAAGGAAGCTCCCACCAAGGCCCGCATCGCCGCCGCCAAGAACTACGGCAAGGGATTCATCCGTGTCGCCGAAGAGCAGCCCGATGTGCTGGCAGACGCCCTCAAAGAAGCCTACAAGGGCTTGGATGAGCAGGCAGCCGCCATGGAAATCGCCGCTGAAGCTTTGGGCATCGACCTCGGGGCAACCCCAGTCGAGAAGGCATTCTCCGAAGAAGGCAAGCACGAAATTGAAGACGGTGAAGCAAAGGGCGAGGAAGAGTTGGTTGTGGTAGACGCCGACAAGGACGCTCCGAAGGAAGGTCCGTTTGCCGAGGCAAAGGAAGAAGCCGAAGGCAAGGAAGAGCCCGACTTTGAGTCAGAAGAAGAGCCCGAGGGAGAGAAGGAAGCTGCTTCTGGTTCCGACGCTTTCAGTACCGACCGTGGCAAAGACGGGGCACCGAAGCCTCCGCAGAAGACTCAGGCTCCGCAAGCTCAGGGTCAGTCCGATGGCAACAAGATAGGCGCACAGGGGAAGTCCGCCGCGATGAGCAAGAAAGACTTCATCGCCTTGGCTGACGCGATCAAGAACATGAGCGTTGGACCCGAAGAGAAACGCAACATCGCCGAGGGCCTGTGCAGCACGCTCCGCGCATCCAACCCACGTTTCATGAAGGATCGTTTCATGGGATACGTGATGGGCGAGAATGGTCCGGGCGGCGGTGCAGTAAAGCCGATTGGACAGCCACGCAAGCCACGTCCTGCCCCAGTGACGACTGCCCCCGCCGAAGGCATCTAAATGTTCTTCGTCTTCACAGGTGAAGAATATTACCCGGGAGGCGGCTGGGAGGATTTCCAAGGCACTGCCGCTACCATCGAGGAAGCTCGTGGCGTGGTAGAGTCTGTGATGGGCAACGACGAGTGGTATCAGATCGTGGATGCCGACTCCCTGAAGATGGTCGAACAGGGCTCCATCAAGGATGTAACCACGTATGACCCATACGAAGAGAAGCGCCAATCCGTCCCCCGTACCCTCTGAGCCGCTGCCTGTGCCCACTCCCGCCGCTCCCGTGGTAGAGGAAAAGATTGGATTCTTGCACAAAGTCGTCAGATTCATTGCACGCGCATTCTCCGAAAATGGAGAACCCAGCAGCGCCCGTATCCTATCAGGATGGCTGAGTGTAAGCAGCATGGCCTTGATTTGGTTCATAGTGCGGCACGCCTTCTACACTGATAATCAAGAAAAACTTATGACGTGGGTCGGTGGGCTTCCCGCCATCATCTATGCGCTGGCGGCGTTCGCTATCAGTCCGTTTGGTCTGGCGAAGATCAGCAGCATTTGGAACAAGGATAAGGACAAGGACGGCGAAGGTAAGGGATGAAGAAGTATTTCAGCAGCGTGGTCTTCTGGTGCTGGGCGTGGTACATACTAGCGCACGTCGCCGACATGCTCACATCACTCAGGCGTTGGGGTTGCTTCGAGTTGAACCCCTATTTTCGTGACGCTTCTCACCGTTTTGTCGCACTGCATGGGCTAATCGGCAAGTCAACACTCACCCTTGCGCTGGCAGGCGTGAGCTACCTTGCCTACCGCCTCGTTGCTCCACTGGATAAACGATGGGCCACTCTCCTAGCCAGCGTCCTCCCGCTCTGGTACGGATGGCTTATTTGGCGAGTCGTGGACAGCAACCTGTTCGTCATCCTCCGCTGGGTTAATCCGTAGTATAATAGTCTTTCAGACTCTTTTATAGGGGATGATGCTTATGCATGGGACTGGCGATGTTCTCGACGATCTGCTTAAAGTTGCCGGGACAGTAAAGAAGGTAGCCGTCAGTGTAGGCGATGAAGTCCGTGGCCGCTTACCCGGCGGTTCCATGGTTCGCGGAATCCTCAAAGAAATTCAAGGCGACAAAGCAGTCATTCAACCGGAACGCGGCAATCCACGAACAGTAGACTTCAGCACTGTACAATCCACCGACGAGCTTGCAAACGCTCAAGTCGTAAACCAAAGACAACTCCGCGAAGACATGGCCCGCCCACAATACAATGCGGAAGAAACAGCCATCCACCAAGAGCTTATCCAGCGTGGCGTACAAGGCGCGACCGTCTCCGAGATCGCTACGGCTACCGGGGTACGTGCTAACGAAGCGACCATTACGCGGGCGATCAGGCAGTTAAGGGAGGACCCCGCTTATGAATTGCTGCCAGTAGGTACGGATGCCGATGGTAGCTCACGTTATTTTGTGTTCCCCGCAGGACAGGTGCCAGCGGGATTCGCGCCTCCGCGACTAGGGAGAGGGATCAATGAAGTAAGTGAGTCGCTTTTGATGAACTGGTTGTCGCAGAATCCCGGTCAATGGACGGTAGACGAAGCGTCGGCTGGGTTGGGACTACCGAATAAAGGGGAATCGATCAGTGCTCTTGTGCGTGCCAAACTCGGGCCCGAAGGCAAGGTCAACGTCCACAAGAATGAGCGCGGACGCGATTTGAAGATCAGCTTCAACCATCTCTAAAATATTCCTCAAAAAACCTACCCAAAATGGTTAAAACAAAGGTATAATAGCCTTCAGGGGGCGCTTAATGCTTGAAACAGGCAATGTCCTTGTAGGCGAAGAGGTTCGTGGCCGACTTCCTAATAGTGGTTCGATGGTTCATGGGGACCTCGAAGAAATTCAGGGTGATAAAGCAATCATCAGGGACAAGCGTGGCAAACTATGGACGGTGGACCTCAACACCGTACACCCCACCGACGAACTTGCGGAAGCCAAAGCAGTAAATCAAAGACAATTACGGGAAGACATGGCTCGCCCGCCCTACCATTTGACCCCAGAGCAAGAAAACATCCAGCAAACGCTTCTGTTGTTGGGAAACGCCACGATTGAAGAATTGATGGATGTAACCGACACCAAATACACCGAAGAGACTGTTGCGGTCGTCGTGAGAAAGATGCGGGAAGACGGTCATGTCGTCGATCAACGGAGAGATGAGAGTGGGAGTTCCCGTTACTACGTTGACCAGCCACTCGGCACCATACCCGACGACGCAGGTCAAGGCATCAACGTGGCCCGCAGGGATGAAATCGTTGCATGGCTGAGAGCGAACCCCGATTGGCACAACGATGCGGAAATCGCCGCTGGGTTGGGGTTGAATCGAAACGCCTCTACATCTATCGCTAGGACGACACGGACCCTCGCGATAGAGGGTATACTGGAAAAACGCCTACTCGAAAATCGGCGTCAGGTGCGAATCCGCCGTTAGTCTTCGTAATTCCGCCACATGCATTCTACCTTGGTGGTGGGTATGTGTTTCGCTCCCGCCTTGCCGTTCTCGTCGAAGGTGTTCTGACCATGGTAAATCCCCTTAGTCCAGAATGGCGGACCCAACTTGCTTGAATAAAACTGATCGTGATCGTACTCACTCAGCAACCACTTGAACTTCGCTCCAAGCAAAAACCGCACGAGTTCGTCGTGATCCAAATCCTGCTTTTTGTAGCCGTGTACCTGCGATTTGCGGTACGGCGGATCGAGGTAGGCGATGTCGTCAGGCCCCAGATCGGCACATGCGACTTGGTAGTCGAGGGCTGTGATAATCACGTTATGCTTAATCAGGATGTCCTGTGTGTTCCGCAAGGATGCACGGTAATACTTTTCGTTCAAACCACGATTTAGCGGACGCGGCCCAGCCGACCACCCCCCACCACTGAACGTCACCCACGGCTCTATGGCCTCATAGTACGGATCACCATCAAGCTCCCCTCGCCGTCCGCGCAGGATAATGTCACGGAATTCTGTAGTAGGCGGCAGTCGTAGGTTGTCCCCCAGCATCCTGACCGCTTCGAAAAACGGGGCTGTCCGTAGGTCATTGAATATGACTTTTACGTACTCTTTGGTCTGGGATGCGAGAACGTTAAGCCCCACGTTACCCTTTCCTGCAAAGGCGTCGAGGAACACGGGGGCTTTACTTGGGAGAGCGGCGGTGATATATTTGACCCAGCGAGATTTCGCACCGGGGTACTGGTACGAGATTTTGACGGGCTTCGGCTTGTCCATATCCCCTAATACTGTCTTTTGGGTCTCCCCTGACCGCCGTAAATAAATTGCGATTTTCCTAGCCAAAATCCCAATCTTTCTGGTAAAATGGTTGATAACATGGGAGAAACGGCTTGAAAAAGCTTGGCTTTACATCAGCGCAGATTTATGACGCCGAAGAGAAGCAAGAAGCTCGGGAAGAGCTTCACAGCATTCTGGCGCGAGAATCTGGCGGCACCCTGCTGATTTTGCCCGGTCCTCGGGACCATGAAACACGTACCGCTATGAGGAACGGTTGGGCTCTCGACCGCATCATCCTCGTCGATAAAAGTGCAGCGGTTCTCGCTCTCCACACACGAAATTTTACGGAGGCTTTATGTGTGGCTGTACCCAACCACGTTACTACCGCTCTAAAACCACATCGAAAAAAGCGAGCCAGCTTTCCGACACCGAAAAGCGCAGCATGGTCCAGAGCCATGAAGACGGAAGCACGATCTATGAACTTGCCATAGTGTACGGCGTAACTCCGCGATCCGTAGCGGCATTCGTGGCGAATGCTCATAGGTAAATAATTTGGAAATTTCCTAGCCCTTTAACCCCCTTTCTTGGTATAATAGGGGTGAGGTGAATCATGCATGACACGGAGAAGTACGGCGAAGTGACGTTGCTGGAAACATTGCCCACACGCAACAACGGGTCCTCGTTTGACGGCACGGCTGGCCGAAGCGATTTTGGTTGGCATCACGGCTCCATGAACGGTGGCAAAGACATTGGCGGCCTGTGCCGTATCCGCATGGGAACCGGACTTGAATGCTGGGTGCGAGCCATTGATGTCCTTGGGGAACATGTTTTCCCCATGTAGTTGAAAACAAAGACAAAA
>Ga0187872_10000979_pt1 | contig 30669 bp, 19 predicted proteins | sample June2016WEW_16_4_FD_132973 | JGI IMG/M metagenome (GOLD analysis project Ga0187872, IMG submission 132973) | Peatland microbial communities from SPRUCE experiment site at the Marcell Experimental Forest, Minnesota, USA - June2016WEW_16_40 | ecosystem: Environmental > Terrestrial > Soil >...
GCATTCAGGGACAGCCGCTCTGTTCAACCTCTGATCGCCGCCCTCAAGGACAAGGATGCTCTTGTCCGATCACATGCGGCCGAGGCGTTGGGCACATTCAGGGACAGCCGCTCCGTTCAACCTCTGATCGCCGCCCTCAAGGACAAGGATGCTCTTGTCCGATCACATGCGGCTGAGGCGTTGGGCGAAATCAAAGACTCCCGCGCCGTCGGACCTCTGATCGCCGCCCTCACGGACACGGGTACCGGCGTCCGGCAGAATGCGGCCGGTGCGTTGGGCAGGATCCAAGACCCGCGCGCCGTCGGGCCCCTGATCGCCGCGCTGAAGGGTACGAATGATACCGTCCGATGGACTGTGGCTGAGGCGATAAGCGAAATTGGAGCGCCCGCCATCGAACCCCTGATCGCGGCCTTGAAGGACACGGATGCTGACGTGCGAGAGGGCGCAACTGACGCGTTGGGCCAAATTTTGGGAAAGATCGGAATATCTGCCGTTGTGCCCCTGATCAGACGGGGTGAGCCTGGTACAGAGGATGCCTTGATCCAGGCGCTCAATGAATCCAATGACAGGGAGATGGCTGAAGACTTCCTTAACTGCGGGAACTCGAAGCTGGAAGATGCCGCGGGCGCATGGGCATCAAGACACGGTTATCGGATAGAGTCAAACCCCGGCCGGGGACACGTCGGGTGGGGCAGCAAGCTGTAGGTCCCCCATCGCTCAGCTCGATGAGAATGGCTGCCCGGCGCTCGACTCGTTCGTGCGCCCCAATTATTTATGGCCGGCCTTCGCCAAGACGGTTGTGGCCGCTTGCCGCACCAGGGGCGATTCATTCTTGAGGAATGAGTTCAGATCGGGTAACACCGATCTGTCGCCAACCGCCAACCGGTTTTCGAGCTCTTTGATTCTGAAAAGCGATGGCATCGCACTATGTGCTTCAGGAATCCCGTCGTCATCGACATCGAAGTAGAGCCTCGTCAAGCCTCTGACCGGGCGTTTCTGGTCCACGTATAGGATGTCGCGTCCTGCGGGGTCCTTGCCGATTTTGACCGTGGATAGGTTCGCCTTTGCTTCCTCTTCTGTATACCCAACTCCGAGCATTCCCCGCACGTCAGAGAGAAATCGTGTTCCTGGCTTTCCCACGGAGACTGTAACATTGAAATCGCGGGCCGAAAGCACTAGGTCCTTCTTGACCGGTGTACGATTCTGGCCGGCTCCAGATGCGCTGGGGCTAATACCGGCAATGCACGCAGTCAGAATCATCAGGGCCATGACAACCTGCGAGAACGATGAGCACAACGGGCGTCTGTTCACAGCGAACCTCCTAGGGAGATCATCCCACTTTTTTGACAACATCACTGGATTTCACCGGGATTTCCATTGTGCTTTCCCGGCGACGACAGTATACCCACAGTTGCCGCTGCTGGCGGGTGGCCCAAGCCTGAATTCGACCACCGTGCCGGGTGCCCCACGTCTCGGGGTCCCCTGCGAGCGCAGCCAATCCAATCGAACTGTCATCCTGAGCAAAGGCCACCCCAGAACTGTCATCCTGAGCAAAGGCCACCCCAGAACTGTCATCCTGAGCGAAGTTGCCCGCATCGGCGGGCAACGCAGTCGAAGGACCTGCGGTTTCGCCATTGCCTCTTCTTGTTTGTCATTCTGAGCGCAGCGAAGAGTCCCCGCATTTGTCTTGCTTAAGGGCACGGGTTCACCCGTGCCGTAACAGGCGGGTGGCCCAAGTCTGAATTCGACCACCGTGCCGGGTGCCCCACGCCTCGCCTTTGAGACGTGGGCCTTCACGAATCGATAACCCCTTAAAAGCCCCAGCAAATCCGCTTGTCAAGCCCCTCAACCCTCCAATTCCCCAATAACAATCCCACTATCAGCAACTTACCAACAAAAAATAGTTGGCATACTAGTTTCCCTCCATCCCGTATAATTAAGGTAGTAATCAAGCCAAGAAGCCCGGCAACCCGCCGGGCCTTTGCATTTAACTGTTCCCTGTTCCCTGTCCTTCGCATTTAACTGGCTCTTGGCCCTCAACCGTCGCAACGAAGTCCAGACTGAGTCCAGACTGAGTCCAGACTTAAACCAGAAAAGTCCAGACTTAACGTGCCTTTTTTGAAGACTTTGAGACTTTTCACACACAAAAGGAGAACCCGCGGCACCGGCGCAACCGAAACCTGCCAGATCTTCGCTTTTAATGCGTCTCGCGCGCTTAGCTCGAGCTTAAAATACATGTTTTGAATACTTTACGCTACCCCCCCCCAGGGGGGGGAGGGGGGAGTTACAAGTAAGTTAACGCCAGGCCGTCATCCGAGAGACATGCGTCACTTCCTCACCGGTAGAAGTCATCCAGAAGACTAAAATCTCCTCTGGCGGTCCCATCCCCGCCGGCGTATGATTCGCACCGAACGGGGCCGCAAGCCTCGCGTCTTCCTGGCAAGGAGGCGTCCCATGTCGAAGTGCATCCTGCGCAGCATCTTCACCGTTCTCATCTACGCCGGAGTCGTCATCTTCCTCTTCCCGTACCTCATCGGGCGCCTTACCAACGTCGGCTACTTCGTCCTCGCCGGCCTTGGCCTCGCCGTCGTCTGCGGCATCCTGCGCTGCTGCTGCACCTAAGGCGAAGAGGGCGACTGCACCGTCGACCCCGTCCCCGCCAAGCCCGCCCACCACCCCTCCACCACGCACTAGCACTCAATAAATCGGGTGCCCCATTCATCGCGGTTCTATCGCGATGAATGGGAAGTCGCGCCACAGCTTCATCGTCTCCCAACCCCGATATACTCGACCCATGCCCCGACCGCTCACCCTGAGAAAACTAGCCGCCCTCGGACTGCTTCTGTTCTCTGCCTCCATCGCGCGCGCCACCGTCTTCTCCCAACTCCAGGGCGTCATCCACGACCCGCAGCATCGTCCGCTCCCCGCCGCGCACATCACGCTGGCCGCCGCACACTCCGCCTTCACCCTCTCCACCGACAGCAACTCCGAAGGCGCATTCACCCTCCCCAACGTCCCCCTCGGCGACTACACCGTCACCGTCACTCACCCCGGCTTCCAGACCCTCCAGCAATCCCTCACCCTCCACTCCGATACCGCGCCCATCCTGCACTTCCAGCTCCAGCTTGGCAGCGTCTCGCAGTCCGTCAACGTCACCGCCGAGTCGCAAGCCGCCAACGCCGACACCGTCACTCCCACCGCTCTCCTCTCCCGCGCCGACATCGCGCAGACCCCCGGCGCCGACCGCACCAACTCCATGGCCATCATCACCGACTACGTCCCCGGCGCCTACATGTCCCACGACATGCTGCACATGCGCGGAGGCCATCAGGTCGAATGGCTCATCGACGGCGTCGAGATTCCCAACACCAACATCGCATCCAACCTCGCCGCCCAGATCGACCCTAAGGACATCGACTACCTCGAAGTCCAGCGCGGCAGCTATACCGCCGACGTCGGCGACCGTACCTACGGCGTCTTCAACGTCGTTCCCCGCACCGGCTTCGAGCGCGACCGCACAGCCGAGCTCGTCCTCTCCGCCGGCAACTTCCTCCAATCCAACGCCCAGTTCAGCCTCGGCGACCACAGCGAGCGGTCCGCCTACTACGCCAGCCTCAACGCCAATCGCAGCGACTACGGCCTCGCCCCGCCCATCGGCGCAGTCCACCACGACGCCTCCAACGGAGTCGGCGGCTTCGCATCCCTCCTCTCGAACCGCACGCCGAAGGACCAACTCCGCCTCATCGCCCAGCTCCGCCGCGACTTCTTCCAGGTCCCCTACGACCCCAGCTCCACCGACTTCGAGGCCCAACAGTACAACTCCAGCGGCCTGCGCGACACCCAGCACGAGTCCGACGCCGCCGTCCTCTTCACCTGGCTGCACACCCTCAATCCCTCCACCGTCCTCCAGCTCTCGCCGCTCTTCCACTCCAACACCGCCGACTACGACTCCAACCCCAACGACATCCCCGTCGCCACCACCGCCCATCGCACCTCCACATACGCCGGAGCGCAGGCCTCCCTCACCGCCACCATCGCGCGCAACACCCTGCAGGCTGGCCTCTACTCCTTCGGTCAGCACGACAACTACCGATTCGCCGCCATCTTCAACGACGGCAGCGGAACCGCACCCATCAACGAACCCGACTCCACCAACGGCGGCGTGGTCGAAGAGTACGTCTCCGACAGCTACAAGCCCACCGCATGGCTCACCCTCATCGCCGGCCTGCGCCAGGCACGCTTCCAGGGCCAGTTCACCGAGAACTTCACCGACCCACGCGTCGGCGCGGCCCTCCTCGTTCCCCGCCTCAGCTGGGTCTTCCGCGGCTTTTACGGCCGCTTCTATCAACCCCCGCCGCTCATCACTGCCTCCGGCCCCGTCCTGGCCTACGCCAACGCCAACAGCACCACCCTCGTCCCGCTGCACGGCGAACGCGACGAGGAGCACCAGTTCGGCCTACAGATTCCCTACCGCGGCTGGCTCCTCGACGCCGGCACCTTCAAGAACCGCGTCAACAACTTCCTCGACCACTCCAACATCGGCGACTCCAGCATCTACTTTCCCATCACAGTCGACGGCGCGCTGGTCCGCGCCTGGGAGCTGACACTCCGTTCGCCCCGCTTCTGGCGCTTCGGCCAGGCCCACCTCGCCTACTCCAACCAGATCGTCCAGCAGCGCGGCAACATCACCGGCGGCCTCATCTGCACCCCCATCGGCGACCCCGCATGTGACGCCGGATTCAACTACACCCCCGTCGATCACGACCAGCGCAACACGCTGAATGTCGGCTTCAACGCCACGCTCCCCGCGCGCGCCTACGCCTCCGCCAACGTCTACTACGGCTCCGGCTTCACCAACGGATCGCCCGATCCCGCCACTCCCTATCCCAACGCCTATCTGCCCCAGCACACCACCTTCGACCTCGCCCTCGGCAAGTCCTTCGGCGAACGCATCTCCGCCTCCATCACCGCAACCAACGTCGCCAATCGCCGAGTCCTGCTCGACAACTCCCTCACCTTCGGCGGCTTCCACTTCAACGACCCGCGCCAGCTCTACGCCGAACTTCGCTACCGCTTCCGCTTCTAAACTCCCCGCTCCGCTATACACTCAAACTCAGCACTGTATGCGCCTGCTCACCCGATACATCCTCCGAGAAGTCGTCTCCTACGCCCTGCTGGGCGCGGTCCTCTTCACCTTCGTGCTCTTCATGCGAGACCTGCCCAAGATCCTCGAGCTGGTTGTCCGCGACTCCGCCTCCCTCACCGACGTCCTGCGCATCTTCGCCTACACCCTGCCCAACACCCTCACCTTCACCCTGCCCACCGCCGTCCTCGCCGGAATCCTGCTCGGCCTCAGCCGCCTCGCCGCCGACAGCGAGATCACAGCCATGCGCGCCTGCGGCATCGGGGTCTTCCGCTTTGTCGGCATCGTCTCCATCCTCGCCCTCGCCGCCCTCGGCCTTGGCCTGTTCAACGCCCTCGACTTCGCCCCGCATGCCGCTGGCAACCTGCTCAAGCTGGAAGACCAGCTCAAGACCTCGCAAGCCTCCTTCGAAGTCCAGCCCCGCGTCTTTTATGAAGACTTCAAGAACTACGTCCTCTACGTCCAGGACGTCCGTCCCGCCGCCGGCGCCGCCGCCTGGCACCACATCTTCCTCGCCGACCTCACCCAGCCCGCAAATCCCAACATCACCACCGCCGACCAGGCCCTCGTCTCCAACCCCGGCCCCGCCAACTCGCAATCCCTCCGCCTGCATCTGCTCGACGGAAGCCAGCACCAGATCTCCCCCACCGACCCCAACCAGTACGACATCTCCACCTTCGCATCCACCGACCTGCCCATCCAGTTCAACTCCCAGGACGACACACACGTCTCGCGCGTCGACACGCCGCTGCACGCGCTCTCGCTCCGCGAACTCCTGCAGCGCGCCCACACCCCCGGCCCCAACTCAGTGTCCCTCAACACCGCCGATGCGCGCGCCGCCCGCATCGAACTCAACACGCGCTTCTCCTATCCCTTCGCCTGCCTCGTCCTCATGCTCATCGGCGTCCCCCTTGGCCTCTCTTCCAAGCGCGGTGGCAAGAGCGCCGGAGTAGTCCTCACTCTGCTCCTCGTCTTCGCCTATTACCTCCTCTCCCTCATCGGCGACGCCTTCGCCAAGTCCGGCAAGCTCTCCCCTGCCCTCGGAGTCTGGGCCGCCAATCTCATCTTCACCGCCTTCGGCATTCTCCTATTGCAACAGCTCGCCGGAACCGGCTTCCTGATTCACTTCTTCCACTCCATCGCCGCGTCCCTCGGCAGGATGCTCTCCCCCATCGCCCCCTCGCGCATCCGGTCAACCCTCGCCGGGCTCACCCGCCCCACGTCCCACCCGGCCTCCAGCGCAGCCGCCGCACAGATCTTCTCCATCCACGCAGCCGCCGCCAGCGCGCCCGGTCCCAACCATCCCACCCACGCGCACCATCCCCGCCCAACCCTCGTCCAGCGCATGAGAAGCCTCTTCAATTCCAACTTCCCTCTCCTGCTCGACGAGTATGTCATGCGCGCCTATGCCACCAACTTCATCCTCTCCCTCGGCGCCTTCGCCCTGCTCTTCATCGTCTTCACCTTCTTCGAACTCATCGGCGACATCGTCCACAACCACACCGCGCTGGTCACCGTAGGCGATTACCTCCTCAACCTCATCCCCTACATCGTCTCCACCGTCACTCCGCTCTGCTCGCTGCTCGCCGTCCTCATCACCTTCGGCTCGCTTAACCGCAGCTCCGAGCTCACCGCCATGAAGGCCACCGGCGTCAGTCTCTACCGCATCGTCGCCCCTATCGTCGTCCTCGCCGCCATCCTCTCCGCGGCCCTCTTCGCCTTCAACGAGTCCTACCTCCCCGACGCAAACCGCCGCCAAGAGGCCCTGCGCGCCGAGATCAAAGGCAAGCCCGCACAGACCTTCCTGCTCCCCGGACGCCAATTCATCTCCGGCCAGTCCGGACCAGCCGGTTCGCCCGCGCGCATCTTCTACTACCAGGCCTTCGACGCTGACCGCGACATCTTCGCCAGCCTTACCGTCTTCGAGTTCGATCCCCAGACCTTCACCCTCCAGCGGCGCATCTTCGCCAGAAGCGTGCGCTGGGACCCCAACGTCAACCAATGGGCCTTCAACAACGGATGGCAGCGCACCTTTGCCAGCCAGACCGTCGCCTCCTACCAGCCCTTTACCATCGCCAGCTTCCCCGAGATCCACGAGCAGCCCGCCTACTTCAACAAAGAAGACATTCAGTCGCAGGAGATGAACTACAACGAGCTCACCGCATACATCGCCGATCTGCGCCAGTCCGGCTTCGACACCGTTCGCCTCCGCGTCCAGCTCGATCGCAAACTCGCAGACCCCGCCATCACCCTGGTCATGGCCCTCCTCGCCGTCCCCTTCGCCCTCTTCATGGGCAAGCGCGGAGGCATCGCAGGCATCGCCACCGCCATCGGTGTCGCCATCTCCTACTTCGCCGTCGCTGACACCTTTAGCGGACTGGGGAACATCAATACCCTCCCGCCCCTGCTCGCCGCCTGGTCGCCCGATCTCCTCTTCGCCATCGCCGGCTCCTACCTCCTCCTCCGGACCCCAACATAAACCACACCATCTTTTTTTAAATTAGGTAAATTAGGAAGTGACATGAAAACCACCTTTCCCCTCTCCGTCCTCGCCCTCGCTATCGCTGCGTTTCCTCTCGCCGCACAAACCGCCAAGCAGGCCGCTCCCCCCGCTGCGCAAAAGACCGCAACCAGCACACCGGCAACCGCCGCGGCAAAGAAGCAGGCACCCACTCAAGCCTGCGCCAAGCTGCCCGAGCTCTCCCCCAAGGTTCCCGCGCTTCCCGACGGCCTGCCCTGCGCCAAACCGCTCTACACCATCACCCTCAGCCCCACCGCCAAACTCAGCGACGTCTCTCCCATGGAAGACCCCAACCTGCGCGATGCCCTCGGCATTCAGTTGCCTTCCACCTTCTCGCTGAGCTACATCGACACCAAAGTCGGCAGCGGGGCCCGCGTCGCCCCGCGCAAGTGGTACACCATTCAATACACCGGCTACCTCGTCGATGGCACCAAGTTCGACTCCTCCTACGACCATCCCGACCACGCCCCCTTGTCCTTCCTGCAAGGTCCAGGCCCGCAAGGCCAGCGTCAGGTCGTTCCCGGAATGGACACCGGCCTCGACGGAATGCGCGTCGGCGGCAAGCGCCGCATCTTCATCCCCTGGCAGCTCGCCTACGGCCCCAACCAATACAAAAACATCCCGCCAAAGTCCTGGCTCATCTTCGACGTTGACCTCGTCAGTCAAAGCGACAAGGACCCAACGCCCAAGCCTCCTGCCCCTCCAGCCGCATCCGCTCCCAAACCGCCAACTCCGGCTGCGCCAACAACCCCGCTGGCTCCAGCCGCGTCCCCAGCTCCTGCCGCCACTGCGCCTAAACCGCCAACTCCGCCTGCGCCGGCAACCGCGCCGCAGCCTGCCGCACCTGCGCAGCCCGCCGCGCCTAAACCTTAACCTCACCCGCAAACCGATAGAAGGCCGGGGGCACGCCATAGCTCCCGGCCTTCTGTTTTGTCCTTTCACCATTCCGTTCGTCATCCTGTGCGCAGATCAAAATCTCCGTATTTGTTTTGCTTAAGGGCACGGGTTCACCCGTGCCGCTAGATATCCATTGAAACCGCGGCTTTAGCCGCTGAGTTCAGCTTTCAGTCCATCCACAACTTTGCCTGCGCACGCGCAAACTCATTCCGAGCGACCCTCTATACTTACCTCAGGCCCTCCGCTGCACTCTGCCTCTCCAAGGAGCCCCCCATGTTGCACCACTCCATCGAAGCCCTCCGCATGACCGGCATCATGGCGTGGCAGATCCTCTGGGCCCTCTCGCTCGGCTTCCTGCTCTCCTCCATCGTCGAGGCCGTCGTCTCCAAGGCCCAACTCAGCAAGCTCCTCCCAGACTCCTCACCAAAGACCATCCTCAAGGCCACCGCCCTCGGTGCCGCCTCCTCCTCCTGCTCCTACGCCGCCACCGCTCTTGCCCGCACCCTCTTCCGCAAGGGCGCGGACTTCATCGCCGCCATGGCCTTCCAGTTCGCCTCCACCAATCTTGTCGTCGAACTCAGCGTCCTCCTCTGTGTCCTCCTCGGCTGGCAGTTCATGGCGGCCGAGTTCATCGGCGGTCCCATCATGATCGCCCTCCTCGTCGTCCTTCTCCGCGCAACCCTCCGCCCGCGCCTCATCGAAGCCGCCCGCGCCCACGCCGCCCGCGGCCTCGCCGGTCGCATGGAGGGCCACGCCGCCATGGACATGAGCCTCCACGAGGGCACATTCCTCCAGAAAATCTCCTCGCGCCGCGGCATCACCGCCGTCAGCCACTACTACTGGATGGACTGGTACTCGCTCGTCCCCGACGTCGCCCTCGGCCTCTTCATCGCCGGCGTCCTCGCCGCCTTCGTCCCCTCCAGCTTCTGGCAGGCCTTCTTCCTCGCCGGCCATCCTGTACTCACCCGCATCTGGGGTCCGCTCATCGGCCCCCTGGTCGCCGTCCTCTCCTTCGTCTGCTCGGTCGGCAACGTCCCTCTCGCCGCCGTCCTCTGGAACGGAGGCATCAGCTTCGGCGGAGTCATCAGCTTCCTCTTCGCCGACCTGCTCATCCTCCCTATCCTCAACATCTACCGCAAGTACTACGGCCTCCGCGTCGCCTCCATCCTCGCCGTCACCTTCTACCTCGCCATGGCTGGCGCCGCGCTCATCGTCGAAGCTCTCTTCTCCGCGCTGCATCTCATCCCCGCCCACCATCAGCTTACGATCATGAACGCCTCCATCACCTGGAACTACACCTCAGCATTGAATCTCCTCTTCCTCGCAATCAGCGCGGCGCTGCTCTTCCGCTTCCTCCGCACCGGTGGCCCCGCCATGCTGCGCGAGATGGGCAACGCCCCCGCCAACCCCACCGCCGCTCCCCACTCCTGCTGCCACGACGAACCCGTCCCAGCCCCCGCCCACTCCTGCTGCCACTCCGAACCCGCGCCAGCCCCCACCGAACCCAAGCCAACCCACTCCTGCTGCCACGCCGAACTCGAACCCGAACCCCCACCCCCTCCACCTCATAGCTGTTGCCACTGAACCGGGTGCCCCATTCATCGCGGCGACCGGGGTCCCCGGCGAGCGGTCTTTGCTCGCTGGGGTGGCAGAGCGATGGGTGGGCATCGGCGAAGCCGATCACCTTCCCTCGACCCACCACAAACTCACGCCGCGATACCCTTAACCCATGCTCCTCTACGCCGCCACCACAAATCCCGGCAAGCTCCGCGACTTCGCCCGCGCCGCCGCGTCCTCCCCCTCCATCCGCATCGAACCCCTCCCCAACATCGCCGCCATCCCCTCCCCGCCCGAGGACGAGCCCACCTTCCAGGCCAACGCCCGCGCCAAGGCCATCTACTACTCCCTCCGCGCACCCAACCTCCTCGTCCTCGCCGACGACTCCGGCCTCGAGGTCGCCGCCCTCGACGGAGCCCCCGGAGTCCGCAGCGCACGCTTCGCCGCCGACCTGGCCCACCCCGCCCCCGCCGACACGCCAGACAACCGCAACAACGCCGCCCTCCTCGCCGCCCTCGCCGCCGTCCCCGAATCCCGCCGCCAGGCACGATACCGCTGCGTCCTCGCCCTCGCCCGCAATGGCGAACTCCTCCACACCGCCGAGGGCACGGTCGAGGGCCTCATCCTCTCCGCACCGCGCGGCACCGGAGGCTTCGGCTACGACCCCCTCTTCTTCCTCCCCCACCTCGGCCGCACCATGTCCGAGCTTCCCCCCGCCGGCCGCCTCGCCCTCAACCACCGAGGCCGCGCCATCACCGCCCTGCTCGCGCGCCTGGAGCTCGCTCATAGCTCATAGCTCACAGCTCATAGCTCTCGTGCACAAATTATTCTTCCGCACCCTAACCTCTCGCCCCCGATTTGACTCCCTCATCTCCACGCGAAATAATCGTTTGCCGCCATATTGTGCGCACACTCACAATCAGCTTGTGCGCATTCAACTGGCAGGCGTCCACAGGAGCAGCTCCCATGGCAACATCCGCCCCGCCCGCCCCATCGCACGCGTCCGTGCGCGGAATCAAGAAAGTCCAGCCGCTCCGCCCAGACCATGGCCATTCCTTCCTCTGGCGCAAGCTGCACTCCCTCTCCGGCCTTGTCCCCGTCGGCGCATTCCTCATCGAGCACATCCTCTCCAACGTCGAAGCCCTCAACGGCCCGCTCGCCTACGCCCAGCAGGTCCGCCTGCTCAACTCCCTCCCGCTGGTCCGCGTCCTGGAGTGGACCTTCATCTTCATCCCGCTCGCCTTCCACGCCCTCTACGGCTTGTGGATCGCCCTGCGCGGCCGCGCCACCGTCAACATCTATCCCTGGGCCGGCAACTGGGGATACCTCACCCAGCGCATCACCGGCCTCATCGCCTTCGCCTACATCATCCAGCACGTCTGGCGTCAGCGCTTCTCCGGTGTCATGCTGCCGGAGCATCCCGGCGCGGCCTTCGCCAAGGTCCAGCACGAGCTGCACAATCCCTGGATGCTCGCCCTCTACATCCTCGCCATCGTCGCCACCTGCTGGCACTTCTCCTACGGCATCTGGCTCTTCGCCGCCAAGTGGGGAATCACTCCCGGCACGCGCGCCCGCCACCGCTTCGGCCAGCTCTGCGCCGTCTTCGGCACCGCCCTCTGCATCCTTGGACTCAGCAGCATCTACGCCTTCGTCGGCAACCCAAAGTACGCCAACGCCCCCGCCGACGCCTTCGCGCCAACCTCACCCCCCACCCTCACCCAACCCGCTCCCGCCACCACTCCACCTCAACCCCCAACTTCGCAATAATTTCTGATTCGTCATTCCGTTTTTTTTGATTTGTCATTCTGACACTGAACGCAGTGAAGTGGAAGAATCCCCGTATTTCGTCGTTGTTTGTTCTTGCTGTTTGCTTTTGCTTTTGCACTTGCCGTTGCCTGTTTTTGCTGTCATCCTGAGCGCGTCTTTCGAGCGCGAAGAGCCTGTCCTGAGCGTAGTCGAAGGACCCCGAGAAAGCTCGTCGCGCCACAACCGCCCGAACCTTTCTCCCAACGATTCGCTTTTGCACCTGCACCTGCTTTTGCACTTGCTTCTGAGATAGGTCCGGGCTTTAGCCCGGACATTCAAGATGGCCGCAAAATCGGGGCTTTAGCCCCCGGGACAGGCGTACCGCACCAACGCAGAGCTTGAAATGTTTTGTTAAGGGCACGGCTTCAGCCGTGCCGCAAGTCGCTCAAAGATAGAAAGGGGCTTTAGCCCCTGAGGTCAATCGAATGCCCGCACCCCGCATTATCGTCATCGGAGGAGGCCTCGCCGGTCTCTCCGCCGTCATCAAGATCGCCGAGGCCGGCGGCACGGTCGATCTCTTCTCCATCGTGCCGGTCAAGCGCTCGCACTCGGTCTGCGCGCAGGGCGGCATCAACGCCGCCAAGGACCTCAAGGGCGAGGGAGACACCGTCTACAAGCACTTTGACGACACCGTCTACGGCGGCGACTTCCTCGCCGACCAGACCCCTGTCCGCGACATGACCGCCCGCGCCCCCGCCATCATCGACCTGCTCGACCGCATGGGCGTCCCCTTCAACCGCACCCACGAGGGCCTGCTCGACTTCCGCCGCTTCGGTGGCACGCTCTACCAGCGCACCGCATTCGCCGGAGCAACCACCGGCCAGCAGCTCCTCTACGCCCTCGACGAGCAGGTGCGCCGCCACGAGGCCGACGGCCGCGTCACCAAGTACGAAGGCTGGGAGTTCCTCTCCGCCGTCCTCGACGCCAACGGCGTCTGCCGCGGCATCTGCGCCCTAGACCTCCGCAGCATGGAGACGCGGACCTTCCCCGCGGATGCGATTATTATCTGCACCGGCGGCATCGGCGCCATCTTCGGCAAGTCCACCAACTCCGTCGTCTGCACCGGCTCCGCCCAGTCCGCCCTCTACCAGCAGGGAGCCATCTACGCCAACGGAGAGTTCATCCAGGTCCATCCCACCTGCATCCCCGGCGACGACAAGCTCCGCCTCATGTCCGAATCCGCCCGCGGCGAAGGCGGCCGCGTCTGGGTTCCCCGCGACAAGCTTGACAAGCGCGTCGCCCGCAGCATCCTCGAGGCCGACCGCTTCTACTTCCTCGAGGAGTGGTACCCCAAGTACGGCAACCTCGTCCCCCGCGACATCGCCACCCGCGCCATCCACCGCGTCGTCTACGATCTCGGCCTCGGCCTGGACGGACAGCCCATGGTCTATCTCGATCTAACTCACATTGATCATGAGACATTGAACCGTAAACTTGAAGGCATACTCGAAATCTACGAGAAGTTCGTCGGCGACGACCCGCGCGACGTTCCCATGAAGATCTTCCCCGGCATGCACTACACCATGGGCGGCCTCTGGGTGGACTTCAATCAGCACACCAACGTCCCCGGCATCTTCGCCGCCGGCGAGGCCGACTACTCCATCCACGGCGCCAACCGCCTCGGCGCAAACTCTCTCCTCTCCTGCATCAACGGAGGCTTCCTCGCCGGTCCCAACGCCATCGCCTACGCCAAGTCCCTCTCGGGCGCGCCCGGCGACGGTGGCCATGCCGCCGAGCTTCTGCGTCAGCAGGAAAAGAACGCAGCCCTGCTCTCCAACCCCGGCACAGAGAACCCCTTCAAGCTCTGGCGCGAGCTGGGCGAAACTATGACCAAGCACGCGACCATCATCCGCTACAACGCCGGCCTGGACGAGGCCGACGCCAAGCTCGTCGAACTCTTCGAACGCTACCGCAACGTCAACCTCTCCGACAAGACGCAGTGGGCCAACACCAGCTTCGCCTTCGCCCGCCAGTTGCACAACATGCTCCATCTCGCCCGCGTCATCGTGCAGGGCGCGCGCCTCCGCGACGAGTCTCGCGGCGCACACTACAAACCCGACTTCCCCGATCGCAACGACCCTCAGTTCCTCAAAACCACCATGGCCAAGTACGACGCCACCACCAACGCCCCCGCCTTCTCCTACGCGGAGGTCGACACCACCCTCATCCCACCCCGCCCCCGCAAGTACGACGCCTCGGCCTAACCAAACCGCCTCAACCGCACGCTGAGGCAAGAACGGAAGGGCACGGCTTCAGCCGTGCCGTAAAGCACCACCCAAATGATTGCTTTTTTGTTCGTCATTCTGGCGTAGCCAGAATATCTGTCGTTGCTGTTGCCTTTGTCCGTTTTTGCTGTCATCCTGAGCGCGTCTTTCGAGCGCGAAGGACCCCGAGAAAGCTCGTCGCGCCACTACCGCCCGAACCTTTCTCCCAATGTTTCGCCGTTGCTTGTTTTACCTGTCGCATTCGCCGTTGCATCTTTTCGCCCTTGTCTTTGATCAAAGGAACACCACATGCCATCCACCATCCACGTCGAGATCCTCCGCCAGTCCACTCCCGACGCCCCCCCGCGCACCGAGCGCTTCGCCATCCCCTATCGCCCCAACATGAACATCACCTCCGTACTCGGCGAGATCGCGCTCAACCCCGTCACCGCCGACGGCGCGCCCACCACCCCCATCACCTACGACTCCAACTGCCTCGAAGAGATCTGCGGTAGCTGCGCAATGTTGATCAACGGCCGCGCCCGCATGGCCTGCTCCACCCTGGTCGATACGCTGCAAAATGAAGCTCCCGATCAGCCCATCCACCTCGCTCCGCTCTCCAAGTTCCCCGTCGTCCGCGACCTCGCCGTAGACCGCAGCGTCCTCTTCGAGAACCTCAAGGTCGTCAAGGCCTGGGTCCCCATCGACGGCACCTACGACCTCGGTCCAGGCCCGCGCCAGTTCCCCCAGACCCAGGAGGCCCGCTACCCGCTCTCCAACTGCATCTCCTGCACCATCTGCATGGAGGTCTGCCCCCAATTCAGCGAGAGCACCAACTTCGTCGGCGCAGCCACCATCGCCCAGGCCCGCCTCTTTAACATGGACCCCGCCGGCTCCGTCCTCAAGGCCGACCGTCTCCGCGCCCTCGCCGGCGATGGCGGCATCCAGGAGTGCGGCTTTGCCCAGAACTGCGTCGAAGCCTGCCCCAAGCAGCTCCCCCTCACCGAATCCATCTCCATCACCGGCCGCGAAGTCCTCCTCCAGCAGCTCAAAGACCTCTTCACCCGATAGCTTTCTCCACGCAGAACGGTCCCACACACAGGTTGCCACGCCCGTTTTTGCTGTCATTCTGAGCGCGTCGTTCGAGCGTGAAGAACCCCGACGAACTCCACTCAGCCACATCCGCCCGAACCTTTCTCCCATAGTTTTCGCCGTTGTCGGCTCGTGCCGTCATCGCTCATCCCACTCCCCCGACGCACTACACTAAGCAGGATGCCGAACCCGCCCGCCATCCCGTCCGCAACCCCCATCCCGCCCGACCCTGCCGCCGTCCACGCCTCTGCCCTCGTCATCGACGCCCACGCAGACACTCCGCAGCGCTTCGTCGAAGAGTCATGGGACTTCACCTCGCCTCTCGCCATCGCAGACCAGCCCGCCGGCCATCTCAATCTCGCCACCGCCCGTCGAGGCAATCTCGCCGCCGAGTTCTTCGCCCTCTGGCCCGATCCCGCGCAATGTCCCGGCGCGCGCTACGCCCTCCGCACCCTCACCCTCCTCGATTCCGTCCGCGAGCAGGTCCGACGCCATCCCGCCGAACTTGCCCTCTGCACTTCCCCCAAAGAAATCCTCGCCGCCCGCGCCGCCAACAAATTCGCCATTCTCCTCGGCATCGAGGGCGGCCACGCCATCGAGAACTCCCTCGCCCTCCTCCGCCTCTACCACGCCCTCGGCGTCCGCTACATGACCCTCACCTGGACCAACTCCAACGACTGGGCCGAATCCTCCGGCGACTCCCGCCCCGACTCAGTCTCCTCCAGCCCCTCCCGTCCCGCCGGCCTCACCCCCTTCGGCCGCCAGGTCATCGCGGAGATGAACCGCCTCGGCATGATGGTCGATCTCTCCCACGTCTCCGACCGCACCTTCGACGAAGTTCTCGCCGTCACCCGCGCCCCCGTCCTCGTCTCGCACTCCGCCGCCCGCGCCCTCACCGCCTCCCTGCGCAACCTCACCGACGCGCAACTCCGCGCCCTCGCCGCCAACGGCGGTGTCTGCATGGTCAACTTCTACCCCGCCTTCATCGACGAGCCCTACCGCCAGGCCTGGGCCGCGCAGAAGCCCGCCCTCATCGCCGCGCACAAGTCCCTCGCCGCCGAGTACGCCGCCAGGGGCACGCCCGTCCCGTACCACATTGCCAGCCGCATCGACCGCGACTTCGCCGCCCGCCTCCCGCGCCCCCCGCTCTCCTCGCTCATCGATCACTTCGACCACATCATCCGCGTCGCAGGCATCGACCACGTCGGCCTCGGCACCGACTTCGACGGCATCTGCGCCCTCCCCGAAGGCATCAACTCCGCCGCCGACCTGCCCAAAATCACCGCCGCCCTGCTCGCCCGCGGCCACTCCCCCGCCAGCCTCCACAAGCTCCTCGGCGCCAACCTCCTCCGCCTCTTCGCCGCCACCCAAACCGCCGACGTAGCATAAACCGGCACGTCGCAGACCCCTAGAGCAAAACCAGGGATGCTAGTTCCATCGCCTTAACTGATAGCTTGATAGCTGATAGCTTACAGCTCAGGAATCATGCCTTTTGTTTTTGCCTTGCCGTTGGCCTTCCCTGTTCAAAGGACCACACCAACACTGGTTTTGCCGGGTGCCCCATCCTCGCGACGGCTTCATCGTCGCAGGGTGGGGTCCCCAGCGAGCTCGCTGGGGTGGAGCGTGGGTTATTCGCGCGAAAGCGCCAACCGCCTTTGTTGTCTGTGTTGCCGCCGCATTCCCTCTGGGGCACGTACGGAAGGGCACGCGTTCACGCGTGCCGCAAGACCCGTGCTGCCGCCGCATTCCGTGCGGGCACAAACCGGAAGGGCACGCGTTCACGCGTGCCGCAAGACGCCAATCTATATAAGTAAAGGCGCGGGCTTTAGCCCGCGCCTCATGCCTTTACCACTTCGTTTGTCATCCTGAGCGCCTCTTCTTGTTTTTCCTCCGCAGCGCATTCGGGGTCCCCGGCGAGCGGTCGTTGCTCGCTGGGGTGGAGCAACGAAGGGTAAGATGATCGTGGGATCATCCACTGCCCGCCGCAACCCTCCATCGCAGCAATTGGTTGCCCTTGAGCGCACGCACTGTTCGGCAAATGGATTCGAGGATAGGAACGCATGAAGAGGGGTCGCAAGAATGCTTTTCGCAGCCAGGCTAAGCGGTCATTCTCCAGGCAACCGGCAACTTCCGGTCCTTCCTCTGTGGACCTTCTGCTCCAGAAAGCTACGGCCCACCACCAGGCCGGGCAACTGCCCCAGGCGGAAGCCCTCTGCCGGCAGATCCTGCAACTCTCTCCCGGCCATTCGGTCGCGCTGTATCTTCTGGGGGTCATCGCGTCGCAAAAAGGACAATATGCCAACGCGCTTGAACTGATCGACCGCGCCATTCAAGTCAATCCGGATTATGCGGAGGCCTGCTACAGCCGTGGCAATGTTCTGTTTGCTCTTCAGCGATACCAGGCGGCCCTGGAGAGCTATGACAGGGCCATCCTGCTGCGACCGGATCATGCGGAAGCCCACCATAACCGCGGAAGCGCGCTGAATATTCTGCAGCAGCACAAGGCGGCCCTCGAGAGCTATGAAAAAGCAATCCTCCTCAAGCCGGATTATGAGCAGGCCTGTAGCAACCGGGCCAACGCTCTTCACGCCCTCATGCAGATGCAGGCGGTTCTCGATAAATATGAAAAGGCCCTGCGCCTCAAGCCGGATGATGAATCCAGTAAGGAAACCGGGGGGTTCGAGTCCGTCGAGAAAGAGGTTGTGCGGATCGCGAAGATAACGGGCAAAGCGGAGATGAAGGCCGCGCTTGACGCATTGCCGCCCGGCCTTCATTCGCATCCGGCGGTATGCAACCTTCGCAACGCGTACTTCGTAAAGACGGAATCCAGCGGCAAAGACCTCGTCTTCTATTGCTTCCCGCTAAATGAGATTTGGAATCCCCGGACGGCCAGGGAAAAAGGCATAGGAGGGGCGGAGGAAGCCGTCATCTGGCTCTCCCGGCTGCTGCACCGGCGCGGATGGAATGTCACCGTCTATGCCTATTGCGGTGCGCGGGAAGAGGACTTCGACGGCGTTTCGTGGAAGCCCTATTGGATGTGGAACCACCGCGACAAGCAGGATGTCACGGTGTTATGGCGGTATCCCCAGTTCGCGACGTACGAAATCAATTCAGACAGGGTGATCGCGGATCTGCATGACACCATTGGCGAGGAAGAGTTCACTCCGGAAAGACTTCGGAGGATCCATGGGATATTCGTCAAATCCAGGTTCCAACGCTCCCTGTATCCCGGTATTCCCGACGAGAAGTTCATCATCATCCCCAATGGCATCGACGCGAAACTGTTTGAGGGCGCCGCCGATCGTGACCCGCTGCTGCTCGTCAACACCTCGTCGGCAGACCGAAGCCTCGAGGCATTCGTCGATTGCTTCGAGGAGATCAGGAAGCAGGTCCCGAACGTGAAAGCGCAGTGGGCCTATGGCTGGGGCGTGTGGGATTCCATGTATGCAGCGGACGCACAGAGGCTGCAATGGAAAACTAAGATGCAGGAACGCATGAAGGAACTTGGCGTCGAGGAGCTGGGAAGATTGAGCCACGACGAGATTGCCCGGCTCTACCATAAGGCAAACATCTTTGCCTATCCTTCAGAGTTCACTGAGATCGACTGCATCTCGCTCTCCAAGGCCATGGCCGCGGGGGCCATCCCCATCACAACCGATTTCGCCGCCATGGGAGAGAAATCGCAACACGGAGGGGTTTTCATCCACTCCAAACAGACCGTGGACGCCTGGAGGCTATCCAACCGGTTCCATTTCGAGATCGAAGACCCCGAACAGAAGGTACAGTTTGTCCGGGAAACAGTGAAGTTGCTTTTGGACCCTCCGAACGAGACGGCGCGAGAGCCCATGCGCGAGTGGGCCAGGTCCACCTTCGATTGGAACAGGATCGCCGGCTCATGGGACTCCGCCCTCGCATCCCTGGCAGCAGAATCCGCGCCCGCGCCTGGGCCGGTCGGCAGTGCGGTTCAGCAACAACCGGGGGGTGCAGCGTTCCACTTAAACCGTGGCAATACACTCTATCTTGCTCAGCAGTACCGGGCGGCGCTCGAGAGCTATGACAAGGCCATCCGGCTCAAGCCGGACTATGCGGAGGCCTACCACAACCGCGGCAGTGTACTGAATGTTCTCGAGCGGCGCGAGGCCGCGCTCCAAAGCTATGACAAGGCCATCCGGTTCAAGCCAGCCTATGCGGAGGCCTACTGTAACCGTGGCAATACCCTGTTTGTTCTTCAGCAATATCAGGCGGCGCTCGAGAGCTACGACAAGGCCATCCGGCTCAAGCCGGATTATGCGGAGGCCTATGGCAACCGCGGCAATTCTCTCTATGCTCTTCAGCAGTACCAGGCGGCGCTCGAGAGCTACGACAAGGCCATCCGGCTCAAGCCGGACTATGCGGAAGCCCACAACAATCGAGGCAGTGCGCTGAATACACTGCTGCAGCACGAGGCGGCGCTCGTGAGCTTTGACAGGGCCATCCTCCTCAAGCCGGATTATGTGGATGCCCGCTGCAACCGGGGCAATGCTCTCATGGCCCTCAAGCAGTACCGGGCAGCTCTGGAGAGCTATGACAAAGCCATCCTCCTCAAGCCGGACCAGGACTATCTGCGCGGAATGCGGCTCTATATGAAGAGGCTCCTCTGCGATTGGGAGGATATTGAAAGCGGGTGCAAGCAGTTGGAAGCTCTCATCGGCCGTGGGCTGAAAGCGGCGCATCCATTCGCGATGCTGGCCATCAGCGGTTCTCCCGCGGTGCAGCGGCAGGCGGCCGAGATTCTAACGCGCGATAAATATCCGGCGCGTTCCTCCGCCGCGGCAATTCCCCGCCGGCCACGGCGCGACAGGATTCGCATCGGCTATTTCTCCGCGGACTTTCACAATCACGCCACCAGCTATCTGATAGCGGAGTTGTTCGAGCGGCACGATCGCAGCCGGTTTGAAATCCTGGGGTTCTCCTTTGGCCCGCTGAAGCTCGATGAGATGAACCAGCGGGTGTCGGCGGCGATGGACCGGTTTGTGGATGTGCGATCAATGCCGGACCGGGAGGTCGCCGAACTCAGCCGCAAGCTCGAAGTGGATATTGCAGTGGACTTGAAGGGGTTCACGCAAGACAATCGCGCCGGCATCTTTGCCGAGCGGGCCGCCCCCATCCAGGTCAGCTACCTCGGCTATCCCGGCACCATGGGCGCCGATTATATGGACTATCTGATCGCGGACCCTACATTGATTCCCGATGCCGACCGTCGCTACTACTCGGAAAAAATCCTCTATCTCCCGGACAGCTATCAGGTCAACGACTCCCGGCGTGCCATCTCCGCAAAGCCCTGCTCGCGCGCCGGCGAGAGACTGCCGGAATCGGCATTCGTCTTCTGCTGTTTCAATAAAGCCTACAAAATATCGCCCGCCGTATTCGATAGTTGGATGCGCATCCTCGGGCGCGTCGAAGGCAGCGTCCTCTGGCTGCTGGAGGAAAATCCCTGGGCCGTCGAAAATCTGCGCGCCGAAGCCGCGCGCCGCGGCATCGCTCCCCAGCGGCTGGTCTTCGCCAAGTCGTTGCCAGTGGACGAGCATCTGGCGCGGCACCGCCTGGCGGACCTCTTTCTCGATACCCTGCCCTACAACGCGCACACCACCGCCAGCGATGCGCTCTGGGCCGGCCTGCCGGTCCTGACCCGCACCGGCGAGACCTTTGCCAGCCGGGTCGCCGCCAGCCTGCTGCGCGCCACCGGCCTGCCCGAACTCATCACGGCAACGGAGTCGGAGTACGAGGAACTCGCCGTCGTTCTGGCTCACCACCCCGAACGCCTCCAGGCCCTTCGCCAGCGCCTGCAACAAAACCACCCCACCGCTCCGCTCTTCGATTGCCAGTCCTTCACCCGCCATCTGGAGGCCGCCTACACCGCCATCGTCGACCGCTACCACGCCGGCCTCCCCCCAGACCACATCCAAATCCCCCGCCTCCCCGCCCACCCTTAACCCCACCCTTCAAGAACGAACCATGGATGCTATATCCATCGCCTTAGCTGATAGCTGTATGGCTGATCGCTTACAGCTCAGGAATCATGCCTTTCGTCTTTGCCTTGCGGGTGCCCCATTCATGCCGCGTTCTATGCGGCATGGGTGGGCATCGTGCGAAGCACGACCGTCTCCCACAGCGAAGCAATAAACCCGTCATCCCGACCGAAGCGCAGCGTAGTGGAGAGACCCCCGCATTATGCATGTGCTACTTCTGCATTCCTTGCGGGGCACGAACCGGAAGGGCACGGCTTCAGCCGTGCCGCCAAACGCCTGTATAGATAAGAGGAGGCGTGGGCTTTAGCCCGCGGCTCCTGTATTTACCGCTTTTGCTGTCATCCTGAGCGCAGCGAAGAATCCCGTATTCGCCTTTGCCGTTGTCTGTTCTTCGGAGAGAGCAGTGGGCTTTAGCCCACTGAGAAGTCGCAATAAGAAAAGGCGGCTTTGTCCCGGGGGGTAATCCGTCATCCTGAGCGAAGTTTGGCGCGCCCCGCGCCAAACAAGTCGAAGAGCCTGTCCTGAGCGAAGCCGAAGGAACCTGCGGTTGCTAGCCACGCGCCCCTAATACCTCGCCATCTCCTCCATCGCCCGATACAAATCCTCCGCCTGCGGTAGGATCGCATCTTCCAGCAGCGGCTGATACGCCACAAATGTATCCATCGCCGCCACGCGTCGCACCGGAGCGTCCAGCGAATCAAAAAGCTCCTCGCCAATTCTCGCGGCAATCTCCGCGCCGTATCCCCAGCTCAGCATGTCCTCGTGCGCCACAATCACCCGGCTCGTCTTCTGCACCGACGCCGCAATCGCCTCCCAGTCGTAGGGGCTCAGCGTCCGCAGGTCGATCAGCTCCACATCCACGCCCGTCTCGCGCTCCAGCTTCTCCGCCGCCTGCAACGCGCGCGGCACAATCGCGCCATACGTCACCACGGTCAAATCCTTGCCCGCCCGCACCACCTTCGCCTTGCCGAACGGAATCGCGTACTCCGGCCCCGGATAGGCCCCCCTCCCAAACGTCTCGCGATACAGCCGCTTGTGTTCCAGGAACAGCACCGGATCGTCACATCGGATCGCAGTCCGCAGCAGCCCCGCCGCGTCCAGCGCATTCGACGGCATCACCACCAGCACGCCCGGCGTGTGCGTAAATATGCTCTCGCCCGACTGCGAATGATAGATCGACCCTCCCGTCAGGTATCCGCCGATCGGCACGCGTATCACCAGCGGGCAGCTCCACTCCCCATTCGACCGCCAGCGGATCGCCGCCAGCTCATTCCTCATCTGGTGCATCGCCGGCCAGATGTAGTCGAAGAACTGGATCTCCGCCACCGGCTTCAGCCCGCGCACCGCCATGCCGATCGCCCGCCCCACAATGTTCGCCTCGGCCAGCGGCGTGTTCCAGCAGCGCTCCGATCCAAACTCCGTCTGCAATCCCGCCGTCAGTTTGAACACTCCGCCCTTGCCCTTGATCTCTCCCGCCCGCAGCGCCTCATCGCGCGTCGCGTCCGCCACATCCTCGCCGAACACCACCACCCGCTCGTCCCTCCGCATCTCGTCCTTCATGCAGTGGTTGATCAGCTCCGCCATCGTCCGCTCGCTCGCGTCCGCCGTCGCCTCCGGCTGCGTATCGAACCGCGCGTCTGTCGGCTTCAATTCTTCCGAGTACTGGTGCCGCAGGATCGCCTCCCGCGTCACGCTCGGCAGCACCGCCTGCATCGCCCGGTCCGCCGCCCGATGCACCTCCTCGTCCACCTTCTGCTCCAGCCGGTTGATCCCCTCCTCGTCCAGGATCCCCTCCCGCAGCAGCCACAGTTGCATCTTGGCCAGCGGGTCGCGCGCGTTATCCGCCTGCACCTCTTCCTCGCTGCGGTACTGCCGCTCGTCGTCGCTCAGCGAGTGGCTGTACGGCCGCACCACATGCCCATGCACTAAAGCAGGCCCGCGTCCCGCCCGGCAGTACGCCACCGCCTCCACCATCGCCCGGTAGCACGCCAGCGTGTCTGTCCCATCCACCTCCACAAGATGAAAGTTGGGATAATTCGCCACCAGCCGCGAGATGTTTCCCCCCGGAGTATTCACCTCCACCGGCGTCGAGATGGCGTACTCGTTGTCTTCGACCACATACACCACCGGCAGCCGCCCATTGCTCGCCGTGTTCAGCGACTCCCAGAACTCGCCCTGGCTGGTCGCTCCCTCGCCCAGCGACACGTACGTCACCTCGTCGCCCTGGAACGTCACATCCTTAAACTCGCGATAGTCCCCCGTGTGCTTCTTCGCCGCCGCCGGATGCGCTGCAAAGTACCGCCCAGCCTCCGCACATCCAATCGCGTGCATGCACTGCGTCGCCGTCGCCGAGCTCGGCGTCACAATGTGCAGCTTCCTGCTCGACCAGTGCGAAGGCATCTGCCGCCCGCCGCTCGCCACATCCTCCGCCGCGCCCACCGCCTGCAGCAGTTGCTCCTCCACCGTATTGCCCAGCGCCAGGCACAGCGCGCGGTCCCTGTAGTACGGAAAGAACCAGTCGTATCCGGGACGCATCGCCATCCCCGCCGCCACCAGCAGCGCCTCATGCCCCGCGCACGAGATCTGGAAGAAAATCTTCTGCTGCCGCTTCAGCACAATCTCGCGGTCGTCCGTCCGCCGCGACAGGTACATCAGCCGGTAGAACTCCACCAACTGCTCGCGCGTCATCCCACCCGGGTGCCCCACATCTCGGGGTCCCCGGCGAGCTTGCTCGCTGGGGTGAGCATCTCGACTCTGAGATGTGGGTTCATCAGTTGGGTGCCACACATCTCGGGGTCCCCGGCGAGCTTGCTCGCTGGGGTGAGCGTCTCGACTCTGAGATGTGGCCTCGCGCACCGCCGCACCGCTCACCGCGCCTGAGCCCAATGCGCTCTCCGTTCCAATCGCCTCGTTGACCGCAGCCGCGCTCGAGGCCGTCACCTCGCGCAGGACCTCGCCCGCTGGTCTCTGGGCCCCACTCCCCGATCCATTGCGTCGCGCCATGCACACCCCCCGATCACAACATGGCCCACTCACGATTCTACCGCGATTCCAACCGAATCGCCGATGCGGATCGCGTGCACATCAATAGGGCCAGTACCTCATCATGGGTACGCCCCAATCGATTCTCGCGTCATGGAAGTCGGTCCTCGCCAATCCCCCTCCGCATCCCCCCTCCCGGAATGGAACACAGGTAACGTCTCCCCGCCCCCGCGCCCTCTCACCCACCCCGAATAATCGCCGATGCACCAATCAGCAGGACTCCCACGCAAGGAGTCCCGGTTCGCCGAGGTCTGCCATCTTCTCCCCACTCCATCCCGCCGCCTCCAACCCCGCATTCCGCACCCTGCGTCTGCTCTCCGTCCTCCGCATTCTTCTCATTCTCGCCGCATTCCTTCTCACCGCCATGATTCTCTCCTCCGGCCTGCGCGCGCACTCCCAGCAGCTCCCCAGCCCCATCGGAGCACCCGTCCCGCACCGTTATCTCGTCGCCTACCGCGACAACTCCATCCCCACGGACGCCGGGGCCCGCGCCCGCGTCGCCGGCGCCCGCATCGTCCGCAACGACAATCCCATCGGCATCAGCGTCATCGAGACCGCCTCCGGCGCCAGCGACGAGGCCGCAGCCATCGCCGCCCTGCGCGCCGACCCCAACGTCCAGTTCGTCATCCACGACCGCATCCTCTCCGCCCACTCCCTCATCCTTCGCCCCGTTCTCCCCGCCACCATCGGAGTCACCACCGGCACACCTCCTCCCACCCCAACCCCCACACCAACTCCAACCCCAACCCCCACACCAACTCCAACCCCAACCCCCGTCGCACCCTACGACACCTACTACACCTCCACTCCGCAAGCCTGGGCCGTCCTCCAATCCGGCGGCTTCGGCGCCGGCATCCCCGGTGGCCCCGCCCACGGCCCATGGGACACCACCATGAGCGCAGGCGTCCGCATCGCCATCCTCGACAGCGGCGTCGACCAGTACCACCCCGACATCGCCCCCAACCTCGCCCTCAATCTCTCCGAGATAGATCAGTCAGCCGCCACCGGCCTGCCCAGCCCCTGCGACGACGGCAGCCCGCAGGACCAGCAGGGCCACGGCACATGGGTCGCCTCGCTGGCCGCCGCCGCCATCGGCCCCGGCACCGGCCTCCTCATTGGCGTCGCCCCCGCCGCCACCCTCCTCAACATCAAGGTCCTGGAGCGCCTCCCCGATCCCTCCAGCACCGCGCCAGACATCGCCACCCAGTGCTCTACCGGCCAGGCCAGCGGCCTCCTCAGTTGGGTCATTCAGGGAATCCAGGACGCCATCAATCAGCACGCCGATGTCATCAACCTCTCCCTCGGGACCCTGGTCGATCTCGACACCGGCGAGGGCGCCGGCCTCCAGGCCATCTTCGACCGCGTCACCTACGCCGCCAACCAGGCCGGGGCCGTCGTCGTCACCTCCGCCGGCAACGATGGCGTCAACCTCACCCCGCCGCGCTACATCGAACTCCCCGCGGAGTCCCGCAGCGTCCTCGCCGTCGTCGCCTCCACCAACCCCGCCTGCGCTGAGGACCTCACGCCCTCAATCAATGGAGTCGGCCCCGCCTGCGCCCCCGGCCCCATCACCTTGCCTTATTACTCCAACTTTGGCGCGCCTCTCGACGCCATCGCCGCGCCCGGCGGCAGCTACCCCGACGGCGCCACTCCCAGCCCCGACACAGCCGTCAGCGGATGGATCCGCGGCGCCTGCTCCAACGGCCTCCCCAACACTGCCGACGGCCCGCCCTCCGACCCCGCCCACAGCTTCGGCTGCTTCAACCTCGGCCACATCCAGTACGTCCAGGCCATGGGAACCAGCGCCTCCGCACCGCTCGTCGCCGGCGCCGCCGCTCTCCTCCGCGCCGCCTACCCCGCCTGGTCCCCCGGCCAGATCGTCGCCGCCCTGCGCTCCTCCGCCACTCCCACCTCCACCCTCCCCTACGCCCCCCTCCTCAACACCCCCGCCGCCCTCCCCTAATCCCCCTTCATCCTCTCCTTCACGCTGTGCGCCAGCTTCTCGATCTCATCCGCCTTGCGCACCACGTCCAGCGACAGCGTGTTCTTGTCCGACTTGTCCACCTCCGCCTTCAGCTCATTGGCCAGCTCCAGCAGCTTCGCCGTGTCCTCCACCAGCCGCTTCTGCCGCTCGATATTGCGCATCTTCGCCTGCTCCTCCTCCATGCTGACCGTTCGTTCGTCCCGCGGAGCCACCGGAACCACCCCCGGAACCACCACCGTCTGCTGCGCTTGCGCGCCCGCCCCGCTCCCGCCGCCCTGTGCGCCTCGTCCCGCCCCTCCCATCGCCAGCATCAACCCGCCCGCCGCCGCCCACACCGCCATCCTCCGAATCATCCTCATCTCTCTCCCTCCTTCGCCGTTCACAGTCTTTCATTTAACGCCTCACATCGGCCCGCCGTCATCCTGCCCTCCTCGACCCGCCGTCATCCCGGCCGGAGGCGGCGATGATGCCGCCGTAGTGAAGGGCCCATCGCATTGCGCCCTGCGGGCCGGTGCGGGCCCTGCTTACCCTGCCAGTCCAGGATGTGGGGTAAGCTCTGGAAGGAGGTCGTAGGCGCAATGAACTCACTGCCGCTCTGGCACGCGCTCTTTTGGACCTGGATTGCCTCAGAGGTTCTCATTCTGCTTGTCACTCGCACCCGCCGCCGCAGCGGCACGGTCCGCGACCGCGGCTCGATCGTCGTTCTCTGGATCGTGATCTTCTCTTCGATCTTTGCTGGGTCCTGGTACAGCGAGACGCATCCTCACACCATCTTCGCCGGAGCGCACTGGGTTCGCACGGCGAGCGTTGCGATGCTCGCGGCTGGCCTGGCTGTCCGCTGGACGGCCATCGCATCCCTGGGCAGCTCTTTCAGCGCCAACGTCGCCATCCACGCGGACCAGAAACTCTACCGCAAGGGATTGTTTGCGCTGGTGCGCCATCCCTCCTACACCGGAATGGTCATCATCTTCGCCGCCATCGGCCTGCATATGCGCAACTGGGCCGGCCTCGCCCTCGTCCTCATCCCGACCACTGCCGCCCTGCTCTACCGCATCCATGTCGAAGAAGCGGCCCTGCGCCATGCCTTTGGGAAGGAGTACGACGAGTACAGCAAATCCACCAAACGCCTCATCCCCGGCATCTTCTGATGCCCGCCGGGGTGCTATGGGTAGGGTTCTTGCCGTTCCGGAGGAAGCGTGGGGCTTTAGAGGGTGCTGAAGTAGTCCGTCTTGCTTAAGGGCACGGGTTCACCCGTGCCGTAACTTGCTTTATTTGCGTTACGGCTTTAGCCGCTGAGGGAAGAATCGCGCCCTTTGTTCAGGCCTTCGCTTTGCTGCACTTCTTCATGATCGCCGCATGCAGCCGCTCGCGCAGCTCTTCCGGAAACTCATACACCTCGTTCTCGCGATAGATCGAGATGGTCTTGCGCGTCGTGTCCATCACCACCTCGCAGTGGCTGCACTTCTTCACGTGCGCCTGGACCTCGGCCAGCAGGTCGGCGTCCACCTTGCCGTCGAAGTAGTCGTCCAGCTTGCTCAGAAACTCGGTGCAGGTCACGGATTCGCCCCCTCATTCGTCTGCCGGAAGTAGCGGCTCAGCCGCTCGCGCAACTGCAACCGCGCGCGCAGCAGCCTCGATTTCACAGCGGGAACGCTCAAGCCCAGCGCCTCCGCCGTCTCTTCGGTCGACAGGTTCTCCACGTCGCGCAGCGTAAAGACCGTGCGAAATCCGGCGGGCAGCCCCTGGATCGTCTTGCGCAGGATCTCGCCGAGTTCGCCTTGTCCATAAAGCTGCTCCGGGTTCGGTCTCCACTCAGCGAAGTCACGCGGTATCGACCCATCTTCCGTCCGCACGTCCTCGTCCATGGAGACGGTCCTGCTGGTCTTGCGCTTGCGCAGCCGCATCAGGCTCTCGTTCACCGCAATCCGCACCAGCCAGGTGGAGAACTTCGAGTTCCCCTGGAACTGGTCCAGCTTTTCGTACGCCTTGAAGAACGCGTCCTGCGTAATGTCTTCCGCGTCCTCGCGATTTTGCGTGATGTGCTGCGCGACCCTGAAGATCTGCCGTTCATACTGCCGTACCAACTGCTCAAACGCCGCCGTGTCCCCCTGCTTGGCGCGCGCAACCAGCGCAACATCGGGGTGGACCTCTTCCGCAACTTGGGATTGGATGGCTGGCATGGGTAAAAGTTGCAACGGTACGGTCAAAATCAGTATTGAAAACAATCCTGCCCGCCGGGGGCATAATCGCACAATGCGCGGGCTCACTCTCCGCAACTCCGTCAAGTGTAAATGCGCCGCCACCTTGCGGGCAATGCCACATGTCTCGAGGAAGTGCTGCTTGATCGGCAGGGCACGCCTTTACCCGTGCCGTAGCGCTGTTTGATCGGAAGAGCACAACATTACCCGTGCCGTATCGCGCACTTGATCGGAAGAGCACGGCTTTACCCGTGCCGTAGCGCTGCTTGATCGGGAGGGCACGGCATTACCCGTGCCGTAGTGCTGCTTGATCGGAAGGGTACGGCTTCGCCGGTGCCGAATAGCTGCTTAAATCGGAAGGGCACGGCTTCACCGGTGCCGAATAGCTGCTTGAATCGGAAGGGCACGGCTTTAGCCGTGCCGTAGCGCGCGCTCTTTTTTAGACTCTTGTCCTTCGATCGCTTCGCGATCGAAGGACAAGAGAACGAAGCAACAGATGTGCCTCTACTGGTTCCCTCCCGCCGCGCAACGCGCAACAAACCCCGATCGCGGCTTAGAGTTGAACTGTGGCCTTCGAGTGCGGGCGACCCGCGTCCGCTGCGAAGCCAATGGTTGGAGCGTGAAGCAATGCTGGACAGAAAGACCTTGTACTGTGTGGCCGCGGTTTTAACTTGTCTGCTGTGGCCTGGAACCAGCCTGGTTGCGAAGGACCCGCCCGCGACGGCCGCTGCCGCAGGCACAACCCCGCCGCCAGCCGCAAAGAAGACGGCGAAGCCCGCAACCTCAGCCGCATCGGCAAAGAACAATCCCGCCGCGAAGAACACTCCAGCGAAAACCGCACCAGCCAGCTCCGCGCATCGCCCCGCCGCAACCTCCAGCGCCAACCAAAAAAACGCCGCATCGAAGAAAAAGCCCCCCGCCCGCCGTCGCACCCGCTACAAGCCGCCCACCGCGCGCAGCATCAAGCTCACCAAGGCGTTTCTCGCCTCCGCGCAGTTGCGTCCCATGGCCCAGCAGCTTGCCGCCACGCGCTCGCCCGCCGCCTACGCCGGAGTCCTCACCTACGCCCGCACCCATCCCGGCGAGGGAGCGGCCGCGGCATACCTCGCGCTCGGCCACGCCTATATGCAGGACCACCGCTACGCCGAAGCCATCGCCGACTTCACCCAGGCCAAGCGTTCCGGCGAAGCCCTCGCCGACTACGCCGATTATCTCGCCGCGCAGGCCGCCATCCAGTCCGGCCACTCCGGCGACGCCTACGCCTTCCTGGTCCGCTTCGCCGACCGCTACCCCGACAGCATCTTCGCCGCCACCGCGCCCGTGCAGTTGGCCTCCGCCCACCTGCAACAGGACGATGCGCCCGGCGCGCTGCAGGTCCTCGCGCCGCTCGCCAACACGCCGCAGTCCCAGACGGTGGACTTCCGCTACACCCTGGCGCGCGCCTATCAGCTCACCGGCGACGCCGCCCACGCCGCCCCCATCTTCCGCGCTATCTACGCCGCCCAGCCCTTCACCTTCGAGGCCTCGCAGTCCGCCGCGCAGTTGCAGGCCATGGGCGCGCCGCTCTCCGCCGCCGAGCGCAAGACCCACGCCGACGCCCTCTTCAACGCCAGGCGGTACGGCGAGGCCGCCGCCGAATACAACGCCCTCGGCCGCGACAATCCCCAACTCGCCCCCGCCGACCGCGACGCCCTCACCCTCTACGCCGCCGTCTGCGACTTCAAGCTGAAGGAGCTCACCCGGCGCGATGTCGAGCGCCTCCCCGACACCAACGACGACACCGCCGCGCTCAAGCTCTACATGCTCGCCGAGCTCTCCCGCAACGAGGACGACCGCCCCGCCCACGACGCCATCATCGCCCAGATGGTCGCCCGTTTCCCCGCCAGCCGCTGGCTCGAGGAGGCCCTCTACTCCGGCGGAAACATGTACCTGCTCAATCACGATGCCGCCCAGGCCATCGTCCACTACTCCACGCTCGTCCGCCTCTTCCCCAACAGCACCTACGCCCCCTCCGCCCACTGGCGCGCCGCCTGGATGAACTACCGCACGCGCAACTACGCCGAAGCCGCCCGCCTCATGGACGAGCAGATCGCGCGCTACCCCGGAGGCCTCGAGATTCCCCCCGCGCTCTACTGGCGAGGCGACATCTACGAGGGCGAGGAGCGCAACTTCCCCCAGGCCGTCAACTACTAGCGCCGCCTCTCCGACGTCTACGCC
>Ga0187872_10000981_pt1 | contig 30621 bp, 31 predicted proteins | sample June2016WEW_16_4_FD_132973 | JGI IMG/M metagenome (GOLD analysis project Ga0187872, IMG submission 132973) | Peatland microbial communities from SPRUCE experiment site at the Marcell Experimental Forest, Minnesota, USA - June2016WEW_16_40 | ecosystem: Environmental > Terrestrial > Soil >...
GCCGAGTCGAGGTTCTCGAGGAAAAACGAATAGACCGCCGCGTAGCGCGACGGCAGTTGCGCCGGGTGCAGGTCCCATCCCTGGTAGTAGCCGTTCGCAAGTGACCGCCGCACGCAATCGTAGTGCAGCTTCCAGGCGGCGTGCACGGTCGCGCGATTCGATTCGATCTGGAGCGCGGTGAGCGGCGGGCCGTCCTTTGCGGCCCGGTGAGGCGGGATCGGAAGGATGTTGACGGGACCATCAGACAGCCGGATGCCCGTCCCGGCGAGCGCCGCCTGCATCAATTCGCGCGCGAAATCCGACGCGGGATGCGTCATCGCTTGATACAGCGCCGCGATATTGAGAGAAGCCGTGTAGTCGTACGGGCCGAAGTGCGCTGCGACGCACCGTCCGCGCGCCGCGCTCACGAGCGGCAGCAGATTGGCCTCCCCACGTTCATTGAAAATGGCCTGGGACGTCTCGATCATCAGCTCGATGCGCAGAGCGCCGGGATGGAGGTCTAGCATCGGCTCCAGGCGCGAACAGATGTCGGCGAGTGCCGCGACTTCATCCGGCAGCGTCACCTTCGGCAGAGTAATGTAGAAGTTTTTCGGCAATTCGCCCCGCATCTTCGTGGCGAGTTCCGTCAGAAAGATGTCCAGCGTGCGAATGCTCCGCTCGCGAAGCTCTTCGCTGAGCGGCTTGATGCGGATGCCGATGAAGGGTGGCAGTTCGCCCGTATTCATGCCGGCGGCGACTTCGTCTGCGGCCGCTACGCCGTGCCCATCCTCCTCGTGATCGGGGCGATTGCCGTATCCGTCCTCGAAGTCGATTCGAAAGTCCTCAACCGGCTCGCGTTGAAGTTTCTCGCGGACGCGGCGATAGATGGTGTGCGCAAACCACGCAGGCCGGTTGGTACGCCGCGCCGCTTCGGGATCCGCTTCGATGGATTTCGCGATCGAGGCGGCCGCGTCCCGCGTTTCCGGCAGGCCTTCCGCGCCTGGCAGGGCGATCGCCTTTGCGAACGCCGCGAAATCCGGCGCGTTTTCGTCGAGGGATCGCAGCGCAAGCTCGCCCAGACGCCGCGTCGTGCCTGAGCGAAACAGATGCGCTCCGCCGTACACGACGTGTATCGGCTGGCGCTCGCCGGACGGGCCCGGATAGCGCTTCTGGAGCGCTCTGTGGGCCTGCTCGAGGCGTGTCGCGATTTCCTGAAGCGACTCCGGGGAAAGCGTCCTCTTCATGAACCCCCACGCGATCGGTTCGTTCGGGACGAAACTCGCAGCCTGTCTCTTGTCGGACGTGTGATTCCGTGTTGTCCGAAAGAACGGGACAGGATACATTGGTTTTTCCGCGGGGCGAAACGGAAGTAAGACCATGTCAGAAAAGATTCTCATCGTAGACGACGAGTCGTCCGAGCGGCTCGCCCTCGCGACGCTCCTGCGCGGCAAGGGCTATGAAGTGCGCGACGCCGGTGACGGCGCCTCCGGACTCGCCGAATGCGTCACATTTCGCCCGGACCTCATCTTGCTCGACATTGTGATGCCCGGAATGAACGGCTTCGAGGTCTGCCGGCGCATCAAGGCCACGCCCGAAACGCGGCTCACTCCGGTCGTCTTGATCACCGGGCTTTCCGCAACGGAAGATCGCATCGAGGGCATCAATGCCGGCGCGGACGACCTCCTTAGCAAGCCGATCGACTTCGACGAGCTGCTTGCCCGCTCGCGTTCTCTCTTGCGGCTGAAACAGTTTACCGACGAGCTCGAAAACGCCGAAGGCGTCCTGTTCAGCCTCGCCTACAGCATCGAAGCGCGCGATCCGTATACGGGCGGCCATTGCGAGCGGCTGGCGGGAATGTCCGCGCGCCTCGCGGGAAAGCTCGGACTGTCGGAGGAGCACATCAGGGCGCTGCGTCGCGCCGGGATTGTCCACGACATCGGCAAAGTGGTCGTGCCGGATGCAATTCTGCTCAAGCCGGGGCCGCTTACTGAGGAAGAGACCGCGGTGATGCGCGAGCATCCGGTGGTGGGAGAGCGCATCTGCGCTCCGCTGAGGACCTTTCGCCTCGTGCTTCCCATTATCCGCCACCATCATGAGAAGCACGACGGCTCCGGTTATCCCGACGGCCTTCGCGGCGGCGAGATTCCGCTCACCGCTGCCATCCTCCAGTTAGCGGACGTCTACGACGCCCTGACGACCAACCGGCCCTATCGAATGGCTTCGTCGCCGGACATCGCGCTGAGAATCATGGAACAGGAAGCTGCGCGCGGCTGGTGGGATCGTGAACTATTCGATGCCTTCCGCGAAATGATCCGCAACGGACATGCAGCCTCGCCTCCTGAGAAACTCGGCCAGGCGGCGAGCCGTCCGTAGCGCGAGGAACTCTTCAGGATGGCCCGAGCCGCTCTTCGCCAGCATAGATCACGAAGCGCCTGCCGCGCAGGAATCCGATCAGCGTGAGCCGCAGCTCCCGCGCAAGTTGCACAGCGAGGCTCGAGGGCGCCGAGACCGACGCGACCACCGGCAGCCCCGCCACAATCGCTTTCTGGATGATCTCGAAGCCGCCCCGGCCGCTGACGAGCAGAACATCGTTCGCGAGCGGAAGTCGGTTCTCCAGCAGCGCCCAGCCGATCACCTTATCCACCGCGTTGTGCCGGCCGATGTCTTCGCGCAGGACGAGCAGTTCGCCCTTCGCGTCGAAAAGCGCGGCCGCGTGAAGACCCCCGGTGCGCCCAAAGACGGCTTGCGACGCCCGCAGCGCTTCCGGAAGGCGCACCAGTACTTCCGCGTCGAGCCGAAAGTCCGGATTCGGGGGCTGAAGCGTTCGCGCGCGCACGGAATCGATCGACGCCTTCCCGCAGATTCCGCAGCTTGACGCCGCGAAAAAGTTCCGCCGCATCTTTTCGAGATCGGGCGCCGATCCCGGCTCGAGTTCCACTCGGACCACGTTCCCACGATTCGCCCCGGCATCGCCCGGGTCGTTCTCGAGCGCAACGATTTGCGAACGTCGCTGTACCAGGCCTTCCGTGAAAAGGAACCCGGCAGCCAGCTCTAGATCGTGCCCCGGCGTGCGCATCGTTACGCTCAGCGGGTCCTTGCCGATGCGGATTTCGAGCGGCTCCTCGGCGGCAAGATAATCATCCTTGCGGCGGACCTTACCGTCGTCCCATTCGGAGACCTGCGTCAGGTCGACGCTGCGCGGTTTTCGAGACAAACGGCATCTCCCAAATGTGGCGAGCTGGATCCGCTCGCGCGGACCGTCAAGCATACATCCGAGACGCCGTTGGCAGCGCGCCCAAAAACGGACTGGCTCGTCCCGAAGGCGTCGGGACGAGCCAGTGGGGGCGTTGCATTGGTGTGAGGTGTACTACGGGGAACTCTTTCGCCGCCTCACTCGAGTTGCTGCGGGAGCACGAGCCCCGTCGCTGGGTCCAGAATCAGCTTCGACGCGCGCCGGCTGCCGGTGAAGTCGAACAGACCGTTCAGTGTCCCGGCTTTGGCGTCGCTAGAGTTTCCGCCGATACGGCCCAGATTCCAGTTGTCCTCGATGAAGCGAAGAATGGACGACTGGTCGATAGCCTGGTGATCGACGTAGTTCTGTCGGGCGTAGGGAGAAATCACGAGCAGCGGCAGACGAGGACCATAACCGCACTGGCCCTGTGTCCCAACGGCAGTCGCAGCGCCGCAATCGGCGGAGCCAGCCAGGGCGTCGTCTGCGACCGCCGACTGGTTGACCACCGGTCCGAGCACGTGATCGTACCAGCCGTCGGAGTCGTCGTACGAAATGATGATCGCCGTGTCGTTCCAGTAAGCGCTGTTTGTGATCGCGTTGATCACACTCACAACGAAATTTTGTTCGTCGATGGGATCCGAGTAGCCCGGGTGGCCGTCCTGATACGCTGCGGCCTTGAGATATGTCACTGCCGGAAGTCGATCCTTGCCGAGAGCCGTCCAGAACGCACTCAGGTCATATTGGTGATTCGTCCCGTCGGATGAGGCGCCGATCAGCGAAGGGTCTGACGGCTGGACGTGGTGGAGGTTCTGAGTGCTGGTGTAGAACTGGAAAGGCTCGTGGTGCGGAATGTAGTCGCCGTCGCTGGACTGTGTGACAGCATCGTCCCCGGCCAGCCCGACGTGATGCGCGCCGCAGATCGCGCGGCCGCTTGCGTCGAAGCCCGTGGGGGCAAAGCCGCCCTCGAACCATCCCCAGGTGATGTTCTGCGCGTTCAGCAGATCGCCTACGTTCTTCCCCGCGACCGATGCCATATTGGCAGTTTGCAAGCCGGGATCTGTCAGCATGCACTCATCGTTTAAGGGCCGCACGTCGCCGAGGATTGGACCGGTTGACAAGCCATTGGCGATGACGCCCGATGCGCTTGAGGCCTTGCCATTGACCTTCAGTGGAGCGAGAGTTGCTACGTCAGTCGTTCCGGCAATCAGATTGAGAGCTCCGACTGTGGATGGCCCGAACATCGTGCCGTAAGAGTCGTCGCTCATGGCGAAGTGTTGCGCGTAATTCCAATAGGCGGTGACGGTGTTGCCGTCGAAGTACCCCATCACGACGCCGGTACCCTTGCCGTAGTCATTGCAAGGAGACGACGGTGTCGATCCCGTTCCCGTGGACTCCGGATACTTGTCCACCAGGCCATGATCGACAGCTTGTTGTTCGGGAGTATAGCTGTGATTCTGATCGCAGGTTACCGACGCCACGCCTGTATCCATCCGGAACGGCTGGGTAGAATTCGGATTTTCTGTGAGCAACCCGCCGCTCAGGAGATTGTTGACCCGCGGCGTGTTGTCGTTGCCGGTGAAGGTCGACTCTCCTGTTGGATTCGTCGCGTACGGGTACGTGGCGAAGTAGTGGTCGAAGGAAATGTTTTCCTGGAAGATCACGATGACGTGCTTGATGGGCGTCGTGGTTTCTACCGTTTCGGCAGCGTCTTTTGTCTGCCCGGCCAAGAGATTGCCGGGTGTCGCCAGGGCGAGGCTGGAGGCAAGCGTGATGGCCGCCATCCAGCGAACGTGCTTCCGGATCATGAGCTCTCCTTGTAGGAATTTTCGGTTTGATCCCTTCCGCCTCGCGGGCGTTGGCAGTGGAACAGCGGCCGCTGAGAGGCTCTCGGAATCAAACGCATGTACGAGGTGAATACGCGCCCGTTGTTATTCCCTGATGACAAGCAAATTAAAAACCGGTCGGTGCACGACCATTTTGTTTCGCGATTGCGTTCAGCGTGTTACTCCCGTGTTGTTGTCGCTGTTCCGCGCGAGCGCCGCACAGTACGCGTCCATTGGGAACGAACCGCGACAAGAGGCTTGCCTGCCGGTCTCTGGGATCGACGCGAATCAATCCCATCATTCCGCCGTCTTCATGCTCCAAAAGGTGACAATGATAGACAAATGTCCCGACGACATTAGGATCGCGGAAATCCAATCGCAATTTGACGCGCGGATACTGCCGGCTCCTTCCGTCCCAGTAGGCAACGTTGACGGTGTCCCGCAAGAAAGGTTCGTCCACCGGAACTCCGTTCCAATCCATTAACATGAAGTGGATTTGATGGATATGAAACGCATGCAGTTCCTGCGTCCGGTTCTCGATAATCCAGTCCTCGACGTCTCCTTGACGCGCCACGATATTGGGAATTTTCGCGTTCGGATCGAACAGTGCGGGCTCTTGACCCTCAACGGTGATGTAAAAATCGGTCGGGCTGTTCGGGTCGTTCGGATTGCGTGGTTTTTCGGAGAAATACAGCTTCCTCGTTCGCACCGGAGTGACGTCACCAAGCCAAGCCGAACTCGGGCGCGCGAGTGGTGCAGGAGAAGAGGCCAACGTGGCTTTTGGTGCGGACGCCTCCGGCGCAGCTACGATTGTCGCGAGTGGTCGCGTCGGATCGTTTTCGCCGGCCGGTCCCGTATCGACCGTTCGAGTGACGAGACTCGCTTTCTGGCCCACAGGCGGTCCTTTAACAACAAACTCCACTCGCCCGGCCGGCGGCAGCAAAATATGGCTCTCCCACACAATACGGTTTCCCGCCATACCGTTTTCGTTGATTGGATTCCCATCGAGCGACACGACCCCAAGCATTTGCGGCGCATCGTTGACCAGCATCTGCAAATCCAGATAAGTGATCGCGGATGCGTTCAAAACGCGCCAGAGCTGCCTTTCTGCCGCCTTCATTTCGATCGCTCCAGGGGGATAGCTCGGATAGGGGACGGGAACGAAGTTGATCGAGAGGTCCTTTGCCGGCTTGCCGCCGCCTGTTCCCGTGTTCAGGATGTCGCCCTCGGCGTCGCGAAGAACGAGCGGCGGTGGCATTGAATCCGTCTTCACTGGTTCCGCGTTTGGATTCAGCAGTTCCTGATCCCGGATAACAAAAACCCGCTCCGGCAGACCCGCAAGCGATGGATTTGCTCGCTCGATCCCCTCGACGATCAACGCTCCGGAAGCGCCTCCGAGCACTTGTGCTTTTGTGAGGCCGTGGACGTGCGGGTGATACCAATACAAACCGGGGGGTTCGTCCAAACCGATCCGAAATCGGTATTCAAAGGGCGGGTCGCCGGGCTGAATCATCGTGTTCAGCACGTCGTCTTGATGGCATACGGGCGGCACATCCAAGCCGTGGAAATGCACGTTGGTCGATGCGGCGGTCATCTCTCCGTCCGCGCACTCGCCGTGCATCATATGCGCGTGCAATTTCCGCTCGATCGGCTGGGAAGGAAGACTCACTTCGTTTTTCAGTCTCAGAATCAACAGATCGCCTGGCTTCAGGCGCAGCGTAGGTGCCTCGCTGCCATCTTTGTACACGTAGCAATAGCGGGCACTCCCGTTCGCATCGAGAAACCCTCGGTAAGTCAGCTCGACTCGTAGCACGCCATTGCGGCTGCGGAGATCCTCCGGCTCGGGCACCGTGCTTCCCGCTCGAGGGCGAGGGCAAATTTCGCCCGCGGTCTTTTGCGCGACGGCGCGTGCCGGCTCGAAGGCGAGCGCGAGCAGCATGATCCAACAGATTCGCAGGACGAGCATCCGGTTTGACTCGCACCAATCCGGCAGACTGCTCGGTGATTGTTAGTGCCCGATGAAGACGCGATTAAAACTGCCTCGGGGAATCGATTCGAACCGCCCGGTAGTAACTCATTTTAGGTAGTGGTGTCATTTGGTCTGCTCTTGAATGGCGGCAAACGACAGCGGTATAAACATACTATGCTTGCGATCGGTGAACTCGGCCGCAAGGGTCTGCCGCGCGCGATTCCAGCGGAAGAACTTCAGACAATGCTAGGAACCAGTGAGGCGTTCTGTTCATGGGATGCCTCGAATTCGACGGTCAGCGAGTTAATGGCCCGCTGGCCGTTTTTGTTTTCCCATCCTCTCATGGGCGCAAACAAAACGCCCACACAATAGACACCCAAGCGGAGCGAGAATCAAATGACACCACTACTAACCGCCCCATTCTCTTGCCTGTTCTTTGCCCTGCTGCTAGACTATCGCGGCAAGAGCTTAACTGCCGCTCCTGCCATACTTCCCGTAGAAGGTTATTCATGTCTGGACACTCGAAATGGGCCACGATCAAGCACAAAAAGGCGGCTACCGACGCCCGCCGCGGCAAGGTTTTCACCAAGCTCATCCGCGAATTGACGATTGCGGCTCGCGTCGGCGGCGCCGACCCGGACTCGAATCCCAGACTGCGAACCGCCATTTCGGCGGCCAAGAATGAAAACATGCCCAACGACAATATCGAGCGGGCCATCCAGCGCGGCACGGGCGCGCTCGAGGGCGAGACGCTCGACGAAGTGATGTTCGAAGGCTATGGCCCCGGCGGAGTCGGAGTTCTCGTTCAGGTCGTCACCAGCAATCGCAACCGCATCGTGAGTGAGATCCGCCATGTCATGTCCAAGCACGGCGGCAACATGGCCGAATCGGGCGCCGTTGGATGGATGTTCCATCGCAAGGGCGATATCGTCGTGCCCAAAGAATTGGCGGATGAAGAGAAAATGATGGGCATCGTCCTCGACGCCGGCGCGGAGGACCTCCGCGACGACGGTTCGTCCTGGGAAGTCATCACGCCGCCCGAAGCCATGGAGAAAGTCCGCGAAGCGCTCGTGGCCGCGGGGATCACACCCGCCTCCGGCGAAGTAGCCTGGCTGCCGCAGAACTACGTCAAGCTGAGCGGCGTGCAGGCGCAGCAGATGCTGCGGATGATCGAGGCGCTCGAGGATCACGACGACGTCCAGCACGTCTACGCGAACTTCGACATCGACGAGAAGGAAATCCAGGCCGCCGTCGCCGGCTAGCCGTATAAACAAAAGAGCCTGTCATCCCGAGCCCAGCCGCGTTTCTTGCGGATGGCGGTTAGGGATATGCTTTTGCTTTTCGCCCCCTGCCACCAAAAAACACTACCCTTGGATTCTGTGCCGCACGTAAACTTGTGCCGGCCGATATGTCTCCTCTTCCCATACATCCTGGCGCTGGTAGACGCAAGCTGCGCGTCCTGGGCGTGGACCCTGCCGTTGCGGGCGCGACCGGCTTTGGCGTGGTCGAGATGGATGGCAACGAAGCGCGCCTCATGCACTTCGGTGCCTGGAAGCTGCCGCCGTCCGTCACGTTTGCCGTCCGGCTGCGCGAAATCCACTTCTTGGTGGCCGGCATCGTTGAGCAATTCAAGCCGGATGCCGTCGCGGTCGAGTCCGTATTCGCGGCGCTCAATGTGGGCACGGCTCTGAAGCTCGCCGAAGTGCGTGGTGTGGTTCTGCTCGCCGCGGCCCAGGCCCAGATTCCGGCGCACAGCTATTCGCCGCGTGAGGTGAAGTCGAGCGTCGCCGGTTTCGGCGGCGCCTCGAAACAGCAGGTCCAGCAGATGGTGAAATCGATCCTCGGACTCTCCCATTGTCCCGAACCCGCCGATGCCGCCGATGCCCTGGCGGTGGCGCTGTGTCACGCGCAGATGTCGCGGGCGCGCGAGCGCATGGCGTCGTCCACTGGGCTTCGGCGCGCTTCCGGCGCTTTCGGCAACGGACCGCGTGCGGCCCGTATCTCTCTCCCGCGCGGGCGATGAATTCCGTTTCACACCGTTTGGAGCTAGTGGGTCGCCTGAGCCTTGTGGCTCTTGTTCTGACGGGCTTGGCGATGGCCTCGCTCGCCGCCGCGCAGACTTCCGCCGATGGGGCGACCGTCACGTTCCGCAAGGTCTTCAAGACAAGCTACCCGGAATACGTAGAAATCAGAGTGAGCGAGTCCGGTTCGGCGATGTACGACATCCGCCAGCTCAGCGACGACCCCAATCCTCAGACCTCCGACGTCGCCGTGCCGATTGTGAAAAGGATTTTTGAACTCGCCGCAAAACTCCACAATTTCGCGGGAGTCGATCTGGAGATGCACCGCCGGATCGCGAATCTCGGGCAAAAGACCTTCCGCTACCAGCGCGGCGCCGAAAGTCACTCGGTCACGTTCAACTACACCCTCGATCAATCGGCGACGCAGCTTCTCAACATCTTCGAAAGCCTTGCGCGCCAGCAGACCGACCTCTCCGATCTCCAGCGCACCATGCGCTACGACCGCCTCGGTGTCAACGACGTCCTCGGCCAGATCGAGAAGGACTACAACCTGAAGCTGCTTCCCCAGCCCGAGCAGTTTCTGCCCTCGCTCGACCAGCTCGCCGCCGACAACCATTTCATCGATATCGCCCGTGAGCGCGCCCGCACGCTTGCGGGCCGCATCCGCGCCGGCCACTGATTGCCCGATCTGTCGCGACAGAATTGCCCATCGGCGCCTGTACCATTTCTGTAACTTTGGCCATCGCCTGTCCTTTGGGCCATTGCGCTTGAATGGTTCTTGTGCCGCGCAACGTTAAGGGCGCGCGCAGGAGGAATAGGATCGAAATGGCGAAGACTGCGCAGGGCACTTGCGCTGAGCCGCAAAGGGCCGTCATGCATTGCCGAGCCTTCCCTCGGCGGTTCGGGCTCCGCCGCTCTAGGCCAACTCCGCCCGATCTCCCATTCTCTAATCGCAAAATCCAATTATTAGAATCCAAGCTATCTCGCTGTAAACAAACGATAGCGGCCGGTTCTAATCGCCAAGAAATCAGGCCGTGGCAATCCTGGCGTCATCGCCTTCGTCCTGCCGGACCTTTGCGAAATTTGCCTATTTTTCTGGAACCCGATTCGCCTTTCCTCGGAATTACAAACGGGCTCTCTGCGTTCTCCCTCATGATTGTTAGGGCTTTACATTTAGTACAACTTTTCCGCGAGGCCCATCCATCTTTTGAGGCAACTGGTAGCATCTGAGGTATTCAACTATGCGAACACCATACCTAAACACCAATAAAGTGCTGTTGGCTTTTGCTCTCTTTTCGCTCGTCGCCCTGCGCACATCCGCGCAGGCGACGTACGCGCAACCCCGGATCGTCGCGGCAGTAAACGACACCCAACTGACCGTCCTCCGTGGCAACACGCACCCGCTCGCGCGGCTGCAGTTCGACCGCGGCCCGGCTCCGGCCAGCCTTCCGATGCAGCACATGCTGCTCGTCCTCCAGCGCAGCCCTGCTCAGGAAGCCGCGCTCGAAAGTTTCATGGCCGAGCAGTTGGATCGATCGTCGCCGGAATACCACCATTGGCTCACGCCGGCGGAGTTTGGGCAGATGTACGGCCCCGCGCAACAGGATATTGATGTGGTCACGAAGTGGCTGGGGACGCACGGCTTTCAGGTGGAGAAGGTTGGAACCGGACGCACCACGATCCAGTTTTCCGGCACCGCGGCCCAGGTGCAAGCGGCGTTTCACACGTCGATTCACCAGTACGTCGTCAATAACGAGCAGCACTGGGCCAACTCGAGCGACCCAGCAATCCCCACTGCGCTCGCTCCTGTCGTGGCCGGCATCCGGTCGCTGCACAACTTTCATCCTAAGCCGGCCGTCCGCCTTCACCGGTCATCTTCCTTGCGACCCGGCTTCACGTTTAACAGCGGAAGCCCGTGCGACATTGCCGGAAGCTCGGACCTCTGCTTTACGGTGGGCCCGGGCGATTTCGCGACGATCTATAGCATGCCGGCTGGCATCACTGGCACCGGCGTAACGATCGCCATCGTGTCTGACAGCAATATCAATCCGACAGACGTCGCGCAATTTCGCACCCTTTTTGGCTTGCCGCCGAACGTTCCCAACGTCATCGTCAACGGCGCCAATCCTGGTCTCACCAGCGACGAGATCGAAGCCGTCCTCGACACGGAATGGTCCGGAGCTGTTGCGCAGAAGGCGACGATCGACCTGGTCGTTTCACCCTCGACGCTTAGCACTTTCGGCGGCGATCTTTCCGCCGAGTACATCATCGACTTTCCCAACTCTACCCACACAGGCACCAGCACCGGTCTCGCTCCGATTCTGAGCGAGAGCTACGGCGAATGCGAACTCGGCCTCGGGACCACCGGAAATATGTTCTATAACACCGAGTGGCAACAGGCGGCCGCTGAAGGAATCACGGTCCTCGTGTCCGCCGGAGACGACGGTTCGGCAAACTGCGATATCAGTGTCAATCTGCCCTCCTCGTCGGCGGTGCAGCCCGCATCGAACGGGTTGCAGGTCAATGGCGTCGCGTCCACTCCTTATAACGTGGCTGTCAGCGGCACCGATTTCAACGATATCGGAACTCAAACTACCTACTGGAACCAGGCGCCCGGCACCCAGACATCCGCCATGAAGTACATTCCGGAAAGCACGTGGAATGACACCTGCACTAACGCCCAGGTTTTTCCTCTTATTACCGCTAACCCCCCAGTTGCGAACGCCGTCGCCAGTTGCAGCAATTCGGAGGTCCAGGCAGCTGGCTTGGTGGACGTGACCGGTGGTTCCGGCGGCGAGAGCAATTGCACGACATTCAACGGCACGAACCCGGCGGACTGCACCGGGGGTAACACGCAGCCTGCTTGGCAAAAGACCGCAGGCGTTCCGGGCACCACGCGCGATCTTCCTGATGTGTCGCTGTTCGCCGGCGATGGCTTCACGGGGAGCTTTTACGTGATGTGCGAACTGGACACCAGCGCCGCGAACGGAGGCCAGGGCGGGCAACCTTGCGCTCTTGGCGCAACGCCGAATTTCGTGGGCGTAGGAGGGACTTCGGTCTCCGTACAGGCGTTTGCAGGCATTATGGCGCTCGTCAACGAGCAGCACGGTCCCCAAGGCAACGCCGGCTCTGCTCTTTACGCCATAGCCGCCGCCCAGTCGAATACCTGCACCGTGGGTACCTCATGCACGTTCAACAATGTCACCGTGGGGACGAACGCAATGCCCTGCACCCCCGGGAGTCTCGATTGCAGCACTGCCGCAAGCGTTCCGAATCTCCCCTCAAGCCCCGACCCACGCATCACCGTCAGAGCTGTGAGGATCCTCTGCGCATTGTGCATCGGACTCTTGCTTCTCCTCGGCCTCCGCCGAAGACAGCAGCGCTGGATCACGGCTGCGGCGATGTGCTGTGCCGTTGCACTGTTGGTTGTCAGCAGTGGCTGCGGCGGTGGGAGCAGCGGCACCACCACCCCTCCTGTAAGTGGCGAAGGTATCCCCGAGGGAGTGTTGACCGGCTACAATGCGGGCGCCGGCTACAACCTCGCCACGGGACTCGGCTCTGTGAATGTCGCGAACCTTGTAAACGCCACGCTCTGGGCCGGCGCACCGGCGGATCCCGAACTCCCACGAACAATCAACCGACCGACCGTGACCGCGCCGGCCGCAGTCGCCGCCATAGCCTGTGTTTTGTGCCTCGGCCTCCTGTTCGTCGGTTTGCGTCGGAGGCAGGTCCGCTGGAGCACAGTCGTGCTTCTGTTGGCGTTCGCGCTGTCGATCCTGAGCGCCGCGCGTAGCAGCGCGAGCACTCATGTCGGCAACGCAGCGGCTCGACGCGCAGTCGCTTCGAAGCTCGCTGTATCGGCGCGTCGTTGAAGCTGGTGCTCAAGCACAATTCGCGCTGACCGGCAAGTTTCAGGAAACGACAACGCCGGCGTAGCCGACCACCTGCTCGCGGTCGCCGTTGATGTCGCCAGAGGTCGCGTACCGCACGAGCCGCGCTTCCGTCGCGCCGAGTTCGCGCACGGCGACGAGCATCGCAACCGTTGCCGCATAGCCGCACATCGAAATCTGTTCGTCCCGCACCGTATCGTAAAGCCCGCGCGGGTCGAGCGACAGAATGCGCGCGATCGCGCGTGCGTCTTTCGCGCGGGTGACGGGGTCGCTTTCGTAGTGATTCATGTCCGAGCTGGCGATCAAGAGCACCGGCTCGCCCCGTCGGTTCTGATCCACCACCACCTTTGCGACCGCGTGCCCCAGCTCTTCGAGCAGGGGATAGCGGTCGGTTCCGAGCACGACCGGCACGAACCGAAAATCCTTCACAAGTTTCTGAAGGAATGGAATCTGCACTTCGAGAGAATGCTCGCGCTCGTGCGCTACGGTATCCTCACGCAGCCGCGGGCACGCCCGCGCGAGCTCCCGCGCCAGCGCCGAGTCGATCGGCGCCTCGCCGAACGGCGTCTCGAAGCTCCCTTCCGTGAGTATTGCCATGGATTCCCCGCGCGGGTAGTGCCGGGGTCCAAGGAGGAAGCACCGCGCAGGAATCTCGATCGCCGCATAGACCGCTCCGGCTACGTGCCCCGAGTACATGTAGCCGGCGTGTGGCACCATGCATCCGAGCGCCGCCATCTTCGGCGCGCCATCCGCGCAGAATTCAGCGATCTGCCGGGCGAGTGCGCGTGGATCCGAAGGATAGAATGTTCCGGCGACGGCGGGCGGGCGAATCATGGATATCAAGACCGAGGGTCGTGCTCGTGCCGCGAGATCAGAGCGGCTTCGACGGCTTGCCTGCGATTTTGAGCGCCACCGTATCGCCCGGCTGATAGAGGATCTTCACTTTGTCGCCGTACTGGTAGTCGTTTTGATCGGTGAGCTTTTGCATCGCGTCCTGGATCTTTGGCGAATATGTGAAGGTGTGGACGGCGAGGGCATTGGCCCGTTCGCGCACGATGATGGAATGCGCATCCGCGTGGACCACTTCCGCTTTCAGCCAGACCGGCTTGGGCCGGTTCTGCTTTACGACGACGGTGGCTGAAGTGGCGACCTGCGCGCGAGCGGGCGCGCCAGCCACAGCCATTGCCGCGGCGAGCGCAGCGGCGCCGAAAATCTTATAGCTCTTCATCGAAGGAAATCTTCAGGGACTTCAGAAACTTGATGTCTTGCGGCGTGATCTCGACTTTCGGCCCGGCCATCTCTTCTTCGAGAACTTCCTCGTCCACGCGGATGTGCAGGGATTCCAGGAAGCGGCGGTCCTGCGACGTCATCTTCGCATCCTGACCTGTGCGCCGCGCCAGGCCGATCGTCGCGTCCAGCTTCAGCACGATGTCGAAGCCGGCGGCGCGGATACTGGAGATGGCCTCGGCGATCCGTTCGGATTCCGAGACGCTGTCGTTGATGGCATGTCCCAGCTCTCGCAGCAGCTGCTTCATCCGGTCGTCGAGTTGCAAGGGCGTCACCTCCGTAAGAGCCCTTCCTACCGTAATTCTATGGCTGGTGCAAGCCTGAAACAAGACCCGCTCGCGACATCCGATCCGTGCTCGTTACCTGCCCCCCGATGCATGTGGCAAATAGCCGGGAAAACCGCCTTGTAATAGAATCTTCCCATGTCCGCTCGGTTGCTTCCGGCGCTCTGGCGTTCGATGGTCGTGACGCTCCGGGTCTTCTGGCGTGTCACCCGCCAGCTCTTTCACGAGGCCACGGGCGCGCTTTTCGGCCTCTTCGCCGCCTGGGCTGCTTTTGCCGCCTGGAAGCAATGGAAGCATCGCCCCATCCTGTGGCTCATGGGTCTCGCAATCGCCTATGCCATAATGATGGCCGCATTCGCCTTCGCGTCGTTTCGCCGGGCGCGGCGCGTCCGCTGACTCTCTCGACTCGTAGATGACTGATCAAGCCAAGAAGCCCTCGACGCTCTCCGAGCGAAAATCCGCGTCCACCACGGGACTGCCCATGGATACCGTCGTAGCGCCGGAGGACCTTCGTGGATGGGACCCGGAGCGCGACCTCGGTTATCCCGGCCAGTTTCCGTTCACGCGGGGCGTCTACCCGACGATGTACCGCGGGCGCCTGTGGACCATGCGGCAGTACGCCGGTTTCGGATCCGCCATCGAATCGAATCGCCGCTACCGCTATCTGCTCGAAAAAGGCCAGACCGGGCTTTCGGTTGCGTTCGACCTGCCCACGCAGATCGGCATGGACTCCGACCACGCCCTTGCGCAGGGAGAAGTTGGCAAGGTCGGCGTGGCGATCGATTCGCTCGAGGATATGCGGGTGCTTTTCGACGGCATTCCGCTGGAGGGCGTCTCGACCTCGATGACGATCAACTCGACGGCCGCGATCTTGTTGGCGCTCTACGTCGCCGTCGCCAAGCAGCAGGGCGCGAACCTCGCGCGGCTTTCCGGCACCGTCCAGAACGACATCCTGAAGGAATACATCGCGCGCGGGACTTACATCTATCCGCTGCGGCCGGCGATGCGCATCGTCACCGACATTCTTGCGTGGTGCCGCCGCGAGATCCCCAACTGGAACGCCATCTCGATTTCCGGCTACCACATTCGCGAGGCCGGCTCGACTGAAGTGCAGGAGGTCGCGTTCACGCTCGCGAACGGAATCGCTTACGTCGAAGCGGCCGTCGCCGCCGGATTGCAGGTCGATGAATTCGCGCCGCAGCTTTCGTTCTTCTTCAACTCCCACAACGAATTCCTGATGCAGATTGCGAAATTCCGCGCCGCCCGGCGCCTCTGGGCGCGCACGATGCGCGACCGTTTCGGGGCGCGCGATCCCCGCTCGATGATGCTGCGTTTCCACGCACAGACGGCGGGCTCGGCTCTGACAGCGCAACAGCCTGAAAACAACCTGGCTCGGGTCGCCCTGCAAAGCCTCGCCGCGGTGCTCGGCGGCTGCCAGTCTCTTCACGCCAACGGGCTCGACGAGGCACTCGCGCTCCCCACCGAGCAGGCGGCGCTGCTCGCCCTGCGCACGCAGCAGATCATCGCGCACGAGACCGGCGTGGCAAACACCGTCGATCCCGTCGGCGGATCGTACGCGATTGAAAAGCTCACCAACGAAATCGAATCGGCCGCGCAGGACTACATCTCGAAAATCGACGCCATAGGCGGAATGCTGCGCGCAATCGAAACCGGCTACGTGCAGCAGGAAATCCAGAAGTCCGCTTACGCGTACCAGCGGGCCGTCGAGGGCGGCGAACAGGTGGTCGTCGGCGTGAACCGGTTTCAAGCCGAACAGGAGCAGCCGATCCCCACGCTGCGCATCGACCCGGAAATTGAGCGCTCGCAGGTCGCCCGCTTGCACGCGCTGCGCGCGCGTCGCGATGCCGCCAAGTCGCGCTCCGCGCTGGAGGAAGTGGAGCGTCGCGCCCGCGGGACTGAGAACCTGATGCCCGCGATTCTTGCCGCCGTCGAGGCCTACGCCACGGTTGGCGAGATTTCGGACGCGCTTCGCCGCGCCTTCGGCGAATACCAGGAATCGGTCGTCATCTGACGATGCAACCAGTATCTCTCTTCTCTGCGATCTCTGTGCCTTCTCCGCGTCCTCTGTGTTAAGTTTTTCGTTCTTTCGATGCCGCCCGACAACGAAATCCGATGGCCGCGCCGCGTCCGGACCGTCGCCGAAGCGGTGAAATATATCGACGCCGCCGGATATTGCACCCTCTTCCCGGTCAATAATGTTCCGCTGCCGTCGCTCTATTACGCCGTCACGCGGCGCAAGATACAGAAAGAGTTCGTTTGGGACCGGCTCACGGAAATGGTCTGGCGCTGGAAAGATGAGTTGCCGCACCGCCGTCACGTGTTCTATGCGAAGTATTTTCGCGGCCGGGGCAGTTTCATATCGCGCGAACAGCTCCCCTATTTCCTCGCCATGCGCGAGAGCGCCGCCCTTCCGGGCGATCACGAGCGGTTCTATTCCGATGGGCGCATCCGCGACGAGGCCCGCGTGATCTGGGAGGCGCTTGAAGAGCACGGCCCGATGGCCACGCTCGAGCTTCGCCACGCCTGCAAAATGGGGACCGTGGCGGGCAACATCCGCTTCAAGCGCGCGATTCTCGATCTGCAATGCCTGCTGGTGGCGGTGCGTTTTGGCGCGCAGCAGGAAACGGCCGCCTGGAAATCGGGCCGCTACGAGTTGACGTGCCGCGCGTTTCCGGAGGAGATGGCCGCAGCGCGCCGCATCTCGCCGGAGGAAGCCCGCACAAAGCTCGCCGGAAAATTCCTCGAATGGCGGCCAGGTGCGGGACCGGCGCAGTTGGCACGGCTATTTGGCTGGTCGAAGGACGAAGCCGCGGCGGCGCATGGCGCGGCTCGAGGTGGAGTCCCAACTCTGGAAACGAAAGGTCGGAAATGAAACTGGTCCTCGCATCGGCTTCGCCGCGGCGCGCAGAAATCCTGGGCAACGCGGGCATCGCATTCGAAACGCAAGCGATTGTGCTCGACGAGTCCTTGCGTCCGGGCGAGCCTCCCGGCGACTACGTCCGCCGCCTGGCCCTCGAAAAGGCTCGCGGGGCCGCAAACACGCGAAAGCACTCCGGCGATTGTCTCTTCGTTGGCGCCGACACCACGGTGATGGCCGACGACGAGATCCTCGGCAAGCCCGAGTCGGAGGAAGACGCGCGCCGCATGCTGCGGCTCTTGAGCGCGAACGCGCACGAGGTCCATACGGGCCTTGCAGTTTTGCGATTGCCGGGCCAGACCGAGCGCGTCGTCGAGGAGATCACGCGCGTCTTTTTCGCGCCGCTCTCCGAGGACGAAATCGACAGCTATATTGCCACGGCCGAGCCGTTCGACAAGGCCGGAGCCTACGCGATTCAGGGTGTCGCGGCGCGCTACATTACTCGCATCGAGGGCTGCTACTACAACGTGATGGGTTTGCCGCTTGCCCGGCTCTGGTCGCTCATGCGGGAGCTTGGTTGGTGAGATTCACCCGGCAGAAGAAAAACGGCGGCCGGATGGCCGCCGTCCTGAAAACAACCTGAGTCGCCGAAACTCGCCGAGCTACTTCTTTTCCTCGGTCGTCACCGAAGCGGGCGGATTCGTCACCGGCGCTGCCGGAGTGGCGGCTGGCGGCTGCGTCGGCTGATCCCCGCGCATGCCTTCCTTGAATTCGCGGACTCCCTGTCCAAGCCCTTTCATCACCTCGGGAATCTTACGTCCCCCGAAAAGCACGAGGATGACGATGGCGAGAATCAACAAATGCATTGGGCTGTCCCACATAGGGTACCTACCTTTCGCGCCCGGGCATGCGAAACCCGAGCCCCCCGACCTAACCATCAAAGTATAACACGCTCGTCGCCCGCCCGCCGCGTCACGTGCTCCCGGTCGAGGTATTCGAGCAGTGGAATCGCGTATTTCCGGCTGATCCCGGCAAGGTCCTTGAACGCCGTAATGGGCAGCCGGTCGCCGCGTTCCTTTCGGTACTGGGCCAGCAGTTCACGCAGCCGCGCCAGCGCCGTTCGATGGAACACGAGATCTTCCACCACTTTGACCAGCACCTTCTCGCGCAGAAGTATCTGTAGGATTTTCTGGGCCCGCGCCGGTTCCACGGGCAGCTTCTCGAGCACCGCGGAGACGCTCGGGACGGTCAGCCCGGCGCGCTCGAATTCTTCCGCGATGATCTCCTTGGCGCGCGCCTCCTCGGGCGAAAGGGCGATTTCGCGCCCGGCGCGCTGCACGAGATCGCCCGACGTGGTTATCGCCGCGCGCTTGACCAGGTCGTCTAGCGCAGCCTCGAAAAGCTCGGGCCGGGGCTTGCCGGCGCGCCCGCGTAGCTCCTGCTTCGGAATTCCGGGCAGCAGCGGATTCGCGCGGTGAAACTGCTCCACGGTTTCGGTGATCGCCGCAGCGCATTTTGCGACCGCTTGCTCCGCTGCCACGGTCAGCGGCTGCTCGCCCAGGACTCGCAGACGCTTCTCCGCGGCAAGTGTCCCCACTGTTGCCCGGATTTCCGACTCCATCCATCCCGTGCGGGCGAGGATGTCTTCGAGCCTTAGCGGGCGCAGCGCGGCGTCCGCCAGAGCCGCCAAAATCTCCTCCCGACTTCCTTTCTCGCGCGTTTCGAGAAACGGTCGAACAGTCGGATCACTCCGCCGGTGCTTCGGCGCCCTCGCGTCGATCACCACGCCCCCTCCGATCGTCACGACCGGAGAAAACTGGCGTAGGATAAACCGGTCTCCCGGCAGAAGCAGAATCTCATCATCCAGGTGCAATTGAGCCAGCGCCGAATCGCCCGGAGCCAACTCCGGGTTTTCCAGCAGCGCGATCTGGGCGACCGTTTCGGCCGAGCCCTCGTGAAAATGCGCGCGCGCTCGGTTACGAAGCGGCCGTGCCGACGCCAGAAGCGTGATGCGCGCGTCCAGCCGCCGGGTAGGAACGAAAATTCCCGGTACGGTTAGGACCATGCCCCGCGTCACGTCTGCGTGCTCGATGCCCTGGAGATTTACCGCGGTGCGCTGGCCCGCGACGGCCCGCTCGATCGGCTTTCCGCCGGAATGCAGGCCGCGAACGCGCACGCGCCTTCGCACCGGATGTATCTCGACTTCATCCTTGACGTTCACGGTCCCCTCAATCAGCGTGCCGGTGACCACTGTGCCGAAACCCTTGGTGGCGAACGAGCGATCGATCGGCAGTCGGAAATGGCGCGATGCGTCTCTTGTGGGCGCTTCATGTGCCGTCCGCAGCAATTCCTGCTTCAGCGCGTCCAGGCCCGCCCCGGTGCGGGCGCTGACCGGAACGATCGGCGCGCCTTCGAGGAATGAGCCGCGCACGAACTCTTCGATTTCGAGCCGCACGAGCCCCAGCATATCCGCATCGACCAGATCGGATTTCGTCACGGCGATTATGCCCCGCCCGATTCCCAGTAGCCGGCAGATATCGAAATGCTCGCGCGTCTGCGGTTTGATCGATTCGTCCGCCGCGACGACGAGCAGCACCACGTCGATCCCGCCCGCCCCCGCCAGCATGTTGCGCACAAAGCGTTCGTGACCCGGCACATCGACGAAGCCGAATCGAACATCTCCGAGGTCGAGGAATGCGAAGCCGAGGTCGATCGTGATGCCCCGGCGCTTCTCTTCCTCCAGGCGGTCAGGATTCGTCCCCGTCAGCGCCTCGACGAGCGCGGACTTTCCGTGGTCGATGTGACCGGCCGTGCCTACGATAACGTGCTTGACAGTTTCCATCCGACGGCGATTCCCCGGGGAGAGATGCTAGCGGAGCGGGGGAGAGATGGTCAAACGTTGTCTGAAAACAAGGCTATCGCGAGCGGCGTGTTGCTGACGCAATTTCCTTGGCGATGGCAAGCGCGGCAGCGTGGGGATTCGGCGCCGCCGTAATCGGTCTGCCAATGACGAGGTAATCGGCTCCGGCGCGAATCGCTTCCACGGGTGTGGCGACGCGCGACTGATCGTCCATCAATGCGCTCGCGGGCCGCACACCCGGAACTACGATCAGGAAGTTCCGCCCGCCCGCGCGGCGTATCGCCCGGGCTTCGTGCGCCGAAGCCACAACGCCGTCTAGCCCCGCTTCCTTCGCGAGCCGCGCCAGGGCCAGAGCGCGCGAAGGAGGTGATCCTGAGATGCCCACGCGGCACAGCGCGGCCGCGTCCAGGCTCGTCAGGATTGTCACGCCGAGCACCGCCGGGCGTTTTTTCTTTCGCGCCACGGCTTCGCGCGCGGCGCGCATCATCGCGATGCCGCCGAGCGTATGCACCGTTAGCAGGCGCACCTTTGGCAGGTCCGCTGCGGCGGCCACGGCCCCCGCCACCGTGTTTGGGATGTCGTGGAACTTCAGGTCGAGGAAGATCCCGAAGCCCAGGCCCGCAAGCTTTTCGACTGCTCGCGGACCTTCCGCCGTAAAGAGCTGGCTGCCGACCTTGAACAGGCCTACTGCGCCCCGAAGCCGGCGTGCCAAAGCGCAGGCCGGCCCCAGGCGATCAACATCTAGGGCAACGACTAGTTGTGATGTTCCGAGGCGGGGCGTGGGGGCACCTTCAGAAGCTCCAGGCGGACCTTCGCGAGGCCGCGCTGGTCGAAGCCAAGTTCCTGGGCCACTTGATATGAGACGTCGAGCTCGCGGCCCTCTATGTAGGGACCGCGGTCATTGATCCGGACCACCTGGCTGCGGTGGTTCCTGAGATTGACGACCCGCACGATGGAGCCGAGTGGGAGCGTCGGGTGAGCCGCTGTTTCGCCATACATGTCGTATGTCTCGCCGGTAGCGGTCGGCTGACCGTCGAAATCCTCGCCGTACCAGCTCGTAGTGCACTCCCACACCGCCAGAGGCTTGGGCTGACCGGTGGGGTTCGACTTACCTTGCTGCGTGAAGTTCGGGCCGGGTGTCGTTTGGGAGGGGCTGCTCGTCTGGCCCGCGACCGTTGGATTGGCCGACGGAGCCAGGATAAGCATGCCCACTCCTAAAAACACCGCTTCGAGAACCGCAAAGATCTTAGCTTTCATTTTTACCTAACCTTTGTAAAATCAGTATATTGTAACCTTTCGAGGTTCCGTAAAGCAACCACTTTACGCCCGCAAGGAGCCTCGTAAGCTGCTGATTTCACTAAGTCTTTCGTCCCGGCACCACATTTCGAGACTGCCCGCAAGCCTTTCTGAAGCCCGCGGGTCCACGAAATGGGCCGTTCCTACCTCGACTGCCGAGGCGCCTGCGACCATATATTCGGCCACGTCGGCTGGGCTCTCAATACCGCCAAGCCCTATAATCGGTATCTGAACCACCTGACTAGCCTCATAAACCAACCTCAGTGTTATAGGTTTTATCGCCGGTCCAGACAATCCACCCGCCGTACTCCCCAAACGGGACTTCCGAGTGTGTGTATCAAGACACAGTGCCGGGTAAGTGTTCGCGATTACGAGGGCGTCAGCTCCCTCAGATTCGGAGACTTTCGCCATAAGTCCAATTCTTCCAATAACAGGTAAAAGCTTTATCCAAAGAGGTCGTTTGGAGGCCTTTCTAGCCGCCACAACGACTTCCGTAGTGAGTTCTGGGTCGACCCCATACTCGGCTCCTCCTCGCTCCACGTTGGGACAGGAGATGTTCAGTTCGTAGGCGGCGATCCCCTGCGCATCCTCGAGAACCCGGATCACCTCGACGTACTCGGCGATGGTGTGCCCAAAGACGTTGGCGACCACGGCGGTGTCGTAACGCCGAAGTTGGGGGAGTTTCTCGGCTACGAATGCCCTGACGCCGATGTTCTGGAGGCCAATGGCGTTGATCATGCCGCTTGGCGTCTCGGTCATTCGTGGAGGAGGCGCACCGGCCATTGGCTGCGCTGAAAGCCCTTTGACAACGAGTCCGCCGAGGCGGTTCAGATCGACGAGGTGTGCGAACTCGACGCCGTAGCCGAACGTGCCGCTGGCGGCGAGAATTGGGTTTTTGAGGGAAACTGTACCGATGGTAACTCGGAGGTCTACCGCCGAGGGCCGTTCTGCCAGGCGTGCCGGCTCGGGCGAACTCACTGGGGAAAATAGTCTAGCACGCGAGTCAAGCCACCGATTTTCCCCTCGGATTTCCGCCGCTGCGAACTCGCTGGTGTCTATGCTAGGATGAGGCGCCGATGCGCGTCGTAGAGAAACGCCAACTACTCTCCGCGGAAGAGATCGGCCGAACACTTCGGCGGCTCGCCCACGAGATCATCGAAGAGAGCAGCGGCGCAAAGGACCTCGCCCTCATCGGAATCCGGCGCCGCGGCGTCACTTTGGCCGACCGCTTGGTGAAAGCGATTCGCGGCTTTTCGAACGCGGATGTTCCGATGGGCATCCTGGACATTGCGCTCTACCGCGACGACCTCTCCACAATCGGCACGCAGCCCTCGTTGCAAGGTACCGAGATTGACTTTCCCGTGGACAATCGAGACTTAGTTGTCGTCGACGATGTTCTTTACACCGGACGTACGATCCGCGCCGCGATGAACGGTCTCTTCGATCTTGGACGCCCCCGGCGGGTCCGGTTGTGCGTCCTGATTGACCGCGGGCATCGGGAGCTCCCGGTCGAGGCCACGTTTATCGGCCGCGCCGTTCAGACGAGCGATACGGAAATCGTGGAAGTTCGTTTGCAGGAGACGGATGGTGAGGAACGGGTTGTGCTCGTGGACCGCGTTCCCTGATTTGCGCCGGGAAGCCGGAGGCGGCAACTAAAGGGAAAAAGTGCAGCACCTGTCACATTTGCTGGGAATCGAAGATCTCACGCACGAGCAAATCTCTTTTATCCTCGATCAAGCCAAGCCGTTCCAGGAATTCCAGCGTTATCCCCTGAAGAAACTCGCCACTCTCCGCGGCAAGACCGTGGCCGTCGCCTTCTTTGAGGCTTCTACGCGCACGCGCATCAGCTTCACCACCGCCGCCGCGCGCCTGGGCGCCGATACGATGGCACTTCAGGCCGAATCGTCGAGCCTCAAGAAGGGCGAATCCCTGATCGACACCGTCCGCACTCTTGAAGCCATGCGGCCTGACGGGATCGTGATCCGCCATAGCTCCTCGGGCGCGCCGGAATTTGTGGCCAAACGCTTGGAAATCCCTGTGCTCAATGCCGGTGACGGCACGCACGAGCATCCTACCCAAGCTCTCCTCGACGCCCTCACGATCCGCGATCGCAAAGGCAGGATCGAGGATTGGAACGTCACCATTCTTGGCGACATCCTCCACAGCCGCGTCGCTCGCTCGAATATCTACCTGCTCAGCAAATTCGGCGCAAAGATCACTCTATGCGGCCCGGCCATGTGGGTGCCCCGTGAGCTCGAAGACCTCGCGCCCAACCTTCGCCGCACGACGCGCACGGAAGAAGCGCTCGAAGGAGCGGACGTGGTCCTCGTCCTGCGCGTTCAGACCGAGCGCATCCACGAGCCGGCGCTCGCCGCCGAGGAATACATTCTCGGCTATCAGCTTACGGCCAAGCGACTGCGCCTTGCCCGCCCCGACGCCCTCGTGCTGCACCCCGGGCCCATGATTCGCGGCCTCGAAATCGATTCGGCCGTGGCCGACGGTCCGCAATCCGGCGTGCTCGAACAGGTGACCAACGGTCTCGCCGTGCGCATGGCCCTGCTCTACCATCTCATCGGAAGCGCGCCGGTGGACGCGCCGCATCCCGCAAAGGATCGCTCGAATGCTTCTGATTAAGAGCGGCCGCGTCCTCGATCCTGCCAGCAACATCGACGCGCCGCTCGACATCCTGCTCGATGGCGAGCGCATCTCGAAGGCCGGTGCAAATCTCTCCGCGCAAGGCGCTGAAATCTTCGACGCGAAGGGCATGATCGTCGCGCCCGGCTTTATCGACCTCCACTGCCACCTGCGCGAGCCCGGCCAGGAAATGTCCGAGACCATCGAGACCGGCACGCGTTCCGCGGCTCGCGGCGGATTTACGGCCGTCTGCTGCATGCCGAATACGCAGCCGGTAAACGATAGCGCCTCCGTAACGCGCGGCATCGTCGAACGCGCCGCGGCGGCCGCCAGCGTGCGCGTCTGGCCGATCGGCGCGGCTTCTGTCGGCAGCAAGGGCGAAGCGCTCGCGGAAATCGCCGCGATGAAAGACGCCGGGATCGTCGCCGTCAGCGACGATGGCAAACCCATCGCCACCGCGCGTCTGATGCGCCAGGTGATGGACTACTGCAATTCGCTCGGTCTCCCGGTGATCGACCATTGCGAAGACCCGTCGCTCTTCGCGGGCGGAGTCATGCGCGAAGGGCCGCAGTCGATCCGGCTAGGCCTGAAAGGCATTCCGGCGCAATCGGAATCCATCTGTGTGGGGCGCGACGTCGAGATCGCCGCGCTCACCGGCGCGCGACTGCACATCGCCCACATGTCCACGCGCGGTTCGCTCGAATATGTCCGCTGGGCGAAGAAGCAGGGCCTGCGCGTCACCTGCGAGGTCACGCCGCACCACTTCACGCTCATCGATGAAGATGTCCGCTATGACACGCGCTACAAAATGAATCCGCCGCTCGCCTCCCGCGAGGACCGCGACGCGCTCATCGCCGGCCTCGCCGACGGCAGCGTGGACGCAATCGCCACCGACCACGCGCCCCACCATCCAGCGAGCAAGGACGTCGAATTCGACCGCGCGCCCTTCGGCGTCACCGGATTTGAGACCGCGCTCGCGCTTGGCCTCGCCGAACTCGTGAATCCGGGGAAACTCTCATTGATGAGCCTCGTCGAGCTGTTCACCACCGGCCCGGCCCGCGTCTTGGGAATCAAGAGAAAGATCGCTCCCGGTGAGCCGGCCGATCTCACCATCTTCTCGACCGAGCGCGAATGGACGTTCCGCGCCGACGAATCGCCCAGCAAGTCGCGCAACACTCCTTTCGACGGCCGCGCCTTCCGCGGCGCCCCGATGGCCACCATCGTCGCCGGCCGCATCGCCTTCCGGCAGCAAATGTGATTTTGTGATGATGCCATCCGCCCAAGCACCGAAAAACCCTAATGCAAGCGACTATCTCGCTGCCGAGCGGACGTTCCTCGCGTGGATTCGCACGGGTCTGGCGCTCATGGGTTTCGGTTTCGTCGTGGCGCGCTTCGGCCTTTTCCTCCAGCAACTCAGAATCGTCGAGCCTGGTTTTCAGGCGCGCTCTTACGGACTATCGATTTGGTTTGGCACGGCTTTGATCGCAGCCGGTGTGTTCGTTGATGTCTTTGCCTCCTGGAATCACCTGCGGATGGTGCGTGAATTGAATCGTGGGGAAACGGGTTTCACACGCCCATCGCGAGGCGCCATCGTCCTCGCTTTATTTCTGGCGCTCGTCGGGATCGCCATGGCTGTCTACTTGATTTTGGTTTAGACGGCAACGGATCGAACCGTGATAAATCTCGTGTTGTATCCGGAGGGTGCAATGCCTTCTGCTTCAGAGAATGGAATTGTCAGCAAGCCCAGCGATCATTCAGTGGATGAAACGGTCGCAAAACTAAAGGGGATCCTGCTGGCAAAGGGTGTCATGCTGTTCGCGCTCGTCGATCACAGCGGCGAAGCGGAGAAAGCAGGCATGAAGATGCGCCCCACCAAGCTCTTGATCTTCGGCAGCCCGAAAGCCGGAACTCCACTCATGCTCGCTTCGCCGAGCGCCGCCATCGATCTGCCGTTGAAGATCCTGATCGCGGAAGACGCCGATGGAAAGATATGGGTCTCCTACAACGATCCCATCTATCTGAAAGAGCGGCACAATCTACCGGATAACCTGCTGCAAAACATTGCTGTCGTCGAAACCCTCGCGGCCAAGGCCGCCGAATAGTTAGTTCCTGGCAAACCATCCGACTGTCATTCCGAGCCCGCTGCGGCGGGCGAGGAATCTCTTTTCGTTGTTTCTGTAGGGGCACGGCATGCCGTGCCCGGCGCAGTTCTTTGGCAACGCGCGGCCCATTCAGGCACATCGACCGCCATTCACGTATCGTGCTGGCGCAATTCCCCATCCAGGGGTATCAATTTTCGAATTTCCAGTTTCGATTTTCGGTTTTTGCTAATGTGCGGCGGGTTCTGCGGCGGGATGCATTCCGTGCTGCGGCACTTCGTGGACGCCGCGCGGCGGCGGTTCCTGGTGAAATCGGAAGAGCTGATTGAGCGGTCCCGCGCCCTTGCCCGTCTGGTAGGATTTTTCAATGGCCTTCGTCACGTAGGCTTTCGCGAGGATCACCGCTTCGCGCAACTGCTGGCCGCATGCAAGCTGTGCGGCGATCGCCGATGAAAAGGTGCAGCCCGAGCCGTGCGTGTTCGGGCTTCTTACGTGGTCGCTGCCGAATGTTTCGGTTTCGCTGCCTTCGCAGAGCACGTCGATCGGTTTCTCGAGATGCCCGCCGGTCACGATCACGGCGCGCGCGCCCATTTCGAGCAGCTTCTGTCCCGCGGCCTTCATCCCGTTCAGATCCTTCACTTCCATCCCCGTCAGGAATTCCGCTTCGGGGATGTTCGGGGTGATCACGCTCGCGCGCTTCAGTAGCTCGTCGCGGACGAATTTGAGGCCCGGTGCATCGAGCAATTCGGCGCTGCCCGCGGTCGGCCGCGAAACCGGGTCGAGCACGACGTGCGCATATTTGTATTTATCGAGAAATTCCGCCACGACCGACGCGTTCGCCCGGTTTGCGAGCATGCCGATCTTCACGCCTGCGATGATGGAGTCTTCCGCGAGCGCATCGAGCTGCGCGCGCAGCGTTGCGGCCGGAGTTACTTGGATGGCGCGCACGCCCTGCGTCGATTGCACGGTCAGCGCCGTCACGGCGGCTACGCCGTAGCAGTTGTGCGCCGCGAACGTTTTCAAGTCGGCGGCCACGCCCGCGCCGCACGACGGATCGAATCCCGCAATCGTCAGCAGGATGGGCGGTGCGTTGTTCCCGTGATTTGTGTGAGTAGCGTGACTGCTCAACTTCGCGTGCCCTCCGCGCGAGGCACAAATGCCGGCTGCACCCAGCTTCGGGACGAGCCGGCATAGAAAAATGTACGCGCCTTCTCAACCTCGGCGCAACAACAATCTTTTCCAGGTTCGCGAAAAGCGGCGACGATGATCCGTTCACGCAAACGGATTTTCGTCCGCGCTGCGGCCGTAAATCACTGGAACTGGACATCGAGCAATCGCAGGTAAACGCTCAGTTGGCCGCGGTGGTGATAGCAGTGGATAAGCATAATCGACCTGACCGCGGCGATGCGGGGCGTGCACAGGACTTCTCTTCCGTTCGCCGCTTTCACCCGCCACTTTCCCAGCGCCGTTCGTTCGTCCATGTCGCTCAAAAACTCCTCCGCGGCGCGTGTGCCTTGGTCGAAAGTGGCGAGAATCTCATCGAGATTCTTCGGAAGGGGCGGATTGAAATTGGCGAAGTTGGGCTCAAATTCCTCCAACTGCAAGACCTTAGTCAAATTGCCGGGCACGCTCGCGACGTGAAAAGCGAGCTCGCCGAGCGACATCGACTTCGGATGTGGCTTCCACGAGAGTTTATCTGCCGGAATCCTTTCAAGCACCCGCTTGCTGATGGCAGCCTCCTCGCGCATCTCGCTCAGCATCGGTTCAATCATTGGTACATTTTCGTATCTCCTCATTCGGTTAAGTGTTTCGGCGCGATTCCCCTCGTGCCGGTCGGGTACGGCATCATCGCTTGCCCTCGCAGTTCTGCCGCACGATCAGCGCGACGCCGCTCGTTTCGTTTCCGCTCGTTCCTTTGCCCGCGCGTTTATGCTGCTCCATCCTCCTTGAAGACCTTTCCGGTAATCCTCCGGAATCAGGCCGAGTGCGTTGTGATGGAACTTGATGAGCGTTCCACCGTCTTCCTCGCTTAGCCGGTACTGCACATTCGACGCAACCGCATGCGACATCATCAGCGGCCCGTAGAACTCGAGCAGCGTCGGTTTCTTGATCGCTTGCACGTGCGCCCAAAGATGTCCGTTGCCAGCGCCGAGATCGCGGTACCATCTCCCGCCCGGCCACGGCTCGATTTTCATCGGCATCGGACGGTTCTTGGCAGCGGTCATCAGCGCTCCGAGTTGTTCCAGCAGGGCCTCGAATGTCACGTCCAGCGGCGCTTTCACGTGAATCTCCTCTGTAATGTTCAGAGTCAAATCCTCAATCTGTTGCTGCGATCATGATTCCTCCTTGAATTTGGGTTAGTCACGCCGCCGCTCGCCTTCGCCTCGGCGCGTTCCTTCACCTGACGCAATTGATGGCGCCAGAATCGCTCGAATTCGCTCGCCCATGCATGGAGCGGTCGGATGGCTTCGGCGTTGGTCCGATAAAGCATCCTGCGGCCGTCGCGGCGCACGTGGACCAGCCCCACGTCTCGCAGCACGCGCAGGTGCTTCGATACGGACGGCTGCTCCAGCCGCAGCGTGGACACGATGTCTCCCACGGGCCGCTCCTGCAGCGCGAGATAGCTGAGGATTTCTCGCCGGCGGGGCTCGGCGACCGCGTTGAACGCATCCGAAGTGGTCGCGGCTCGTGGCATACTGTGCATATTACATTCCCATATGGGAATATGTCACGCGACTTTTTAGCGCTGAAGGCCTTGGCTCGAAGGTTTGTTTGATTTAAATGTAGAGCTGTGGCCTTCAGCGCGGCATCTGTCCTTTCGACGCCAAGCTCCGAATAGCTTTGTGGGGCACGCCCCGTGATACTTTGTGCTTACAATCTGAGATTGAGCAGATCCTAAACCAAGAAAGTGAGGCTTCGCGTGAGCACTCTCCAGAATTACCCGCGCATTACGTCGTTTCTGTGGTTTGACTCAAACGCCGAAGAGGCCGTCGATTTTTACATCGGCGTGTTCAAGAATTCGCGCCGTCTGGATGAGCTGCGCAACACCGGCGACGCACCCGGTCCGAAAGGAGGCATCCTAACCGTCGCCTTGGAGCTCGATGGCCAGAAGTTCACGGCGCTCAACGGCGGCCCTCACTTCAAATTTACCGAAGCAATCTCGTTCGTCGTGCGCTGCGACTCACAGCAGGAAATTGACTACTACTGGTCGAAGCTGACCGCTGGAGGCAGCGAGGTCCAGTGCGGCTGGCTCAAGGACAAGTTCGGCCTTTCCTGGCAGATCGTCCCCGCGCGCCTCTCCGATTACGTCAAACACCCGAAGGCCATGCAGGCCATGCTAAAGATGAAGAAGATCGACATTGCGGAGCTCGAACGCGCCGCGAAGTCTTGATCCTGCGCGAGATGCCTTAGAGCTGCTGAATTATGGGAAGAGGCCGCGGACCAGCGTCGCATCCGCGACGCGCCCGACCGCCAGAACGTAGGCGCCGGTGCGCATGTGCGTGCGATGTTTGCGCATCGATTCGTGCACTTCGAGAAACGCGCGCCGCAGGATCGATTCGAGTTTTGCGTTCACTTCGGCGAGCGGCCAGAAGAAACTCTGTAGATCCTGCACCCATTCGAAATAGCTGGCGGTCACGCCGCCGGCATTCGCCAGGATGTCCGGCAGCAGCAGAACGCCCTTGCGCGCCAAAGCTTCATCCGCGTGCGGCGTTGTCGGCCCGTTGGCGGCCTCGGCGACGATTTTCGCCTTGATCTGATCGACGTTATTGAGCGTGATGACGTTTTCGAGCGCGGCCGGCACCAAGATGTCGCACTTCATCGTCAGCAGGTCGTCGTTCGAGATCCGCGAAGTGCCGGGCATTCCGACCACGGTTCCGGAGCGCTCTTTGTATCGCATCGCCTTCAGCGGATCGATTCCGCGCGAGTTGAAGACGCCGCCGCGCGAATCGCTGATCGCCACGATGCGCGCCTTTTTGTCGGCGAAGAGCTTTGCCACCATCGAACCCGCGTTCCCGAATCCCTGGATCGCGACGCTCGCGCCGCGAAACGACATCTTCTTCACCTTGCACGCCTCTTCAACAACCACGAGGACTCCGCGCGCCGTGGCTTCCTTGCGCCCTTCGGAGCCGCCAATCGAAACCGGTTTGCCGGTGACGACGCCGAGCGTCGAATAGCCTTTGGTCATGGAATACGTGTCCATGATCCACGCCATCGTCTGCGCGTCCGTGTAGACGTCCGGCGCCGGAATGTCCTGCTCCGGCCCGATGATGGGGAGGATTTCGGAGGTATAGCGCCGCGTCATCCGCTCGAGCTCGGCCTTGCTCATTCGCTTCGGGTCGCAGATCACGCCGCCCTTGCCGCCGCCGTA
>Ga0187872_10000986_pt1 | contig 30521 bp, 21 predicted proteins | sample June2016WEW_16_4_FD_132973 | JGI IMG/M metagenome (GOLD analysis project Ga0187872, IMG submission 132973) | Peatland microbial communities from SPRUCE experiment site at the Marcell Experimental Forest, Minnesota, USA - June2016WEW_16_40 | ecosystem: Environmental > Terrestrial > Soil >...
CCGACTCGATGATAAATCGCGGCGTATCCACGCCGAGCTTGCCCCACGTGATCTTTTCGTTGGGCACAGCTCCCGAATAGGAACCGTAGCTCGTCGTCGAATCGCTGATCTGGCAGAAATATCGCCAGAGCGGAACGTCTGGCCTGCGCAAGTCCTGGTGCAGCATCGGGACGACGCAGATCGGGAAGTCGCCCGCGATTCCGCCGCCGATCTGGAAGAAGCCCAGCGGCATTTTCGGCGCAGTCTCCATGTACCACCGCGCCAGCTCCACCATGTACTCGATGCCTCCGCGTGTCGTCGTCGCGTTCTTGACTCCACCGCCGATCACCTGCGCCGCGAACATGTTCCCGAGCGTCGAGTCCTCCCAGCCCGGGACGAACAGCGGCAAATTTCCTTCAGCGGCCGCGATCATCCAACTGTCTTTCGGGTCGATCTGGTAGAACTGCTTTAGTTTCCCCGCCCGCAGAATCTTGAAGAGAAACTCATGCGGGAAGAGCCGCTTTCCGCTCCGGTCCGCGTCGCGCCATTCTTCGATCACGATGCGTTCGATGCGGCGCATCGCCTCCTCTTCGGGGATGCATGTGTCGGTGACGCGATTCAAGTGGTTCTCGAGAAGCTCCACTTCCTGCTGGGGCGTGAGTTGCCGGTAATGCGGAACGCGCCGGTAATGATCGTGCGCGACGAGGTTATACAGATCTTCTTCCAGGTTGGCTCCCGTGCAGCAGATTCCGTGCACCTTGTTCTGCCGGATCATCTCGGCGAGCGAGATCCCCAGTTCCGCCGTGCTCATGGCCCCTGCGAGAGTTACAAACATCTTGCCGCCGCTTGCGAGATGTTTCACGTACGCTTCCGCCGCGTCCACGACCACCGCGGCGTTGAAGTGCCGATAGTGGTGCTTGATAAACGATGTGATGGTGCTGGCTGCCAATACTTCCGTCGCCGTGCTCATGTGGCCTCCCTATCTGGGCTCGCTTGAATCGTGAATGTGGAAACACCAATGGCGCAGATCGTGTTTAACGCTCGGCCGGGTTCGTGACGGTTAGAAGTAGCTGGCGGTGTAGCTCAGCAGGCGGAAAAACTCGTGCGAAGAAAGATGGTACTGGAAGAAACTGAAATGTGATTCGTGTGCCACAAAGAATAGATAGCATAGATTCTCGGGAATTACTCGCAAAAGTTTTTCACCAACGCTCATCGACGAACGCTCCGGCACTTTACTGCAGATGAGCATGCACGACGCCGTAGCGCCGCGGATGATTTTGCGCGACCGTTCATCGTCAGGTCACAAACGCTAGACCTGACCGGAGATCGTTTGCAGTTCGACACCACACTCATAGCGGAGGCCACTCAAAAGTCTTACGGTCCTAATTTCGATTTACGAGCGAGCGTTTCGGCCGTGAAAGCCGCAAGCCTTCTGAAGAGCGGTTCGGCGAGCGCTTCCCTTTCTTCGGGTGGAAGTTTCAAGTGCTGCTCGATTTCCGATTCCATGTCCTGGAGGTCTTTAGAGGGTGCGATTTCCGCCAGTCGCCGGAAAAGCATCTTGTGTGCTTGCTTCCGTTCCATCACTTCCAGCCCGTCCAGTATCTGGCGATGCGACGTTCCCTCCCAAATCGCGAGAATCATGGCTTCCCGAAGCCAGCGTTCCGCGCCGTACTCGGCCAGCACGCCCAGCCCGCCGTGCACTTCCGTGGCCCACTTTCCGGTATCAACCGCAAATTCGGCCGTCCAGTATTTCGCAAGATGCGCCACCAGCCGAAACAGATGATAACGGTCGGAGTAAGGCGGCCGCTCCATCCACACGTCGTTCAAGAGCTGAACTGAATCCCACGCCAGCGCAAACGCCGATCGAAGCACATTCAGCCGATCTTCAAATTGATGACGAAGCAGCGGATGATCGAGAATCCGCTTGCCGAACGCGGCGCGATGCTCGGCATGCGAAAGCGCGCCTGCCATCGCGCGCTGCGCCAACGCGACACTCACAACGCTGTTCGCCACGCGCGAGAGGTTCAACACCTCGAGGATCAGATAAATTCCCGAGTCAGCCGAGCCGAGCAGGTAGCCTTCGCTGTCTTTCAGCTCTACTTCGCCGGTAGGAACCGAGCGGGTCGCAATCTTGTCCTTCAGCCGCCGGATAAAATAGTTGAGCTCACCATCCTTGCGATATCGCGGCACCAGGAACAAGGCCAGCCCGCGCACACCCGCCGGGGCTCCTTCCGGGCGCGCAGCTACAACGGCTAACTCCGCGCCGGCATTGCTCGCAAAATATTTGTCGCCTGTCAGCAGCCAGCGATCGCCCGCGGGCCGGGCAAAAGTCTCGACAGCGGCTCCCAGATCCGAGCCGCCTTTGATCTCCGTCATCCACGTGGCGCCCTGCCACACGGAATCGTCCTTCCGCGAGAGTTGAGGCAGAAAGCGAGCCTGCAATTCGGCGCTGCCGTATTTCGCGAGAGGCACCGCCGTACCGAGTGACACGGTGTAAGGGCAGCAAATTCCGGGATCGTGGAACGAAATGTTGTAGATCAGCAGGTATGCGGGGATCAGCGATTTTTCTTCCAGAGCGCGCCAAACGACCCCGGATCGGTAGCCCCTCCTCAAAATCGTCTGGTATTCGCGAGGGTAGAGAATTTCATCGACACGTTTCCCGAGACGATCGAACATCCGCAACCATGGCGTTCCGGCACGGTCGATCGCGTCCGAAACGGCGACGCCTTCGCCCTGCCACCAACCTTCCTCGGCGTCGAGCACATCGCGGTGCGGGATATCTTGCAGCCTGCTCTGCAGAAAACTCAGAGGTGAACGGAGTGCGTTGAGACCTGTCATTTCGGTGCATGTTAGGTCGGCAGCATGGGCGCGTCAAGCCGACCGGTTCGCTTCTGTGCACAGGAGAGGTGCGATGCGAATACGCGAGCAGATGTGAAGGATGTGAACCCCAATCGACCAAAGGGAAACAGGCCAGCCCTCCGAAATTCCAGAGCCCATTTCCGACGAGCCCACATCCGAGCTAACCTATTGAAAACAAACGGCAACAGTGCGGCCTAGTCGACGCCAAGTCGAGGCTCGTAACTTGCAATGAAACTGACCGGGATTGCTCCGCTCTCGCCGAGTTAGCGGAAACAGGCGCCAGCGAGCGCGGCCGTCGCATCCAATGGTGTGCTACCCTCAATGCAAGGTGAGCCGTCCGAAAAACCCAGCAGAAGGGCGGCGTAGGAGAAACTGAAATGTGCGGGATTGTCGGCTATATCGGACCCAAGCGTGTTGTACCGCTGATCCTGGACGGCCTCAAGCGCCTAGAATATCGCGGATATGATTCGGCTGGGATTGCCGTCCTCGGTGACAACGGCAAGATTGAAATCCGCCGTGCGCCGGGAAAGCTGCGCAATCTTGAGGAATCAATTCGCATCACTCCGCTCGACGGCCGCTACGGCATCGGCCACACCCGCTGGGCCACGCACGGGCGTCCCACGGAAGAGAACGCCCACCCGCACCGCGATTGCACCGGCGAAATCGTCGTCGTGCACAATGGCATCATCGAGAACTACATCGAGCTGAAGAAGAACCTGATCGCCGAAGGGCACAAGTTTCTCACCGAAACCGACACCGAAATCATCGCTCACTTGATCGAAAAGTTTTCGAAGGACGCGTCGCTTGAGGAAGGGGTGCGCAAGGCCGTGAAGGCCATGACCGGCGCCTACGCGCTGGTGGCGGTTTCCGCAAAAGATCCGAACAAGATCGTAGCCGCGCGGCTGGGACCTCCGATCGTCGTGGGAATGGGCGACCATGAATTCTTCGTCGCGAGCGACATTCCGGCGATCCTCCAGCATACCCGCAGCGTTTTCTTTCTTGGTGACGGCGAAATGGCCATTCTCACGCCTCAGGGTGTTCAGCTCTGTGATTTCGAAAGCCATCCGATCAAGCGGCCTGCCCAGCACATCACCTGGGACCCGATCATGGCCGAAAAGGGCGGCTTCAAGCATTTCATGCAGAAGGAGATCTTCGAGCAGCCGCGCTCCGTCCGCGACACGCTGCTCGGCAGAATTTCGCAGGAGACCGGCAAAGTCTTCCTCGACGAAATGGACATCACCGAGGAAGAGTTTCACAATTTCCACGACGTCAAGATCGTCGCCTGCGGCACGAGCTGGCACGCCGGGCTTGCGGGCAAATTCATGATCGAGCGGCTGGCACAGATGCCGGTCGAGGTCGATTACGGCAGCGAATTCCGCTATCGCGATCCGATTCTCGACAAGCACAGCCTCGTCATCGCCATCAGCCAGTCGGGCGAAACCGCGGACACGCTTGCGGCCGAGCGCGAGGCCCGCCAGAAGGGCGGCAAGATCCTCGCCATCTGCAACGTCGTTGGCGCCATGCTGACGCGTGAAGCAAGCGGCACCATCTACACCCACGCAGGCCCGGAAATCGGCGTCGCCTCGACGAAAGCATTCACGGGACAGCTCACGGCGCTTCTGCTCACCGCTCTCCACCTTGCGCAGGTGCGCGGCAAGCTCGCGAACTCGGAATCCCAGAAACTGATGCAGGAGTTGACCCGCGTCCCGCACAAGATCGAAAGCATCCTCCAGCACGACGCGCAGATCGAAGACCTCGCGCGCCAGTTCTTCCGCCATACCGATTTTCTCTATCTCGGCCGCGGGATTCACTATCCCATTGCTCTCGAAGGGGCGCTGAAGCTGAAGGAAATTTCGTACATTCACGCCGAAGGCTACCCCGCCGGCGAGATGAAGCACGGGCCGAACGCGCTGATCGATGAAAATCTGCCGGTCGTCATGATCGCCACGCGCGACGAATCCGATCCTGCTTCGATGATCCGCTATGAGAAGACGATTTCGAACTTGCAGGAAGTCAAAGCGCGGGACGGCATCGTGATTGCGGTCGTCACCGAGGGCGACAAACTCGCGAAGGAAACCGCTGATCATGTGATCGAGATTCCTCCCGCTCCGGAACTGATCTCGCCGATCCTCGAGATCGTGCCGCTTCAGCTGCTCGCGTACCACATCGCCGTGCGCCGCGGCTGCGACGTCGATCAGCCTCGCAACCTCGCAAAATCCGTCACGGTAGAATAAAATAAACCACAGCATGACTCGCGGTTCTTCTTCCGGCGCGACAGGCGCGGCGCTCTGCCTCGCATGCTCGATTATCCTCGCGGGGTTTCTCTCCCGTGTTTGTGCCGCTCAAGCCCAGCCACAAGCGGGCGCGGCGCGGCTCGACTCCATCGAAATTACAGGTTCCTTGCGATTCGGTGCGCAGCAGATCGTCGCCGCCACGGGCCTTCACGTCGGCGCACAAGTCACCCACGAGGATCTGCAGAAAGTGGCCAACGACCTTGCGCAGCTCGGTCCTTTTTCGAACGTCGAATACCGCTACTCGAGCACCGACGACAGCGTGCGCGCCGAATATCAGGTGACGGATGCGCCCGAGGTCCCGATCGGGTTCGATAACTTTCCCTGGTTCACCGACGACGAACTCAAGGCAGCCATCAAGTCCTCCGTGGTTTTGTTCGATGGCGCTGCACCCCGGCACGGCACGCTGCTCGACGCCATGTCGGGCGCGATCGAAAAGCTCCTGGTCACGCGCGGAGTGAACGCCGGCGTTTCGCACGCCCTCGTGGCCGCGCCCGCGAGCGACGGACAGATCCAGCAATTCCGCGTCGAAAACTTCGACATGAAGATCACGTCAATAGAATTCAGCGACGCGCTGGCGCAGAGCGACCGCGCGGTCCAGGCGCGCCTCGGCGATCTTATCGGCGAACCCTTCTCGCGCACCGCCATCGAACTTTTCGAAGTCGAGCAGCTCCGTCCCGTTTACATTTCGCACGCGTTCCTGCGAGTGCGATTCGGCCCGCCGACCGCCCGCGTTGCCGGCACTTCGATCACGGTCATCGCGCCCATTGAGCCCGGGTCTGCGTTCGCGTGGGACGGTGTGAAGTGGAGCGGAAATTCCGTCATGAGCATGCTGGAGCTGGGCGCGCTCGTGCCGCTGCATGAGGGAGATCCCGCCGACGGTATGAAGGTGGAAAGCGGCTGGCAAGCCGTGCGCGAAGCATACATGCGGCGCGGATACCTCGATGTGGCCCTCAATCCGACGGCGCAGTTTGATGACGCCGCAAAGCGCGTCGGCTATTCCGTTTCCGTTACCGAGGGGCCGCAATATCACATGGGCAAGCTCGTGCTTACGGGTCTCTCGATCGACGGCGAGCGCCGAATCCGTGCGGCGTGGAAAATTCCGCCCGGAGCGGTTTTCGACAACGGCATCTATGAAGAGTTTCTCTCGAATGGGATCACGCAGGCGTTCACGGGCCTCCCGTTCCACTACGAAAAGGTCGGCCGTTTCCTGCAAAAGGACTCTGGGGCCGCGACTGTGGACGTTCTGCTCGACTTCCAATAGCCAGCCACACAGCCCGGACCTGCACGTGTGCACGGAACTTTCTCTTGCAGAGCCTCGTATGATCTTGATAGGAAAGCTTCCGGGGTGTTGGGAGCTTCTTCCGCACCGAACATGGCGCCATTGAACAAATTGAACAAAAAGATCGTAGCCATAGCGGCAATCTTGGCCGGAGCGTGTTTGACCGGCTGCATGCCGCAGGCAAGCGCCGTTGGCCACTTCGATCGCATAGTCACCGTCAATGGTCCCGTTCGCCTGGAACTCGCCAATGGCAGCGGCGATTCACGTATCAGCGCCGGCTCTTCCGGCGTGGTCGAAATTCACGCTGCGGTCCGCGTGCACGCGTGGTCATGGAGAGACGCGCAGCGCAGGCTCGAGGAGATCGAGGCGAATCCGCCCGTCTCGCAGGACGTCAACCTGATCCGCGTCGGTGATCGTGACTGGCGGTGGAGCAGCATGAGCGCTAGCTACGACTACACGATCACGGTCCCAGCAGACACCGAAGTGCGCGCCGTGGCCGGCTCCGGGAGTCTGCGAGTTGATGGAGTCCAGGGTCCCGCGAACTTCGTTGTGGGATCGGGGAGCATTTCCGCAACGGGTGTTGCCAAGGACACGCAGGCGATCGTGGGCAGCGGTGACGTCCGCCTGGCGGACATGGGCGGCGAGGTCGACGTAACGGCGGGCTCGGGCAGCGTACACATCGATCGCGCCAAGGGTGAAATTCGCGCCCGCGCGGGCTCTGGCGGAATATCGATCAGGGAACCCGGCGATACCGTCGTGGCCCAGTCCGGCAGCGGCGGAATCGACGTTAGGGATGCCACGGCCGACTTGCGGCTGCGCACGGGCTCCGGTGAAATCCGCGTGGACGGCAATCCGGGTGCGACAAACTTCTGGGACCTCCATGCCGCCTCAGGCGGCGTCAGTCTGAGGGTTCCTCCGGACGCAAGTTTCCGCCTCTACGCGCGTACCGGCTCCGGCAACATCGACGTCTGGATTCCCTCCGTTTCCGAAGAGTCGTCCGGGAGGCACGAGTATCAGGGGCGGGTCGGAGACGGCAAAGCCCGCGTCGAGATTGAAACAGCCTCGGGTGGCGTTTCTCTGCGCTAAAATCCGGCTCGGCGAACGATTTCGCAGCCCCACGCGATTCCCGCGATAGAATGGGCGTTTGATGCGACTTGCCTTGGCCATTTTTTTCGCCGCCGTTTTTCTTGTCTCGGACTTCTCCGCAGCGGCGCAAGATTCCAAGCCGACTGCGCCCGCATCGAAGGCTGCCCCGGACGCTGCGGCGAAAAAGGACGCGGAGGCCGAGGCGGAACTGCAAGAGGCCCTCGCGAATGCAGGAAACGACAGCGCCGCGCTGGTCCGGAATCTGACGGAATATCTCGCGCGGTTTCCCGATGCCCCGCGGCGCCCGAGTATCTATCGCGCGCTCGTGGAGGCCTGCCAGCAGATCCGCAACGATGCCTGCGCCCTCGACTACGCGGAGCGCCTGATTGCGATGCGTCCCGAGGACTCGCAGATGATGCTTCTCGCCGTGAGCCTGCTCGAAAAGAAGGGAGACGACGCGAGCCTTACGCGTGCCGCCGGTTACGCCACCCGCGTGCTGGACCGCGTCGAAAAGGCGACCCCGGACGACAAGCCGGCCGAAGAATCGCTCGCGGATTTCGAAGACGGCCAGAAGCAGCTTCGCGCTGCTCTTTACTACACACGAGGACAAATCGAGAATTCCCAACGCGACTACGCCGCCGCGGCGAGAGATTTTCAGCAGAGCGATTCCATCCATCCGAACGCCCTTGCGGCGGAGAAATTGGGCGAAATCGCGGAGACGCGAAACGATCCCAAGAACGCGATTGAGGAATACACGCGCGCCTTCGCGCTCCCGGAAAGTGGTCCGGCGGGCTCCGTGGATCGGCGCGATCTCCGCCGGAAGCTGGGCAACGTCTGGCGACAGGTCCACGGCAGCGAGCAGGGGCTTGGCGACGCCGTTCTCGCGGCGTACGATCACGCCTCTCAGGCGTCCGCCGGCTCCGTTCCGAACCCTGCCGCGCCGAATAAGGACGCCAAGGATTTCTTCGCATTCGTCGTGAGGCGCCTCGACGGAACGCCGCTGCCGCTCGCGCCGCTGAAGGGAAAAGTCGTGGTGCTGAGTTTTTGGGCCACCTGGTGCGGGCCGTGCCAGGCGCTCGAGCCGCTCTTCAGCCAAGTGACGGGGAACTACGCCGGGAATTCGAACGTGGCTTTTCTTTCCGTCAACACGGACGACGACGAGGCGCAAGTCGCGCCGTTCGTGGTGCGCGCGAAGCTCGCCGTTCCGGTGATATACGCGGATGGCCTCGACGATTTCATGAAAGTTGACACGCTGCCGACGGTTCTGATCTTGGGTCGCAACGGGGAAATCGTCTACCGCGTCGGCGAACTCGAGCCCGAAGGGTTCTCCGCGTCTCTCACTTCCGCCATCCAGAGCGCGCTCGGCGCGGCCCCGTAGGGGCACCCGCCGCGGAGGGCCGGGCGTAAGGCCGTTCTCTAATGCGCCTGTGATTTTACGCGCCTTGAGTCTTGCAGCGCGGCGTCGCGAGCGGCGAGAATTGTGTTCACGTGAATGCTTACGGTGTCTTCCAGGTTCCGCGCGTAGCCTCCGGCCAGCGTAATGGCCACCGGCGTGCCGTTGCGCAGCGCGTAATCGAAGACGAGCGCGTCGCGGCGCCGCAGTCCTTCCATCGATAGTTTTAGCCCGCCCAATTGGTCCTCGCGGTAGGGATCGGCTCCGGCGACGTAGAAGATGATCTGCGGCGAGAAATCGTGAAAAGCCCGGTGCAAGTGCCTTTCGAGAATGGCGAGGTAGTCATCATCGCCGATGCCGTCGGGCAAATCGATATCGACGGTCGAATGCGGCTTCGGGAACGGGTAATTGTGCTCCTGATGGATCGAGAGCGTGAAGACGTCTCCGTCGCCGCCGAAAATCTCGGCCGTCCCGTTGCCTTGATGAACGTCCGTGTCCACCACCATCGCGCGCTCGATCGCGCCGTCGAACTGAAGGCGCCGGATCGCAACGGCGACGTCGTGGATCACGCAGAATCCCTCACCGTGATCGGGGCATGCATGATGGAAGCCGCCGCCGATGTTCGCCGCCCAGCCGTCTTCGAGCGCACGGCGTCCCGCGAGAATCGATCCGCCTGCCGCGAGCCAGCAGGCTTCCACCAGCTGTCTCGAGTAGGGAACTTCCATCCGCAGGATTTCGGTGTGGCTCAGCGTGCCCGTCTTGAGTTTGTAGACGTAATCCTGCGAATGAACGCGCAGCACGTCTTCGTCGCTGGCGGGCTCGGGCATCAGAAAGTCCTCCGGTGCGGCCACTTGATCGGCCAGGAGCCGCTCGCGGATCAGGCGGTATTTCTGGGACGGAAAGACGTGCGCGCCCAAGTTCAGATCGTAGCGATCGTCGTAAACGAGCTTGAACGGCAGCACGATGAATCGAGCCTACCGTGAAGCTTTGCCCAACGCAACGGAGTGACTACGAGTCGATCTGTTCGAGCGCCATGGCGAGACGAAACGCCGCTGTGGTAGAGTGTTGGCGATGCGACGCGTTCACGCCATCTTCGTCATTGTCGCGCTCCTGGCAACGCCGCTTGCGCTCCTTGCCCGCGCGGACTGCGGCGAGACGGCATGCGATTGCATGTGCTCTCTCGTGCAAAAGTCGATTCCATCGAAGGACCAGCATCCGCACGCTAAGATGTTGTGCGGTCAGGCCACCGGGCAGAAACAGACTTGTACGATGAACGCGAAGCGTCATCCGCCGGACTATGGTTTGAATACGCTGATGGCTCCCACGGCGCCGCTGTCGTTCGCGGTGCTCCCGCCGACGAGCAGCACACGGTATGCCCTCGATCAGCGCGCGCAGTTTTTCCCTCTGGGTTTTCTCTCCGAGCCGTTTCAGCCTCCACGCAGCTAGCTCCAACTTTCTCCGTCAATCGCCTGTTAGCTCCAGGGGTATTTGTCCCTGAAGCCGATTCCCCTGCGGTCTGACTGCGTCGCAATAGGGCGTTTCGGCCAGCCACGCTCGCCTATGGGCTAGTGCCGTCGTCCCTTCTAGAAGATTCGGACCCGCAACTTTCAGCAAAACGGGCGAACGGAAGAGGAGCGTACTTACATGCGGAGAGTATGGCTTGGTGTAGGTGTCACCGCATTGCTGCTTTTTGCGGCCCTTGCGGCGCGCGCGACTGTTTTCGGCACGGTGCGCGGCATCGTCCACGACCCGCTGCATCGGCCAGTGGCCGGCGCCAGCGTGGAATTAAGATCAGCGACTTCGGATTGGTCCCAGCAAACGCTGGCGAACCAGGACGGCGAATTCGCGTTCTCCGCAGTTCCGCTCGGCGACTACGTGGTGACCGTTACGCAACCTGGATTTGAGGCCACCAAGGAGTCTTTGACGGTCGCCTCCGGCTCGTCACCCATTCTTCACTTTCAACTGGCGATAGCAACTGTGAATCAATCTACCGTTGTCGTCGGCCAAGCAGACGTGGCCAACGTGGATTCCGTCACGCCGACGACGCTCGTCGATCGGACCGACATCGCGCAGACTCCCGGTGCCGACCGCAGCAACGCCCTGCAAATGATCACTGATTACGTGCCTGCCGCCTACGTGACCCATGACATGTTGCATATGCGAGGAGGCCACCAGGTCGATTGGCTGGTCGATGGCGTCCCCATACCCAACACGAATATCGCCGCCAATCTGGGCCCGGTGATTGACCCAAAGGACATTGATTATCTCGAGGTTCAAAGAGGCAGCTACGATGCGGACTACGGAGACCGTACGTTCGGTATCTTCAATGTCGTGCCCCGAACCGGTTTTGAGCGCGATAGGGAATGCGATCTCGTCACCAGCCTTGGAAATTTCTATCAAACCAACGACCAAATCAGTTGCGGCGGACACACGCAGCAGCTTGCTTACTACGTCAGCCTAAACGGAAACCGAAGCGATTACGGGCTTCAGACCCCGATTGGGCAGGTTTTTCACGATGCGGAGAACGGCTACGGGGGATTCGCTTCGTTCATTTTCAATCCCGATTCCAAGAACCAATTTCGGCTGGTCACCTCACTACGTGAGGATTATTACCAGATCCCCTACGACCCGAATCCCGACTCAATCGGAAATCAGGAATTGGCGTTTTTGGGGGAGTCCCCCAGTTACGACCTCCGTGATGGCGAGCATGAGCGCGATGGATACGTCGCCTTCTCATGGATCCACACATTCAATCCAAATGTGCTGCTTACGGTTTCTCCCTTCTATCACTACAACAGCGCCGACTACCAAGGCGGCGCGAACGATTATCCCGTCATCTCGACCATGGATCAGACTTCCAATTACGGTGGCTTACAGGCATCTCTTAACGCCAACGTCTGGAAAAATGATGTTCAGGTCGGAGTGTACGGATTCGCTCAGCATCAGAACAACTTCTTCAATAACCGATTCACGGACGGCAGTGAAAACTTCCCCGCCTCTTCGGTTGGCGTAACGGGAGGGCTTGAGGAAATATTTGTCAGCGACAAATTCAAGGTCACTTCGTGGCTGACTTTGCTCGCGGGCTTTCGCCAGTCGCACTTCACGGGGGACATCGTCGAGAACGAGGTGGACCCTCGGTTCGGCATCGCCGTGAAAGTCCCGCGCCTGAACTGGGTCTTTCGCGCCTTCTACGGGGACTATTACCAGGCTCCGCCACTCGTGACGGCCACCGGCCCACTGCTCGGTTTAGCGAACAGCCAGAATTTTACTTTCGCTCCGCTGCACGGCGAGCGGGACAAAGAGTATCAGGTTGGCGTCACGATTCCTTATCGCGGCTGGGCTCTCGATGCAGACAACTTTCAAACCCATGCATGGAATTGGCTGGATCATAACAATATTGGAGAATCAAACCTCTTCTGGCCGATCACGTGGGATCAAGCCTTGATTCAAGGTTGGGAACTCACACTTCGGTCCCCCCGCCTCTGGAACCGCGGTCAGTTTCACCTTGCCTATTCGAATCAAATCGCGCAGGCAACCGCACCCATCAGCGGAGGCTTGATTTGCCCCCCCATGAATACTGCATGCCCGCTAGATATACCGCCTGGATATGCTCCGGTAGACCACGATCAGAGAAACACATTGAACTTAGGTTTCAACGGAAGTCTTCCCTGGCAGTCGTTCGTTTCGACGAATGTGTACTACGGCTCGGGGTTCACGAACGGGATTACGCCCGCGATATATCCCGGCACGCAATATCCCGGGAACTATCTGCCGGGGCACACCACCTTTGACGTTTCGCTCGGGAATACCTTCTCTGAGAAATACACTGTTTCCGTAACCGCGCTGAATGTGGCAAACCGTCGCGTGGAGCTGGACAACAGTTTGACGTTTGGCGGATTTCACTACAACGACCCGCGCGAGATCTACGTTGAATTCCGCTGGCGTTTCCATTATTGATTTCCGTTTCGCTCGCGTACAATGCGGCGAAGGGGACTCATAAGAAAGGTAATTTCGCCCATGCAATATAAAATGAATCGTGAACGACGGCTGGCGGGAGCCGTTTTCGCGCTCCTGCTCGCTATTCTTGCTTTCGGTCCGGCGGCGTGCAAGAAGCCGCAGCAGGAAGAAAACGTCAAACGCTACCATCTCGTCGGAAAAGTGATTTCCGTCGATACGAAGGGTCAGGCTCTCATCGTGGACCACCAGGCGATCCCGGATTTCATGGATGCCATGACGATGGCCTATCCCGTGCGTGACGTTCGCATCCTCGCGCCCCTCAACGCCGGGGATGAGATCACCGCGGACGTCGTTGTCGCGAGCGACGGCGCTTATCTCGAAAATATCGTCGTGACGAAGAAGGGAAGCGGAGCGAAAGGAACTTCGCCGAGCAGCCAGCACGAGCCGCAACCCGGCGAGAAGGTTCCCGATTTCGCGCTGATCAATCAGGACGGAAAACAGATCCATCTCGCTTCATTTCGGGGCCACGTGCTGCTCGTCACCTTCGTGTATACGCGGTGCCCGTTCCCCGACTTTTGCCCGCTCGTCACACGAAATTTCGCGCAGGTTTACGCCGCGACACGTAAGGATCCGGCTCTCGCCTCTAAAGTCCGCCTGTTGACGGTCAGCTTCGATCCCGAGCACGATACTCCGCAGGTTTTGCGCGCCTACGGCGAGACGTTCCGCGAGACGGCGGGCGCCATTCCCTTCGACCGTTGGCAATTCAGCGTCGCGCCGGAAAAGGACCTGAAAGAAGTCGCGGACTTCTTCGGCCTCGACTTCACTGCGGACGGCGGGCAGATCGTCCATTCGCTGAGCACGACCGTGATCTCGCCCGAAGGCACGGTTTACAAGTGGTACCAGGACAACCAGTGGAGGCCGGAAGATCTTCTAGCAGACGCGACGGCCGTCTTGCAGCAGGAAAGCGGGCGGGGTTCGGCTGCGCTGGCTCGCGCGGATGCCCCGAAAAGCTCGGGCGCCGGACGCGCGAACTGAAAATCAGTTTTCGCGTTCGAGGATGAAATCCGGGACGGCAAGCAGCGCGCGGCGGTATTCGCTGTCGGGCAGCACCTCAAGACATCCCTTGGCGCGGTTGACGTAGTCGCGCGCCAGTTTTGCGGCGCGGTCCAGCGCTCCGGTTTCCCGCACCAGCTTCGCGATCTGCTCCGGCCGGACGCTTAGAAAACCTCGCTCCTCGAGCACTCGCGCGATCAGCTTGCGGCCTTCGGACGGCGAGTTCCCGTTTCCATGGCCGTTTTCAAAAGCCCCGTTTTCAAGAGCAAAGATCAGCGGCAGCGTAACTTTCCCTTCCTTTAGGTCGCTCAGCACAGGCTTACCAAGCTTTTCGATCGACGCGGTGAAATCGAACAGATCGTCCACGAGCTGGAATGCGAGCCCCGCGTTGCGGCCGTATTCCGCCATCGCTTCTTCGACGACTTTCGGTTGCCGGCCCAGCACGGCCCCGAGCCGCGCGCATCCGCTGAACAGGCACGCGGTCTTGCGGTAGGCGAGATCGGTGGCTTCGGATTCTGTCAGATCGATCCGCCCGAGGCGCGTCAGTTGCAGCAGCTCGCCCTCGACCATGTTTTGCGTTAGATCGATGAGGATGTCGAGGACCGCAAAATTTCGCTCGCGTAGCGCCATCTCGAACGACTGCATGTAAAGCCAGTCGCCCGCCAGAACGCTCATGTGGTTTCCCCAGCGCGCGTTCGTGCTCGGCCGCCCGCGGCGCGTCTCGGCGCCGTCGATCACGTCGTCGTGGACAAGCGTCGCGCTGTGAATCATCTCCACCACCGCGCCCAGGCGTATCGCGCTCTCTCCGCGGTGGCCGGACGCTCCCGCGCTCAGCAGCAGCAGCGCCGGACGCAGTCGCTTGCCGCCGCCCTCCCGCAGGTAGCTCGAAATCTCGCGGACGGGCTCGATCGCCCCGTGGCTCTGCGCGGCAATCTCCTGTTCGACCAGCGCGAGGTCGTCTCGCACCAGGTCGAAAATGCCCTTGATGCCTTTGGCGATTTGGACAGCGAATGCCATCCGTTTGCTTACCTGGCCCTTATCTAGGCCGGCTCCCGAGTGTCTGGGGCGCCAAGCCTGAAGAGCTGCCGAAAGTTCGCCGCCGTGGTGGCCGCGACTAGTTCGGGGGCTAAGTTTCTCACATTCGCCAAGGCTTGCGCTACCTCTACCACAAACGCCGGCTCGTTACGCTTGCCCCGCCGGCTCTGTGGCGGCAGGAAGGGCGAATCGGTCTCCGTCAGGATGGTTTCGAGCGGCAGCTCGCGCGCCACGTCCCGCAAGTGCTGCATTTTGGGATAGGTCACGTTCCCGGCGAACGAAATGAGAAAGCCCATGTCGAGCCCGCGCCGGGCCTCCGCCGGCGTGCCCGTGAAACAATGGAAAATTCCGCCGATGCCGGACGCGCGCCACTCCTCTTCGAGGATCGCGAGGCAGTCGTCCCACGCGTCCCGGCAGTGAATGATGATTGGCAGCTTCGCGGCGCGCGCCTGCCCGAGTTGCCGCCGAAACACCATCTGCTGCACGCCGCGCGGCGAATGGTCGTAGTAGTAGTCGAGGCCCATCTCGCCCCAGCCGATCACCCGCGGATGCCGCGCGAGCTCGTCTAGGCGCGCGAAGTGCTCTTCCATCGCTGCATTTGCATCATGCGGATGGATGCCGACCGTCGCGTAGATCCAGTCGTGCTGCTCGGCGAACGGAATCGCGGAGTCGAGCCGCTCGGCTGGACTGGTCCCGCTGCCGATCGCGAGCAGCGTCTCGACGCCCGCCGCGCGGGCCCGCTCGAGCATCGCCGCACGGTCTTCGTCGAACTGCGAGAACTCCAGATGCGCGTGTGAGTCTATGATCTGCACGGAACGTTGAATCGTGATGTCGCTCAGGTCTTTAGACCTGAGGTTTCTGCTTCTTCACTTAACCTTTGCGCCCGCGGGAATCTCTTCGGCGAACGTGCACAGCACCGGCCTGCCGTCCGCGCCGGCCGACGCCGCGAGTAGCATCCCGTTCGATTCGAGGCCGCGCATCTTTCGCGGCGCGAGGTTCGTGACGACCACGACTTTGCGGCCGACCAGCTCCTCCGGCGCGTACGCGAGCGCAATTCCCGCGAGCACCTGACGAACCTCGTCGCCGATGTCCACCAGCACCTTCAGCAGCCTGTCCGCGCCCTGAATTCGCTCCGCCGCCTTCACGACACCGACGCGCAGTTCGACCTTCGCAAAATCTTCGATCGCGATCTTCGCGCTTGCAGGTGCGCCTGCCGCTGCGGCAGCCGCCCCCGCCGCGGACGCTCCTTCCGCAGGCTGTACGTTCCCCGGATGCCGTATCTCGTTTTCCATCGCCTCAATCCTTTCTGATACCTCTTTCTTGTCCGCTCGCGGGAATACCGCCTCCGGCTTCCTGATCGTGGTTCCCGGCTTCAGCCCGCCCCACTCCAACTGGTCGATTCGAACGTCTGCCAGTTTCCCCTTCTGACCGAGCTGTTCCCAAATCCTTTGCGTCGCCTCGGGCATCACTGGATGCGCAAGAACGGAGATAATGCGCAGCGATTCCACGGCGACGAACAATACCTGTTCCAGTCGCTCACGCTGGGCCGAATCTTGAGCCAATGTCCACGGTTTTTCGAGCACAAGAAATTTGTCTACCAGCTCTACCAAACCCCAGACAATTGTCAACGCACCCGAGAACTCGAATTGGGCATAGGAGTTACGAATTGTGTCGAGATGTGCTCTCGAAGAAATCTCCTGAACACCGGGTGCGTTTAGGAACAGGGGCCCTGGGACTCGACCACCCGCATAAGAGCTGCCACTTTCGAAGTTTTCGACGTCGGCCGTGGGATGGGGATCTGGAACAATACCGCCGCAATAATTTCCTATCATTGTAAGCGTGCGACTCGCCAGATTCCCAAGTCCATTCGCCAAGTCCGCGTTGTAACGCGTAATCAACGCCTCACGCGAAAAATTCCCGTCCTGACCGAACACCGTCTCACGCAACAGGTAATACCGCAGCGCGTCGTTACCCAGCACCTTCACAATCGGTTCGGGATACGCGACATTGCCCTTCGACTTGCTCATCTTCTCCTGCTCGAAAAGTAGCCAACCGTGCGCGAAAATCTGCTTCGGCAGCGGCAGCTCCGCGGCCATCAGAAACGCCGGCCAATAGACCGCGTGAAAACGAACGATCTCCTTGCCGATCATGTGCAGGTCAGCGGGCCAGTATTTCTGAAACTCGGCGCTGCCTTTTTCGCCTTCGCCGTATCCGATCCCGCTCATGTAGCTCGTCAGCGCATCGTACCAGACGTAAAACACATGCTCCGGATCGCCCGGCCACGGAATGCCCCATTTGATCGTCTTGCGACTAATCGACACGTCCTTGAGCCCGCTTTCGACGAAGCTCCTCACCTCGTTCAACCGGAAATCCGGCTGCACGAATTGAGGCTGGCTCCGGTAGAGTTCGAGCAATTTGTCCTGGTAGGCCGAAAGCCGGAAAAAATAGTTCTCCTCGGAAATCAGCTCCGCAGGCCGCCCGCACGTCGGGCAATTCGCCGGCTCCGGCGTGTCGCTCACGTACAGATTGTCGTAAATGCAGTATCGTCCTTCGTATTTCGCCTTGTAGATCGCGTCGGGTGTGCGCTTCATGGTGCGCCGCACCAGCGTCTGGACCGCCCGCGCATGTTCGGGCGAAGTCGTGCGAATGAATCCCGTCGTCGTAATTCCTAGTAGCTTCCACAAATCGCGAAAAATCTTTTCGTTGTTGTCGACGAGCTCTTGTGGCGTGATTCCCAGCTTCTCGGCGGCGCGCTCGATATTCACGCCGTGCTCGTCCGTCCCCGTGAGATATGCGACATCGTATCCGCACATCCGCTTGTACCGCGCGATCACGTCGCACACGATCGTCGTGTACGCCGACCCGACGTGCGGCCGCGAATTCGCGTAGTAAATCGGCGTGGTCAGGTAAAACTTCGGCTTGTCGTTTGAGGAGCTGAATTGATCCATGGATGATTTGCGCTGCTGTGGAGCTGCAAGAAAACGATACTATTCTGGCCTTCAACCGCTGTCAAATGACCAAAGAAGTAGTCCTTTGGTCCATGGTGGATCATCGGGAGAGCAAATGGGACCTATCGCTTATGTTGGGACGGCCGCAGCCGTATGCACCACAATCGCTTTCATTCCGCAAATCCTGAAGATCAGACGGCAGGGCGGGCACGATCTTTCCTATCCCATGCTGTTTCTCTACCTCACCGGCATTCTTCTCTGGCTGGTCTACGGCCTGCTGCTACACGCCGCCGCCGTAGTCTGGGCCAACGCGGTTACCTCATTGCTTGTGGCCGTGGCGCTGATCCTCAAAGCGCTCCACGCCGCCGGCAAGCGCGCAAAGTGACGGTTTGTCGAAGCCCCGAGGCCGCGCCGACTTTCTCTCCGCGCTCTACTTCCCCAAAGTCCACAGGCCTTTCTGCTTGCATTCCTCGCCCCTCGTCCTAGCATGGGACGATGGACATTTTGGTCAAAACTAGGGCGTCGTTGAAGCCTCCCGAGGCGCGGCGGCCTGCCTGCCCTGAGCGGCGAAGGCCCGCCGCGTTCGACCCCCGAGGTTTGCCTCGGCGGTTCGGGCCCCACCACTCTAGCCCACCTCCGGCCAATCTCCCATTTTCTAATGGCAAAATCCAATTATTAGAATCCAGGCTATCTCACTGTAAACAAAGGATGGCGACTCGTTCTAATGGCCAAAATATGAGAGGGGCAGTTTTGACGGCCTTCCCAGCCTTCTCTATAATCGCCGGATTCACTCGACATAAGGAGCCGCTTGTATAAAACGGTCGAGGACCGCATTCGCAGGGCGCTCGCGCATCACATCCGCGAGCGCTACAAAACGGACGTGCCGATCGTGACCGAGCGTCCACCGAAGCTTTCGATGGGCGAAGTGGCTTCGCCTGTCTGCTTCGAGCTTGCGAAACGGCTGAAAAAGCCGCCGCGCGCTCTGGCCCAAGAGATCGCGAATTCGCTGAAGCCGATTCCCGGTGTCGCCCGGGTTGAGGTCGCGGGCGGCGGATACCTGAACGCGTTTCTGGATCGCGCGGCGTTTTTCGGGGCGGCCTGCGAGGAATCGGGGCGCGAAGCAGTTGCGCCGAGTGCCGACGCGCCCAAGGTGATGGTCGAGCACACCAGCGTGAATCCGAACAAGGCCGCGCATATCGGCCACCTCCGCAACGCCGTCCTTGGAGACACGTTTTGCAGGCTCTTGCGCCATGCGGGACGGCCCGTCGAAGTGCACAACTATATCGACAACACGGGAGTGCAGGTCGCCGACGTCGTCCTCGGGTTTCTGCATCTGGAAAAAAAGTCGACCGACGATGTCCGCGCGCTTGCTGCCGCGCCGAAATTCGACTATCTCTGCTGGGATCTCTACACGCGCGTCACGCAGTGGCTTGTAGAAGACAAGTCTCGCCTCGATCTCCGCTCGCAAACGCTAAAGGACATCGAAGAAGGCCACGGCGAAGCCGCGCAACTGGCGGAGGTCGTGTCGACGGCCATCGTGCTCTGCCACTTGAAAACGCTCGACCGGCTCGGCATCGACTATGACCTGCTCTCGCGCGAAAGCGAAATCCTGCACCTGAAATTCTGGGACGCCGCTTTCGCGATGCTAAAAGAGCGCGGCGCAATCCAGTACGCGACTTCGGGAAAGAACGCGGGCTGCTGGGTGATGCAGCTCCCTTCAGACAAAGAGACTCCTGCCGGGGAAGAAGAGCCGGCGGAATTGGCTGAAGCCAAGATCATCGTCCGGTCGAACGGCACCGTCACCTACGTCGGGAAAGACATCGCGTACCATCTGTGGAAGTTCGGACTGCTCGGCCGCGATTTCCACTACCGCCGCTTCCACAGACATCCGGACGGCCACGAGGCATGGACGACCGCAAGCGATTCCGGTGAATCCGGTGCGCCGTCATTCGGCCATGCGAAGGAAGTCTTCAACGTAATCGATTCGCGCCAGGCCTATCCGCAGCAAGTCGTCGTCGCAGGGCTGCGTGCGCTGGGCAATACCGAAGAAGCCGATCATCTGCGGCATTTTTCCTACAACGTCGTTGCGCTCACGCCCCGCTGCGCCCGGGAGATGGGCTACGAAATTCCCGTCGAAGACGCCAAGAAGCCCTACATCGAAGTGAGCGGGCGCAAGGGCCAGGGGGTGAAGGCGGACGATCTTATCGACGAGCTCGAAGCGGGCGCGCGCAAGGAGGTCGATTCGCGCCACCCGGATGCGCCCGAATCCGACCGCGCCGCAATCGCCCACGCTGTTGCCATCGGCGCGCTGCGCTATTTCCTGTTGCGCTTCACGCGTTCGACCGTCATCGCCTTCGATTTCGAGGACGCGCTGAGCTTCGAAGGCGAGACGGGGCCCTACGTGCAATATGCCGTCGTGCGCGTGAACGGAATCGTGCGCAAGGGTGCGGACCGGCTGAACGACGTGGATGCGGCGAACCTGCTCCGGATCGACCGCGGTGAAATCGATGCGGCGAAGTTCCTGGCGATACCTTCAGGCGATGATCTGTGGGACCTCGCGCTGTTGGCAGGCTCGCTCGACGAGCGAGTGGATACGGCCGTAGGCTCCCAGGAGCCGGCGTTCCTCGCGCACTATGCCTTCGAGCTGGCCCAGGCGTTCAACGTCTTCTACCACAAGCACCACATCCTGTCTGAAGAGGATGCGGAGAAGCGCGCATTTCTGCTGCGCCTTTCATCGCTCGTGCGCGAGCAACTCGTGACGACACTCGGCGTGCTCGGCATCACCGCCCCGGAGAAGATGTGACGCCGTGCCTCTACATCTTTAATGCAAAATCGACGATCGACCGGATAGCAATGCCGGTGGGTCCTTTAGCAAGCCACGGGCGCCCTTCATCCACCCAGCAGGTCGAGGCGATGTCGAGGTGGATCCACGGAGTGTCTTCCGCAAACTCCTTGATGAACCACGCGCCCGTGCTCGCGCCACCGCCTTTGCCGCTGCCTGTGTTGCGAATGTCCGCGATGTTGCTCTTGATCATCTCTTCGTATTCGTCGTCCATCGGCATCGGCCACATTTTTTCGCCCACGGCCTTGGCGCTTTCGAGAAACCGGTCGAGATATTCGCGCGGCGTGCCGAACGCGCCGACATGCACATTCGCGAGCGCGACTTCGATTGCACCCGTAAGCGTGGCCGCGTCGATGAGGTGCGTGCAACCGAGCTGGCGCGCGTAGAAAACCGCATCGGCGAGGATGAGCCGTCCTTCGGCATCCGTGTTGATCACTTCGATCGTTTTTCCCGACATCGCCACCTGCACGTCGCCGGGCTTTTGTGCGCGCCCGCCGGGCATGTTCTCTGTCGCGGGAATCACAGCGATGATGGAAACGGAGGGTTTGAGCGCGGCGAGGGCGCGCATCGCGCCCAGCATCGTGGCGCCGCCGCCCATGTCGTACTTCATCTTCTCCATGTTGGCTGCGGGCTTGATCGAGATTCCGCCGGTGTCGAACGTGACGGCTTTGCCGACCAGCCCCAGCACCGGCGCGCCCGGCCGTGGATTCTCGGGCGTGTAGCGCACGACGACGACGCGAGGCGGCTCGACGCTTCCTTGGGCTACGCCAATCAGCGCACCCATTTTCAGGTCGGCGATTTTTCGTTCGTCGAGGATTTCGATTCCGAGGCCGGCTTCCTTTGCCATGGCCTCCGCACGCGCGGCGAGCATGCGCGGCGTCAGGCGGTTCGAGGGCTCATTGATCAGATCGCGCGCGAAGTTTTGCGATTCGGCGACGATACGGCCGTGGTCGATCGCGGCCGTGAGATTCGATCCGAGGCCCGCGTCGAATCCGGCAAGCGAGACGCACTGGATGTCGCGGTCTTTCCTGTCGGTGCGGTATTTATCCGATTCGAAGTCGGCGACGATCAATCCTTCGACGGCGGCCTGTGCGGCCGCGGGCCCGCGCTCGCCTTCACGCGTGAGGAATACAAGCGTTTTCACGCCGCGCGACTTCAGATGGCGCACCGCCGTCCCGGCAATCTTCCGGAGGTCGGAAACGGCAAATTTGTCCGGTTTGCCCGCGCCAACGAGAAGCAGCCTCTGCGCGGCCAGGCCCTCCGGGAAATGGACGAGTACCAGTTCAAGGGACTTGCCGGTCAGCTCGCCGCTGGCGACGAGCGAGCCGAGGCGGCCGTTCATCGTGCGATCGATATCGGCGAGGACTCCGTCGAATTTGTTTTCTTTATCGAAAACGTATGTAACCAGGGCGTCGGCCTGGATCGAAGCGTACGGCTGAGTCTCGAGTTGGATCTGCATGTCTTCCTTTCGTTTTCATCGCCGCCGAGAGCGATAGATCGCTTCATCGGCCTCGCGTTTCGCTTCCTTCTGCCTTTCGGCTTCGCGGCGGTCGTGAAATTTCTTGCCCTTTGCCACCGCCAGCTCGCATTTTGCGATGCCGTCCCGGAAGTAGATCTTGAGCGGGACGATCGTCATGCCCTTTTGCTGCGTCTGGACGACGAGCCGCTCGATTTCCCGGTGGTTGAGCAGCAGCTTACGCTTCCGGAGCGGGTCATGGTTCCGCGATCCGCCGGGGAGGTACTCCGGAATGTGGCAGTTTATCAGCCAAGCCTCCCCGGCGCGAAGCTCGGCGTACGCTTCGCGCAGCGTCCCTTTGCCCTCCCGGAGGGTCTTGACCTCGGTGCCGACCAGGACCAGACCGGCCTCGAGCTTATCGAGGATGTGGTAGTTATAAGATGCCGCTCGGTTCTGGGCGACAATCTTTACGCCTTCGTATTGGGCCTTTTTTGTCGCGGATTTCACAGGTCCGCTATCATAGCCGCCACGCGCAACTGCCCGCAAGCGACGACATCCCGCGAAGTTCCGGGACTGCCGCGGTCGATAACTTTCACAAGCCTTTCATGCGGCGCTTCGAGATTTGTGGTAACCAAATGGTCCGGCAACTGGGGCGGTTCCTTGCCGCATCCTAACCCCAGTGCTAAACTTCTTGCGATCTGAGGGATCATCGTTGCGCCGCAAAGCCTATATGCCAATCCTGGTGTCCGCCGCGATTCTCCTCATCGGCTGCCCCAAGGTAGATAATGAAGATTACAATGCCGGTCGCAAGGCGGAATCCCTCCAGGACTACGACACGGCCCTGGTCCACTACGAACGCGCCCTCCGCGCCGACCCCACGAACGCCGAATACAAGCTTCGCGAGACCCACACCCGCTTTGCGGCCGGCCAGTTCCACCTCGAACAAGGCCAGAAAGCCCTCGACAAGGGCGAGTTGCAACTGGCGCTCGCGGAGTTCCAGAAAGCCCAGGCGATCGACCCGTCGAATGCCGCCGCCGATCAGCAATTGAAGCACACGACGGATCTGCTGGCGGCGAAGGCTGCCGCACAATCCCCCAAAACGATCAATCCGAATCCGGCGGACGATACGGACCTGCTCGCGGCGCCACCCGAGCTGAAGCCGATTTCGCAGGAACCGATCAATTTGAAGATGACGAACGACGCCCGCGTCGTCTTCGAGACGATCGCGAAGCTGGCGGGCCTGAGCGTCATTTTCGACCCGGATTTCACCTCACGGCGGATTTCGGCCGAACTCCCGAACGTCACGCTCGAGCAAGCGCTCGATGACGTAGCGCTCCAGAGCAAGGCATTCTGGAAGCCCCTGTCGAGCAGCGTCATTTTCGTGGCGCCGGACAATCCGCAGAAGCGCAGGGACATCGAAGACGAGGAAGTGCGGACATTCTATCTTTCAAACACGCTCACGCCGCAGGATCTAACGGAGGTCGTGACCGGGTTGCGGCAGCTCCTCGACCTGCGCCGCATCCAACAGGTGAACTCGCAGAACGCGATCGTGGTCCGCGACACTCCGGATAAACTGGCGCTTGCTTCCAAGATCATCCGCGACATCGACAAGGCCAAACCCGAGGTTTTGATTCACGTGCAGGTGCTGACAGCCAACGTGAATTACTTGCGCGACCTGGGAATCCTGCCGGGCCAAAGCGTGACGCTTGCGTTTACGCCGAGGACCTCGGTGCAACCTAACAGCTCGAGCACTTCGACGACTTCCACCACAACTACCAGTACCACCGGAACCCAAATCACGTTGAATAACCTAAAGAACATCTCCAGTGCGGACTACAGTCTGACGCTACCGGGCGCGACGGCAAATGCCATACTCACGGACAGCCGGACGAAAATCATCCAGGATCCCGAGGTCCGCGTGAGCGACGGAGAAAAGGCAACACTCAAGGTCGGAGAGCGCGTGCCTGTTGCCACAGGGAGCTTTCAGGCCGGAGTCGGAGTGGGAGTCGGCGGCGGGGCGGGCGTAGTCAATCCCCTGGTGAACACGCAGTTCACGTATATCGACGTGGGCGTGAACATCGAAGTGCAGCCCCGCGTGCATCCGGACGGCGACGTTAGCATGAAGGTCTCGGTCGAGGTGTCAGAGATCGACAGCACGAGCAGCATCGGCGGAATCAACCAGCCTGTTATCGGCCAGCGCAAGGTCGAGCACGACATCAGATTGAAGGATGGCGAAGTGAGCGTCCTCGGCGGGCTGATCGAGCGCACGGACACGAAGAACATCAATGGAATTCCCGGCCTGGGGCAGCTTCCTCTCCTGCGGTATCTCTTCTCCGACAACCAGAATCAGATCATGGAGAGCGAGGTTCTGATCGTCATGACGCCGCACATCCTGCGGTTCCCGTCGATTTCCGCGGAGAATCTGCGAACGCTGGCCGCGGGTACGGATTCGAACGCCCGAGTATACCGGGAAGGTGCGGAAGGGCCATCTTCGCCCCTGTCATCCGTCGCGCCGCCTCCTCTCCCGTCCGCTCAAACCAATCCGCAATCGGTGGGAGCTCCGGCCGCTCAGCTTCATTTCGATCCGCCCAACACGACACTGCACGTGGGCGACCGGACCACGCTGGGACTGGCGGTTTCGAACGTGACCGACCTTTACTCGATTCCGCTGTTGATTCACTACAATCCGGCCGTGGTGCAGGTGGAGGAGATTCGCGACGGCGGCTTCCTCTCCGGCGGGACGCAGGAGATTGCGATCGTGCAGCGAATAGACCCGCAGCGCGGCGAAGTGATTGTTTCCGCCACGCGCCAGCCGAATACGCCCGGCGTGAACGGATCGGGCACGCTGCTCGGGATCGTGGTCCGCGGCATCGCGCCGGGGAATACGGCGCTTCAGGTCCTCCAGGTCAACGGGCACAATTCCCAGCAACAAACGATTCCCATGGTTTCCGGGGAAGCCGCGATCCAGGTGCAATGAGGCTGACCATGAAGCGGTTTCGTCGTGGCTCAGCGAGTTCCCGGACCAGGTGCGAGGGCGTTTTCGGAAGTCCGCGGCGCTTCAATCGGGGTTTCACGCTTCTGGAACTCATCATCGCTTGTTCGATCCTCGTGATTCTGGCCACCGTCGCGCTTCCCCTCGAGCGGGTCACGCTGATCCGCCACCGCGAAGAGGCGCTGCGATACGATTTGCGCGAAATGCGCGACGCGATTGACCGTTACCACGACGACGCCGAAAAGGGGAAATTTCAAGTGCGGGCCGGAACTGAAAACTATCCGCCTGACCTGGAAACTCTAAAGAATGGCGTCCAAATGACCACGCAAGGGATTCAGACCGGGCAGAGTGGACAGAGCCAACGGATTCGCTACCTGCGGGAGATTCCTGTCGATCCTATGACGGGGAATACGGATTGGGGCCTGCGCTCCGTGCAGGACGACCCGGACGCTACTTCCTGGGGAGGCCAGGACGTTTTCGATGTCTACAGCAAGTCCCAGGCTACCGGACTCGACGGGACCAAGTACTCGGATTGGTAGCCGCGTTCGTTGGCGAAATTGGGCAAGTCAGATGATAACGCTGGACAGGATGAGGGCTGAGACAAGGCAAAGAAGCCGCGCGCAGCGCGGTTTCACACTACTCGAGCTGATGATCGTCATCACGATCATGCTGATCCTGGCCTCACTGGCGGCCGGAGGCTACTACCAGACGGTGATCCACGCCCGGGAAGCCGCTCTCCATCACGATCTCGACGTCATGCGCCACGCGATTCAGGACTACACTCGCGATCGGAACGTCCCGCCAAGTTCGCTTCAGGACCTGGTCGATTACAGGTACATCGGCGCCGTTCCGACCGATCCCATCACGAAACAGAAGGATTGGAATACGGATGCGTGCGACGCCTTTTACAGCTCGGATCAGACTTCGATGAATGGAATTTGCGACGTACACTCCGCGTCCGATGCGGTCTCTCCGTTCGAGAACATCGCCTATAGCCAGTTTTGAGCGGCATCTGGACGCGCCAGCTTGAGCAGCCATTGCATGAAATTCGAGCCGACATTCGCGAACTCGACGCATGCAGCCCCAGCCTGTATTTTTCATACAGGCTGTGGAGGATTGAAAAAAAATAGGCGCGCCTGCCGCGAATGGCGAACTATTTTTCGAGTTGAGCGACCGCACGCGAACCAGGGGTGCGGGAAACTCATATTTCTTCTCGACGCGTCTCTCGGCTTGTTGTATTCTATGCGCCCACCGATCTCGGCCAGATCCCCGTTCAACAAGCTCTGGCCAGTTCTGGGCACGTGTGTATGCGCCTACCTCCTCGGCATGAACTCATCGAGAGGGGCCTCGTTGCGCTGGTTCTAATCCTGGTCGTGTTGGCAATCGCACTGCATTTGAGAGCTTGGTGATCTGGGCCGAGTTTGGGTTCACAAAAATGACCTGCGCGCTGAGGCCTGATGTTCACAATCGTGGACGCCCGCGCCTTGAGAACACCCACGCGCGAACGCCGAACCAGTACGTCGCACCAACGGCTAGCAAAGTAAAGGGATACCGGCGCAGTCGACCCGATCCAGACCACAATCGCGTTGGCGTCCGGTAACGAACGTGCTTGTACTCCGGGGGGACTTAGGCGGAGATGCGCTCGTTCAAATTCATCTTTGGCCAGTCCATGTAGATGAAATCGGGGTGTCTTACGACGACCAAGATGCTCTGGAAAGTCACGGACCGGCTGTTGTTGCCAGCTTTCTTTTTCCTCATTGCTTTTGTGGCTGCTCTTACCTTCTGGCAATTGTTGATTTCCCACAGGCGTGCGGAGATTCAGGCGGCGACAGGTGAACAGGCCTCGTTCGTGAGGTCCGAGATCGAGGCGGAACTGAAAGCGCGGGTTCTTCCACTGGAGCACCTGGCGGGGCGCTGGAAGGCTCGCGGCCGGCCGGATGACGCCGGCATGGAAGCCGACGTGGGTCTCGCCACGAGTGGCTATCCAGCTTATCGAGCTGTCGAGTGGGTGGACCCTACTTTCCATGTGCGCTGGGTAACGCCGCAGAACGAAAGCGAAGCTGACCTGGGCGCAGACCTGACCGCCGACGACCGCCGGAGTGCTGCACTGCGGGCTGCCGAAGTCAGTGGAAGTGCGCAGGCGACGGGCCCCATCGACTTGCGACAGGGCGGCCGTGGTTTCTTGGTGTGCGTACCCGTGTATGCGGATGGAAGACTCAGCGGTTTTCTCCTCGGCGTGCTCCAGTATCAGAATCTACTCTCCCCGATTCTCCAGGGCGTTGGGCAGAACTACTGGGTGACCGTCTACGATGGCGACGAGAAGGTCTACAGCCAGGGAGCGGACCTCGCGCCGCGGGATGCGTCCTGGGCGCAAATGGCAGATGCCCGCATTCAGCAGTTGACTTGGCGCGTGCACGTGTGGCCGAAGGCCGGAACTCTTTCCGATGCGCTCTCGCCCCTCCCGAATGTCGTGTTTGTCGGAGGCATCCTGATGGCGGCCCTGCTCGCCTTCATCGTTTATCTCGCGGAAACGGCGTGGCTCCACGCCCGGGAACTCGCCGCTGCGAACAAAGAGCTGGAAAAAGAAATCGCCGGCCGTGCGCAAGCCGAGCAAGCGTTGCGTCAGGCGCAGAAGATGGAGGCCGTCGGTCGGTTGGCCGGTGGCGTTGCCCACGATTTCAACAACTTGCTCATGGTGATCCGCGGCCATGCCGCCCTTTCGCTGCGGAGGCTTGGTTCCGATGGTCCGCTGCACCGCGCCTTGAGCGAGATCTTGAAAACCACGGATCGGGCTTCGTCCCTTACGCGGCGCCTCTTAGCCTTCAGCCGCAAGCAGGTGCTTCAGTTGCGCGTACTGGACCTCAATACTCTCGTCGCGCAGGTTCAGGAGCTCCTGCCACCGGTGCTAGGTGACGATATCAATCTCGTTCTCGACCTCGACTCCGAACTGGGTCGCGTGAGGGCCGACTCCGCTCAGATGGAACAGGTCATCATGAATCTCGTTCTCAATGCCCGGGATGCCATGCCGAATGGTGGCGAATTGACGATTCAGACCACGAACTTCGATCTCGATGAGAGTTGGATCCATCGCCACTTGGCGGCTCGCGCCGGCCCGCACGTGAAGCTCGCGGTGCGCGATACGGGACACGGCATGGATGGTGAAACTCTGTCGCACGTGTTCGAGCCCTTCTTCACTACGAAGGACATCAGCAAAGGTACCGGGTTGGGCTTGGCAAGCGTCTACGGGACTGTCACACAGAGCGGTGGCTGCGTCACGGTCTCGAGCAGGATCGGCCAGGGCACGGTCGTTGAGATCTATCTTCCGCGCGTTGAAGCCCCCCTCGAACCGTTGGAAGTTCCGAAAACGATTTCTCCGTCCGTACGCGGCGCCGAAACCATTCTGGTGGTGGAAGATGACGACGCCGTCCGTCGCATGACACGCGAGTTCCTCAAGATCCAGGGCTATACCGTCATCGAGGCCAGCCGCGCTGCCGACGCCATCCAGCTCATGCAGCGTCACGGGGAGGCGATTGATCTCGTGCTCACGGATGTGCTCATGCCCGGAATGAAAGGACGCGAACTCATCGAGCGCCTGGCCGAACTCCGGTCGGACATGAAGGTTCTCTACATGTCGGCCTACTCCGAAGACGCCGCCGTCAACATTGGCGTCCTCGACCCCGGCACGCAGTTCATCGAAAAGCCGTTCAGTCCGGACGACCTGGCTGGCAAGGTTCGCGAAGTCCTCGGCCCGGCGCACTAGAATTGGTGATTCGGACGGACGAAATGTATGCCCTGCTTTGTCGGCCTCGCCTTGCGGCCATGGTTTCTCGTTTCCACGTGCAACGGTAAACCATGGGATTCAAGCCTATTCGCAAGACGGAAACTGCGGCCATTGCTTTGCTCGCTCGAAATCCCGCAAGCCGGGCTTGACGCTTTCCGCCACTTCAATGCCTCGCTTCTTTCTTCGCTGCGTTCCGCTCAAGGTGCTTCAGGAATTCTGTCATCTTAACTGCCAGTCAACAAAAAGAGCTTCCATTTCGAAAAATGGAAGCCCTTGTATTTGCATAAGATAGCTGGTTGCGGGGGTCGGATTTGAACCGACGACCTCCGGGTTATGAGCCCGACGAGCTACCAGGCTGCTCCACCCCGCGCCTCAGATACTACGCGACTTGCCGCTCTTCTGCAACCGCACTCAGATCCAGTGCCCGATATCCTGATCGCAGGTGGCAGCAGCAGATGCGGATGCTGGTACTTGGCTTTCGTGATCGGTCAAGGGACCGCAGTCTCCCCAAGCAAAGCTCTTCTGTCTTCAATCAGTTGGTGCGGTCTCGGTTAGAACGCGTCTTTGGCAGGCGGAGTGCACTCCTCTCGGGTCAGCAGAAGGAGATGACCATGACCGATAGGAACCCCCAATAACGACCACCGATGCTAAATCGGAAATTCCGGTTGAAACTCTGGTTTCTGACTATGCTGACTGCGCTTTCCAGAGCGGCCCGACAATCCGTGAAATCATCCATCACTAGTTATCGTAAATGGGCTGGTCTGTGACACCGAGCGCATAGAGTGATCAGATTTTCCTCTGCATCATCACCGAGTAAACTGCGCGATTGCATATGATGAACCTGAAGACCACGCAGCGATCCACAGAATTGACAGCGCCAGCCATCTCGCCGCAGCACCTGTCCGTGTAAGGTCTCGTAAGAACATCGATCAAGCTTCAGCCGCGGTCGTCTGGGGCGGACGGAGTTCATACAGTCATCCGCGCTCTGTCTAGGAATTCCTGCCTCTTGGTCTGCGGGAGGGCATCAAAGAGCCGATCCAAAGAGAGCATTAGGGCGTCAGAATTTCCGCTGTCGAGATTTGCCCCCGCCAGAAAATCAGCGCAAATCATCTCCAGCATGTAGCCTCTCGATTTATCACTTCCCAGCATCAGGGCCGCTGTTTCAAGGGCCTGCTCGATCACTGGCAGCTGGCTTTTGTACAGCTTGAAGTAGATGAGTTCCCAGGGTTCTGTCTCCTGCCCGGTCAGGTGCCGTTCCACCTCCCGCTTGAACTCCTCTTTCGGTAGCTCATTGGCTTTGTGCAACCAGGTTGCACAATCGAAGTCCTTCCCGTCCCTGCGCGCGACTTTGGCCATCTCCGCCGCCTTGCTCCAGCCCACCTCCCTGAGACGTGGTTTCGGGATTCGTGTCAGATTCTCGTGGATGGCCATCAGGTAGTAGGCTTTCCGACGCGACTCCGGGAAGCGTTTTTCAAGGAACTCATCAAACGACTTCAGGTTCTCCAGCCTCCAGAACTGCCCCGCCCGAACTTCGCAAAGATACTGCCCCAGCTCGACAAACCGCACA
>Ga0187872_10000988_pt1 | contig 30469 bp, 27 predicted proteins | sample June2016WEW_16_4_FD_132973 | JGI IMG/M metagenome (GOLD analysis project Ga0187872, IMG submission 132973) | Peatland microbial communities from SPRUCE experiment site at the Marcell Experimental Forest, Minnesota, USA - June2016WEW_16_40 | ecosystem: Environmental > Terrestrial > Soil >...
CCCAGCCTCGTGGAATGCCCAGTCCACGGCTCCTGTGAACGCCACTCAGAAGCGTTGCAGGTAGCGTCGAACCCGACACGACTATGGGCGCAAGGGCCGAAAACCCCCTTGCGCCCCTCCGTGAGGGCGGCAAAAATGAAAGGTTTTGCGTTGAGAAGTCTCTCTGCGGCATGACGCCGCTCCGATGATGGTCTTAATACCTTGCATACCGTCGCCCGCTGTAGCCTTCGTGCCTGCGGTTGCCCATGAGGTGTCTAAACATATGGCACAATGCACAATCCCAGTCTATCTGACCGGCAAAGTCGGCTCGATAGTCTATACCGGCAACCGCCAGGGCACCGCCGTCCGGCAGTTGGTTACCCCCAGCAACCCGCAAACTGCGGCCCAGTCCGCTCAGCGCGCTCGCTTCGCCGCCGCCGCAAAAGCCTCTGCTTAAGCCATCTAACCACAGTAATTTATGAAACACATGTAACCACGTAACTGCTTCATTTGCGCCTTTGGCCTTGGCGTTATCGGCTTTCGGACTTCGGACTTTGCCATTCCCCTTCCCACCTCCAAGGGTGGCAATCTGTCACCAAGTGTCCACTTTTGAGACATCACCCCGCCGAGCCGGAGCGCGGCTGTCCCCAGCCGCAGCAGTACCTACTACGCAACGGCTGCCGGAGTGCCCCGAGACCCAAACTCCTTGCGGATGTGCTGCAGCTGGGGACAGCCGCGTTCCAAGACAGTGTCGCTGCGCTCGCCGGAGCGAGATTAGCGTCATTCGCATAGTATAGCCGGATGATAAGCCAGTACGATACTTGCTTTTTTTCCCACTTTTCCCTTGAACGCGCGGGCCTCCCCGTGGTAAAAACGCACGATGGCACGAATAAATGAAATCTGAGACCTGCGCTGCAAGTCACAAAAGAATTGCCACCACAACAGAACAGAAAGAACTGCCAACATGAAAAAACACACCTCAAATTCACTTCGATTCATCCCCGCCGCCCTCGGCCTCGCGTTCTGCCTCCTGGCCAATAATGCCAACGCGCAAAGCCAGTATTTTACTACTGTAGCCAATAATACCACTTATTCCTGGGACGCTGCCAACTGGAATGCTTCAGGATCAGCCGGAAACACCGCTCCGTACACCTTCAACTGGACGGCGGGGGATTTTGCCAGGTTTTACAACGGCGCCGGCGATAATTATACGGTCACCGTCAATGCCAGCGAATCAATGACTGGGTTGTATATGGGTTCTGGGTCTTCGAGCACGACTGTGAACATTAACGACTTTGGTAACGGCACCGGCTCTTTGAACGTCGTCGCGAACTCTTCCCAAGCCAGTCAAAATGGCTTCAGTTGGCTTACCCAAGGATTCTTCAATAACTCTGGAACTGTCTCTATCAATGCGCAGATTGCCGGCAGCGGCGGAGTTGAGGAGGAGGGTGGCGGCGGCGGCACTGGCCAGCTCCAACTTTACGGCATTAATACCTTTACTGGCGGGTTCCTGGCTATCTCCAGCACCAGTTATATTGAATTTAACAACAACAACTCCTTCGGTGCCCTTTCCAGCCAGATTGGCTTCGACGGAACCACGTTTGCGATCATGCAGAACAATGGCCCTTCGACGGTTAATATCGCCAATCCCGTTCAAACCATTGGAGCAACCGGTGTGGACTTTATTGGCAACGGCGTGACCTATAGTGGCAACTGGTATTTGGGGGGAGGAGCTTCTGCTATAAACATCCGAAATAACGGCGTCGGCACTACCGTCACTCTCTCCGGCGCACTGAGCGCCACCAGCGGAACGGTGACCTATAGCGGAGCTAACGGCGGCACAATTGTCTTGAGCGGGGCGAACACCTACACCGGCCCGACGGCAGTTGGTGTTTCCGGCGACACCAACTTCAGGCTCACGCTCGGCGCCGCCAATACGATCGCCAGCAGCAGCAGGGTGATTATGGCTGGCGGCACATTGGACCCGGATGGTTTCCACCACGTGATGTCGTCCACCACGCTGGGCCTGACGGCCAGCTCGACGATTGATTTCACTTCCGGCGCAGCCGAAATGGATTTTGCCAACAGCTCAGGGGTGGCTTGGACTGCTGCCCTGACTCTGAACCTCGTGGCCACCGGGCACGGCAACTGGAACCAAAACGGGGACCACCTTGAAATCGGCACCGACGCCACTGGGCTGACTTCGGCTCAACTGGCCGAGATCGAGTTCAATGGGACCGACTTGGGCGATGCGGCGATCGACGCGAATGGGTATATTTATGACACCGCCCAGCCGATCCCCGAGCCTTCCACCGTCGTCCTCAGCCTGCTTGGGCTGGGCGCGCTGTGGACCATCCGCCGCCGGACGGCCTGATCGGCAGACATTTTTCCGATACGGCAAGGGCCGCCAGCGATGGCGGCCCTTGCGCTTTCCAGACGTCAGCAGTGGTGGCGCTCTCGCCTCTTCGCTCGCCACGCGCGCCGAGCGGTGACACCTTTCTGCCAGCCATGACTCGAGCCCGCAAACTCACAAAGACGTTGCTTGAACTGCTGTTAACGTGTTTCCTGCTTGTCCTTATGCTGCGCTGGTTTGAACATAGCCAGGTCTATCATCCCGACCGGGTCCTGACCGCGACCGGCGCCGAACTGGGCCGGCCGTTTGAGGATGTCCGCTTCCGGGCGAGCGATGGGGTGGAGCTAAACGGCTGGTTCTTCCCGGCAGCCACGAATTCCCCGCGGGCGCGGTTGGCGGTGCTGCTTTGCCACGGCAACGCCGGCAATATCAGCCACCGGCTCGACATCTGCGCCGCCCTGCTGGCCACCGGCGTCAACGTCTTTGTCTTCGACTACCGCGGTTACGGGCGGAGCCAGGGGAGACCGAGCGAGGAGGGGACCTGCCGTGATGCCCAGGCCGCACACCAGTGGCTGCGGCAAAAGCGCTTTCCCGGCACGAACATCATTGCCTTCGGCGAATCCCTGGGCGGTGGCGTCGCGGCGGAACTGGCGGCGCGTGAACCGGTCGGCGGGCTGGTATTGCAAAACACCTTCACGAGCATCCCGGACATGGGCGCGGAATTGTTTCCCTGGTTGCCGGTGCGCTGGCTCGGCACAATCCATTACGACACGCGCGGCAAGCTGCCGCGCCTGAAAGTCCCCGTGCTGGTGATGCACAGCCCTGCTGACGAGCTGATCAGGTTCCATCACGGCCAAAGGAATTTTGCCGCGGCCAACGAACCCAAACTCTTTTGGGAGCTAAAAGGCGATCACAACGATCCGCTGGCCGACACCCAACACTTCATCGCGGGCCTGGAGCAGTTCCTCAGCCTGATCGAAACCAGCCGCGCGGCTGGCTCGGGTGGCGCGGATTCCCGTCCGCTTCCCCGAGCGCCGGGCGCCAAGACGAACTGAGACTTTTTCACGCGTTAGCGCCGCCAGGAGGACCAGGAGGACCGTCCCGCAAAAGTTCGCTTGATTCTTACCCGCAAAACCGGCCAACTATCGTAAGTGTTCAGAGCATGAAAGCGAACGTCTTATCTCAATTGGGCCGCCGCACCGAAGCCCCGCCCATCTCGTGGCTGATGGCCACCACGTTGGCGCGGCCACAACTCATTTCATTGGCGGCGGGATTTACGGACAATGAGTCTCTGCCGGTCAAAGAAATACGTGGATTAACCGAGCGCGTCTTAAGTTCGGCGCACAGCGGCCAGGCCGCCCTGCAATACGGCACCACCGCCGGCGATCAGGCCTTGCGCCGGCTGACCGCCCGCCATCTGCATTCTCTGGACGGCCAACCCGGAGCGCGGCGGGCCTATTCACCCGACCGGATGATCATCACCAACGGCTCCCAGCAAATGCTCTACATGATCACCGAGGCGCTCTGCGACCCGGGAGACCTCGTGCTGGTGGAAGACCCGAGTTATTTTGTCTATCTTGGCATTCTGCAAAGCCACGGCGTGCGCGCCCGCGGCGTCCGGATGGAACCGGACGGGCTGGATTTGACCCGCCTGGAAGCGGTGCTCGAAGCCCTCAAGCGCAGTGGCGAGTTGCGTCGTGTGAAGATGCTTTACCTCGTCAGCTACTATCAAAACCCGACCGGCCTCACGACGAGCTTCGAGAAGAAGGCCGGCGCGCTCCGGCTGCTGCGGCACTACGAGCGGGCGGCGGGACATCCCCTCTACTTCTTGGAAGACGGCGCATATCGCGAACTCCGGTTCCAGGGAGACGATATGAAATCCGCACTGGCAATCAAAGGCCACAGCGACCGGGTCATCTACGCCGGCACTTACAGCAAACCCTTTGCCCCCGGCACGCGGATCGGATTCGGGCTCATGCCGGAGCCGCTGCTGACCACCGTGCTGCGCATCAAAGGCAATCACGATTTCGGCTCGTCGAGCTTGCTGCAGCAGTTGCTCGCTCGCGCGCTCTCCTCGGGGCTTTATCAGAAGCATCTGGCGGTGTTGCAAAAGCGCTACGCGCACAAAGCGCGCGTGATGCGCGCGGCGCTCACACAGCATTTCCCCGCTGAGGTGGAGTGCTGGGAACCGTCCGGGGGCTTGTACTTCTGGGCCAGGCTGCCGCAACGGCTAAAGTCGGGCACCGCCTCAAAGGTGTTTCAAACGGCGCTGGCCAACAACGTCTTGTACGTGCCGGGCGAACTCTGTTACGCCGCTGATCCGACACGCCGCAGGCCGAATCACGAAATGCGGCTCAGCTTCGGCGGGGCGACGGAAACCAACGTGCGCAAGGGCATTGCGCGCCTGGGCGCAGTGCTGCACGCTTGCCTGGGCAGGTAGTTTAGCTGCTTGGGAGGGCGAGCGTCCCCGCGAGCCCAAGCATCTCGAGAAAACAGGGCTCGCGGGGACGCTCGCCCTCCCGGGTTAGTCCCTGCTCACCCGGGCGGCCAGCCCAGGCGGCGGCCGCCCAGAATATGACAGTGCAAGTGCGGCACGGCCTCGCCGGCATCAGGACCGTTGTTGAACACCAGGCGGAAACCGGATTGAGCCAGCCCCAACCGGTTCGCCACCTCGACCGCTTTTAGCAGAAGATGCCCGAGGACCTGCTGGTCTTCCGGTTTGGCCTCGGCCAGGCGCGGGATGGGCCTTCGGGGCACAATCAAGACATGCATTGGAGCCTGTGGCTTGATGTCGCGAAACGCCACTACGAGATCGTCCTCATAGACGAGCGAGGCTGGAAGCTCGCGGGCGATGATCTTCTCGAACACGGTCTTGCTCATTCGGATCGGCTTCAGATTCTCCCCGCTTACTCCACCATCAAAGCAAACTCCTCCGGCGCGGATTCGACGCTCAGGCATTGGCGAAGGTAGGCCACGATTTCCCCTTCCAGGCTCTGGCAGCGCAGACTCCAGCGCCGCGCGCCGGTCAGTTGTTTGACGCAGCCGCGCAGCCCGCGAAACCGCAGCACCCGCGGGGCTTGCCGCAGGCGCCGCTGTAATTCGGCGCGCAAGCGCGGAAAGAAGAAAAGTTCGCGACCTGGACCCGAGTCATCAGCCAGCCGGCACAAATCGAATTCCAGCACGCGCGGCCGGGAGTCGCTCTCAGCGGAAAGCTGCGCGGTGGCCGCGAAACCGCACAGCACCTTCTCCAGCGCCCCGGCGAATTCACCGAGGGATACGGTCTGCCGGCCCAGTTCGTGTTTGAAGTAATGGAAGACTGCGTTTGCGGCCTGCCGGACGAATTCCGAATCGAACAGCTCTGCCGTGTCACCCCCCAGTTCTGCGGACACCATGTCGGCGGAATACGGGATGGTCTCACCGGTGGCCATTTCGAAGAGCAGACAATCGGAGGCGAGCGCAATCATTGTTTGCCTTCGAGTTTCTTCACCTCGTGCACGAAATCGGTCGCTTCCTGGAAACGCCGATAAACACTGGCAAAGCGCACGTAAGCCACGTCGTCGATTTGGCGCAACCCTTCCATGACCAGCTTCCCGATGACTTCGGCGGGGACTTCGCGCTCATACTTGTCCGTCACTTCGTTGACAATCCGCTCAACCAGTTCTTCGATGACCTTTGGGCCGATCGGGCGCTTCTGGCAGGCCTTTTTGAGTCCCGACAACAGTTTTTCCTTCGAGAACTCCTCGCGGCGGCCATCGCGTTTGAGCACCAGCAGTCCCGCCTGCTCGACCTCTTCGTAAGTCGTGAACCGATAGCCGCACGCGATACACTCCCGGCGCCGGCGAATCGTCGCGCCCTCTCGCGAGGCTCGCGAATCAATCACCTTGTCATCCTGACAGCCGCATTTAGGGCATCGCATATCGGCACAACCACTGCTAATTGTGGTAGCTGTGTTTGTACCATACCAAGTATTGGGGAGTCAAGCCTCAGGAGCCGAAATTTCTGCACGTGGGCACATCGGGCTTGCGGCTTCAGAAAACCTGCGGCAGCCCTTCTTCGAGCATGCGCACCTTGTGGCTAAGTCCCTCTTGCGCCGCGAGCTGCCGCAGCCAGCGGGGCGGCTCGTCCAGGTCTTCGAACGACAGCCGGAACGTGCCGTAGTGCATCGGCACCAGCCATCGGGCATACAGGTCCTTAAAGACTTTGATGGCCTCGTCCGGCCCCATGTGCATGTGGCGAAATGACTCCGGGTGGTAGGCGCCGATCGGCAGCAGTGCGATCTCCGGCCGGCAGGTCTTTCTGATCTCCTTGAATCCCTCGAAATAAGCGCTGTCACCCGCGTGATAAATGCGCCGCCCCTGGTGTTCCAGCACAAACCCGCCGTAGCCCCGCTGATGGTCGCGCAGGACGCGCGCGCCCCAATGTTTGGATGGGGTCAAGGTCACCTTCCAGTCGCGCTGGCAGAAGCTTTCCCACCATTCCAACTCCACCACACGGCCAAAACCGAGGTTGTAGGCCAGGTCGCCCACCCCCCAGGGCATGATGCCGATTTTTGGATGGGGCAACCGGCGGAGCGTGGGTTTATGGAAATGATCAAAATGCGCGTGGGTCAGCAGGACCGCGTCAATGGGCGGCAGGTGCTCGATTCTCAGACCGGACCGCTTGATGCGCTTCAGCAAGAAAAGCCAGTTCGCAAAGTTGGGATCGATCAGAACGTTCAGGTCGGTGAACTGAACGAGAAACGAGGCGTGGCCGATCCAGGTGATGGCCACCTGGCCGAAGCTCAGTTTGGGAAAGGCCGGACGCTGGGTTTGGCCGGTGCGCCTCGTCAACAAGGCCTTCCAGACCATCTCCCGAAAAAATGTGCGCGGGTTAAAGTGCTTCGCCGGCGTAAAATCCTTGAAAGAGCGCGGGAGCGGTTGACGCCCCTGCGGCGGACGATACGGGGCATGTTTCGTCATAGTTCGTTATCAATCCTATTGATCCTCTTTCAAGCTGCAGGCTGCTCGAATTGGAGTTCGTAGAGTTTGGCATAAACGCGCCCGGCTCGAAGCAGTTCCGCGTGCGTGCCCGTTTCGACAATGCGCCCGTGATCCAACACCACGATGAGATCGGCCTTCTGTATGGTGGAGAGCCGGTGGGCGATGCAGATCGTGGTGCGGCCTTGCATCAGTTCTTCGAGCGCCGCCTGGACGATCCGTTCGGATTCGGTATCGAGCGAACTGGTGGCCTCGTCCAAAATGAGGATCGGCGCGTTTCTCAGAATGGCCCGGGCGATGGCCAGGCGCTGCCGCTGGCCGCCGGAAACATTAACGCCTTTTTCCCCAACCGGAGTGTCGTAACCCTGCGCTTTGTCTTTGGTAATAAAATCATGGGCGTAGGCGTGTTTAGCGGCTTGTTCAATCTCGGCGTCGGTGGCGCCGGGCCGGCCCAGGGCGATGTTGTTGCGGATCGTGTCATTGAACAGAAGGGTTTCCTGGGTCACCACCGCAATGTTGGCCCGCAGATCGCGGGAGGAGACGTCCCGGATGTCGGTGCCGCCGATGAGAATCGCCCCTTTGTCAGGGTCGTAGAAACGGAGCAGGAGGTTGGCGAGGCTGGTTTTGCCGGAACCGGTGCGGCCGATCAGAGCAACCAGTTGGCCGGGCTGAATGGTCAGGTTGATGTCGTGGAGCACGGTTTTCTCACCATAAGAGAAGCTCACGCCTTCGAAACGAATCGGTGTGCCGTGGGCCTGGAGCGGTTTCGGGCGGGCGGGTTCGGGCAGCGTGGTTTGCTGAGCCAGCAGCTCATAAACCGGCTCAACACTGGCGCGGGCCAGGGTCAATTGACTCTGCAAGCGGCTGAGGTTCTTTAAGGGAGCATACATGCCAAAAACCGCGATGAAGAAGGCCAGCAGGTCTCCCGCCGGCGCGCGGCCAGGAGCGACGAAAGCGAAATAAGCGAAGATGAGCGCCACCCCAACAGACCCGATGAATTCAATCAGCGGCCCCGGCAGTTCACTGGCGCGGACCGAGCGCATAAAAAAGCTGGTGATGGCCTTGATAGCGTTGCGAAACTGGTCCACGACCGTGTTCTCGAGGTTATAGGCTTTGACAACGCGAATGCCAGTGAACGACTCATGGAGGACGTTGGCGGCGCTGGCGAATTTCTGGTGGATGCCGGAGTGCGTCTTGCGGAGCTTGCGGCCGTAAATGACCACCGGGATGAGGCAAAGCGGGAAAACGACCAGCGTGGCCAGACTCAAGTACGGTTGCATGACGATCACGGCCACTACCAGGACAATGATGGAAATGGGGTCGCGAATGATCGTCGCGAACGAACCGTTAATAGTATTGATTACCCCCATACCGCCATCGATCCGCGCCATCAAATCGCCGGTGCTGGTCCGGCTGAAGAAACCCATCGGCAAATGGATTACGTGCTCGAACAACCTGACCCGCAAGTCGTTGGCGACTCGAATGGCCACCCAGCACAGCATATAAGCGTTCAGATACGTCAAAAGCCCCCGCAGCAGCATCGCCCCCGGGATAAAGGCGATTACCAGCGCCAACCGCGTCCGGGATGGATTGCCGGTCGGGCGAAACCAGTTCACGATCTTATCCAGAATTCGTTTGATCGAGGGTGGCAGGGACAGAAGCTTCTTCTCGCTGGCGGGGAGTGAGCGGGCCGCCAATTCTCGCGGGTAGGCGTCTTCCAACAGAAACCGGTTTAAGAAGACCAGTTCCTTTCCCTGCGGGTGCAACTCAAGCAGTTTCCTGGTCTCCGGCCGCAAGTCCACCGTTCGGAACCGACCCTCCTCATAGATAGCCGGGCCCGCTGCAGTCTGGTTAAGAATCCGGGCCAAGGCGGCTTGGAGTTGCTCCGGAACCGCGTTGGAGAGTTGGTACTGTGCCAGGGCTTGATGGGCGGCAGCGTCCATCTTCGCGCTCAGAAAGGCGGACACGTCATCGGATTTGAGGGTGAGTTTTCGTGCCAACCGCAGCGGATCCTTGATGTCGCTGGTTGAGAAAACAGCAGCCGCTTTTTCCGTGGGGAAAACCGTATCCAGAGCGAGCTTGAGCGAAAGGGGCAAGGTGAAAGCCAGCACGCCCGACAAAAAACCGCAAACCACACCGAGCGCGAACCGGAATCGGTAGGGCTTTACCAATTTCAACACCTTTTTCAGATAGTCTAGCATTCGTCGAACAGAATTATGGAACAGGCCCCGGCGCCAGGCGAGCAGTTTATGGGGCGAGATACAGGCAGAGAGACACGGAGGGATGGAGTATTGGAGTGATGGAGACTCATTCAGCGGCAGCGTCAACCATTTCCTGGCTCTCTTTCAATCCGTTCGGCCCAGCAGAGCCATGACCTGCTCGGGCGTGATCCGGGCCAAACACAGCGCTTTATCCTCCACAGCGCAGGGGGGATTCTTTAAGTTGGCGCAGGGACACGGTGCCAGCAGATGCCTGTGCGGTTCGCCGCGCGGCAGCCATTCGGCGGTGCCGGCATAGTCGCGGAACAGCGCCATCGTCGGCACGCCCAGCGCCATAGCCAGGTGCAGGACTCCGGAATCCGCGCCTATGTGCAACCGGGACCGTTGCAGCGCGGCCGCCAGTTCGGCAATGGTCATGCCCGAGGGCAGCACCGTCAGGCGGTCATCGCCCACGCCCGCTGCCAGCGAGCGCAAGCGTTCCTGCTCACGAACATTGGCGCTGCCGGTGGCAATAATCCGTGCCAGCGGTTCCTTGGCCAGCAACCGCCTGGCTAGTTCAATCCAATGTTCCAACGGCCATTCCTTGAGCGGAGTGCTGGCGTTGATCGAGAAATGAATCGCGCCGGCGGGCACCCGCGCTGCGGCCCACTGCACCGCCGTCTCCGGGAGCCGCAAGTCCCAACGGGCCGCCGCCAGCCCAAACCCGCACGCGGCCAAGACCTGCCGCCGTTGCTCATACACCGGCAGTTCGGGACTGGGGCGGGGAACCTGGTCGTGGACCAGCCAGTGACTCCAGAAGTGTTTGCGTCCGCCGGCAACGGCAACGCTCCACCGCGCTCCCAACAGCGCCGTTACGAAGAGGGTTCGATCAGCGCCGCTGAAATTGAAGGCCAGGTCGAACCGCTCGCGGCGCAAAGCCAACAGCAGGTCCCAATGCCGCCACCAGGGCGGGCTGGGAGAGCCCAACGGAAAGGCGCGGGGCCGGTCCACGCACGGGGCCAATTGCAGCGCCTCAGTCCCGACCAGCGCGGACAAGGTGTGTAACTCCGCCGCCGGGTAATGCCGCTTGATTTCCCACAGGGCCGGGACGAGGTGAACCGAGTCGCCGAGGAAACCCAAATCCACGACCAGAATCTTTCTGGCCGCATGGCTTCGCTCGTAGAAGCCGATCAGAGTCGCGCGTTGCATGCGTCCCTCATCCGGCTCGGTTCCCCAGGTATTTCTCAAACCACAGTTGGAACATAAACAGCGTCCATAGTTGCTTGCGGTTGTCTCTGATTCCGTGCAGGTGCTCGTTGACCAAGCGCGCAAGGGCCTGGTAGTCGAAAAGGCCCTGCTGCCTGATTCGCCGCTCCGAGAGCGTGTCCAGCAGCAGGTCGCGCAGTTCGTTTCTGAACCATTTCGCGATTGGGATGCCGAATCCCTTTTTCCCGCGCGCCAGGATGTCCGGAGGCAGTTTGCCCGCCATGGCCCGCTTGAGAATGTATTTAGTCTTCAGACCCTTGAGTTTGAGGCCAAAGGGAATCGCATTCGCAAATTCCACGAAAGTGTAGTCCAGAAACGGCGCGCGGGCTTCCAGCGCACAGGCCATGCTGGCCCGGTCCACCTTCACCAGGATGCCATCCGGCAGGTAGAACTTGCAGTAGAGGTAAATCAGCCGCTCCATCGTGCGGTTGGTGGAACAATGCTTCTCTGCATCCAGAATATCTTCATATTCATCGACCTCCCCGGCGCTGGCCAAAAGGCTGCGCTGTTCCTCCGGAGTGAAGGACCCGATCCAAACCTGGTCGCGAAGCTCCGGCCGCCAGCCGGCGCCTCTCAAGAACCGCTTCATCTTGAAGTCCAGACTGAAGTTCTCATGCGACACCGGCAGCAACTCCGCGAGCGGCCGGAGCATCCGCTCGTGCAGCACCCGCGGCACACGGTAGAAGCGGGCCAACCGCTGCGCCGGGAACGTCGGGTAGCCTGCGAATAACTCATCCCCTCCGTCGCCGCCCAGCGCCACTGTGACGTGCCGCCTCGTGAATCTGGAGAGCAGGTAAGTGGGAATAATCGAGGCATCGGCAAAGGGTTCGTCCAGGAACGCCGCCACCTCGGGCAGCATATCCAGCAGTGCCCGGCCCTGGAGGATTTCCTCATGGTGGTCCGTGCCGCAGAAGTCCGCGACGCGGCGCGCGTACCGGGACTCGTCGAAGGAGCTTTCCTCGAAACCAATCGCAAAGGTCTTGATCTGCGCGGCCGGTCTCAACTCTGCCATCAGCGCCACCACGGAACTCGAATCGAGGCCGCCGCTCAGGAAGACTCCCAGAGGCACATCGCTGATGAGCCGGAGGCGCACGGCCTCTTTGAGCCGCTCGCGCAGCTCCTCGGCTACCTCGTTTTCGCTGCGCCGGTCGGGGCCGGCCGAAAACTTGAGGTCCCAATACTGCCGGAGGCGGGTTTGCCCGGGCTGCCAGGTCAACGTGTGTCCCGCCGGCAGCTTATGGATGCCTTTGAAGATGCAGTGCGGCGAGGGCACATACTCGTAGGCGAGGTATTTGCTCAAGCTCCGGTGATCCAGTTCGCGGGGGCAAGCGGGATGTTGCAGCAGGGCCTTAACCTCGGAACCGAACAGGAACTGCGTCGGCGTTTCCCGGTAATACAAAGGCTTCTTGCCCAGGCGATCGCGCGCCAGAAACAGCGTCTGGCACCGGGTGTCCCAAATCGCAACGGCGAACATGCCGTTGGCCTGGTTGACGCACCCCGGCCCCGTCTCCTCATAGAGGTGCAGGAGGACTTCGACGTCGGTGTTCGTGCGGAATCGGTGGCCCCTGCCCTCCAACGCCTGGCGCAGAGCCTGGTAATTGTAGATCTCCCCGTTGCAGACGAGCCAGAGCGTGCCGTCTTCGTTCGACATGGGCTGCCGGCCTCCGCCGAGATCGATAATGGCCAGCCGCCGAAACCCGAATCCCGCCGAGATGCGCCCTTCCTGGGGCTCGCTAAAGTAATAACTCTCGTCATCGGGTCCTCGGTGACGCAGGGCGTTGGTAATGCGCCGCAACGCCTCGCGATCCACGGGACCGCTTGCCTCCAGAATGCCAGTGATGCCGCACATGGACCGCGTTCAGGCCTTGGCGGCAGGGGGTTGCACCGATTCGTGCTTGCCTTCGGGAAGACCCGCCTCCGGCCGGTCGAAGTTCTTCGTTTCCCGAATATGGTAAATCGGCTTGCCTTGCGACTCGTGGTAAGTGCGCACAATCAGCTCCGCCAGCAACCCCATCACAATAAAGTTGATGCCCAGAATGGCGAGAAAAACCGCGATCAGGATAACCGGGTTGTTGTGCACGTAAACCCCGTAGGCAAATTTCTCCCACAGCGTCTCAGCCCCCGCCAGCACGGCGAGCGCAAAGAGCACGGCGCCGAGGCCTCCGAACATGTAGAGGGGTTTGGTGGAGAAATCGGCCAGGAACTTCACGGTGATCAAGTCCAGCAACACCTTGAGCGTGCGCCGGAGCCCATACTTGCTCTGGCCGAACCGGCGCGCGTGATGCGTGACGCGCACTTCGCAAATCCTGGCCCCCATCAAACTGGCCAGCGCCGGGATGAAGCGGTGCATCTCGCCATAGAGCCGCGTGCCTTTCAGAATCTCCGACCGATAGGCCTTCAGCGAACAGCCCGAGTCGTGCAGCTTGACCCCGGTAATCACTCCGATCAGCCAATTGGCCAGACGGGAAGTGACCTTGCGGATGAGTTCCTTGTCCTGCCGGTCTTTCCGCCAGCCGCTGGCAATGTCATAACCCTCCTCCACTTTGGCCAACAGCAGCGGAATATCCACCGGATCATTCTGCAGGTCGCCGTCCATCGGGACGATGATGCGCCCTTGCGCGTGGTCAAAGCCGGCCGCCATGGCTGCGGTCTGCCCGAAGTTGCGCCGCAGGTTAATCACCTTCACCTGGCCGTCCTTTTCGGCGAGACGGCACAGGACGCCGTAAGAATCGTCAACGCTGCCGTCGTTGATGAAGATGATCTCGAAGGTTCGATTCAAGCCGCTCAGCACCGCCGTAAGGCCTTCGTAAAGCGGCAGAATGCTCTCCTGTTCGTTGAACAGCGGAATGACAATGGACAGGTCCAAAGGGCTGCGCGGACGCGGGGTAAACCCTGCGTAGCCGTGAGCAGGCTGGGGGTTCATAGCTTCTTAAGTCGGCGCGGCTCCCGGCTCGTCCACCCGGGGCGCCAGCCGCCAGACGAAGCAGCCGAGCAACGCCAAGAAGACCAGCGTCATGAGTGGATGCCAGAACAGGGCGAAGTAGTTGCCAAACAAAGGCCGCACAATGTTTGGCAGCAGTCCCATGGTCAAAGCCATGGTCACAACAACCCAGCCCAAGCCGCGGGCGTTCCGCGCCGCCGGGCTGAACAGAAAGAACGCCCCCCATGCCCCGAGGGCGGGGGCCAGGACGCCGTAGCTGTTTTCTTCGTTCATCGGGTTGAACAACATCAAGTAAGCGGTCGCCAGTGCGTACAGCCATAGGCCGGGCAGCGGCCCGCGCAAACGCCTGGCGCCCCACCACCATAAACCGGCAGTAAACCCGCCCGCCAGCACCCGCACCAGCTTCGACACGTTGGGCCTGAATTCGGTGCCGAACGTCCGCAACAGACCGTTGATGTCGGCGAACCGATGCTCGGTGACCACCGCACAGGCCTGGAGATTGCCCCAGGCTGCCTGGTATTGCGAGCACACGTAGGCCGGGCTGGCAAACAAAAACGGGAAAGCCGCCAAGCCCAGAAGCGCCACTGGCAGACGCCAGCGCAGTGGTTCATAGACAATAGGGGCGAGCAAGAGCAGCACGATGCCCAGCGGCTTGAGGGCCGTCGCCAGGGCCATCAATCCGACCGCCAGCCACCACCGCCGGTCCAGGATGGCCACTATTGCCAGCAGCGTGACCCCGCCGAAAACAGCGTTGGCATTGCCGTTACGCAGCGAGGTCATGCATAAGGGCATAGTCAGCAGCGTGGCCCAGAAAAAGGGCCGTTCCGGCTCGGAGCGAAACAGCGCGCGCATCAACTGCCAGAGCCCGCCGGCGAGCGTCGCCGCCGCGCAAAACCGCCACAGCACTTCGCCCAGCCATAACGGCAGGAAATGAAAGGGGCTGAACAACACCGCAAAATGCGGCAAATAATTCATGCCCTGCGGGCCGGCATAGAGATTCTTCCTTCCCCACCAGTTGTCTGCGGCCGCATGATAACTATGCCAGGTGACGGTTCGGTGCAGCGGGCGCAAGGCCACGAGCACCCCAATGACCAGCATGGGCACGGCCCACAGCACCACCGCTGCAATAAGCGCCGAGCGCGCCTTTCGCGGCCAGCGAGCCACCGGGGGTTCCGGTTGCTCAGGGATAGCAGGCGCTTGCACGGGGCCAAGTATTCGCGAGATAAAACGCAAGTCGAGCCCAAAACTGTGCCGTTGTGCTTCCCTTGTGCACGCGTGGGGGGGGGCTTCGGCAACACCACGGTGTCTCCACCGCACCCCAGCTCCGTATGGACAACATTGGTTTGCCCGCTATTCAAATGAAATCGCATTTTCCCACAAGTCCTCTCTCTTCCGCCGTGCCACGCCCTTGCCAGACACTTTGACTTAGGGGCCGTATAATACCTTGAAAAGAGAAGTCTTCCATTTCAGGCGAAGGGACACTGGCTTTCGTGAGACCCGAATCGCGGGGACTGCGTCTGGTGTTGCCGAGGCTGCTATCAGTCCATCCTCGGAATAGCTCTCCTTAGGAGTGTGCTCCGCAATAATCGAGTAGCCATTCTGGGCTAAGTATCTCAGGCATTGGTAATGCAGTTTGAGGCTGTGCGAAGAGAGAAAGACAAATCCGATTTTCTTTTGGTCGAGCAGGTCGCCACAACCACTAAGCATCTCGTATTCGGAACCCTGGATGTCCGCATGGAGCAGGCCCACCGAGTCGAGCCCTTTGCTCTGCACAAAGTCCTTCACACACACCTGCCCGACCGGGTCGCTTCCGCCTTGCACTCGAGCCTTTTGCCATTCGTGGCTCGACACTCGCCCAACAAACGCCTGGGTGAAGCTCCCGCGCATTCCGTTGAGTTGGAAGTTTCTCATCCCGCATTCCAGGGCGTCCCGCTGCGGCTCGATCATAAAATTGCGAGCGCCCTGAATAACATGCTGAAACCACAGCGAGTAGTAAGCCCAATAGGCGCCCAGTTCGAGCATGGCCGAGCCGGGCGGGACCACTTTTAACACCTCGTGGAAGACCTTTTCCTCCTGGGGCTCGTGATGCCCTCGCAGGCGCTCGATGATTTGGGTAGTGAAGCTGCCGTAATACCCATCCGCAAGGACCAGCAGGCCGTTGTGCATCACCTGAACACGATTGCCGGCCTCATCGACGCGCACCTGGCCGGCGTTGGGGACCTTAGGAATAGAATCCGCATCTCTGCAGGCAACAGCCGCTTCCACTCGCCGCTTGGCTTCTCGGTCGTCCATCATGACAGAGTTGCATTCTCCCCCGCCCCGGATCAAGCCACAATTCCCGAGTCAGAATAGATAACTGAATAATTGGCTTTCGTGTTGGCAGCCTTCACGCTAGCCTGCGCGGGTGAGTCGGCGATAACTGCCAGTAACTCCGAATGAAGCAAGCGACGCAAAAACGGCTGCCCATATCCGTGTGCATGATCTCCGAGGCGGAGGCGTCGCGCATTGGCCGCACGCTGGAGAGCGTGGCGGGCTTCGCCAGCGAAATTATTGTCGTGCTCAACGCGGAGGTGGCCGACGGCACCGACCGCGTCGCCGCGGAGCATGGCGCCAAGGTGTTCCGCGAGCCGTGGAAGGGGTTCATTGCCCAAAAGAACTCCGCCGCCGACAAGGCCACCCAGCAATGGCTGCTGAATCTGGACGCCGACGAGGTGGTTTCAGCCGAGCTACAGGACGAAGTCTTCTCGTTGTTCACGCGCCTGCCGGAGGCGTGTGCCGCGTACAGTTTCCCGCGTCTCAGCTTTTATTTGGGCCGGTGGATCCGCCACGGGGACTGGTATCCGGACCATTGTGTGCGGCTGTGGCAAAACGGCAAAGCCCGCTGGGCAGGTATCAATCCGCACGCCGCGCTGAAGGTGGACGGGACCGTCCGCAAGCTAAAACATCACCTGCTGCATTACACCAACGAAACGCTCAATAACCAAGTCATCAAAACCGCCAATTACGCCGATGACTTCGTTCATCACTGCGCCGAAAACGGACGGCACATCACTTTTGGCGATCTGGTGGCGCGGCCCGCCTGGCGGTTTGTGCGAGCCTACTTCCTGAAGCTGGGTTTTCTCGATGGCTGGCAAGGTTATACGATTGCCTGGCTGACAGCCTTCTACACTTTCCTCCGCTATGCCAAAGCCCGGGAAGCCCAAACCCAAGCCTCGAGCAAGACGGAAGACAGAAGATGAACTCGACCTTCCGCCGGGCCGCATGACCGATCTTTCCGTCATTATCGTCACCCGCAACACGTGCGCCCTTGCCTGTGCTGCCCTGCGCTCGGTTTTCGAGAGCCGCGATGCCCTTGCCAAAGAGATCGTCGTCGTGGATAACGGCTCGACCGATGAAACACCGCAGGTCTTGCCGCGCAAATTCCCACAGGCGAACTTCATTCGCTCGGAAGCCAACCTTGGGTTTGCCCGGGCCAACAACGTGGGAGCTGGCGCGACGACAGGCCAGTTCCTCGTCCTGCTCAATTCGGACGCGCGGCTCAACCCGGACGTGCTCGCTGAGGCGGTGGGCTGGATGCGCGCGCATGCCGACTGCGGCGTCGCCGGTGGGCAACTGCTTAACCCGGACGGCTCGCGCCAGAATTCCATTGCGAATTTCCCGTCCTTGGCCACTGAACTTCTCAATAAGTCGCTGTTGCGCCGGGTGTGTCCACGCCGATTTCCCGGAAAAGAACAGGCCTTTGCCGAGCCGATCGAGGTGGAGAGCGTCATTGGGGCGCTGATGCTGATCCGTCGGGAGGTTTGGCAGGCACTGGGCGGTTTGGACGAACGCTTCTTTTTCTTCTTTGAAGAAACGGACTTTTGTCTCCGGGCGCGGAAGCTGGGCTGGAAAGTTTTCCACCTGCCACACGTTCGGGTTTGGCACGAGCAGGGGGGAAGCGCCCGGCAGATGAGCGCCACCGCCCGAATCGAATATTGGCGCTCGCGCTATGCCTATTTTCGAAAGAACTGCCGCCCGTTTGCTCGGGGGCTGTTAGGAGGCGGCTTGTGCGCCAAGCTGCTGGCCGATTGGCTGGGCAGCGGACTGCTGGTCCTGGCGACCTTGGGAAGCTCGCCTCGTTGGCGGCAGAAGTGGCGCGTCAACAACGCTCTGTGGCTTTGGCACTTGCGAGGGTGCCCTGCTCGGATGGGATTGCCGCGATGAACCAAGGTCCCCTGACGATCCTCCACCTCAACTCGCTGCTCAAAGGCGGCGGCACAGATGATCAGTGCGTCACGCTGGCGGCCGGCTTGTGTCAACTGGGCCAAACCGTGCGCCTGGCGGGCCCCGACGGGCGCGAGTTCTCTCGCATCGCACGCGGTCTGGGCGTGCCGTTCCATGCGACGCCGCCCGAAGGGCCGCTCAAGTGCCGGTTCATCCTAAGCGCGGCAAACCTGATCCGGCGCCAGCGCATCCAGATCGTTCATGGCCACCATGGCCGGGACATCTGGCCCACCGTGCTGGCCGCGCGGCTTTCCGGGCGGCGCCCCAAAATCGTGCTGACCCGGCATCTGGCTAAGAGCCCCGGTTCGTGGTTCAGCCGCCGTCTCTTGCTCAGCCAGTGCGACGCGCTCATCGCAGTGTCGCACTTCGTGGCCAAAGTGCTGCGCGAAGGGGTTTATGAACCGGACTCGCCGGAGCCGGAGCGCCGCAACCGTCCGCCGCTGCGGGGCGATTATTCCAGGATTCACGTCATCCATGGGGGCATTGATACAGACCGTTTTCGCCCGTTCGAGGCCATAGCGCAACGTCAGGCTTGGGGCCTGGGATCCGAGCACTTTACCTTTGCGACCATCGGCGGCTATGATTTGCCGAGAGGCAAAGGGCAGCGCGAGTTTCTGCGCGCCGCCGCGCGCGTCCATCAGCAACTCCCGCAGGCGCGGTTTCTCGTTGTGGGCCGCGGCAACCTCAAGGAGGTGTTGAACGCCGACATTGCCCATCTTGGGCTGAGTGGGAAAGCCTGGCTGACGCCCTATTGCCAGAACATGCCTGCGGCGATGAACGCGATGGATTGCCTGGTGCATCCGCAAGTGGGCACCGAGGCCTTTCCGGGCGTGGTGCTGGAGGCCTTCGCGTGCGGCAAGCCGGTCATCGCCTCGGCGCTGGACGGCATCCCGGAGGCATTCGGCGCCACAGGACAGGGGCGCCTAGTCACGCCAGGATCGCTAGAGGAACTGGCGGCGGCCCTAAGCGAATGGGCTGGGAGGCCTCGGCTGGACGGGGCGCAGCGGGCGCAGATGCACCGGCAGGTCGCGGAACATTTTTCATTGAGGGGCACTGCGTGCCGTGTTAAGGAGCTATACGAATGCTTGATGACGCCTGAACCTGCGGCCGAATAGAGTCATTTCTAAACGGCAACGTCCCAGTCCAACCGGGAACGAAGACCTGACAATACTGATTACTATGCCCAATCCCATCCGCATTGATTTCTGCGATTTCGGTCCCGGGTTCGTGAAAACAAACAACTTTTTCTACAACCTCCTGCAGTCGCGCTTCCCCGTCGAGTTGTGCGACCAACCGGACTATCTGATTTACGCCGACCCTTTAAGACACTTGCACCGCGTCCACAATTGTGTGCGGATTTACTTCGGCATCGAATCCTATCTGCCGGACTGGACCGAGTGCGATTACGCCCTTACTTGCCATTACCTGGACGACCCGCGCCACTTGCGTCTGCCCTACTACGCCCTCTACGGCGGGCCGGAGGCGTTGGACATTCGGCAGGACAACCCGGAAAAGGTCCTTGCGTCCAAGACCCGGTTTTGCGCCTTCGTGGTGGGCTATGCAGACCGGCAGACCCGAAAGCGAGTGGACTTCTTCCACCGGTTGTCCCGCTACAAACGCGTCGATAGCGCCGGTAAGGCCTTGAATAATGTCGGCGGCCCCCTCTCGCCCGGCCCGGGTTCCAAGGTCGAATTCCTGCGGTCCTGCAAATTCAACATCGCCTTCGAGAACGCCTCGATTCCGGGCTACACCACCGAGAAAATCTATGAAGCCATGATGGCGCGGTCTCTGCCCATTTACTGGGGCAACCCCCGCATTGCCGAAGAGTTCAATCCAAAGAGCTTCCTGAACTACTTTGATTTTCCCAGCGAGGAGGCGCTCATTCAACGCATCATCGAATTGGACCAGGACGATGCGAAGTATCTCGAAGTCATGCGCCAGCCCTATTTCCACAACCACCAGCCCAACGAGTTCTTGAGCCGGGAGCGGCTGCTGGACTTTTTCGAGAAGATCTTCACCACCAACATTTGCCCGGTCTCCCGGCGGCGCCCCTTCTTCCGGCTGGGACGCTGGATTGGACTCAAGCGCAACAAACCGCACGGACTCTGAGGCATGAACAGACGTGAAGCCGCCGCCGCCCGGCTGCCCTATTCTTTGGCGCAGCGTGTCGTACGGAGGCTCCCTGTCTTTCGCAGGTTGTTTTGGGTGCCTGAAGGGTGTTTTCCCGACGTGCCGTCGCTGACCGAAGCCGCGAACTCCAATGCTGCAGACCACAATGTGGCACTCACTAAAATCCAGATGCCTGCGACGGCTGAGCCAATCGGAGATGCGAATGGCAACCAGCCGCTCTTCGTAGCGCAAATGAGCCCGGGAAAACTCGTCGGTGACTCTCTCCTGGTCGCGACCGTGGACAACTATGTCGTAGGAAACATTCAGGCATTGCACGGGGTGGAAGACCCGGTGAACCATTGGGTGCTGCGCCGGTGTCGGTATCGTCGGCAGATGCGCGTCCCCGGAATGACTGCCCTGTTGGCGGCAGGGGCTGGCAGTAATTATTATCACTGGCTGTTCGAGAGTCTCCCCCGACTGCTGTTGTTAGAGAGGGCCGGGTATGGCTTGAACCAGATCGATCACTTTCTGCTTAGCGAAACGCAGCAGCCTTTCCACGAGCAGACGCTGGACTTGCTGCGAATCCCCGGCGAGAAGCGTTGGCGCGGCCGGAAGGCCCGGGTGCTGCAGTGCGACCACCTGCTCGTCCCCTCGCCCCCAGCGCCTGCCATGGTGTTCCCCGCCTGGGTTCTGAGCTTCCTGCGGCGGAGCTTCCTGCCGGCGGCGGAACTCGTGACGGAGGGGCAACGGCTTTTCATCTCCCGACGCCGTGCCCGCCGCCGGAGGTTGGTGAACGAAGTGGAAGTCGAGGAGCAACTGCGCCGCGCTGGCTTCAAGACTGTCTGCCTGGAAGATTGTTCCTTCACCCAGCAGGTCGGCCTCTTCGCTGCTGCGTCCGCCATCGTGGCGGTGCATGGAGCGGGCCTGGCCAATCTTGTGTTTGCGCGGCGCGGCACCAAAGTCGTCGAGTGGGTGGTCCCAACTTATATCAACCATTATTACCTGAGGCTCGCCAGGGCGCTGCGGTTGACCTACATCGAAGGCATTGGTGTTTTGGCAGGCGGCCCCCGGAAGCGTTCCGGGGAGGACGATCTGTACCTCCCTCCCGCCGACGTGCGCAAGGCTTTGGAGCAAGTCGGCCTCTGAGTATCGCTGCAACCAGCCTCTGGCGGTGCGCGCGCCGCTGCCCATCGCGAGTCCGGTGGCTTGACATTCTCGTCGTGCCGCCTAGATTCCCAGCCAGTCGCACCCAGACAGTAACATGGACATCAGCAGCGTCATTGTCACTTACAACTCGGCGCCCTGCATTGCAGAGTGCGTGAGATCGCTCCTGGGGCAGGAGGGAGTGCGAGCCGAACTCATGGTTGTAGATAACGCCAGCGCAGATGATACGGTCCGCGTGGTGCGCAACCTGGGAGCAAGCCCCCATTTGATTGCGAACCGCGAGAATGTCGGTTTTGGCCGGGCTTGCAACCAAGCCTTTGCAGCCAGCCACGGACGGTTTCTGTTCCTGCTGAACCCGGACGCGCACCTGGAGCAGCGCGATGGCTTGGCCCGTCTTTGCCGCGCTTTGGAGGAGCATCCGCGCTGGGGTCTGGCGGGCACGCGCATTATCAGTCTGGACGGGCGGACGGAGGCCTGCGGAAACACGAAGTACCCGGACCAGGACCGATTCCCCTGTGATTTCTCGACCTTGCCTGGCGCCCTGGCGTGGGTATTTGGCGCCAGCATGATCATCCGGCGCGAGGGGTTCGCGGCCGTGGATGGATTTGACCCGGGTTTTTTCCTCTACTTCGAAGAGACGGACCTGTGCCTGCGGATGCGCCAGCACGGTTGGGAAATCGGCTTCATCCCGGAGGTGGCCGTGCGGCACATCGGCGGGGCCAGTGAGCACGGCCATGATCCCTACGAAACATGGTTGCGCCGCATGACGGGCCTGCACCGGTTTTGGGCGAAGCATTACCCGCCCGAGGACGTCCGGCGGTTGGTGCGCAAGGACTGGTTCCGCGCCAGCTTTCGGCGGCAGTGGTATAGTATCATGGTGCGGTTTCACGGGCCGGCCTCCCGGGCTTGGAGCAAACACCGCAAGTATGCCGCCATCAGTGAGGCGTCATGGCACTTTCTGAGCGCCGGGGACGGCAAGTCCGCAATCTCGCATCAGGCGTGTCCCTCAACGGTGAAGCACTCGCTCCTGTGGTTTTAACGAGCCTTGCAACCGGTGTAAACTCTGCGAACCTGTTGCCATTATGATTCGCCACGCCCGTCGCTCTTTGCTCGATTGTCTCGAAGTGCTCACTGGAAAACGCGATAGATTCACTCCTCCGCGACGCTTGGTTGAGAGCGTCGGGGGTGGCGATTTCAGACAGGTGGGGGAGGAGTTCCTTCGGTATTTTCTCCAACTCGGAGAGCTTAAGCCTGATGCTCGGATCCTGGATGTCGGTTGCGGTTGCGGGCGGATGGCGGTTCCCTTAACCCGGTATCTTTCAAAAGAAGGTGGTTATTGGGGATTCGATATCGTCCAAAAGGGCATCCTGTGGTGCCAGAGGCATCTCGGGGCCGAGCATCGGAATTTCCATTTCTCGCTGGCGGACGTGTATAACAAAATCTATCACCCGAAAGGCCGGCACCAGGCGGCCCACTATCAGTTTCCTTACCAGGACGACTTCTTTGATTTTGTCTCACTCACCTCCGTGTTCACCCACATGCTGGCCGCAGACATGCAAAATTATCTGCGGGAAATCTCGCGGGTGCTGAAGCCGGGCAGCCGGTGCTTGATAACCTTCTTCCTTTTGAACGAGGAATCCAGGGAGCTCCTCGGCCAGGGACTGGGCAAGCAGAAATTCCCTTATGCCGGTCAGGATTGCATGCTCGCCTCGCAGGCCCCCCCGGAAGCGGCCGTGGCTTTCGATGAGAGTTTCATCCGACGATGCTACGCGGCGCGGGGATTGGCAATTCTCGAACCCGTGCACTACGGCAATTGGTGCGGCCGCAAGGAGTCGCTGAGTTATCAGGACATCATCCTGGCCGCGAAGAGGCAGGGGATGCTCGCGCGTTAACGTTTGCGGCTGGCCGCTGTGCCGGAATGGCGCGCGGGCCGGCCATGGCTCGACCAAGACATCGCTGAAACAACCCCATGACTTCACCCTCGGTCAGCGTTCTTATTCCCACCTACAATTATGCGCGGTATTTGCCCGAGGCGATCGAGTCGGTGCTGCAACAGGACTTCCAGGACTTCGAGTTGCTGGTCAGTGATAACCGCTCCACAGACGAGTCCCGCGAGATCATTGCCCGCTACTCAGCCAAAGACAGCCGCATTCGGTTTCAAATCCACCCCACCAACCTGGGCATGGTGCGGAATTTCAATTGGTGTCTGTCCGAAGCCCGCGGGGAATACATCAAGTTCTTGTGCGGCGATGATAAGTTGGCCAGTCGGCAAGCTTTGGGGAAGTTGCTCGAACTGCTCGAAAAGAATGCCTCAGCCGTCCTGGCCGCCTCCGCGCGTTATGTGGTCGGAGAGAAGTCGGAAGTCCTCGAGATTTGGAACGACCTTGGCAAACCCGGCTTGCACACCGGAACCGAAGTGATTGCCCGCTGCCTGGATGAGGAGCGCAATCTCATCGGGGAGCCGTCCGTGGTGCTCTTTCGGAGGCGGGATGCTGCCCGCGGCTTTGACCCCCGCTATCGGCAGCTTATGGATGAGGAAATGTGGCTGCGGCTTCTTGAACAAGGCGACCTCGCCTATACCACAGAGCCCTTGTGCTGCTTCCGCAAGCACGCCCAACAACAAACCGAGGTCAACCAGCTTGCTCAACTTGGCAAGGGCGAGGCGCTGCGGCTTTTCCGGGAATACCACGACAAGCCCGGCTTGAGGGCAAAGGGGTTTCGCCGGCGCCTGTTCTCTCAACTTTACGACCTTAAGAAGCGCCATAAGCAGGACCCGCGCCTTCCTGAAGAGGTGTTGGCGATTGAACGCGAGTTGAGCGCCCAGATGAACCGGTTTTGGTATGTGGTCTATTGGTCGCGCCGGAGAATCACCCGGCCGTTCGAGAATTTGCAGCGGTGGCGCAAGCGACATTGGCTCCGGGCCGCGCCCACACAAGCGCTCCGGCAAACCGAACGCCAGCCCCTTCGCGACCACTCCGGATGGTAACACTGCCAGGACATGCCTTGCTGGAGTTGGAAAGTCGCTTTGCCCTTTACAAGCAGTTCGCTACCATGCTTTTCTGACGGTCAAGAGCCCGATATGAGCAAGCTAAAAGGTGTTTTGCGGCGGCTGGCAAGTCGGTGGGATATGGTCGATCCAACGATTTGGACAAGGCATCGGCCTGGAGGTCAATTGAAGGCCAAAGGCGGTGTGGTAGATAAAGGGATGCCGGAGCTGGAGGATTCTGCCGTGCAGCGCCTCCTGTCCGCCTATCGCTCGTCGCGCCCGGCCAGTCATTATGGGGCCGATTCGATGTGGCGCGGCTTTTTTGAGACCCGGCAGAGTCGTATGCACGACATCTTCATAAATGGGTCGATCAGCGAAGCTAGGAAGGTGCTGTCCAATCCTGGGGAGAGCGACCTGTTTTACGGTTTCGACAACCTGTTTGCGGAATTCGTGCAAAGGCTCAGACGAAGCTCTTCCCTGCGGGAATCGTATGCCCGAAACTGCCTGGATGACTTGTTGTGTTTCGCTGAGGCAGTTGGAGCGCTCCGTTGTGAGAATCCCGAATCAGAACTGCGGAGCAACAGCGGTTTCTCAGCGGAGGATGTTCTTGCCAAGCTTGAGAATGCTTTAGGAGTCCGCATTACTTTCCCGAATCCTTATCCTGCCGAGTTCGGACTGGCGACGAGCCGAGGGGTCGCAAGCTACCGCGCGATCCACGCCTTGGACTTGGCGCTGAGAGTAAGGCAGTTGTTGAAGGAAATTCCCTCACCAAAAGTCCTGGAAATTGGTGCTGGCTTGGGGCGCTCGGCTTATTTCGCGACCCGGTTTGGGCTGCCCGGCTACGAGATCGTCGATCTCCCGTTCACTGCCATCTCCCAGGGGTATTTCCTCATCTCAACTTTAGGAGCCGATAGGGTTACCCTCGCCGGTGAGGCTGCCTCCGACCAAGCAGGCTGCGTCAGACTCACGACCCCATCTGACTTTCTTGCTTCGTCGGCCCGCTATGACTTGGTGGTCAACGTGGATTCCTTTACAGAGATTGACCCGCAGGTCGCCCAGCACTACTGGCAGAAGGTCGAGGCTTCCGCGACTCGCTTTCTCAGCATCAACCACGAAATCAACCCACTCACGGTGAAAGACCTCTATGACCAAAGCCGGCGCGTCAAGCGAGCTTTCCGGCACCCCTGCTGGCTGCGGCGGGGCTATGTCGAGGAATTGGTCGAATTCGTTTAGGTCAGGTTTGTTTACGAAGTGCTATGAACCGCGTAATGGATTCGATGATTAGAGAGCTGTCCCGGGGCAACCCGAACTACCTGCCTTCGAAGTTCTGGCAGACTCTCAACCAGAAGAACCTGGAACAGCTCGAAAGCGAGGGCATCGAGAACTTCAAGCAAACCGTGGCGCAGAACTATTTCCTTCGCCAGGCCAAGGTCCAAGTCTCATTCTTCGAGGCGATGTACGCCATCCCGGGTCCTACTTCCGCATGAGTCCTTCCCGTCCCGCTTGCCGATTCTGCCGCGTTGAGTCCGCTCTTTCATTCAGGACCAGAGACTTCAATCGGCGCCTCTCGCCGGAGCCTTTCGATTATTATCTTTGCCCGGCTTGCGGCCTTACGTTTTTATATCCGATTCCCGCTGATCTGGGGCGGTATTACCCACCGGACTATTACATCATCCCCTCCTCTGTCGCCGAGTTGGCGGCCGCGCTGCCAATGGTGCGTTACAAGCTCGACCTCCTCAGGCCATTCGCCCAGTCGGGCCGACTCCTGGAGCTTGGGCCGGCCTGTGGTGATTTCGCGCTCCAAGCTAAACAAGCCGGGTTCGAAGTGGACACCATCGAGATGGACCCGCGCTGCTGCGAATTCCTGGTCAAGCAAGTCGGTGTGCGCGCCATCTGCACCGCCGACACCTTGGGGGCCTTGCAGGGAGCGGGACCCTACGAGGTGATCGCCTTGTGGCATGTGATCGAGCATTTGACCGAGGCGCTGGAGACCCTGGCCCTGATCTCAGCGCGGTTGAAGCCTGGCGGTGTGGCGCTGATCGCAGCCCCCAATCCTGCAGCCTTTCAATTCCGTATTTTGCGCGGCCGCTGGACGCATGTGGATGCGCCCCGGCACGTCTTGTTGATTCCGCTGGCCCTGTTGGTCGAACAGGCGCGGCGTTGCGGAATGACGGCGGTTTGGATGACTACCGACGACGACGGCGCCCGCGGATGGAATCAGTTCGGATGGGAACAATCGCTCGCCAACCTCATGGGCGGACAGGGGGCGAAACGGCGGCTGCGGCGGCTGGGGAGCTGGATGACGCGCACCGCACAACGGTGGGACCGCCGTGAGGGGCAGGGAAGCGCTTATACGGTGGTTTTTCGTAAGGAAGGTGGGGCAGCATGAAATTCTCCGTATTACTTCCCACACGCAACCGGCTGCCGTTGCTGCGCTACGCCATCGAGTCGGTGCGGCGGCAGGACTACGACGACTGGGAGATCATCGTTTCCGACAATTTCTCGGAGGAGGACATTGCCGGTTACGTGCACGGTCTCGACGACCCCCGTATCCAATGCTTCCGAACCGAGCGATTCGTGCCGGTGACCGAAAACTGGAATAATGCCTTGGAACGCAGCCGCGGCGACTATATGATCATGCTGGGAGACGATGATTGTCTGTTGCCGAATTACTTTGCCACGGTGCGACGGCTGGTGGAAGAGCATGGACAGCCGGAACTGCTTTACAGCAGCGGGTATGTGTATGCGTATCCGGGAGTGATTCCCGGCTATCCAGAGGGTTACTTGCACCGCAGCGGTTGCGCCAGTTTCCTCCGCCACTCGGACGAGCCGTTTCTCTTGGACCGAGCTTCCGCCCGGCAAATGGTTGAGCATTCCCTCAAGTTCCAGTTGCGGTTCGATTACAACATGCAGTACTCCACTGTCTCCCGGTGCTTGATCGAAGGATTGCGCACGCACGGTCCGTTTTTTCAGTCCCCGTTTCCGGATTTTTACGCAACGAATGCGGCGTTTCTAAAGGCCGAGCGTATCCTGGTGTGCCCAAAGCCGCTTGTAGTCATCGGCATCTCGCCCAAGTCCTACGGCTTTTACCACTTCAATCAACAGGAACAAACCGGGATGGCCTTCCTGCAGTGCCTGCCCGATGCTGCTGTGGCGCAACGCATGAAAAAAGTGGTCTTGCCGGGCAGCAACATGAACACCAATTGGCTCTTCGCCATGGAGACTCTCCGGGCCAACTATGGTGCTGAGTTTGGATTGCGGGTCCACTACCGGCGTTATCGCGACTTGCACCTGCTTAGCTATTACGAGAGTCTCGCCACCAAGGCGAGGACCTCGCCCGAGATGCGGAAACTGCGACGAGGGTTCCGCTGGTGGGAGCGATGCTTGTGGAGTAGCCGACTCAGATGGGCGAGGTTCTTCAAAAAAGAAACTCCCTGGCAGCTCTTGGACCAAACCCGCAAGCAGTTCGCCCAATACCCGGCCGATTGGCAGGCAGAATACATTCTGCAGCGGTGCACGAATATTTTGGAAGTCTTTGACTTCATCGCGAACCAGCGAATCGAGCAATGAATCCCAAATACACCATTTTCCTTCCCGCTCACAACGGCGGCAAGTATGTAAAACAATGTGTGAGCAGTGTCTTGTCCCAACGACTGGGAGATTTTTCGTTAGTGGTGCTGGAAAACGGCAGCACCGACGGCACGCGCGAATGGCTGACTGAGGTGCGCGATCCGCGGGTCACCGTCTGCGCCTCGCAAACTTTGTTACCCATCGAAGAGAACTGGGCACGCGCCCTGACCTTGCCGAAGAATGAATTCATGACCTTTCTCGGGCACGACGACCTCCTCGATCCTAATTACCTCGAGGCGATGGATGCGCTGGTGCGGCGTGAGCCTGACGCAGGGTTATACTTCGCGCACTTTCGCTACATTGATGGCGAGGGGAAAATCCAGCGTTCCTGCCGCCCGCTTCCCCCGCGCGAGACTGCGGCGCAGTATATGGCCGCTTTGTTCTCCTCCCAGCGCGACACCTACGGTACCGGCTATCTCTTCCGCTCCCGCCGCTACGAGCAGGTCGGCGGCATGCCTCGTTGGGAACATTTGTTGTTCGCCGACGACACTCTCTGGATGAAGCTGATGGATGGCGCCTGGAAGGCGACCGCTCCGGAAGAATGTTTTGCGGTTCGGCTCCATCCGGAGAGTTATGGTCATCGAGCGTCCTGGGGCGCGTGGGCCGGGGGCATGGATCGCTATATCACATTCCTGCAGAGCGTGGCCGCGCGGGACCCGGAGTTTGCGAAAGCGCTCGCCGAACATGCCCCGGGCTACTTTCTAGGATGGTGCAAACATCTGTATCATATCAGCCTTGATAATCCGTGCAAACCAAGTCGCTACGAGGAACGGCAGAACCGCCAATTGTTGGCCCACCTGCTCCGGAGGATCGCACCCCCCCGGACGGTACGCCTGTTGAAAAAGAGGCGCCATCCCCTCTTTGACCGTCGTAAACTCCTCAACCGTTTCGCGCCGACTCGCTGGTTGTATTCTCAGTATCGCCTCCTGCGGTACGGTCCGAATGAGGAAAGTCGCAAGACTTGACATCGTCCAACACCCAGCGTTTGACGTAGGGCGTGAGCCGCCTCACAAATGACAACTTTCATCAATCACTTCGCTTCTCTGCCGGAATTGCTCCGATTTGTCGTTGTAATTTAGATACCAACTCGCCCGTCTCGGCGTAACAAAAATCAGCGCCCTAATTTGGATTTGCCTTTTGGGTTGCACTGGCTCGCGGGTTGAAGCAAAAGCCCCCCTGCGTTTTCAGAGCCCTGTTGGTGTTTTGGTGTCCACCCTTTGGCGCCTTTTTGGGCTGGGCAGCCTAAATGCTGGACACTCAACGACCGCCCCACGAAGACCCTGCTGAATGAGTTTGCAGGGGCGGACCGCCGTGAGCCAGCCGCCCGATTTGTCAGTGGAAACCCTCGAAAACACAGACACTTGGCGCGAAATCCGTCCCAGGAGTTCCTCCGCCGGAAGCGGTGCCGCCTCACGACCCGGGAGTCGCTTGCCCCAGGTGCCACCTGCTTGGCAACCGTCTTGCGTAAGCGAAGATCGATATGTTGTTCAAAGCTGGTCTTTTGGATCGGGTGAGACGCGCGGCTCACGTAATGATTCTCTGCAGCGGGCTGCCCGCGCTTTTCCCCTTTTCGGCCATTGCCGCCAGCAGTGTGACTCTGGCGTGGGACCCAAGTCCCGGGACCGACGTTATTACCAACTACAACCTTTATTACGGCGCCGCCAGCGCCACGTACACCAACGTCGTCCCGGCTGGCACCAACACCACTGTGACCATCTCCAACCTGGTCGGTGGCACAACCTATTATTTCGCCGCCACGGCCGTTGATACCAACGGCTTGGAAAGCGTCTATTCGACCGAAGTGGCTTACACGAACGTGACGGCCACGCCACCGACAATCGTCCTGAGTTCGCCGGTTAACGGCGCCAGCTACGCTGCGCCCGCAGCCATTAACCTGGCCGCCACCGTCACCGCCAATGGACACACCATCACCCAAGTCCAGTTCTACAACGGCGCGACCTTGCTCGGCGCGGACACTTCAGCCCCCTACAGTTTCGCCTGGACCAATGTGAGCGCCGGCAGCTACAGCCTGACGGCACGGGCCGTTTACGACTCCGGCAGCACGGTTACCTCGACCGCCGCAACTGTGACGGTGACCAACGTGACGCCGCCGTCCATCGCGCTGACCGCACCGGCCAACGGCGCCAGCTACGCTGCGCCTGCAACCATTAACCTGGCCGCCACCGTCACCGCCAACGGCCACACCATCACCCAAGTCCAGTTCTACAACGGCGCGACCTTGCTCGCCACGGACACTTCAGCCCCCTACAGTTTCGCCTGGACCAACGTGAGCGCCGGCAGCTACAGCCTGACGGCACGGGCCGTTTACGACTCCGGCAGCACGGTTACCTCGACCGCCGCAAGTGTGACGGTGACCAACGTGACGCCGCCGTCCATCGCGCTGACCGCACCGGCCAACGGCGCCAGCTACGCGGCGCCTGCAACCATTAATCTGGCCGCCACCGTCACCGCCAATGGACACACCATCACCCAAGTCCAGTTCTACAACGGCGCGACCTTGCTCGGCGCGGACGCCTCCGCCCCCTACAGTTTCGCCTGGACCAACGTGAGCGCCGGCAGCTACAGCCTGACGGCAAAGGCGAC